>Ga0207853_1000010_pt1 | contig 132930 bp, 128 predicted proteins | sample LuqExpMetagenom6_FD_187764 | JGI IMG/M metagenome (GOLD analysis project Ga0207853, IMG submission 187764) | Tropical forest soil microbial communities from Luquillo Experimental Forest, Puerto Rico - Sample 6 (SPAdes) | ecosystem: Environmental > Terrestrial > Soil > Tropical forest ...
CACTCCAGCAGCCGCAACTGCTGTTTTGTGCCCAATTTGCAGCGCTTAAGGCCCATTCAGCTACCGTAGACATCATCCTTATCTACGTCAGCCCCTTTAACAAACCTCATAACTTCGCGGGCTGCATACCTTCGAACAACATCAAGGCAGTAGCCGCGCGCGAGGTGTTAAAACGCACTCAAAAGACCCTATCGCGACTTATTGACGACGCCAAGAGCACTCGAAGGCTGGTCATCCGCGATTGGATCGCCCTGCTTCACAGGTCTGCTGGCGAACCCCAGCCACTGCGCGCTCGCCAAGCTTTGTATCCGCAGTTCGCTGTTGTACTCTTTCCGCTGTAGCAACATCATGAGAAGCTAAACGGTCATTGGGGCTTCTCTAATGCTATCTTTCAAGCCAAAAGAGACCTTTGAGCGCATTGCCATGCTCGCCTTCGGCGCCGTTTGGATCGCAATTGCCGGACACGATCCCGATGCGATGCTACCTGCGGCAGTCGGCGCCGCTGGATTGATCGGCATCGTCGCGAGCGAATTTGCTAAAGCGGGACCAGAGTCCAAGCGAAAGGTGGACAGAATAGCTCTTGTTATAGGGGAAACAATCCAAACGAATCTCGACAATCCGAAAGATTATTTCGACGTCAGAGCTGCGGCCAACGCGCTCGATGACTGTCTATCGGACTGTTTCCTTAAACGCGACGCCCTTGTTGAAGCTGCTTCGGACCCGGCAGGATTTCCCGTTAAAGCGACTGCCATAATTATGGAAATGCTTGCCACCAAACGACCAAATTACTTCGGCCCTGGCGCCCCTGCGACAGGAATTAAATATGCAAGTGAAGTTGTTTCGGCGGCGCTCTTAGCTGCTATAGACGATCGCGAATATTTCGAGAAGCTAGAAGCGAGGCTAGCATTTTCCCAGTCACGCGACATTGCCCGCATTCTGGAGCAAAATCACCGAATCGAACCAAAAATCGACGCGATCAGCGATAACGTCGCTGCACTACATCCAAAGTTTGACGAAGTACTCTCGATTGTCAGAGCCCAAGCAATTACTCCTGCTCAAAGGACGGAAAACAGAAGGCCTCGAAAATCTTCAATTCGATATGAAGACGTGAGTTTTGTAAGTAATAAAGGCTGGAGCGACGCTGAATTCATAAAGAAAATTTATGAACTAGATAGCGAGCTAACAGAGAACCTTACAGAAGAAAACGAGGCCCCTTTAGGCGAGCAGATTCGTACATTTTTCGACTTTCCAGACACCTGGCGGCTGATTGTCGACCACAGCGACACAATTATTGGATACTGGCGGTTGTCACCCCTCACATCGGAAGTGTACGAAAAGGCTAGGTCGGGAAAGTTATTGGACAGAGAGCTCGTTGTTGAAGCGATGCCGTATTTTGGACCACCAGACATTTATGACGTCTACGTCGCATTCATCGGAGTTGATAAAAAAAAGGCGGGGGTGTCTGGGTTCTGGCAGTTGGTACTATCTATGTTTGCAGTACTAGACAAGCTTGCGAAAGCAGACATCTTTATCGGACGCGTATGCGCAAACGGGCTTTCGCCCGACGGAAAAAAGCTTTGCGAAAAATATATGGAGTACGTGTGCAAGCATGAATTTGCGGGACATATCTATGAAGCAGATATGCAAGACCTCATGAATAAGGTCTTACTGAAGGACTCTCAACTCGCAAAGAAATACAAGTCGGTATGGCGTACATACTGCTCCAGATTTTCTTGTTGAGAGAAACTTTCGGCCTGCGATTGGCGAACAACTACCTCACATCGGCTTCTCCTTATGCATCATTAAAGTCCTTATGCATCATTAGAGCGCCGCGCCACCAACCGCGACACGCTGCTGGAGGCTCGTTGAAAGAGATCGGATAACGACAGTGAACGTAAATGCCTTTAACATCCGGTGGGTAACGGTTTGATCTTATTGGTGCAAATAGGCGCGGTTTTAACAGTTAAGCCCTTGATCGGATTGAAAACACAGAAATTTCCCAAGCTGCATACGAGGGTTCTGTCGCGCCAACCCTGCTTCCGCTGATGCGGCGGGCTAGCGCTCCGCCCTTCGCCCGCTCCAAGCAATTTCTCCCACGGACGCGGTCGCAGAAGTTCACACCTGCGTGTCACGCGGTCCCGCTGGCTTTCAGCCAAGCGATATTCCTGTAGGCTTTTGTCGGCATTGAATGTGGAGCCGATCGCGTGGCCGGTCCGATAATTCCTTCCATTTCCGACGCCCCCACGCGGCGCGAAGCCATGCTTGGAAGTCTGGGCGTAGCGATGATGACGGGAAGCGCTGCGCGGGCGGCCCAGCCGCTCTCTGCTGCCAAGCTGCCCTGCTGGCGCGGCTTCAACTTGCTTGAGAAGTTCACGCAGGCCGGCGACCGGCCTTACCGGGAGCAGGATTTCGATTTCATTGCTGCACATGGCTTCAACTATATACGGCTGCCGCTCGATTATCGCATCTGGACAACGGAAAACGGCGAGGTCCGCGAAGAGCCTTTGAAAGAGATCGATCAGGCACTGGCCTTCGCCCGCGCACGCGGCATTCACCTGACGATCTGTCTTCACCGCGCACCGGGCTATTGCATCAATCCGCCGAAAGAGGCGCGCGATCTGTGGGGCGACGACGAAGAAAGCGATACCGCCCGCCGCCTCTTTGCGCGGCAATGGCGCATGTTCGCGGCACGCTATCGCAGCGTTCCGGCTGAGGCGTTGTCATTCAATCTCGTCAACGAACCGCCGTCGGTCAGTGAAGAGCAATATCTCAGGGTTGCTTCGGCGGCAGTTGAAGCGATTAGAGCGGAAGACAGCGCGAGACTGGTGATCGCCGATGGCCGTGGCGGCGGGCGCTTGCCCACGCCTCTACTCGCCCAACTCAAGATCGCGCAGGCCGGACGCGGCTATGAGCCGTTTCACCTCTCGCATTACCGGGCGGGATGGGTTGCAGGCAGCGAAGGCTGGCCGGAACCGACCTGGCCGCTGAAAATGGAGAATGGCGTCATCGACAAAGCCACGCTGTGGCGCGAACAAATCGAACCTTGGAAGCAGCTGGAAGCGATGGGGGTGGGAGTCTTCATCGGAGAATGGGGCGCCTACAACAAGACGCCGCATGACGTGGCCTTGGCCTGGATGAAGGACTGCCTGGAAAATTGGAAACAGGCCGGCTGGGGCTGGTGCTTGTGGAATCTGCGCGGTGATTTCGGCCCGCTCGACAGCAAGCGCCCGGATGTCCGCTACGAGGAGCGCGGCGGTGTCAAAATCGATACCGCTATGCTGGACCTGCTGCAGCGCTACTGACCACAACGGCCCTCCTCCGTTCAAGTTTGCGAGATCTCCCCGCCCGGATGGCGGCCGGCGCGCTGCGGAATAAGCGCGATACAGGCAATCATAACGACAGCAATGATCGCAGTCGCCAGCGGCCGCGACACAGCGAGACCACCTTGATCATGCGGCTTGTCGAAAAAATCACCCACAGTGGCGCCCAAAGGACGCGTCAGCACAAAGGCGGCCCAGAACAGCGCCACACGCGACAGGCTGGTGACGTAATAGGCAATGGCAATCAGGGCGAGAGCGGCGACGAACACGCCGGCGGCCCCGAGATAGCCAAGGCCGGAGGTGTCCGCCATCCAATCGCCCAAAGCTGTACCCAAGGTCTGCGAGAAGGTGATGGTGAGCCAATAGAAAGCTTCCACCCGCGGCTTGTTCACGGTCTCGACCTGGACCGTGCCTTCAGACCAATACCAAAGCGCCAGCGAGAGGATGACACAAACCAATAGCACCGACGAACCGCCGGTGTAACCGATGCCGAGGGAACGATCAGCGAAGTCGGCAAGGGTGGTGCCCGCCGTCGTGGAAGCCGCGATGGTCGCCCAGTAAAGCGCTGGATGGAATTTCTTGGCGGCTATCTGCAAAGCGATCAGAACCACCAGCGGCACGATAAAAATCAGCGTCCCCATGAGATAACCGAAATCCCAGGTCATGGTGACGGTATCGCCAGCCGTCTCGCCCAAAGTGGTGGCCAGGATCTTGATGATCCAAAACCCCAGCGTCACGGCGGGAACTTTGCTCAACACAGCATCTTTCGACATCGCAACGCTCATCGGCATACTCAGAAGGTGAACAGCAAGGAACTGTACCAGGAATAACGCGCCGTCTCGGCGGTGTTCTGCAAACCCGGACCGGCATAAGCAAGCAGATGCAAATTCTCGCTGAAATCGTAGATCATGCCCGCACCGACGCCTGTAGAGGTGCGCCCACCCTTGGTATCGGCACCTTGGTGGACGATCTCCGCACCAACCAGAAGGTCCGGCAGGATATGGCGCGTCAGGGCCCAGCCCATGAGGCAGTAGTCCTGGGAATCCCCACTGCGGTTGATGACGCAGCCGCCGCCACCGAAGGTCGACCACGAACCCCAATCCCGCTGCGCCCATAGAGGCAGCAGCAGCGAGGCGTGCTTGGCGCCGACATTGGCGGAGGCGCTGGGCAGGAAGACACGCGGGAACACGGCGATGTCCCAGCCGATCTCCTCCTGGTGCAGGAACTTGTACTTGGCAGCGAGCTCGATATTGCCGAGCCCGGCCATATTCGGCCCCTGCTTGGGCAGATTCACCTCAATCGGCAGCACTGCCGTCAGCTGCAGATCAGGAGCGGCGCCGTAGTTGAAATCGACGCCGTAGCTGTAGCCGCTGCCATCGCGTGCCGCACTGCCTTGGGCAAAGGCATAAATCTCGTAATGCCCATAATCGGTCGGCTGCGGATCATCCGAAACAAAAGGCGGACCCGCTTCGGCCGGCAGACCAACAATCAAAGCGCAAGCGATGAGATACCGAAACTGCATAGGACGCGAACACTCACTTGGCCGGTTCGAAGACCAGGAGCTTAGCCGTCCCCGGCTTCACCGTATAGCGATGGCGCGGATCGCTTTCCGGCACCGCTTCGTTGACAGCATAATCGCCCGTCACCAGGTAGAGCCACCCGCTTTTGGGATCGATGGTCATGGTGCGGGCACCCAACGCCGTCGTCACCGGCGGCAGCGATTCGAAATGGTCACCATCCTTCTCGGCGATTACCGAGAGTGTGCCATCGCGGTTGGAGCTGAAGGCCCGCTTGCGCACGGGATCGAAGACAGCAAAGTCGGTGCCTTCGCCGATCGGCAACTTGGCGACAATAGCGCCGGTATCGGCATTCACCACCGCCATCACCTTGTTGACACAAGAGGCAAAGAGGCGATGCGTCTGACGATCGATAGCCAGGCCATGCGGCTTCACGCAGCCCGCGAGCGGCCAGCGGGCATCGACCTTGTTGGTCTTGGTATCGATGCGGACCATCTCGCCTTTTTCCGATCCATCGACAAAAAACTTGCCGTGTTCATCGACCACGCCGAACTCCAAGCCGCCTCCGACATCAATCGTGGCTGCCACAGTATCCGTCTTGGGATCAATCACCGTCACTTTGCCTGAATCACCATCCAGCACCAGGATATGGTTCGATGCAGCATCGAAGACGACACCGTCGGCATCTTCTTCGGCTTTCACCGTCTTAAGGACTTTGAGCGTCTTGAGATCGAAGACAAGTGCAACTCCGGCCTTGCCGTCATCCGTGTAGCCTTTGCCTGCGGCATGATAGGCGGCAATTCCATGGCTGCCGCCGGCCGTGCCCTCGACCTGTCCCACAACGGTATCCGTCGCCGCATCCACCACCGTGACCCGGTCGCCGTGGGCGACATAGACTCGATTCCCAACGGCATCGAAGAACGCGTAGTCCCAACGATCCGGCGCTCCGAGAGGAATGGTCTTGACCAAGCGATAGAGCGGCTCCGCGGCTGTGGCTGGCTGCACAAAAACGGCAGCGGTTGCGATCGCCAAAGAGGCCAAAGATTTTCCGAAGCGCACAAAATCCTCCTGCTGCTGACAAACACGCTGGTGTTCCGTTCAGGCAGGCTAGATAGCGCAAACAGCGCTTCGCCGGTATGGCTGTCAGGATTGCATTTTCCCAACCTCGTCATGCCAGCTTCTTGAGGCTGCGCCCTTTCTCGTTTTCCGCGCAACGTCACGGCGCGATGACGCAGAACAACGCCGCCGCGGATTATCGTGATGCAGGTGATGGAGGAAGACAGCGGCGCTGCAATCCGCGCTGCGGCGTCGCGCGCTGCGATCTCTGTTTTGACTCTGGCCAGGACCGCATCCACACGGGCGTAGAATTCCTTAAGCCTGGCTTCGAAGGCGAGCCAGTGCGGCGAAACCTTCTTGGCGGCGTTACGATTGCCGAAAGGCGCTCCGACCTTGCCACCTGCTGAGTGGGGTTTTGAAAGATAATTGTTATTGGACGTGTTATGGGGAGGGAGGGGGGTATCCGGCACCGCGCGCGCCTCGGCACGCCATGCGAAAGGAATTTCGCAAACTGGAAGCGGAATAAGAGGCAGGTACGCACGCGACCGACGACAGCGCCGCGGCGGACAGCGCGAAGCCGCGTCCAATAGGATCGCTGGGATATGCTTTCCTGCGAGCGCCTTTTCCATGCTCCCTGCCAATTACAACACAGCACAGAGATGGGAAGTACAGCGGCGGTGTTCAAGCGAAGTGCGACGCGAGTGCAGAGAAAAGTGTGTGTTTTTTTGGAGGGGGGTAGTGAACAGAACTTTGACTGGTCTGTAATAGAGCTAAAGGGAGTTCTCCAAACTTCTACCAGCCAGTCACTGCTCTTCTCGGCTCGCATCAAGGTAATGATTGACGGCCGTAAGGATTCGGCGCGCTTCTTGTTCGTTACCCGGGATCAATTGGCCTGCTGTATCCACGAGCCCTTGCACAGCCTCTCTAGGCGGCCTCGCTCGCTTGCAACGCACATCGTCGGTATTAATTACGTCGAATTTGTAATCCGGAAATTGGGTTTTCAACGATTGCATCCGGTCTCGCTTGTTTCCATCCAGGATGCCAAATACTTTTTCATACTTAAGATCAGACAGTATGCGGGCGAACATCTCCATGTTACCTGCTCCCCCCACGCCCCAACCGAAGAACTCTCCGTTTATAGAGATACCGACTTGTTTGGCGATACGAGGGTAAATCACGACGTCTTCCTGCCCTTCGACGAGCACTATCTTATCGTGCAAGAAAAACACTTCCCGCGCATCTAACCCAAGTGCGTGCGGATGATCGATGTCTTTTAGGATGGTTTTAAGAGCCAGCCGGGAGGCATCGCTCAATGAAACGATTTTGCTACCATTGCCGGCGTCGATAAACACTCTGGCCAATACACCTCCATTCGCTATGGCATCAATGTCTACAAAATAGGGCGAATGTGTCGAGCAAATGATTTGTCGATCTCTGGAAACCTCACGAAGCAGTGCAGCAAGCTTGCGCTGAAGTGCTGGGTGGAGGGAAAGTTCGGGTTCATCTATAACGATAGTGTCATTAGGCTGAGAATCGTAGAGTGCATCAATGATGAGGAGTAGACTTACAAGCCCTTCACCCATGCCCTCGGACGAATGAGTGTGGTCCCGAACCGAAAACTTGAGGTAGTACTGCCCTGAATCATTGAGGTCGATTCGCCATTCAGGTACGGGATTAAGGACTTTAGCTAACATTTCGTCGAACTTGGCGCGATTGCTTTGAATACCAAAGAGACGTGATGGCGCGGCATCGAGCGAGGCGGACCTACTTGAGGGTAGAGTGTCCTGGGCCATGTGAAGGCCCTATTGACCGCGCTTCTCCCAAAGTACGGTTGGAAGTATCGCCTAGATGGTAGAGAGAAGATACGCGGGGAAAACTGGTTGCGGTCCGACCAGATGACTTCTGTTTCGCTGCCGTCACGCACAGTCGTCTGCACAATCTTAGTGGCTCCGTCGGAATTACGAAGGCAAATTCTCAAGACACCGCCTGTTTGCCTATTACGGCGCCCCTCAGCGAAGCTCGGCTGGTTATGCCCCTGCGTGTTTCCCATCCCCGGAACGCCTCGGTAATGGTGCTCTTTCCCGAGTTATTAGCCCCAACAATAATAGTAAGCCCGCTACCCGGAGTATTGCCGTCAGGCAAAGCAATTTCTAATTTTTGCTTTGTAGCAAAACCACGGAAGCCCAAAATTTCAATGGAGGAGAGCGACATAGCCGTACATTCCGAATAACGGTTCGTAGGAGGTTATACCACGGCAAAAACGGCGCCCGTTACCCTATCGACGTAGCATCTCGAAGCCATTTTAAGATAACGGCCAAAGGATAAAAGCAGAAGAGCAGGACCTCGCGGCCCTGCTCTCCTTGGACCTGATCTTGGGGAAGATCAGTTGAACGTCTTCTTCAGGCTGACGAAGACCGCGCGGGGCGAGCCCGGCAGCAGCGTCTGGTTGTCGCCATTGGCGCCGAAGCCGTTGGAGCCGATGGTGGAGATGTATTTGGTGTCGAACAGATTCTCGACATTCACCTGCAATTCGAGACCATTCAGCATGTTGTCCGCCTGCAGACGATAGCCCGCCGTCAAACCCACCAGCGTGCGGCCACCGACGAACTTGTCGTTCTCGTAGGTGAAATAGCGCTTGCTCATGGAAGAGACGTTGATGTTGCCGAAAGCCGCGCCATCGTCATAGCCGAGGGCGACGTTCAGGATGTGCTTGGGCGCATCCACGGTGGTCTTGTCCTTGGTGTGCATGATGACGGCACCCGAACCGTTCAGCGTGTCGTCGTCATAGGTCGACTCGTTGAAAGCGTAAGAGCCCGACAGCGACAGGTTCTTGGTGAAGTGGTAGGTGGCGGCCGCTTCGATACCCTTTGAGGTCACCGAACCGACATTCGAGAGCACGGTGGGATTGCCCTGAATGCCCGAGCCCGACTGGGTGCCAAGCTGGCGGTTCTTGAACATCACATAATAGCCCGCGATCAGCGCTTCCAGCTTTTCGCTGTTGAAGCGGTAACCAGCTTCCACAGTCTGCGAGGTTTCCGGCTTCAGCGTGTTCTTGATGCCGTCAAAACCCGGCTGGGTGGTGGAGAACGGACCGGAGGTGGCCGCACTCACGAAGGCGCGCTGGTTCTTGGAGTAATCGGCGAAGACTTCGTTGCTGTCGTCGATCTGATAGTTGACGCCAGCCTGCGGCAGGAAGCCGTTGTCGGTCTTGATCTTGCCGCCAGTGAACTGGGTCGCGGCCAAACTCGACTTGAAGGGCTGGGTGACCTGGTCGGCCAGGAAGTGGGCGCCGTTGTTCACCGTCTGGGTCTTGAAGCCAAAATTGACCTTCAAGGCATCGGTGACCTTCCACGTATCCTGCAGGTGGAAGACCAGCGTGGTGGTGTTGAAGGCGAAGGCCCATTGCGTCGCCATCGGATTGGAGGGGAACTGCAGGCTGGTGACGCCCGAACCATCCGCGGCGAGTGCATAATAGCGGCGCGCCTGATGGAAGTTGTTGTTCTCATACCAGACGCCGCCTTCGATCTCGTGATTGTCGAGCGTGTAGACCAGCGAAGCGGTGGTGCCGTAGCGGCTGATGGAATATTCCGTGGTGCGCACCGAGATCGGCGCAGCGCCAGCGATGAAGGCGCTGGTGGGCACATAAGGCGTCCACCACAGGCCGCGGCCGGTGTTGTTGTGGCCATAGCCGGTGACCTTCAATTCCAGATTCGGGGTGATCGACCAATCGGCAGTGACACCGCCGAGCACGTCGTTGCGCAGGCCCGCGGCATTATAATAAGCATCATCGACCGTCTGGATTGGCGACGGGAAGGATTTGCCCTGCAGATAGTCGTTGGCGATGGTCACCGCCAGCGGCCAGTTGTTCGAGATGTTGTCCCAGTTGTAGCCGAGACGGTTGATCATATCGAGCGACATATCCTGGTAGTCGTTCTCGCGGCGCACCGAGTAATTCAGGAAGCCGGTGAAGGTGAGATCGGCACCGACGGTCTGCACCAGCTTGCCATTGATCTGCTGCTGCTTCTGCAGGCCATCACCCTTCCACTTGTCCGACTGCTGGAAGCTGTAGCTGACATAAGCGCGGGTGCCGGTCGGCAGTTCGCCGGAATCCAGGCGCACATATTCGTGGAAGGAATTGAAGCTGCCGTAAGAAGTGGACGCGGTCAGACCCATCTTGTCGCTCGGGTCGATGGAATAGAAAGCCAGCGTGCCGCCGAGATTGGAAGTGGAAGCGGTGCCGAGCGAACCGGTGCCCTGGGCAAGTTCGGTCTTGGCGATGTTCTCGCTCGAGATGGCGCGCGAGATATGCAGGCCGTTGTAATTACCATAAGACATGTCGCCCAGCGGCACGCCATCGAGGGTGAAGCCGAGCTGGTTCTGGTTGAAGCCGCGCACCGTGATGCGGGTCGACCATTCATAAGAACCGAAGGAATCGGAAGACTGGAAATTCACGCCCGGCAGTGTCGCCACCGCCTGGAACGGACTGGCGCCGGGTTCCTGCAACGTCAGATCATTCTGCGTCACCGTCTGGATCTGGCGGGTTTCACCCTTGCCATAGACCGTCACGATTTCCGAATTGGTATCGGCCATGGCAAGCTGCGTGCCTTCCGCAGCGAAAGCCGGCAGCGCAAACAAACTGGCAGACGCCAGCAGAACGGACTTCTTCACGAAAACCCCCTGTTTTCACAACGGTCACAGGCACGACGGAGCGTGCGATCCCGCACACCTAGCGATGGTATGTGACAGAGAGAAAACGGGGCTATGAAAGAATTGCTGTGGTCCGTTACCGCTCAGCAATGCGCGTAGCGGCATTATCACGGGTATCAAAACACTTATTTCTGACCTAACGTAAATTTTGGCAGCAGCGAGATGCGGTCGGTGATCATTTTGGTCAAGAGGGCATCGTCCTTCAACGACGGATGACCGTGACAGGCCATGTAGTCCAGACCGGTAAAAATGATGCTCTCGACATCCAGCCCATCGCCTTTCAGCTGTTCGGCCGCAGCGGTAGCCTGATTGGCGATCTCGTTGTCAGCACGATCGGAAGCCATCAAGACAAAATGCGCCGCCGGGAATTTGGCATGCAGGCTCTTCACGAAGGCGACATATTTCGCCACGAAATCCTTATGCAAATCGTCTCGCGTGGCCCAGGCTTCGCCGGTATGCAAATCGGTGGAGAAATCATTGGTGCCGAGGCCGATGACGATCACATCCGGCGTCCAGCCGTCATCCGGCACGCCAGCCGATTTGTCGAACAGGGTGAATTGATACAGGTAAGGCAGCGTCTCGCCCGGCAGGATGCCGTTGTAGTTGCGCACCACACCACGGCCGGAAAAGGCATGGATGCGATAGGCGGCATTGAAGGACTTGCCCACCGCGGGGGCGAAGGCGCGCGAGGTGTCGGTGGTCTCATCGACATCAGCAACGGTGCAGGTCTGGCCGCGCGAGGTGTTGCCATAACCGACGGTGAAGGAATCGCCGATAAATTCGATGCGGCGCTCATATTTCGGGGCCGGCAACGCCTGCTCGCGCGAAGGCACATAAAAGCCAGCGAAGCTGCCCGTACCGCTCTGGGTCTCGCTCGCCTTTTCCAGCCGCACGATGTGATTGCCTGCGCCGAGGTCTTTCAGGGACACCGTGGCCTTGCCGGGCCGGGTCAGCGTCAGCTTGTGGGCACCATCGACATAGACATAGAGATTGTCGAGGGCATCATCGACTTTGACATCGACGGCATCGCCGCTGAACGCGCCTTCGAAATAGACGCCGGGCCAATCATAGGTGTAGGCCGTCGCCCCGCTGCCCGGCTTCGCCACCACACGACCGCCGATATAAAGGTCGAGCGGCACGGTGAACGGTTCCGCGGCCGCAGCTGATGTGGTGAGGAGAAGCGCAAGCAACAGCTTTTTCATGACAGCCTACTTTGAGAGGGTGCACCCCGGTAAACGCTGTCAGTTATACGGCAAGGGGAGCGGCTGAAAAGCCCCTTTGGGGTCAGCTCAACGCCATAGAGGCGGCATCAAGCGCTTACCACAGCCAGCATGCGAGCGGCGTTTGGTCCCAGGCCATGAAAGGTGTGGGGCTTGGTGGCATCGAGATAAGCGGAATCGCCCGTCGCCAAGCGGTAGGTGCGGCCGTCGTAGAACAACTCTACCGCGCCTTCGAGCACATGCACAAACTCCTGACCGGGATGTGTGATCGGTACCGGTTTTGGCGTCGCGGGATCGAAGCGGATGAGGAAGGGCTCCATGCGATGACCGGCGGTGCCGGGCCGGGTCAAGGCCTGATAGGCATAATTCTGTTCGGTATCGCCTTGGTCGCCGGAAAAGCCCTCCCCCGCCCGGCAGATGGTGAGCTCTTCCGAAACCGTTGCGGCGCCTTGCAGCAGCCCTTCGGTCTTGAAGCCCAAGACGCGGCTGAGCTGGATCACCGCGCCGATGGCCGGTACTGCCGTGCCTTCTTCATAAGCGGCAAGGCGCTCCACCGCGATGCCCGCCAGTTTGGAGACCTGCTCCAGGCTCATCTCCTGCGCTTCGCGCAAGGCCTTGATGCGTTCGCCGACATATTTGCGCATGCCGATCACCTTTCACGCTGGGCCGGAACAATGCGCCCCGACAGCGCCCGCAAGACTTGCCAATTCTTTTCGATGGCAGGTTTCAAATCCGAGGCTTTGAGACCCGATTTCTGGAACCGCCGCTGCAAAGTGAGATAGAGATCAAGTGCTTCCTCGGAGAAATCCGGTTCGATGTTCACGACATAACGCTTGCCGTCGAAAATCTCATAGACCGGCCACAGGCCCGAACGCACTGCAAGGCGCACCAATTCGAGACCAAGCGCGGGTTCGGATTTCCAGCCCGTCGGACAAGGCGACAAGACATGCAGGAAGCGGAAGCCTTCCTTGGCCACGGCATAAGAAAGCTTGCGCTTGGTGTCCTCAAGATGAGCGAGCGAGACCGAGGCGGCATAAGGAATGCGATGGGCGGCCATCACCGCCAGCATGTCCTTTTTCTGCTCCGGCTTGCCATCGAGGGTGTTGGAGGTGACGGCGCCTTGCGGCGTCGCCGAAGAACGCTGGCCGCCGGTATTGCCGTAAATCTCGTTGTCATAGCAGATGAAGAGGATGTCTTCGTTGCGCTCGGCCGCAGCCGACAAGGTGGCGAAACCGATATCAAAGGTGCCGCCGTCACCGGCTAAGACGATGATGCGGGTCTTGTCGCCATTCAGCGCCGCCACACTGGCTAAGCCGCTTGCCACCGCCGGTGCAGAGGCAAAAGTCGACATGATGGTGGGAACGCCGAAAACACTTTGCGGAAAGGTGCCGCCCGCCACTGCGCCGCAACAGGCCGGAACGACAAGCTGCACGGGATGATCGCCCACCGCACGGCGCAGCATCTGCAGGGTCAGCGACATGCCGCAGCCGCCGCAATTGGTGTTGCCTTGGCGGAAAATCGCGTCGCTGCGGACCGTCGAGCAAGGTGTGTCCATCACACGGCCTCCATCAAGGCCGGCGCGCCGGAGATTTTGCGGGAGGCGATATCGGCAACGATCTTCTCGATATGCTCAGGGCGGACATCGCCGCCGCCGAGGCCGGTGAGATAGTTCTGCACCACCGCACCGGGATCAGCGAGCGCGCGGGTGTCGGACCACAACACGCCACCAAGGCCCAAGCCGATATTGCGGTCGAGGACAGCGATGCGCTTTGTGCCTGCGAAGGCCGCGCGGATGAGGTCTTGCGGCAAAGGCCGGAAGAGACGGACGCGCAAGGCGCCGACGCGCTGGCCCTTCTCCCGCAAGGCATCCACCACCCGCTCGGCCGTGATGCCGATGGTGCCCATGGAAACGATCAAGGTCTCGGCATCCTCAGCGCGATAAGCCACTACCGGATCAGCAGGATGATGGCCGAAGAGCGTGCCGAATTCGCGCTGAATGCCAAGACAAACTTCCGGCACACCCAGCATGGCCGTGTGATGCTGGAAACGGTGGCACTCGGTCTGATGCGGCACTTCCACCTGACCAAGAGTATGCGGGACGTCTGCCAGACGATGCGGCACATCGGTGGGCGGCAGAAAATCATCCACCTGCCCCTGCTCCGGCACGTCGATCTCAGCGGTGGTGTGGGAGAGAATGAAGCCTTCCATGCACACCATCACCGGCATCATCACCCGCTTGTCTTCCGCCAGACGGAAGGCCGTCAGCACGGTGTCAAAGACTTCCTGATTGGAGGCGCAGAAGAACTGCACAATACCGGCATCACGCAGCAGCAAGGCGTCACCTTGATCGGCCCAGATGTTCCATGGCGGGCCCAAGGTGCGATTGGCGACCGCCATCACCACTGGCAGCCGCAAATTCGCCGCCGCAATGCAGTTCTCGACCATATAGGCGAGGCCGTTCGAAGAGGTGGCGGTGAAGGTTCGCGCTCCGCCCGCCGCGCCACCGATGCACACGCCCATGGCGCTATGCTCGCTTTCGACGCGGACAACTCGGCCCTTCTCGATCTTCTGATTGCAGAGATACTCCATGCATTCGGTCGAAGGCGTGATGGGATAGACGCCGCTGACAAACCCTTTGTCTTTGCGATTGGCGCGAGCGGCGAGCGTAGCAGCCAAAGCGGCTGCGTGATTGGCGCTCAACAACTGGCGGGTCATGGGCGCCGCTCCTGCATTTCGATGCCCGCGCGCGGACATTCGGCGACACACATACCACAGCCTTTGCAATAATCGGGATCGATGCGGTAATGGCCGTTCTGAAAGGCGACGACGCCTTCCGGACAGGCGAGCAGACAAGTGTCGCACAAAGTGCAATGACCGCATGAGAAACAGCGCGCCGCTTCGTCGGCGGTTTCGAGACCGAAATTGGTTTCGGCGAAATCGCCTTTCAGTGTTTGCGGATGGCGCTGCAAATCGACTTGCGGCGCGGCGACGCCGAAATAATCGAAACGGATCTGCCCCGGCGCAACGGGTTCAGATTTGATTGGTGCGTTTGCGATCGCATGGGTGTGCATCAAAACAGCATCTGCCGCGTGGCGGCCGCTGCCGATGGCATGGGTGACGGTACCTTCGCCGGTGGCGCAATCGCCAGCGAAATGGACCGGCACCGCATGATCGCCGCGATACGCGCGGCTTTCGCGCAGATTCCAGCCTGCAGGCAGCAGCGAAGGCTCATTCGCTTGACCCAACGCCAGAAGGATTTTGTCGCAAGCAAGCGAAGAGGTGCGGCTGCTCACGATGGGACGGCGGCGGCCGCTGGCATCAGGCGGGCCAGCATCGACTTCCGCCAAGATCACAGCGGACACCGAACCCTGCCCTTCCACAGCAACCGGCTGACAGAAGGGAATGATCTCGACGCCTTCGCGCTCAGCCTCGGTGATTTCTTCGGTAATGGCTGGCATATCCTGACGGCCGCGGCGATAAACCAACGTCACCTTTTCGGCCCCACAACGCAGTGCGGTGCGGGCGCAATCGACCGCGGTATTGCCACCACCGACCACCACCACCGACCCAGACAAGCTGTCAGGAGTTTCTTTGGTGCGGGCGAGGAAATCGAGCCCCTGTTCCACACCCTCCAGCGCTTCGCCTTTGATCCCGATAGACACTGGCGCGCCGAAGCCGACAGCAACGATCACAGCATCATGGCCTTTGGCGAGCGCTTCGATATCTTCCTTGCCGATAAGCGTGCCGAGCCGCGTCTTGATGCCAAGCGAAAGGATGCGATCGAGATCGCGCTGCAACACCTCCGGCGGCAAGCGGAAAGCCGGAATGCCGCTAGCCAGTACACCGCCGAGCTGAGGCGCGGCTTCATAGATGGTCACGGCGTGGCCGGCCAGGCCGAGCTGCCATGCGGCACTCAAGCCTGCCGGCCCGCCCCCCACCACGGCGACATGGAGCGGATGAATCACGTCCTGCCGCCGCGGTTCGAAACTTGTGTTGTCCCCGATAAAGCGCTCCAGGCTGCGGATGTTCACCGCGCCATCGAAGGCGGCACGATTGCAGGAGGTCATGCATGGCGCCGGACAGACCCGGCCGCAGACCGACGGCAAAGGCTGGGTCTGGAACAACAGCGCCGCGGCTTTTTCCACGCCATCCTTCTTCAGCGTCTGAACAAAACCGACAATATCGTTGCCCGCGGGGCAAGCATGATTGCAGGGCGCGGCATGGGTGACGTAGGTCGGCGCCTGGTTGCTCCAATTGCCAGTCTTGAGCGTGGCCGGAATATCCTTGCTGTGCTCCAAGGTGGTGATGACGGACGCCAATGCTGTAGCGGGAACTGGTTGTGGCTCGGCTATGACATTTTGCGGCTCCGCCATTTCGACTTTGGCAAAGGCGGTTTCGGCCGCCGACAGATCCCCTTTCAAGCCGAGATGGGCATAGGCATCATCGAGGGCACTAAGCGGCAGACCCAAGAGCCGCGCATAAGCACCCAGGATGGTGGTGTTGATGATGACGACCGAGGCCGAGCCGATGCCGTATTCACGAGCAATAGAGGTCGCATCCACCACACCAAAGCGATAGCGGTCGAAGCGGTCAGCAAAATGGCTGAGCGGGTGCGGGCTGTTGAGCAGAAGCAGCGAGCTGGGGGCTACGCCTTCAAACATGGGCGGACCTATCAGCCCTTCATCCAGAACCAAGAGATGATCGGGGCGATAAACCTTGTTGGCATTCCTGATGGCGCCGGAATCGACCCGGGTATAGGCCTGCACCGGAGCCCCGGCGCGCTCGCTGCCGTAATCCCCGAAGGTCTGGACCGAAAAGCCGAGCTGGCTGAACAGCGCCGCGATCAGCTTGGCGCAGGTAACCCCGCCCTGGCCGCCACGGCCATGGACGCGGACTTCCAACGGCAGTTTGAGGCCCGGAACCGGATCCATCGTCTTTCCCGCCTTCTGGGTCAAAGCCTAACGCAGGCCAAAAGGGCCGGTATGACGAAAGTCAAAAGCCCGCTGCGAAAGCCCAAAAGTAACCATTGTCGGGTGAGGAACCATGAGGCGCGAAGGCGCGGTCAGCGGCAACAATATATGTAAAAAGTATGTCGCAATAACCTATAGAAACCGGGAGAAAAGGGGCGCCGATATTATCTGACCTGCCAAATCAGGGAGCGTTGCGTAATGCTTGCTTGGCGCGCGGCTAAGAGCCTACACACGGGCTTGCTGAACAGGATCAGAACGAGTGAACACAGCCTATACGACCCGCCGCATACTCGCTCTTTCGCTGCGCTGGCAGCAGCGGCTGACCTTTCTGGCAGGTGGTCTGGTGGTGGGACTGCTAGCGGTATGTCTGGCGCTGGGATCGGACGCTGCCCAACAGTGGTTCAGCCGAGGGCTGGCGATCTCGCGGGATATTCCGCTGGTGCTGACACCGGCTGGGTTTGCCCTGACCGTTTTCATGGCGCGGCGTTTTTTCCCGAACACCCAAGGCTCGGGCATTCCTCAAGCCATTGCTGCCCGTGCTATGGAGGAGCCGCAAGCGCGCGATAAGCTGGTGGGCTTGCGGATTGCCACTGGCAAAGTGCTGATGACCCTGTTGGGGCTTCTAGTCGGCGCCTCAACCGGTCGCGAAGGCCCTACTGTGCAGGTGGGCGCATCGGCCATGGCCTTCATCGGAAAACTATCCCCGCGACACCAATCCGGGCTGATCCTCGCTGGTTCCGCAGCCGGTGTGGCCGCAGCATTCAATACGCCTTTGGCCGGCATCGTTTTCGCAATCGAAGAAATGAGCCGCAGTTTTGAAGTGAAGACTAGCGGTCTGATTATCAGCGCGGTGATCATTGCCGGCCTGACGGCGCAGATGCTGCTTGGCGATTATACTTATTTCGGCACCACGGCGGCGGCGCTGCCCATCGGTACGGCGTGGATCGCAGTCCCCTTATGCGGTGTCACAGGTGGTTTTGCCGGAGCCCTGTTTAGCCGCATCCTGGTCTCTGTTCCGGGCCAGATGCCGTTTTCCTTGGGACGGTGGATCGGTTCCCATCCGGTGGCGTTTGCAGCCTTGTGTGGACTTGGCGTGGCGCTATGTGGCCAGATCAGCGGTGATGCCACCTATGGCACCGGCTATCAGAACGCCAAAGCGGTGCTGCACCACACTGGCACCTTGTCACTGGATTATGCGCCTCTGAAACTCCTTGCTACCGCCTTGTCGGCGGTAAGCGGTGTTCCGGGCGGCATCTTCTCGCCTTCGTTGTCGGTCGGCGCCGGGATCGGTTCCGACATTGCACATTTCTTCCGCCACGCCGAGCCGGGGCCGATCGTGCTGCTCGGCATGGTGTCCTATTTTACCGGCGTGGTCCGCGCACCTATTACCGGCTTTGTCATTGTCGCCGAAATGACCGGCAATCACGCCATGCTGGCGGCTCTGATGACCACAGCCTTGATCGCCAACTCTTGCGCCGGTCTGGTCAACAAGGAGGGCGTTTATCACGCCTTGGCAAAACGCTTCCTGCCAAAGGATGGTACGTAGTCACCAATCCAGCAGCAGCAAAGACACGCCTTGGTGCGGCAACGACAACAAAAGCTGGCCTATTTTCAACCAACGCGGCGATTCGAGCAGGGTGAGACCACCGGCCGCTTTGAGACGGGCGATCTGTTCCGGCGAAGGCGATTGCGGTGAGCCCATCTCCTGCCACAGCGTATAGGCATTCGAATGGGTGCCATCGATGCGATATTGGCTGAGGCGTACCGGCGTATTGGGCAGGTTCTGGAGCGACAGTGTGATGTCCGCCGGCGCGGCAGCGACATCGTCGTCCTGATAATTCCATAGCATGATCGCGGCGTGATGCTTGTCTGCCGTGGCCAGCACATCGACCGACGGCGCAGCGGGGACACCATCCTTTAGGATCGTGGCGGTGGGAATGGCGGCGCTGGAGCTGGCGGTGACGCGGTTGCCGCTCATCTGCCCGGCCATGCGGAAGAAGTTGAGTACCGGCTTGTCAATGCCATTGGTGGCGAGCGAACGGAAGCCCTCGAAATAGCCCCGTTTCTCGAACTCGAAAGACCAGCTGAGCAAGGAAATCAGATTGACGTGGTACTCGGCGGCGAGATCGAGCATGCCCTTCTGTGCGGCAGCGGTATAAGCCGTATAAAGTGGGCCGTTGCGATAAGCATTGGCGGGGTTCTGTTTTGCTGAACAGGCGGCACAGCCTTCCGGATCGGCTTCCGAAAGAATGATCGGCAACTTGGCATAAGGCGAAGCCGCGACAAGGCGGAAGCCTTCGCGCACATCCTGCAATTCCTTGTCGAGCTCCATGCGGACATGGCCATCGACAAATTGCGGCTGGCCTTTGGCATGGAAGGAAATGAAGTCCAGCGGCACTTTTTTGCCGTCGGCGGCACTCTTTTCTTTGGCGCAATGGTCGAGGAAAGCTTTCAGATACGCGGCAGCTTTTGAGGAGCGTGGTGAGGTGGTGGCGGGGCCGCCGACCTTGGCCCCCGGCAGCGCGGCACGCACTCCAGCGACGGCGTAATCATAAAGTTTGAAGTACTCTTCGCGCGTACCGTGCCAATACGGGATGTCGGGCTCGTTCCAGACTTCGAAATACCAGCGGCCGACTTCGGCAGCGCCATAACGGGCCACCAGATGCGCGGTGAAGACCCGCACCAGTTCGCCCCATTCCCGGTAATTGGTGGGCGGTTCCTGCGCGCCGCTGGTCAGCATATCGGCCTCGCCGAAATGCACGCGATACGGCTCGGGCTTCTTCGATAGCGCCTCGGGCATGAAACCGAGTTCCACCATCGGCGTCGCGCCAGCGGCCCGCCAGGCATCGAAGATCTGGTCGATGATGGTGAAATTGTAGACCGGCTTGCCCGCCGCATCGCGGGTGAAGATGTTGGTGGAACTCCATTTCAGGTCCGCCGTGCCGTCGCCGGAGGTAAAAAGGTGGTGGGCGCGGATGTAGACTGGGCCGGAATAGGCCTCGGCGAGTTCCTTCAGCAGTGCCTGCCCGTTCGGCGCCAGGGTGTAGCCCGACTCGTCATAGCCGAACCAATTGGTGATCTGGCGGTAAGGCGCTTGCGGCTTGGCGAAATCGACCGTGACCGACACCGGTTCGGCCATGGCACAACCGAGAAAAAGCCCCAACGCCGCAGCCCACCGCATGAATGTCTCCGTCTCGAGTCGGGTTTACCCTAACAAAATTGTCTGAGTTTACAGCCAGGAACCGGATCACAGCCGCGCGAGAAGCCCCCCTTCGGCGCTTCGCGCCACTTCCCCCGCGAGCGGGGGCAGAAATCAGTAGCGAAAAGCGGGCGACGAGGCCACGCGAGGCCGCTATAACCCCCAGCGGCGGCAACGAGTCGCCCGAAGCAAGAAAATTCCAGGTACAGCGGCTATGGCAAACGTGGCGGTGATCGGCGCCCAGTGGGGCGACGAAGGCAAAGGCAAGATTGTGGACTGGCTGTCGGCCCGGGCCGATGTGGTGGTGCGCTTCCAAGGCGGCCACAATGCCGGACATACCCTCGTCATCGATGGGGTCACCTACAAACTGAGCCTGCTGCCCTCCGGCGTGGTCCGCCCCGGCAAGCAAGCCGTGATCGGCAATGGCGTGGTGGTCGATCCCTGGGCCCTGACCGCCGAAATCGAGAAGCTGAAAGGCCAAGGCGTCCACATCACGCCCGCCAACCTGATCGTGGCCGAGAATGCCGCCCTGATCCTACCGCTGCACCGCGAGCTCGACGCCGCCCGTGAAGCCGGGGCCGAAGCTATCGGCACCACCAAGCGCGGCATCGGCCCGGCTTATGAAGACAAGGTCGGCCGCCGCGCCATCCGCGCCGTGGACCTCAAAGACCCTAACACCCTGCCCGCCAAAGTGGCGCGGCTTTTGGCCCACCATAATGCCCTGCGCCGCGGCGTGGGCGCCCCGGAACTGTCAGCCGACGCCGTTTTGGCCGAGCTGAAAGAGATCGCACCCAAGGTGCTGCCCTTCATCGGCCCGGTATGGAAGGTGCTGGACGACGCCCGCAAGGCGAACAAGCGCATCCTGTTCGAAGGCGCCCAGGCGGTCCTGCTGGATGTGGACCATGGCACCTATCCGTTTGTGACCTCATCCAACACCGTGGCGGGCCAAGCGGCGGCCGGTTCGGGCATCGGCCCGCGCCAGATCGGCTATGTCCTCGGCATCGTGAAAGCCTATACGACCCGCGTCGGCGAAGGCCCTTTTCCGACCGAACAAAAGAACGATGTTGGCGAACGCCTCGGCACCCGCGGCGCCGAATTCGGCACCGTCACCGGGCGCAAGCGCCGCTGCGGCTGGTTCGATGCGGTCTTGGTGCGCCAGACCTGCGTTACCGGTGGCGTCGACGGCATCGCGCTGACCAAGCTCGATGTGCTCGACGGCTTCGAGGAGATCAAGGTTTGCGTCGGCTACAAGCTGAACGGGAAGACGCATGACTACTTGCCCGCTGATGCGGTCGAACAGGCCGCGATTGAGCCGGTTTATGAGACCATTCCGGGCTGGAGCGAATCGACCAAAGGCGCACGCAGCTGGGCCGAACTGCCGGCCAATGCCATCAAATATGTCCGCCGCATCGAAGAGCTGATCGGCGCACCGGTGGCCTTGCTCTCCACCAGCCCTGAGCGTGAAGACACCATTCTGGTGCACGACCCCTTCTTGGGCTGACCAAGACTAATCCATACAGACAACGCGCCATTGGCCGAATTGCTATGCGGCCATAGCGCTGTTATGCAGGAACTCATGGCGAAGAAACTTTTCGATTGCTCAAAGTGCCCGGGCTATTGCTGCTCGTATCACATCATCCCGGTCACCGAGAAAGATCTCGCCCGGCTGGCCAAGCATTTTGGCGTCAGCATCGAGGTGGCGAAGAAGAAGTTCGTCACCAAAGGCCGTCCGGAAGACGTGAAGGACGGGCCTTACAAGATCCGCCGCAAGGCCGATGAGCATTACGGCAAGATCTGCCGCTTCTTCGATCAGGAAAAGCGTTGCTGCGGCATCTATGATGCCCGCATGAAGATCTGCCGCGAATATCCGTCGGGCAAATGCGGTTACTACGAGTTTCTCAAGATCGAACGCGACACGCAGGACGATCAGACGCTCGTTGCCGGTACCTGGAACGACTAGAGCTTCAGGCCGGTCCCAGCGACCGGCCGGCCTTGCCATTGCACCATGTGATTCAAAGGCCCATGGCCTTTGCCGAAGCCGGGCGCCGAAGCGATCGCGGCCTGCACATATTCGCGCGCCTTGGACACCGCAACGCCAAGCGGATAGCCCTTGGCCAGCCCGCAAGCGATCGCCGAAGCCAGCGTGCAGCCGGTGCCGTGGGTATGCTTGGTCTTGATGCGCGGGAAGCCGAAGATGTCTTCGCCGTATTCCCAGACCAGCACATCATCGATGGTCGCTTTGGAGGAATGACCACCTTTGATCAGCGCGGCCTTGGCACCCATGGCGCGGATCGCATCGGCCGCTGCGCGCAAGGATTTGCGATCGGTGCGATGCAGACCGGTTAGCTTCTTGGTTTCCGGCAGATTGGGCGTAACCACCGTGGCGAGCGGGAACAGCTCCTTGATAAGGGCTTTCTCAGCATTGGGCTTGAGCAGCGCCGAGCCGGAAGTCGACACCATCACCGGATCAACCACCAAAGGAATGCCCTTGGCATATTGGCGCAAGGTCTCGGCCACCACCTTCACGATGGCGGCATTGGCGAGCATGCCGGTCTTGATGGCATCGGCGCCAATGTCTTTGAGGCAAGCGATGATCTGCTCGCGCACGATCGCCGGTGTCATTTCCTGCACCGCCGTGACGCCTTTGGTATTCTGCGCCGTGATGGCGGTGACCGCCGTCATGGCATAGACGCCGAACGCCGCCGCCGTCTTGATGTCGGCCTGGATGCCGGCGCCGCCCGAAGAATCGGAACCGGCGATGATGAGAAGACGGGGCGGGCTCACACTGCGGCTTCCGTGACGGCGGCAGCGATATCGTTGACGATCTGCTTGATCAGCGCTTCGTCTTCGCCTTCAGCCATGATGCGGATTAAAGGCTCGGTACCGGACTTGCGCACCAGGATGCGCCCGGAGCCGTTGAGCTTGCCGCGGCATTCTTCAATACGCTTCTGCACCGCGGCGCTCTCCAACGGCGCACCGGTCTTGAAGCGGACATTCTTCAGGATTTGCGGCAGCGGCTCGAAGAGATGGCAAGCTTCCGAAGCGGGCTTGTCTTCCTTGGCGATCACGGCCAACACCTGCAGCGCGGCCAAAAGGCCGTCACCCGTGGTGCAGAAATCGTTGAGCACGATGTGGCCGGATTGTTCGCCGCCGACATTGTAGCCGCCCTTCGCCATCTCCTCGATGACATAGCGGTCGCCGACCGCTGCACGCGCCAGATTGAGATTGAGAGAGCCGAGGAAACGCTCGAGCCCGGCATTCGACATCACGGTGCCGACGACGCCGCCGCCGCGCAGCTTTTCGATCTTGCTCCAGCTATTGGCAATCAATGCCAGCACCTGGTCGCCGTCGATGATCTCGCCATGTTCGTCGGCAAGCACCACGCGATCAGCATCGCCATCGAGCGCAATACCGAGATCGGCCCGCACTTCGCGCACCTTGGCGCACATCGCATCGGGAGCCGTCGAGCCGCATTCGAGGTTGATGTTCACACCGTTGGGTTCGACACCGACCGGAATGATTTCGGCGCCCAGCTCCCACAATACGGCGGGCGCCACCTTGTATGCCGCACCATTGGCGCAATCGATCACCACCCGCAGGCCGTCAAGGCGAAGCTTGCGCGGGAAAGTGCCTTTGACGAGTTCAATGTAGCGCGCTTGAGCATCATCGATACGCTTGGCGCGGCCGATCTTCGGTGAAGGCGCCAGACCGTTCTCAAGCCCATTCATCATCAATGCTTCGATCTTGATCTCGGTCTCATCGGAGAGCTTACGGCCGTCCGGTCCGAACAGCTTAATGCCATTGTCGGTATAGACGTTGTGCGAGGCTGAAATCATCACGCCAAGATCGGCGCGCAGCGAGCGCGTCAGCATGGCCACCGCCGGTGTCGGCAAAGGACCGAACTGGAACACATCCATGCCCACGGAGGTGAACCCAGCGACCAGCGCGTTTTCGACCATGTAACCGGAGAGGCGCGTATCCTTGCCGATCACCACACGGCCATGCACTTCGCCGCGCCGGAAAATCCGGCCCGCCGCCATGCCGACTTTCATGGCGATCTCCGGCGTCATCGGGTGAGTGTTGGCCTGACCACGAATGCCATCGGTGCCGAAAAACTTGCGTGACATCAGCAATTCCCCTGAACGGTGCCGAACCATACCAATATGGCGAAAGGCTTAAATTGACGTTGTGTTACGGCCTGTTGCAGCTGCCCAGACGGCAAGACCATCGCTGAGGGCAGCGACATCGTGGGTGCGGATATAGTCCGCTCCCAGAGAACTTGCAAAAAGTTCGGCGGCCAAGGTTGCAGAGCCCGCTTCCTCGGGTGGGCGGCCATGCCGCAGGAAGGATTTCCGCGATACGCCGATCAATACCGGCAGGCCAAACATCCGCTTCAGCTCGGGAAAGCGGCGCAACATCTCGTAGGAAGCCTCGCTCCGGCACCCCAGAAACATGCCCATGCCGGTATCTAGGACGAGGCGCCCTTTTGCGACTCCGGCGCGTTCCAAGGCTTCGATCCGTACCGAGAAGAAATCGACCACGCGCTGAAAAATGTCCTCGGGCGGGATATCCACAGTGGTGGCGCGCCCTTCCTCCTGCACCGCATGCATGACGATAAGTTTGGCCTCGCTACCGGCAAGCTGCGGATAAATCTCCGGATGAGCAAAGCCGTGAATGTCGTTGAGATAAGCGACGCCTTGCGAGAGGCACCAAAGCTGAACCTCGGACGAAAACGTGTCGATGGAGAGCGGGACACCCTCTTCCTTCATGGCCGCAATCACGGGCTGCAGACGAGCGATTTCTTCCGCAGGCGGAACGGTTTCGGCTTTGGGATTAGAAGCCGCCGCGCCGAGATCAAGAATGTGAGCGCCATCCCGGACGAGCTTGCGCGCCTGCGCCAAGCCGGCTTCCATTTGCAGGAATTTGCCGCCGTCGGAAAAGGAATCCGTCGTGATATTCACGACGCCCAGAATCTGTGGGGTGCTCATGCTGAGACTGTAGGACGGAGGAAGATAAGAAAAAAGCGCGCCACCTGATCGGCAGCGCGCTTCTGAAAGCAAAGAGAGTTACCCCTCGGGATTAGTGTCCCGGCTGAGGTTCCGGGGCGATGATACCGCCACTGCGCGGCACACCGGCTGACGGCACAGAAGGACCAGGGCCGCGCTGCGGCTCGGGTTCTTCATATGGCGTGCGTACCGGCGGGATGCCCTTGAGCAGCGCCACGATCTCGTCGCCCGAGAGCGTTTCGTATTCGAGCAGGCCGCGGGCCAGGACGTTCAGGTCGCTCAGCTTCTCGGTGAGGATCCGACGCGCGTTGTCATAAGCGGTGTCGATGATCAGCTTGATCTCGGAATCGATCTTCTGCGCGGTGGCTTCCGAAATGTTCTGGGTGCGCGAGACGCTGTGGCCCAAGAAGACTTCTTCCTGGTTTTCAGCATAGGCAATCGGCCCCAAAGCATCAGACATGCCATAGCGCGTGACCATGGCGCGGGCCATGCGCGTGGCCTGCTCGATGTCGCTGATGGCGCCGGTGGTGACCTTCTCATGCCCGAAGACGAGTTCTTCGGCGAGACGGCCGCCAAAGGCGACGCAGAGATCGGCTTCCATCTTCTGGCGCGTGACCGAGAGCTGATCGCGCTCCGGCAGACGCATCACCATACCGAGGGCACGGCCGCGCGGAATGATGGTCGCCTTATGGATCGGATCGGAGCCGATGACGTTCAAGGCCACGATGGCGTGACCGCCTTCGTGATACGCCGTGAGGCGCTTTTCCTCTTCGGTCATGGCCATGGAACGGCGTTCCGCCCCCATCAGCACCTTGTCCTTGGCTTCTTCCAGCTCCGCCATGGTGACGACGCGCCGGCCGCGACGGGCGGCCAGCAGGGCTGCTTCATTGACGAGGTTGGCGAGATCGGCACCGGAGAAGCCGGGCGTACCACGGGCAATCACTTTGGGATCGACATCGGGCGCAAGCGGAACCTTGCGCATATGGACGCGCAGAATCTTCTCGCGGCCGCCAAGATCAGGATTCGGCACCACGACATGGCGGTCGAAACGGCCGGGGCGCAGCAGCGCCGGGTCCAGCACGTCCGGACGGTTTGTGGCGGCGATCAGAATGACGCCTTCGGTGGATTCGAAGCCATCCATCTCCACCAGCAACTGGTTGAGGGTCTGTTCGCGCTCATCATTACCGCCGCCGAGGCCTGCACCGCGATGGCGGCCGACCGCGTCGATTTCGTCAATGAAGACGATACAAGGCGCATTCTTCTTGGCCTGCTCGAACATGTCGCGGACACGGGAGGCGCCAACGCCGACGAACATTTCCACGAAATCCGAACCGGAGATGGTGAAGAACGGCACATTGGCTTCGCCGGCAATGGCGCGGGCGAGCAAGGTCTTACCGGTGCCCGGAGGGCCGACGAGCAAGACGCCCTTCGGAATGCGGCCGCCGAGGCGCTGGAATTTCTGCGGGTCCTTGAGGAAGTCAACGATCTCCTTAAGGTCGTCCTTGGCCTCATCGACGCCGGCCACATCTTCAAAGGTCACGCGACCCTGGCGCTCGGTGAGAAGCTTGGCGCGCGATTTGCCGAAACCCATGGCCTTGCCGCCGCCAGACTGCATCTGGCGCAGGAAGAACACCCACACTGCAATCAGCAGCAGCATCGGGAACCAGTTCAGCAATACGCTGAGCAAGGTCGGCATGCCGTCATCGGGCTTGGCCACGGTGACGTTGACGTTCGGATGCTCCTTCAAGATGTTCCACACATTCTGGTCCTGGGGAGGAATGGTGGTGGTGAAGGTGCCGCCGCTCGAAAGCTCGCCTTTGGCTTGGTCACCTTGGATGGTGACGGTCTTCACTTCGCCCTGCTGAACCTTCTGGGTGAACTGGGTGTAGGTGAAGGCAGGCGTGGTGGCACGCTGGCTCGACCCCTGAAAGAGGTTGAACAGGAGGACCAAGAGCAGCGCAATGAGGATCCAAAGCGCCAAATTGCGGAGGTTATTCAAGGCGATCCTTTCTCAGAGCGCAAAATGCAGCAGCAACTCTATCGTATAGATAGGGCGATTTCCCGCCATTGCCAGTTGGAAAAGGGTAAGGATTTTCAGCGGGTACGTCTATCGTCCTGGTGCGCGATTATCGCGATCTTTCCCTTAAGAGATAGTTGGGCTGCGGCGAGGTTTTTCCCGCTCGACGAGCAGCGTTGTAGACCCAAATGCCTGCTTCCGGCGGGGAGCGGGGGCGATGCGACAACCATGCAGGGTGCGCCCTCCCCCTAGGGCATCCTCAACCAGCGCCGAAAACAAGGCCTGAAGCCGCTCAAAGCGCGGGCGGTAGGGATTACCGGATACCAGCATCAAGACCCCGGCCAAAGCCCGCAAAGCCAGTTCCGGCGGGGCTTCTTTAAGGGCAACCGGGTCCAAGAGAACACCGCCCTCCTGGGAACGGCAGGCGCGGGCCACCACGGCTTCCGCAGCCAGTTCCAGCGCGGCCCGGGCCCGTCCCAAATGGGCACAGACCTCCACCAGCCGGGCAGGGGTCAACCCCAATGCGGCCAGCCCCGGCATCGCCTGACGCACCCGCACCCGGGCAAAACGAGGGTCGGCGTTCATGGGATCGTCGATCCAGGACTGTCCTGCCGCAGCGAGGTGTTCGCGCAACACTGCCCGGGAAAATGTGAGCAGCGGCCGTGCCAAGCGCAGCTCCGCAAAGTCCGGCTCCGGGAAAGGCGCCAGAGCGCGCATGCCCGAGAGACCGTCGACACCACTGCCCCGCGCCAAACGAAGCAGGAATGTCTCCGCCTGATCATCTTCGGTATGGGCGACGTAAATCGCCTTGAGGTGCTTCTTGCGGGCGAAGTCTCCCAGTAGGCGGTAACGGATGCTGCGGGCGGCCGCTTCGATATCCGAGACTGGCGCCGCACCTTTGTGGGAGAGGATATGGGCATCTAATCCTGCCGCTCGCGCCCAGGACAGGACCTTCTTGGCCTCTTCCTTGGATTCAGGACGCAAGCCGTGATCGACACAGAGCACCAGCGGCGGCGGCAAGTGTTGCGTCCTGGCCCAATCGCGCAGCAACAACATCAAGGCGAGCGAGTCGCTGCCGCCAGACACCCCAACTGCGGCCGGCCAAGGCGCACCGCGAATGCTCGCGGCAAAGCGCGCCTTCAGATCACTGCCCGCTTCCGCGTTATTTGGCGCAGACCTTTTCGCGGGCGCTCGTGGCCTGCGTGAGGATGTTGGGCGGGGCTTGCTTGTATTTGCTCTTGATTGCGCCAAGCGTGAGGCACCCTTCTTTCTTCTCGCCCATGGCGATGAGCGACTGGCCCAGCTTCAGCATGCTCTCCGCACCCTGAGGGCTGGTGGGATATTTCTTGATCTGCTCGGCAAACGCCTGCGCTGCAGAAGGATAGTCTTTCTGCACATAGGCGATATTGCCCACCCAATAAACCGCTTGCGGCGCCAGAGGATCTTTCGGATTGGCATCGGCAAAGCCGCGGAAGGCGGCACGGGCTTCATCATAGCGGGCGCGGGCCAGGAGGTTCATGGCCTCTTCATATTGGCCGCGGGCAGCATCGGCAGCGGGTGCGTTGGCGGGCAGAGTTCCAAGCGAACCGCCGCTGGAGGCGCCGCTCGCTGTACCCGCGGGACCGGAATTGCGCAGCTGAGCGTTGAACCCCGCCCCGTTATCGCTGGGCGCCGCCGCTTGGGATGCTGGCGCGCCACTGCCGTCGCAAGGCAGAGCCGCATTCTGACCGCCCGTGCCCATCACTTGGCTCGACAGCGTGCAGAGCTTGTAATCGAAATCCTTCTGCTGCTTGTCGAGACGATCGGTGAGCTGGCGCAGCTGCATCGTCAATTGTTCGTTCTGGCCGGTGGCTTGGCGCAAGGCCTGTTCCAGATCGGAGATGCGCTGGCGCAACTCGGCAATGCCGGAATCCTGATCGTTCTCGCGTTGCTCCGCCTTGAGCCGCGCTGCCTTCTCCTCATCGCTCTCGCCAAAGAGGCCGCGCACCACAACCGGATGCGGCACAGCAAGGTTAGCGGCGGCCGCAGGCATAGCGGTAGAGGCCAGAAGCAATGCCGCCAGCGCGGCGTTCCATTTTCCGTTCATGCGGCTCATCCCGTTCACTGCCTTACCTAACGCGCAAGCACTGTAGGCCAAAGCCCGGCCACACCGAAATTACGCGTAAGACACGCCCCATAAAAAACAAGAGGGAAAAACAAAGGGGCGCCGTTGCCAGCGCCCCCTCATCATTCAGACCTGATCAAGCGATCAGGAATTCGCGCCGGAGGCAACGATGGTCACGCCGCGGCGGTTCTGCGCCCAGCAGGACTCCGTCGATTCGGAGCAGATCGGCTTTTCCTTGCCGTAGGACACCGTGTCGACGCGCGCGGCGGAAACGCCGAGGCTGACGAGGTATTCCTTCACGGCGTTGGCGCGCTTCGCCCCGAGAGCGATGTTGTATTCGCGCGTGCCGCGTTCGTCGGCATGGCCTTCGACGGTCACCTTGATGTTCGGATACTTGGCAAGCCAAGCGGCCTGACGCTGCAGCGTCGCCTTATCGGCGTCGAGCACCGCATACATGTTGTATTCGAAGTGAACCGTATCTCCGACATTAACGCGGAGGTCTTCAGCGCTGCCCGGCACGATCGACGGGGCCGGAGCCGGAGCCGGAGCTGCGACCGGAGCGGGAGCCGGCGGCGGCGGCGGCGCTTCCTTCGCGCAACCCGCAACAAGAACAGCAAAAGCGACAGCGGCCAATTTCGGGCCGACAGCAAATTTCTTCATGGTTATCCCAACTCCTCATAGACGCGCGGAAAGCCGACTGCGAGAGCTTCCGCGCTTGATTTCGCACCTACCCCAATACGCCCTCGGTCATGGGGATTGTACGGACTTTGCACCTACTGGATCAAGGGCGACCAAGCCGGATCTGACGCATCCCCCGGCGTCGCAACACGCCTGAGATTGCGTCCGGTGATATCCACCGACCAGATTTGAGAGCCCCGGCCGCCTTGAATCGTTCTGGTGAACATTAAAACCCGTCCATTTGGCGCCCAGGTCGGACCTTCATCCTGCCAGCCATTGGAGAGGATACGCTCACCACTGCCGTCGGGACGCATAACCCCGATGCGGAATTGTGCACTCTGCACACTGGTAAAGGCGATCAAATCCCCGCGAGGTGACCACACCGGCGTGCCATGATGCCCTTCCCCGAAGCTGATGCGATGGGGATTCGAGCCGTCCACATTCATGACGTAAATCTGCTGTGAACCGCCGCGGTCGGATTCAAAAGCGATCTGTTTGCCATCCGGCGAGAAGGATGGCGCCGTATCAACCGCTGGATCAAAAGTCAGGCGCTTACTCTGACGCGTGCGCAAATCCATCAGATAGATGTCGGAATTGCCGCCACTCTCCAGCGTCATCGCCACAAGATTACCATCCGGCGAGAAGCGTGGCGAAAACGTCATATTGGGGAAATCGCCGAGCTTTTCCTGACGCCCGGTTTCAAGATCGAAGAGATACACGCGCGGCTTGCCTGTGGTGTAGGACATGTAGGCGATCATCTGCGCGGTGGGGTTGAAGCGAGGCGTTAACACCAAAACCCCATTGGTGAGATAGCTCGCATTGGCGCCATCTTCATCCATGATGGTCAAACGCTTCACGCGCTTCAGAGCCGGGCCTGATTCCGAAATAAAGACGATACGGGTGTCAAAATACCCCTTCTCGCCCGTGATGCGCTGATAGATGGCGTCCGAGACCATATGCGCGATACGCCGCCAATTGCTCGGCTGGGTGAAATACTGCAACCCCAGCATCTGGCTTTCGCCGTACACGTCCCACAGACGAAAATCGACCCGCAACCGGCCATCCGGTTGCATCGCCACCTGGCCGGTGACCAAGCCTTGCGCCGTGATGACACGCCAGTTCTGGAAATTCGGCGCCACATTGATGTTCGAGATCTGGTCGATATAGCTCTTGGGATCGAGCGGCCGGAATAAGCCCGAACGCTCCAGATCGGCCCGCACCACTTTGGCGATGTCCTGGCCATGCGCTGCATCCGTTGGTGATGGCGCCACGAAATCAGGAATGGCAATCGGCAGCGGCTGAATGTTGCCTTGGTTGACGTCGACCTGCAGCGCCGCAAAGGCGGGCTGGCCGAATGCCAGGGCAACAAGGGCGATCAAAACCATCGCGAGTTTGCGCATCGCTCTTTTCCTCATTGTTCAAGCTGGCGCGGGTCGAAGACGAAGGTAAAATTGCGCCAAATAGCATAACGGTCGGCAGGCAGCTTATAGGGCGAACAGGTGTAAATAGCACGACGCGCGGCCCCTGCCGCCGCCGTCATGTAAGGATCACCCGCCGCGGCAGCAGCCGTTTCAGGCGCCAATTGCGGCGGCTGCGCGACAGAACCGTCGCGGTTCAAAAACACGTCGTATTTGACGATCAGCCGCTCGGGATGAGGCGTGCCGGTGGGCGGACTCCAGCAGCGGTAAATCTGGCTCTGCAGGAGGGCGGCGAGATCGGCCGTCATGCCGGTCTGGGCCCCGACGCCTTTGATATCGCGCGAACCAAGCTTGGCGTTGGACGGTTTCTTCTTGGACAACAGCTTTTCGATATCGTTGATGTCGAACTTGGCCTTGTCCTGCGGCTTATCCTTCGGCTTGGGCTGCGGTTTGACATCCGGCGCAAGCTCGAATTTCGGCGGCGCCACCTCTTGCGGCGGCGTCGGCCCGGCCTCGGCAGGGGCTGGCGGCTGGGGCGCGGCCTCCTGCTTTTGCATCGGCGCGATGTTGGTCTGATCGCTCACCGTGACGAGATCGACCGGCACCATCGGGGTGTTGTCGAGCGGCAGATCAATCTTCTTGGAAAAAGACACGAACAGCACCACGACCAAGCCCGCATGGAGCGCGATCGAAGCAAGGATACCGAGGCGAGGTGCCGCCCGTTCCGCTGTCGGCCTATTTCTCATTGGCTTTCTGCTTCGGCGGACCGGTCACGAGCCCTACCTTGGTGAACCCGGCGGTGTTCAAAATGCCCATCACCTCGACCACCTGACCATAAGGCACCAAGGCATCGCCGCGCACAAAAATGCGCTGATCGTAGCCGTTCTGGGCGATGGCAGTGAGCCGCACCACCAGATCTTCCGGTGCTACCGGCGTGTTCTGGAGATAGATGCGGCCGTCCTTGCGGATGGTGACCGACAAAGGCTCGCTGTCCTGGCCCAAAGGCTGGGTGCGGGTCTTGGGCAGATCGACGGGAACACCCGTGGTCAAGAGCGGCGCGGTGACCATAAAGATGATCAACAACACCAGCATCACGTCCACGAAAGGTGTGACGTTGATCTCGGCCAGCGGCCGACGGCGCCCGCCGCGCCGACCACCACCGCCAGCGGGTGAGATCGCGGCGCCCATCTCAGCGGGCCTTTTCGTCGAGCTGGCGCGACAGGATCGCCGACAATTCGTCGGCGAAGGCATAGAGGCGATTCGAATACCGCCCGATCTCGTTGACGTAGCGGTTGTAGAAAATAGCCGCTGGAATGGCGGCCAAAAGGCCCATGGCCGTGGCGAACAAGGCTTCGGCAATACCCGGCGCCACCACGGCAAGCGAGGTGTTGTGCATGCCGGCAATGGCGGTAAAGGAATTCATAATGCCCCAGACCGTGCCGAACAGACCGACAAAAGGCGCAGTCGAGGCGACCGTAGCAAGGAAGCCGATGCTCTTTTCAACCGCATCCACCTCACGCGAAATGGTGACGCCCATGGCCTTCTCAACCCGGTCCTTGGTGCCGGTGAGCACGGCAATGCTGGGTGCGCCATGTTCGAACGCCCGCCGCCACTCGCGCACCCCCGCCACGAAGGTGGCCGCAAAAGGATGATTGTTCTTGGCGGCGAACTGCGAATACAGCTCATCGAGCGACTGGCCAGACCAAAAACTTTTCTCGAATTTGCCAGCGCGGCTGTTGAGCGTCGAAAGCGACAGCCCCTTGTTGATGATGATCACCCAGGACCAGAAGCTCGCCAGCACCAGCACCAGGAAGACGCCTTTCACCAGCGGATCGGCCCGGCTGAACATATCAATGATGGACACACCGTGCGCATTGATGGCTGGCGCCGCTGAATTCTGCACATCGACAGTTCCTGCCGGTGCCGCCAGCGGTGCGCTCTCAGCCCGCTCACCCGTCGGCGCTGCACTTGGCGCTTGTTGCGCCATGGCCTGTTGCGTCATCACCGGCGCAGCAACCACCAGAAAAAGCGCCGCCACCAATCCCCTGATCATTTTCATTCCACGCAACCTCATGCCGGTCCCCCGAACCGATTATGCCGAGTGCGGAGGGAAATTGCTCGACAAAGTGAGCCAGACTGCCCTGAAATATCGTTAAGCCACTGTTTCAGAAACAAAAGGCAGAACTTTGTCACGGATTTCAGTAGGAATGCGTTTTGGTCTTCCTGACAAAGATATAATGCAGGCCTCAATAGCCCCGCGGGTCAGTTGCTCGCCCTTGCGGTAGATCGACTGATTTGCCCCCAGACGAACGCCGGTCAGCTCCGTAACAAGCGTGTGCACCTCGACGATGTCATCAAATTTTGCGGGGCGCAGATATTCGACCGCGATCTTGCGCAAGGCCCAGGCTGACGGTTCGGCATCTTCTATGGCAGCAGCCTTGATATCCAAGGCGCGGAAGAATTCGGTGCGGGCCCGCTCCATATAGCGCAAGTAATTCGCATGATAGACGATGCCGGAAAGGTCTGTGTCCTCGTAGTAAATCCGCACCGGCCAAATGAAGGTTTTGCCTTCAAATCTAGGGGTTAGCGGGCTTTCGACAGGGGCCTCAGTCATCGCCGCACTCATCTGCAAAGAGTCCGAACTGTGCCGGATCACGGGCCGGTGCGGGAAGCCCCAAATGCGCATAGGCGTTCGCCGTCAAGATACGCCCCCGCGGTGAGCGCTGCACAAAGCCCTGCTGCAAAAGATACGGCTCGATGGTCTCCTCGATGGCATCGCGGGCTTCGCCAAGGGCCGCAGCAATGGTCTCGATCCCGACAGGGCCGCCACCAAAATTCTCGGCGATGAGTTTCAGATAGCGCCGGTCGAAGGCATCAAGCCCTTTGGCATCAACTTCCAGACGTGTGAGCGCGGCATCTGCAATCCTGGCGTCGACCACCGCCTGTCCAGCCACAGCGGCGAAATCGCGCACGCGCTTCAAAAGGCGGCCGGAGATTCGCGGCGTGCCGCGGGCGCGGGAGGCAATCTCGCGAGCTCCCTCCGTGGTAAGCTCAAAACCGAGCACGCGAGCTCCGCGCTCGACAATCGAGAGCAGCTCGCCGGCGGTATAGAAATTGAGCCGCACCGGAATGCCAAAGCGGTCACGCAGCGGCGTGGTGATGAGACCGGCGCGAGTGGTGGCACCAACCAGGGTAAACGGTGCCAGGCTGATCTTCACCGAGCGCGCTGAAGGGCCCTCCCCGATGACGAGATCGAGTTCAAAATCCTCCATCGCGGGATAGAGGATTTCCTCCACGGCCGGATTGAGACGATGAATCTCGTCGATGAACAGCACATCGCGCGGTTCGAGATTGGTAAGAATGGCGGCGAGATCGCCCGCCTTGGCGAGTACCGGGCCTGAGGTGGAACGGAAGTTCACACCCAGCTCGCGCGCCACAATCTGCGCCAGTGTGGTTTTGCCAAGGCCGGGCGGGCCGGAAAACATCACATGATCGAGCGCTTCGCCGCGCGCCTTGGCCGCCTGGATAAAAACGGCAAGATTCTCGCGCGCTTGTGCCTGGCCGGTGAATTCGCTGAGGCGCTTGGGGCGCAGCGAGGATTCCAGCGCATCGTCCTCATTGCGCTCTGGCGCGATGAGCGGGTTCTTTTCCGTAATGGGCGGTGGCTTTGCCATTTATCGACCCATAGCCCGCAAGGCTTCCCGGATCAACGAGTCGAGCGCCGCCGCTTCGCCCAAAGAAGCTGCCGCCTTGGCCACAGCTTCGGCCGCTACGGACTGCGAATAGCCCAGCTTGGTCAAGGCCATGACAGCATCGGCCTCAGGCCCGCGAGAGGCCGGAACCGCAATGGTTTCGCCCGGCTCCTGCCGCAGGATGACAGTCGGCGCCTTGTCCTTAAGCTCGGTGAGAATGCGGGTGGCGAGCTTGGGTCCAACGCCTTGCGCCTGCCCGATCATGGCTTTGTCGCCAAGCGCAATCGCATTGCCGATGGCACGCGGGCTGAGAACGGAAAGGATATTGAGCGCAACGCGCGCGCCGACGCTTTGCACCGTCTGCAACAGGCGGAACCATTCGCGCTCTTCGCTGGAGAAAAAACCATAAAGCCGGATAGCGTCTTCGCTCACCTTCATCTCGATGAGCAGCACCGCCGCCTCACCCGCATTCAGCTTGCCGAGAGTTGAAGCCGGGCATTGCACCAGATAGCCAACACCATGGACATCAAGGATCACATGATCCTCGGCCACAGTGTCGACAGTGCCTTTAAGCTTGCCGATCATGATAAGGCTGCCAGGATTTTTGCCCGCGTGCCGGCCAGAGAAGCATGCGCGATGGCGGCGGCCAAAGCATCGGCGGCATCGGCCTGATCCACACCGCAGGCAGGCAACAGCCGTCTCACCATCGCCTGCACCTGTTCTTTCTGGGCATGACCGACACCAACCACCGATTTCTTGATGTGGTTGGGGGCGTATTCGGCGATGTCGAGCCCGGCCTGGGCCGCCGCCAGGATAGCCACGGCGCGGGCATGACCGAGCTTCAAGGCAGCCAGCGGATCTTTGAAAACAAAAGCCTGTTCGACCGCGATCGCGCCGGGGTTCAGCCCGGCGATAATGCGGCTGACCTCCTCATGCAGCTTCATCAGACGGATGCCCATGCTGTCGGCGGCATGGGTGATGATCACCCCATGGGCGACATGGGTCAGGCGCGTGCCCTCGCAATCGATCATCCCCCAGCCCATGCGGTGCAGGCCGGGATCGAGCCCCATGATGCGGACGACTGCCATCTCATACCCGAACGAATCGCGAATAGAGTTTCGCGGATCGGGAACGGAGAGTCCAATTACTCTCGGAAAGAGCAGACCAAGAGGGAACCCCTCCCGTCTCGGCTTACACCGATCCACCCACCTCGTTCAGGGGAGGGATTTTCTTTATTCGCCCAGCTTCGCCATCAAGGCTTCGGAGAGCTCGTAGTTGCCAGTAACGCGCTGAACGTCATCGTTGTCTTCCAGGACTTCGATCAGCTTCGCCAGCGTCTCGCCGACATTGTCGGGAACGAGATTGGTCGATTGCGGGCGGAAGAACATGCCCGAAGACGCGGCCACGCCGAGCTTGGCTTCCAAGGCTTCGCGCACCTGGGCGAAGGTATCGGGTGAGCAGGTGAACTCATGTTCGCTGTCGTCGGTATCGACTTCATCGGCGCCAGCTTCGAGGGCGATTTCCAGCATCGCATCGGCTGAGCCCTTGGCGAGCGGATAGGTGATGACGCCCAAACGGTCGAACATGAAGCCAACCGAGCCGGTTTCACCCAGCGCCCCACCGAATTTCGAGAAGGCGGCGCGAACATCGGCCGCGGTACGGGTGCGGTTGTCGGTCAGGCACTCGACGATGAGTGCCACGCCGCCGGGACCATAGCCCTCATAGCGAATCTCGTCGTAGTTCTCGGCGTCGTTGCCCTGGCCTTTTTTAATGGCGCGCTCGATGTTGTCCTTGGGCATGGACTGTTCTCGGGCGGCGATGATGGCCGCACGCAAACGCGGATTGTGATCTGGGTCGGGCATGCCCATCTTGGAAGCGACGGTGATTTCGCGCGCGAGTTTGGAGAAGAGCTTGGAACGCACCGCGTTCGCCTTTGTCTTCTTGAACATCACGTTCTTGGCGTGGGAATGACCGGCCATCGGAGTGCTTCTTCTGAAAAGTTTTAGAGTGGGGCGCTGAGATAGCCGGGCGCCCCCTCCTCTTGCAAGCCCGCCTGCTGCGGCGGAGGGGCTGGACATGGGCGAGTTACAACCAATTTAGGCCAAAAGTCCTATCTCGATAAAATAGTGCCTTCACTCCGCCACAACCAGCGCGCAGGCTTTCTGAAATACGAGGGGGATTTCAGGATGAGAAAAGCCGGTTTCATTATCCTCATGCCGGTTCTAGCGGTTCTAGCTGTTTTGTCCGGCTGCGCCCATCAGCCCCCTGCCCCGCCGCCCGAACCGCCAAAAACGCTGTTCGCCATGTTCCAGAAATACTGCGTAACGACGGGCAATGAACGCGAAGCGATGGCTAAAGCTCTCTCCGCCGACGGCTATGTCGACCGCAGTGCGCAATCAGTGCTGCGGCAGATCATGGATATACAGTCCATCACTTGGCAAAAAGGCAAAGACAGCGTCATCTGGGGACCTGTGACCAACAACAAAATCACTGCAGATGGTAAGAAAGAGATCGTTCCTCTTGAACCGCCCGGTGCCAAGGGAGACTGGTGCAGCATTCGCATCCATCGCGAACACGACGACAGCCAAAGCGCCATTGCCAAATGGGCGGGCATTCCTGTCAAACATCGGCGGCAAGCCGCAGAGTTCGGCGATGAAATCAGCGATTTCTATGGATTCCGCCTCGAAAACGGCAAGCATATCGCGATCGAAAATTATGAGCTTACCGACCGCTCCCCAGAAGCTGTTATGGCCGGTACTTGGGGCGTGTTTCTCTACAAACGCGGCACTGAATACGGCCTCTCCATGAGCCATCTCTACATGCCAAAAAGCGACAAGGCCTCGTAAGCCATTCAGCGGCGCGGTGAGCGCACCGGCACGGGTTGCAAGACCCCGCGCAAATCTTGCGCGGGCCGCGAGATTTCGAGGGCTTTCTCTTCCCGCTTGGTGGCGCGCCAGGTGGCATAAGCGAACTGCACCGCCACGCCGATGAGGCATAACAGCGACTGCACAAGGTAATTGCCGCTGGAAAGCACTGCCGTCATGGCAGTGAGACTGGAGAGCAGCACCCCCAGCGAAAACACGTTCAGCGATGCGCTGCCGCAACGGATCACGGCCTGAGCCCATGGCTTCTGCGAGAAGAAGCCGGGTGGCGGTAACATACGGCGTACAATGACAAGCAAAGCAAAGAAGCTGATGAGGCGCAAACCGCCAAGCGCGGTCTTGTCCAGCAGCGCCGTGCTCGGGCGCAGCGAAGAGGCCCACCAGAACCACTGGCTCAAGGTTTCGCTTATCTGAATAAGAGCGACCGGTACCGCAATCGCCAACGCAGCCCAGAACAGGCGCTTGTCATCGGCAAAGCCCCATTTTCCGGTCCGCGAAGGATGGCCGCAGAAAGCGCCAAGCACAAAAACAAATTGCCAAGCAAAGGGATTGAAGAACCAGCGCTCACCGGCAGTGGTCCATAGCGTCAGACCGAAAAGCTGCACGCTCAACCAGAGAGCAAAAGAAGGAAGGAGCACCAACCAAGCATTTTTCTCCAACCCTTTCAGCATCAGCGGAAAAGCGGCGAGCAGCAGCACATAAGCCGGCAGTATGTCGAGATAGCCCGGCTGATAATGCATGGTCAGGATCGGCCATACATATTGATGAAAGCCCTCGTAGATCCATTGCACGCGGAAGACCCAGCGATAGGTCTGGTCTCCGGTCATGCCGATGAACAGCCATACCAGTGAGACGATGACGGCCATCAAACCGAGCTGAGCGAGATAAACCACGCCAGCACGGCGCCACACCTTCTTCGCCGCTTCCACAAAACCTTTGCGCGCCATGGTACGGCCGTAGACCAGCGCCGCCACAAAACCCGAAATGAAGAAAAATACCTCGGCCGCATCACAGAAGGCGAAGCTGTGCAAGGTGAAGGGTTCGAACAAGTTCTTCGGCACATGGTCGATAAAAATGACCAGCAGCGCCAGCCCGCGCAAGAAGTCGATGCGGTCGTCGCGGCGGGAGGTTGCGGCAGAAGCGGTCATCACAAATTCCAGGTCACCGCCTCACCGGCGGCGGGGCTGTTGTTGTTCATGGAACGCGGCAAATGTGGGGCGCCGTCGCCGCCAGAACGCAGCCTGACAAAGAATTCATGGGTGTATGCGTTCCCCTCACTCTTTTCGGACAACTTTCGCACCAGCCCCTTCTTCGATTGCCGCCCCTTCCTTGGCCGTCACGGAGACATTCTGCAGGGTCACCACCGCTTGACGGATGGTCGCGCCCTTATCGGACGACACCGTCACATTCTTCATGGTTACCGACTGGATCGGGGCTTCCGGCAAGCCATCAATAAGAATACCGACCCGCGCACTTTCGACTTTCACGTTTTCGAGAGAAATGTCGTGAAAATGAGGCGTCAGACCGGTGACAGGGACGGGTGTTGCATTTGCACCATTCTGCCCTCGCGGCGCGCCATAATATTCGGTCAGCATGATCGCCGTGCCGACATTTTTCATGGTGATGTCGCGGAAAACAAAATTGCCGATGTCATTGCCGCGGTCACGCCCGCTTTTGACGCGGATACCCTGGTCCGTGCCGTCGAAGCTCACACGTTCGGCGACGATATTCTTGGCACCGCCGGCCAATTCGCTGCCGATGGAAAGACCGTGACCGTGGCGGAAGGTGCAATCGACGATACGGATGTCTTCGCTCGGGCTGTCAGGACCGGCACTGCCCGGCTGGCCGGATTTGATGGCGATATTGTCATCGCCGGTATCGATGGTGACATGATCGACCAGCACATGCTTGCTGGCAAAAGGATCAATGCCATCGGTGTTGTGGCTGATGCGATTCGGCGCCGTGATCGTCATGTTGCGAAAAACAAGGTCCTCGGAATAATACGGCACGATCTGCCAGGAAGGCGAATTCTTCACCGTCACATTTTCCATTACCACATGCCGGCTATGATCGAAGATGATAAGGCGGGGACGGGATTCGGCCGATGCCGCCAGCGGCCACCAGCTTTCGCCCCGGCCATCAATGACGCCGCCACCGCGAATGGTAATGTCTTCGGCATTCTCGGCCAGCAGCAAGGGGCGCAAACCTTTTTCGCGAAACACCTCCATGGCGGGATAATCGCCATGATTGCTCGAGCCTTCGAGCGTGGTGCCGGACGCAATTTCCAGCACAGTGTGACTTCTCAGGCTGAGCGGAGCGGAGACATATGCCGCCTTGCCATCGAGCCGAACGATGCCCTTGCCCGCACAATCATCGATAGCTTTCTGGATGGCCGCGGTATCGAGTCCCGCAGCAACGGGCTGCGGACGGCAAATCTTGTCGGCAGCCGAAGCCGGTGTAAGCACCATAAGGGCAGCTAGAAGACAAAGCGGCGATTTCATGCAGAGCATCCCGAAATATCGGCGCTATAGGTATCGTGATGCCGGAACAAAAATCCATGCGGCTCACTTGCATCATTGTGCCGACCCCACGAGGCAGCGTATCACGCTTGCGTGATCACTGGAGCACACTGCATGCAAGGCCCCTCCCCGGCCGATCCGCACCCGATGAAGGGCTTTCCGCAGATCCGTTTCATCAAGAGCGCGGCGAAAAATCTGGCGATCACCACCGGTGCGGATATCGACGCCTTGTGTAGCGCTTGCTAAACCGCGCCCGAGACGCAGCAGCAGCCTGCTGTTCTATCGCAATACATACGAGCAACTACCTAGTGAAAAACAGGCGTGCTGCGTATGGCGCTGTATAGGCTTTGAATTTCACGGTAAACTGCTGTGCTTGGAAAGCGAGCGCCCGCAAAACTGTGCGCGGAACTTAGAAACCATTCACCTCATGCGCCTATCCTTGCTGGCAACACCCTGACCAACACTTCGCCGTCATGGGAGAGAACCGATGAATACAGCAGTGCGCGTGATTATTGCGATCGTGATTGCACTCGCATTAGCGACGGGAGCAGGCTTTGCCCGCGCCGAGCGCGGCACCAGAGACGAAGCCATCACCATGGTCAAAAAAGCCATCGAGAGCATCAAAACTGACGCCCCCAAGACCTACGCCGAAATCACGGCGCAAGTGCCCGCCTATCACGACCGCGACCTCTATGCCATCGTTTACGATTCCACCGGCAGGTGCCTCGCCCATGGCAACAACCCCAACCGGGCCGGCCAAAACATGATCGATGACCAGGATGCGAACGGCGTACATTTCATCCAGGACCGTATGGAACTGATGAAGACGCAAGCCTCGTTCTGGCAGGAATACAAATATTCCGATCCGATCACCAAAAGGATCCGGCCCAAATCGACCTATTGCGAGAGGTTGAATGACACAGTCGTCTGTGTGGGCGTGTACAAATAATCCCGCACACATAGGCGAATGAGACCTTGGGTTACGCGTTTTGTATCATCGCAATACATACGAATTTGTACCTAGAGCCTTTCGCGGACAGCGGTACATTTTTCACATGTGCTTCAAATACAAAGAAAAGTTTTCCCGAGAGCGCTACCATCGCCGAGCCGTGGACTCAGGTTCCGTCTCAGAAACGGTTTACTGCAAAAGCCTAGCCTTTCCCGCATGGGGCGTAAGGAATTCACAAGCGCCATTCATCCGGGAGAGAAACAATGAAGAGCGTACTGAAATTTGCGATATCGGCCGGCATGGCGCTGGCTTTAGCGACGGCTTCCAGCTTGGCCGGCGATCGCGGCACCAAAGATGAAGCGCAAGCGATGGTCAAAAAAGCCGTCGCCTACATCAAAGCCAATGGCCCCCAGAAAGCTTATGACGATTTCACCAAGCCGGGTCCGTTCAAGGATCGCGACCTCTATGTGACAGTCTATGATTCCACCGGCAAGTGCTTGGCCCACGGTTCCAACCCGAAGCTCATCGGCAAGGATCTAATCGAAATTCAAGATGCCGACGGCGTCTACTACATCAAGAAGCGCGTTGAACTGATGAAGACTAGCGCCTCGTTCTGGCAGGACTACAAGTTCACCGATCCGCTGACCAAGAAGATCGAGCCGAAGTCCACCTATTGCGAAAAAACAAGTGATACCGCCGTCTGCGTCGGTTTCTACAAATAACTCTTGCCTCCCTTGCCAAGCATGGGCGGCGAGGCCGCCCATCTTTTTCCTGCATATGTGTTGGGGCCAAGAGGATCGGGGTCCATGAACGAAACATTTCAAAATCTCAGTATTCGCACCAAGCTGAAGCTCATGGCGCTGGCCATCGTGGCGCTGACCGCTGCGCTTGGCCTCTATGGTTATCTGCTGCTGGACGGTAATGCGCGCAAGGCAGCCGAGCTTGAGGCGGGTGTTCTGCACCATGCCGATATCGTCAGCGGCTTTCAGAGCAAGACCCTCAGATCCATTGCCGATCTCTATCGCCTGACATCCACCGCCAGCAACGAAACCGATACGGCGAAAGTTGAATCCCTGGCCAAACAGGTGACCAGGGGTTTCGGCTCGCTGGAAAGCAGTCTTCCAGGCGTCAAAGACGCGATGGCGGCCGAAGATTTCAGCCCCGACCAGATCAAGACCTTTTCGGATCTGCTTTCGGCTTATGGCAAGCGCGGCAAGGATGTCGCCGACATGGTGACAACCGATGTGGCCATGGCAACCGGCATGATGACCGGCACCCGCCAGCGCTACGCGGCGATGGATGAAACGCTGAGCAAAATCGTTTCTGCCCTGGTGGCGCACAAGAATGAAACCCTCACAAACATCCGTTCCGACATGCGGCAGGGCGAAATGGTATTCGCCATCAGCTTGGCAGTGATCATCGCCATTGCGCTTGGCATGTCCTTTATTATGGGCGGACTGATCGCCAATCCCTTGGCCTCCGTCACGGACGTGCTCGGCAGTCTCGCCGCCGGCAATCTCACGATCTCGGTGAACGATAACGGGCGCACAGATGAAGTGGGCCAGCTCACCACCGCAACCGTGCGCTTGCGCGATCAGCTCTCGGCCGCAGAAAAAGCCAAGACCGATCAGGTGACCATCATCGTCAACAGCGTCGGCGAAGGTCTTTCCTCTCTCGCCAATGGCGATCTGACCGCACGCGTCACCGCCGACCTTACCGGGCCTTTCGCCAAGCTAAAGGAAGATTTCAACGCCGCCATGGCACGGCTGCAGAGCACCATGGAAGGCGTGCTCGCTAACACCAATCAAATCTCAAACGGAGCCGGAGAAGTCTCGCAGGCGGCCGATGATCTCTCGCGCCGCACCGAACAACAAGCTGCCACCCTCGAAGAAACCGCCGCGGCGCTGGAAGAAATCACCAACTCCGTGAAAACGACAAGCCGGAACATCCGCTCCACCAACGAACGGGCGCAGACCGCCAAAGCCGCTGCCGAAGAAGGTGGCGCGGTGGTCGGCACTGCCGTTTCGGCCATGGACAAGATCGAACAATCCTCCAAGCAGATCACGGATATCATCAGCGTAATCGACGAGATCGCCTTCCAGACCAACCTCTTGGCCCTCAACGCCGGGATCGAAGCGGCACGGGCAGGCGAAGCCGGCAAAGGCTTTGCCGTGGTGGCGAGCGAAGTGCGCGCCCTTGCCGGACGTTCAAGCGATGCGGCCAAGCAGATCAAGGCGCTGATCTCCACTTCCAGCGAACAAGTCAGCGAAGGCGTCAAGCTGGTGGGAGACACCGGCCAGGCGCTGAACCGCATTGTGGAGCAGATTCAGGAAATCAACACGCTGGTGTCCGAAATCGCCAAGGCCGCGGATCAGCAAGCAAACGGCATCGGCGAAGTGAACACCGCCGTGGGCCAGATGGACCAGGTCACCCAGCAGAACGCCGCCATGGTGGAGGAAACCACAGCAGCCTCGCGCACCCTGGCGCAGGCGACCGAAGAACTGGCCTCACAGGTGTCGTTCTTCACCGTGGGAGAAAAACCTGCCAGCCGCGGCGAACAGCGCTTGCGTGTGGTGGCGCGACGATAGGATGTGAGGGTGCGCGAGCACCCTCATCCCATTTCCACGATGACTTGGTTCACGTCCTGCAGCTTATCGGCCGGGATCAGATTGCCGCGCAGCGTCTCACCATTGAGGCAAAGGGTTTTAACGCCCTTTTCCACACCGGCAGCATTGTTCACGATGATCTCAACAGTCTTGCCGCGGAAGCGGCGAGTGGCGGAGAAGCCCTTCCACTCCTTCGGAATGCAGGGATCGACCACCAACCCGTCCCAATCAGCGCGGATGCCGAGGACATATTGTGTGCCAGCAACATAAGCCCAAGAGGCCGAGCCTGACAGCCAGGGCACACGCGCCGCACCTTCCCGCGGGCTAGGCGGCACATGGGTGAACTGGCAATAGACATAAGGCTCGATCTCACGGACCTCTGCCTTCTCATTCCAGGCGGCAGGCATGGAAGCGCGGTAATAGCGATAGGCCTTGTCGCCATGGCCCAGCATGGTCTCGGCGATCACCGCCCAGCCTTGGGTATGGGTGAAGACCGCGCCATTCTCCTTCATGCCGGGATTGAACAGCACCGCCCGCATCACCTTCATCGAGGTTTCGACAAAAGGCGGATCGCACAACTTCAGCCCGTATTCGGTGGAAAGATGCGTTTCCACAGAGCCCATAGCGGTTGCTGCCCGCTCGCCTTTGGCATGACCGGAAAACACGGCCCAGGTTTGGGTGTTGAGGAAGATGGAGCCTTCCTTCTGGGCGCTGGAACCATAGGTGATGCCGTCCTCGCCAAAGCCGCGCACATACCAGGCGCCGTCCCAAGTCTTTTCGGCGAGCAGCTTGTCGAAGGCGGCGAGCATTTCTTCCGCCCAGAGCTTTTCGGCCTTGTCGCTCATGAGCCCGCAAAGCTCGGCATAGGTGGCAAGGGCAAAGCGGAGCTGGAAGGCGACCATCACCGTCTCGCCCTTTTTGCCGAGACGGATGCAGTCGTTCCAATCGGCAGAGAGGCCGCAAGGCAGGCCATGCGCACCGGAGCGGGCAAGATTGAATTCGATGGCGCGGCGCAAATGGCCGAGCACCGCCGCTTCGCCGTGATCAGCAAAGGGAATCACCTTCTTGAGGAAATCCACATCACCGCTTTCCTTGATATAGGCCGGGACGGTGTTGAACAGCCACATGCCGTCATCGGAGCGGTATTCGTGCTCCGGCGGCTCCTTCTCCTGGCCCGGGCGATGCGCGAACTGCTTGACCACCGGCATAGCGCCGCCATTGGCGAGCTGGCCGGAGAGCATCAACTCCAAGCGCTTCACCGCTTCTTGCGGGATGGCATGCATCACACCCAAGAGGTCCTGCACCGTATCGCGATACCCGAGACCGTCACGCTCACCGGCATAAATCAGGCTGGCGGCACGCGACCAGGCATAAGTCATCTGACAATTGAACGGGCCCCACATCGCCAGCATGGAATTGAAGGCCGGGTCGGGCGTTTCTGCCGTGAGCCCTTCGATACGGCCATGCCAATAGGCTTTCAGCTTGGCCAGCTCTGCCTCAACGGCATGCGGATCGGCATAGGCAGACGCTGCCGCTTTGCCTTCCACCTCGGCGCGGCCGACGCCCATCAGGACAGCGATTTCGCGGGTCTCGCCGGGCTCCAGGGTGATGTCGCTCTTGAGCACACCGCAACCGTTGTCGCCATAGGCCAGCGAATTGGTGCAGGTGCCGGTCTCCAGCACCTTCGGATTGGTATATGAGCCATAAGTACCCAGGAACGCCGCACGGTCAGTGTCGAAACCGGTGACCGGCGCGCCTAGCAGTGCCAAGAAGGTATGACGCCCCTGATCGGCATTCTCGAAATTTTCTGGATCTTCGGGAATGTGGATGTTGGTGCCGTGATCGATGATGCCATCCTTGCACTCCATCCGAACGATGAACTGCGAGTATTGCAAATTGGTCAGATCGTTGAAGGCGCTCCAATTGGAGGCATATTCGACATAGGTGAAGGCCGACAGCTTGCGGCTGCGGGTGCCGGTATTGGTCAGCTTGAGGCGCCAGATCTCGAAAGTCTTGCCGAGCGGGACGAAATAAGTGGTTTCGGCCTTGATGCCGGAATACTCCGACGAAATGGTCGTGTAGGCCGTACCGTGGCGGCATTCGGATTTGTAATGCTCAAGCGGCTTGCCTACGGGCTGCCAGGACGCCGACCAATAGTCGCCGCTCTCCGCATCGCGCAGATAGAGGTAGCGGCCAGGCTGGTCGAGCGGCACCGAATTGAAGCGGATGCGGACAAAACGGCCCTGCGCCGCCGAGCGGTAGAAGGAATAACCGCCCGCATTGTTGGTGATGATGGCGCCGTATTCCGTGGAGCCGAGATAATTGCTCCAAGAGCGCGGAGTATCGGGCCGCGTGATGACATATTCCTTGGCGGCGTCGTCAAAATATCCGAACTGCACGTCAGGCCTCTTTTTTGCTGCGCCGGGCGGCCAGTTCCGCCTCGATCTTGGGCATCAGAGATTCGAGTTTGTAGAAGACCATGCCGAGGCCGCAGGCAAGTGCGCCAAGCGCGGGCACGATGGCCATCAGAAGGCGAATGCCTTCCTGGGCATGGGCGGTCTGCACCATGTTGGCCTGATAGCCATAAACAGCGAGCAGGTTGAGCGCCAAGGCGCCGCCAATGGCCCAGCCGAATTTGTTCGACATGCCGGAGGCAGAGAACACCAGACCGGTGGCGCGCCGCCCCGTACGCCATTCGGAATAATCGGCACTGTCGGCGAACATCGCCCACAGCAACGCCGCGGTGGGACCGGTGAAAACCGAATAGAGGAAGTGGAAGAAATAAAGCAGCAGGAGCTGATCCGGGCGCACCCAATAGGAAGCGACGAGCGAAACCGTGCCCAGCACCATGCAACCGATGAAGGCCTTTTTGCGGCCGGTATAGGGTGTCACATATTGGATCAGGAAGGTTGCCGCCAGCGAGGTTAGTGTACCCATGACGATAAAGGGGCCGGTGCCGAGTTCGCCGCCAAGATGGATCATCCAGCCGAACGGCCCGGCGACCGTCACGTCGTTCATGTAGTACTTGAAGTAATAGATGATCGACGAACCGCGGATGGCGACAAAGAACACCTGCAGGATACCGAGGGCGCACAGCATCTGCCAATGCCAGTTGCGCGACAAATCGATCAGATCTTGCTTGGTTGAAGTCTTCTGTCCGGCCTCTGGCACGACGCGCTCGCGCGTGGTGGCGAAGGTGCCAATGAACATCACGATCGCCAGGATTGAGAACAAGGCGACCGTGAGCATGTAGCCTTGTTGTTTGTTGCCATGACCGAGGGCTGAGACCAGCGGCATGGCGAGCATCGCTACAACAAAACCAGCGCCCTGGGCGAAGCTGAAGCGGTAAGCGGAAAGCTCCGTGCGCTCCTGCGGATCAGGCGAGATCACTCCCATCAAAGCGCCATAGGGGACATTGATGGCCGAATAGGCCAACATCAAAAGCGTCAGAGAGGCATAGGCGCAAATCAGTCTGCCGGTGCCTTCAATCGGCGGGGTAGTGAAGGCCAGAGTCGCGATAATGCCGAAAGGCAGCGCCATCCAGAGCAGGAAGGGACGGAACTTGCCCCAACGGGTATTGGTGCGGTCGGCGATCATGCCGACGACCACATCGACAAAAATATCCCAACTGCGGGTCACCAGCAGCATGGTGCCGGCGGCTGCCGCGGCCAGCCCATAGACATCGGTGTAGAAGTTCATCTGGTAATAGACGAAAATCATCCAGATCAGGTTCGAGGCGCCGTCGCCCAGCCCGTAGCCGATCTTTTCGAGCACCCCGATCTTCCGTTCCGACATGATCTCCCCCTTATATGCTTTTTGCGACAGCGCTTACCATTTTTGGGCACACTAACCTGTCCCGTGTTACAGCGCTACGCCCTAGCGGTCGCAGAGGGGCTTAAATTGGGGATGCTGCGCCGATCAGCCGACATGATCCAGCCGGTGGCGGAGAGCGGCAACCGCCCGGGCGGCCGGACTGCCATGGCGCCTGGACCAGACCTTGGTAATCTCCGCCCCCAACAGGAATACCTGCACGGAATAATAGAGCCACATCAGAATCGCCATCGCCCCGCCAGCTGAGCCATAGCGATGGGCTAGAGCCGAAGCAGCCAGATAAAAGGCGATGAGGTACTCCCCAACGAGAATTAAGGCAGTGGTGACGATGGCTCCTGTGAGGACATCTCCCCACTCCAGCGCCCGGTTCGGCAGCACGCGATAAATGGCGGCAAAAAGGAAAGTAAGCAGACCCGCCGAGACCAAGAAATTGAGCAGCCAGACCAGCCAACTACCGATCCCGAATAGGTGGTGGAAATAAGCCCCGAACGCCCCCAACAGCGCATTGATCAACAGCGAAACACAGAACAGCACGCTAAGCCCGCCAATAAGAGCGATAGATTCCAGCCAGGTCCGCACCATCCGCCCATAGGAAAAAGGCGGCACCGGCACTTTCCAGAACGCATTCAGGGCGGCCTGTACTTCGACGAAGACGCCGCCAGCCGTCAGCACCACAACCAGGACCCCGAGCACCGTCGGCCAGAGACCGCCCTGCATCTTCCCAGACGCATCGATCGCCGCTTGCAAAGTGGCGGCAGTATCGTGACCGATAATCCGGCGTACATCATAGATCAGATGCGTATTGGCGACATTGCTGCCGAGCGCAAGTCCACCTACCCAAACACAAATGTAGAAAACAGGCCCCATTGCCGTCATGGCGTAAAAACTGATCGCCGCCCCCCGGCTAAGGGCATTGTCCTCGAAGAATTCCTCCACGCCATCGCGGAAGAGAGCCCAAGCTTCCCGTATGATCCCCAAGGCGGCCATGCCTTACGCTATCGGAAGTTCCAATGACTATTTAGCCGCAAAGCTTACGCCGAAGTCACATAATTCTTATGACTTTGGCATTTGTTTAAGGCGGGTCCAACCGGGCGTTACTCATCCCCAAAATGCTCGAAGCCCGGCATCAAGGCGATAATGCCGAGCAGGCAGATAACAATTCCGAATGCGAGAACAGGCAGTGGAAGCATCTGCGCTCTCCGGGCAGCATCTTCACAAAACACTCCAGAACACGTTTTGTTGCGTGCTTGACCTATTATAAGTCGCACGGCGCTGTTTTGACCACTGTCTGTTTGCAAGGCTTAGGCGAGCGGCTCAGCCATGGTACGCATCTGGATCTGGATGATGCGGGACAGCTTGGGCCGGGTGCAGGCAAACAGAATTGCTTGCGCTACATCATCGGCATCCAGCATGTCCGATTGTTCAACACCCAGCTCGGTGCGGCCTTTGCCGAGTGCGAATTCGGTTTTCACACCGCCCGGATTGATGGTGCCGACCTTGATACCATAGGGCCGCAGCTCCTTGTCGAGACCTTGGGCAAAACCGACCTGAGCGAATTTGGTGGCGCAATAAGTGGCCTCACCCGCGAAGCCATAGACGCCCGCCATCGAGGACACCAGCAGAACAAGACCTTCCTTCTGCGCCATCATGACCGGCACCGCATGCCGGGTGATCAGCCAAGTGGACTTCATATTGCCGTCCATCATCTCGTCGTATTCGGCGACGGAAGTGTCCACGAGATTCTTGTAGTTGCCGACACCGGCATTGGCGATGAGGATATCAATACGGCCGAAAGCCTTTTTGGCCGCTTCTACCGCTGCGATAGATGTCTGTTCTTCACGAATGTCACCCGTCACGAAAACCGCCTCGCCACCAAGTTGCATGGCTTCCGCCGCCAAGGCTTCCAGCCGGTCTTGCCGCCGTGCCGTAAGCACCAGCTTTGCGCCTTCGCGTGCCAAAGCGCGCGCAGCAGCCTGGCCGATCCCAGCGCTCGCACCCGTGATGAGCGCAACTTTTCCTTCCAAGCGTGCCATGTTCTTCTCCCGGTTATGTTATCGGTCACATAATCGCGCTATCTGCATTTCGTCAACGCGACTAGAAAAGAGAAGCGTTCAAAATCTGATGAGCAGCAATGGCCACGGCATAACCAAGCAGCACCGCCCAGATCCATTTCAGATGCGAGCCGAAGGTGTAGAGCCCTTTGCTGGTTCCCATCAGCGCCACACCGGCCGCCGAGCCGACCGACAGAAGCGAACCGCCGGTGCCCGCGGTCAGCGTAACGAGCAGCCATTGGCCGTGGCTCATGGCCGGGTCCATTAAAAGTACCGCATAGGTCAGCGGAATATTGTCCACGATCGCCGATAACAGACCGATCGCAACATTGGCCGCCGTGGGGCCGAGACCATTATAGAGAAAAGCTGAAAGGCCGCCGAGATAGCCCACCGCGGCGAGCCCGCCGACACACAGCATGATGCCGTAAAAGAACAACAACGTGTCCCATTCGATCTTTTCGAAGATGTGGAAGATATTGAACGGCTCGCTATCACCATTTGCCGCTGCAACAGCGGTCAGAGCCCGGCTCTCCCAGCCATGCAGAAAATAGCCGTAAAAATTCAGCAATCCGAGCCCCGTCATCATGCCGAGAAACGGCGGCAGATGCAGCAGGTGATCAAGCGTCACCGTGCCAGCAATGGTGAAGAGAAATAGGCCAGCAATGAAATAGCCGCCTGGCCGCACGGCAATGTGTTCGGCCGAGGCCGTGATGCGATCGCGCGGCAGGAAGAACGACATAATCAGTGCCGGCACCAGCCAGTCGAGCAGCGAGGGCAGGAAAAGAGCGAAGAATTCGAAAAACCCCACCTTGCCTTTTTGCCAGACCATCAAAGTGGTGATGTCACCGAAAGGCGAGAACGCACCACCGGCATTGGCCGCCACCACAATGCTCACCAGTGTGATCACGGCAGCCTTCTTGTGTTCGCCCAGCGCGGCGAGCGCGACCGAGCCCATCACCAAGGCGGTGGTGAGGTTGTCGGCAATGGGCGAAAGGAAAAAAGCGCCGGCCCCGGTGATCCAGAAAATACCGCGCATCGAAACATTGGCTGCGGTGAGGCGCGCCCGCATGGCATCGAACAACCGCCGCTCTACCAGCGCGTTGACGAAACTCATTGCCGACAGCAAAAACAGTAAAAGTTCGGCATATTCGAGCACGACATGGGTGATCTTCTCGGTCACTTCCGGGCCGCGGCCTTCCAGCGCAAAGCCAATCGCCACCAGAATCCAGATCAGACCGGCAGCCACCATCACCGGCTTGGATTTGCGCAAATGCAGCCGTTCTTCGAGAAAAACCAGGGCATAGGCGATGACAAACACCGCCATAACAGCAGGCGCCGCAATGCTCATGGTCGCACCCCAGATAATGGCGGCTACGACCTAGCGTGAAATCCAAGCGGGTTCAAATCGCTAACGCAGGCGATAGCTCACGAAGGCGAATTGACGGCTGTCCGGCGACCAGGAGGGCACGTTGATCGTACCCTGCCCGCCGAACAATTCGGCAATCACCTCCGGCGCGCCGCCAGCAATTGGCATCAGCCGCAAGCTGACATGCTTGTTGGGCGGATGATCCTTCACCGCCACATCGGTGCCGAAGGAGACAAAGACGATCCATTTGCCATCCGGTGAGGGATGAGCAAACCAATCGCGCGTGTTCTCTTCGAACGTAAGCTGCTCGGGCGCACTGCCACCGGCACCCATGCGCCAAAGCTTCATGTTTCCGCTTCGGGTCGAGTTGAAATAGATGAAGCGGCCATCCGGCGAATAATCCGGGCCGTCATCCATCCAGTCACCCTGCGTAAGCTGCGTTTCCGTGCCGCCTGAGACCGGACAAGCAAACAAATTGAGAATGCGACCGCCGCGTGCCGCGACATAAGCCAGGGTCGTTCCATCGGGTGACCAGCCATGCCAGTAAGAAGGCCCCTGCGGAATGACCAGCCGCGGCGCTCCCCCTTCCGCAGGCAGAATCGCCATGCGCGACAGATTATCGGGCTCGGATTTGTCGCTGATCACAATCCATTTGCCGTCCGGCGAAATGCCATGATCGTTGTTGAGCTGGGTGAAGGTGCCGGTATCGATTCTCTGCGGCGTGCCGCCTGCAATCGGGAAGCGGTAAAGCAATCCTTCGCTGTTGAAGAGGAGATAGGAGCCATCCGGCGACCAGTTCGGCGCTTCAATGTGGTCATTGGTGCGATAGATCACGCGCCGCGAACGCGTGGCGATATCCATCACTTCCAGACTGCATTCCACCGGCTGCATGTGTCGTCTCCCCTGGGTGAAGCGGTTTTACCTCTGCTTTGCGACAAGGCGCAGCTGATTTCAGGACGCATTCCGCGTGCGCCGCGGAACAGGATCTGACAGATGTGTTTTCGAAGGGGAGAATTGCCGCCGGCGGTAATGCTGGCGGCATTCACGCACCCTAAGCCATTGTGGGAACTACGAACTGAACCCACCACGCCCATCTCTTTATATTTGTTCCAACAAGCAAGAAGTTCTCTATGCGTCAGGTTGGAACTTGACTCCTCGCCCGTGTTACGGCATAGATGTTATTGAGAATTGGTCGCAAGTAAGCAGGCAAATAGAAATGCTCCGCGAAGCTCCTCCGGTGACTGCCAAACACTCGCCTTTGGGACGGGCCCGTCCCGGCTTTCGCGGCCGCATCGAAGCCATCCAAGCGCACGGCCATGAATCAGGCCTCACCCCGGAAGAGCTGGAACGCCGCCTGATCGAGCTGGGCTTTGTCGAAGGAGCTTCTGTCGAAATCCTGCATGAAGGGCTGATTGCCCGTGATCCCATCGCGGTGCGGGTAGACAGCGCCACCGTCGCGTTACGCCGTCGCGAAGCCATGGCGATCCTGGTCGCATAACGATCATCACATCAGGGGCGACAGGGTATGAACGCCGTTACCAATACCGGAATACTTCGCTGCGCCCTGGTCGGCACACCCAATTGCGGTAAGACTGCCCTCTTCAACGCCCTCACCGGCAGCCGGCAAAAGGTGGCGAACTATCCCGGCGTCACCGTCGAGCGCAAAGCCGGTGTGCTGCACACGCCGTCCGGCCTCTGCTTCACCATCGTCGATCTGCCCGGCACCTATTCCTTGCGCGCCCGCAGCCCGGACGAAGAAATCACGCGCGACGCCATCCTCGGCAAACTCGCAAGCGAGACCCCGCCGGACTTCCTGGTTTGCGTTGCGGATGCCACCAATCTGCGCCTCGCCTTGCGCTTGGTGCTGGAGCTGCGCCGCGTCGGTCGCCCGATGATGCTGGTCCTCAACATGATGGACATCGCCAAGCGGCGTGGCATCGAAATCGACACCGAGAAGCTTTCGGCGGCACTGGGCTTTCCGGTGACGACCGCGATCGCGGTGCGCAAGGGCGGCACCGAAGCCCTAGTCAAAGCCATGGACGACTTCGCCCTCACCCGCGCGGGCATGGGCGGTGTGTGCTCCTGGGCTCCCCCAAATGCTGCGGATCTGCGCGCCGGCCAGCACGAAGCCGATGCCATCATCCGGGCCGCGGTGAAGCTTCCGACCAAGCCCGACTCATTGACGACGCGGCTGGATGCGGTGCTGTTGCATCCGGTGGGCGGCTTGATCTGCCTGTTGGTGATCCTGTTCGTGATGTTTCAGGCCGTCTTCACCTGGGCGCAGCCTTTGATGGACAGCATCGATACCGGTTTCGGCATGCTAGGCGAAGCGGTAAAAGCCGGAGTGCCTCCAGGTCTGTTGCAGAGCTTCCTTACTGATGGCGTCATCGGCGGTGTCGGCAGCGTGCTCGTCTTCTTGCCCCAGATCGTCATCCTGTTCCTCTTCATCCTGCTGCTGGAAGATCTCGGCTACATGGCCCGCGCGGCCTTCCTTATGGACCGCGTTATGGGGGGCGCCGGATTGCACGGCCGCGCCTTCATTCCGCTGCTCTCCAGCTTTGCTTGCGCCATTCCGGGCATCATGGCGACCCGCGTGATCGACAACCGCAAAGACCGCCTCACCACTATTCTGGTGGCGCCGCTGATGACCTGCTCTGCGCGCATCCCGGTTTACACGCTGATCATCGCCGCTTTCATTCCGAACAAGATCGTGGGCGGCGTGTTCTCGCTGCAAGGCCTGGTCATGTTCGGGCTTTACGCGGCCGGTATCCTGAGCGCCCTCGGCGTTTCTTTTGTCGCCAAACAGTTCTTCTGGCACGAAGAAATGAGCCCACCTTTCATGCTGGAATTGCCGGATTATAAGATCCCCAGCGCCAAGAGCGTTGGCATCGCCCTTTTGAACCGCGCCACCGCATTCCTAAAGCGCGCCGGCACCACGATTTTTGCCATGATGGTGTTGATCTGGTTCCTGGCCTCTTTCCCGCAGGCTCCGGCCGGCGCCACCGGCCCGGCAATCGATTACAGCCTTGCCGCCATGCTCGGCCGTCTTATCCATCCGTTGCTCGAGCCCATCGGCTTCAACTGGCAGATCTCCATTGCTCTCATTCCCGGCATGGCGGCGCGTGAAGTGGCCGTTGCGGCTCTCGGCACAGTCTATTCGATCTCGGGCGGCGATGCCGCCAGCCAGATCGGCACCATGCTGGCGCATCAATGGAGCTTGGCGACGGCCTTAGCCTTCCTCGCCTGGTATATCTTCGCGCCGCAATGCGCCTCCACCCTCGCCGTGATCCGCCGCGAAACCGGCAGCTCGAAATGGATGTTCATCACTTTCGGCTACATGCTGGCACTGGCCTATATAGCGGCGTTCATCACTTATCATGTCGCGGTGGCGCTGGGCGCAGGCTGATCAGCCGCAACACATCGCCTCTGGCTGAACGACCGCAAAGCAGTGCAGACTGCCATTCCATTAAGAATGGGAGGACGTTATGCGTGCGCTTGCAGCAATGGCTTTGATGGCAGGTCTTGTGGCTGGGGCCGCTAGCGCCACACCGGCCGATCACTACACACCAGCCGATTTGGCCAAGATCGCAGAGGGGTTGAAAGCCAAAGCCACCAGCGGCAATGCCAGCGACATCCTCGCCCGCTATCCCAATCACTTCACCATGCTCGCCTATCGCAACAGCGATGGGAATGCGGAAATCCATACCCAAAACGCCGATGTCTTCATCATCGAATGCGGTAAGGCCACGCTCATCACCGAAGGCAGCGTGCCGGATGCCAAAGAAACCGGTCCCGGCGAATTGCGCGGCGCGGCTGTCGTCGGCGGCAAGCCGGTGGCCCTCACCGCCGGTGACATCGTTCATATTCCTGCCGGTGTGCCGCATCAAATGCTGGTCGGCAAAGGCGACGAGGTGATCTATTTCGTGGTGAAGATCAAAGAGAACTGAGCAAGCCTAGAAAGCCGCGGCAATCGCCCGCCCAACATCGGCCAGAACAGCATCACGCCTGGCATCATCCCCGGCGCCTTGCGCCAGATAACAGGCGGCGATCAGAGCGCTCTTTCCCGGGGGCCATAACACGGCGACATCATTGGCCGTACCGTGAGGTCCCGTGCCGGTCTTGTGCGCGACACGCCAGGACGAAGGCACGCCAGCGTGCAACCGCTGTGTCCCGGTCTCGCAAGCCAAAAGCCAGTCTTCCAACTGTTTCCTGTTGGCAGGGCTGAGAAGATCGGAAAGAAGAATACGGCGAACGAGCGCGGCCATGGCCAGTGGTGTCGTGGTATCCCGCGGATCGCCCGGCGTGCTGTCGCTCATCGTGGGCTCATTGCGATCCGAGCGTGTGACCGCGTCGCCGAACGCGCGCAGGGTTTTGGTCAAACCCTCTGGCCCGCCGACAAGCGGCAGCAAAAGATTGGCCGCCGCGTTATCGCTGAGAATAATCGCGGAACGGCACAGCTCCAATATGCTGGCATCGGCATTGACGCGTGATTTGCTGAAAGGCGAATTGCCGAGGATATCGCCTTGCGACACGGGAAGACGCCGCTCCAGATCCACGTCGTGACGATCGGCGCGATAAAGAACGGCTGCCACCAGAGGCAGCTTGAAGGTGCTGCACATGGGAAAGCGCTCGTCACCACGATAGGAGAAGAGCGCGCCGTTGGCGGTATCGAGGACGGCAACACCCAGCCGTCCGCCGCTGGCTTTTTCTACCGCCATTACTGCCTCGCGCAGCTTGGCGGCCGAAGAAAAGGCAATCTCTTTGGCCGCCGCAAGGCTGGTGACAGCTGCGAACATGCAGCCACCGGCCCAAAGAAAGCTCCGCCGATCCATTACATTTTCTCCCATCTTTCCGGTTCCGACCGCTGGAAAACACGATAAATTGGCTGGCGCGGGGAGCGCAAAGCATCAAATCTCCGCAGAAGCATGAAATGAATTCATGGGATTTTCAGGAGGTACCATGGAGCGGCCGCAGCTTCCGCTAAACGCATTGCGGGCTTTTGAAGCCGCGGCAAGGCATTTGAGCTTCACCCGCGCCGGGCTGGAATTGTGCGTCAGCCAAGGTGCCGTAAGTCATCAAGTGAAGGCATTGGAAGATCTGTTAGGCGCACCATTGTTCCGTCGCTTGCCGCGCGGACTGGCACTGACCGACGAAGGCTTGGCGCTTATTCCCGTGGTGCAGGACGCCTTCGATCGCTTGGGCAACACGCTCGATCGTTTTTCCGGTGGCCGTTATCGCGAGGTCTTGACCCTAGGCGTGGTCGGCACGTTTGCGACGGGCTGGCTGCTGGATCGTTTGCCGGAATTCTTCCGCACCCATCCCGACATCGATTTGCGTGTTTTGACCAACAACAATCGCGTTGATCTGGCGGGAGAAGGATTGGATCTCGCCATCCGCTTTGGCGATGGCGCTTGGCACGGTACGGATGCGCAAGCGGTTCTTGAAGCGCCACTAACGGCCATGTGTTCGCCGATCATCGCCGCACGTTTGAAAAGCCCGCGCGATCTCGTCAATGAAACGCTGCTGCGCTCCTATCGCCGCGACGAATGGCTGGCTTGGTTCGCAGCCGCCAATGCACCCTGTCCCGCCATTCACGGCCCAATGTTCGACAGCTCGGTCATTACAGCCGCTGCAGCGATTGCCGGTCACGGGGTGGCGCTGCTGCCGCCCGCGATGTTCTCGGCACAACTGGCGGAAGAACGCCTCATCCAACCCTTCCCCATCAGCATCGATGCTGGGCGCTACTGGCTGACTCGTTTGCAATCGCGGCCGGATACGGCAGCCATGACCCAATTTAGGCGTTGGCTGATTCCCAGTTGAGGCCGCAAGATTATCCGAATAAAACGGTAGAATATTTCTGATATTACAACTATAAATATATAACTGCGGTTTATTGGGTGCGATTTTAGAGCTCTTTTACGTGGTTAAATAATACCACCTAATTATGCTACTGCATCGCATAATTATTTTTTGTGCATGCAGAACAGTTGGTTATTTTTAGAATTGATCAAAATTGCCGCAGGCGTCAGTTTGGTTTTGACAGCAGTTTAGAATTTTTCTAAGTTAGGCTCAGTTAAACACTGCTGGCCCACCCAATAAGGAGAAAATCCGTGCTGACCGTTGGCGATAAGTTTCCTGCCTTTTCCGTAAAGGGCGTCGTTTCCACCGATCCCAAGACCGCCTTTGCCGACTTCAGCGAGAAGTCCGATACGGGCAAGTGGAAGCTCGTCTTCTTCTGGCCGAAGGACTTCACCTTTGTCTGCCCGACGGAAATCGCCGGCTTCGGGAAGCTGAATGGCGACTTCAAGGATCGCGACACCGTGGTTTACGGCGTGTCGGTCGACAGCGAGTTCGTCCACTTGGCCTGGCGCAACAATCACGCCGACCTCAAGGACCTGCCCTTCGCGATGCTCGCCGACGTCAACCGCAAGCTTTCGACCGCCCTCGGCGTGCTCGATGAAGAAGCCGGCGTTGCCAAGCGCGCCACCTTCATCGTCGATCCGGAAGGCGTCATCCGCTTTGCTTATGTCACCGACATGAGCGTCGGCCGCAATCCGCAGGAAGTGCTGCGCATTCTCGATGCTCTGCAAACCGACGAACTCTGCCCCTGCAATTGGAACAAGGGCGAAGACGTCATTAAGGTCTAATCGCTTCATTGTCGTCGGGTCCTGGCCAGTAGATCCCCCTCCTCTCACTGGCCGGGCCTCTTAAGAGGCCCCGCCGGCTCCCCTCTCAGCCGGCGGGGTTTCGTTTAAATGCAGCCTCCAAGGTAATCCCATGTCGATCGAGACCCTGAAAGAACTCCTGCCCGAATACGCCAAGGATCTGAAGTTGAACCTGTCCACGCTTGCGGCGGAGACTTCGCTCTCCGAGCAGCAGCGTGCCGGGACCTTCATTGCTTGCGCGCTCGCCTCCCGCAACAAGACCACGACCAACGCGATCTTCGGCGAATTCGCGCCCAAGCTTTCGCCGGAAGCCCTCACCGCCGCGCGCGCCGCCGCCGCGATCATGGGCATGAACAACATCTATTACCGCTTCACGCATCTGGCTTCCGCGCCGGATTACCGCACGCTTCCGGCCAAGCTGCGCATGAACGTGATCGGCAAGCCCGGTGTCGACAAAGTCGATTTCGAATTGTGGAGCCTCGCGGTTTCCGCCATCAATGGCTGTGGCATGTGCATCGACAGCCATGAGAAGGTGCTGCGCGCCGGAGGGCTCTCCACCGAGCAGGTCCAGGCGGCGGTACGCATTGCCTCAGTTGTGCATGCGGTCGCCGCCGTACTCGATGGCGAAGAAGCCGAGCCCTCCACCCCGCAAGGTGGCTGAGATTTGAAATCCTGAAATGACGAAGGGCGCGGTCTTCCGCGCCCTTTTGTTTTTAGACCGGCGGCGGATTGCGGCTGAACTGGCGCTGATGCCAATAAGGATAAGCCGGCTCGCGCGCACTGGCGGCATCAAGAGCCGCGATCTGTTCTTTGCTCAGCCACCAGCCGGTGGCGCCGAGATTGTCCAGAAGCTGCTGTTCATTGCGCGCGCCAATGATCACGCTGGAGATCGTTGGACGCTGCAAAAGCCAATTGAGAGCGATCTGCGGCACGGTTTTCCCGGTTTCCTTGGCCATGGCATCGAGTGCATCGACCACACCGAAAAAATACTCGTCATCGACTTTGGGGCCGATATCGTTCTGCTTTTCATCACGGCGGCGGCTGGTTTCCGGCAGTGGCTGGCCGCGGCGGATTTTGCCGGTGAGCCGGCCCCAGCCAAGTGGACTCCACACCACGGCGCCCACGCCTTGGTTGAGGCCGAGCGGCATCAGCTCCCATTCGTAATCGCGCCCGATCAGCGAGTAATAGGCTTGATGAGCCACATAGCGCGTCCAGCCATAGCGGTCGGCAAGCGCCAAGCCCTGCATCAAATGCCAGCCGGAGAAATTGGAAACGCCGATATAGCGAAGCTTTCCAGCCTTCACGAGAGTATCGAGCGTGGACAGCACTTCTTCTTGCGGTGTTTGGGCATCGAAGCCGTGAAGCTGGAAAAGATCGATGTAATCGGTGCCAAGGCGTTTCAGCGAGGCGTCCACCGCCCGGATCAAATGATAGCGCGAAGAACCGGCGTCATTGGGACTATCGCCTGTCGGGAAGGTGGCTTTGGTGGAGACCAACACCTTGTCGCGGCGGCCTTTGATGGCGGCGCCCAGAACGGCTTCGGATTCACCCGCCGAATAGATATCAGCGCTATCGAACATGGTGAGCCCGTGATCGAGACAGATATCGACGAGGCGCGTTGCCTCTTGCGGTCCGGTGGAACCCCAAGCCTGGAAACCACCCACACCACCGAAGGTGCCGGTGCCGAGTGTCAAAACGGGAACCTTCAAACCCGAGCGGCCAAGAAGACGATATTCCATAGGCACCTCGCGTGATGACTGGGAACGACAGCGGCTACACTTCCGGAATGGACTGTTTCAGCCTACCACCGACGCGCACCGCTTCGATGCGGGTGGCAAGGCCTTTGGCATTGGTCTCAACATACGCACCGCAGAGCGTGGCAGGCCCGGCGGCGGGCTGGAAACGGCCACCATGCATCTTGCGGATGAAACGCTGCACCGGCTCGTATTTTTCCATGCCGATGACGGAATCATAATCACAGCAGCCACCGGCATCGGATTGATAGGCAGTGCCGCCGGGCAGGATCTGCGCATCGGCGGTCGGGATATGAGTGTGGGTGCCGATCACCAAGCTGGCGCGGCCATCGCAGAAATGCCCCATCGCCATCTTCTCGGAAGAGGCTTCGGCATGGATATCGATGACCACAGCATCGGCCGCCTCGCCCATAGGACAAGCGCCGAGCTCGTGCTCCACGGCCGCAAAAGGATCATCGAGCGCATCCATGAAAACGCGGCCCATGACATTGACCACCAGCACCTGATGGCCGGAACGGGTCTGATAAAGCCCAGCCCCTTTGCCCGGTACGCCGGAGGGATAGTTGCGCGGACGCAAAATGCGGTCCTCGTCATCGATGAAGGACAAAATCTCGCGCTGATCAGCCCAATGGTTGCCGGTGGTGATGCAATCGACCCCGGCGCCAAAAAGCTCATCGGCCACCGCCCGAGTCAGGCCGAAGCCGCCCGCGGCATTTTCGGCATTGGCGATGACGAAATCGGGTTTCAGGATGTCTTTCAGGCGGGGGAGTTGGGAAGAAATCACGTCCCGGCCAGGCCGCCCGATGATGTCGCCAATGAACAGAAGTCGCATCCCGGGTTCATAGCACAGGCGAGCGCTGGGGAAACCGTTTTCGGCCCGCACGGTTACAATTTCTGTGCCCAAGCGCCGCAGCATCGCGGCCGCCATGATGGCGCCATTCCCGAAAGGCAAGAATAGGCGGCAGGTTGAGCTCGCTTCCCGCGAGAACTCTGCTAGACAGGTTTCAGGTGCCGTTTGGGAAGGGTCATGCAAGCCGTCGTGTTCGATTTCTTCGGGGTGATTTGCTCCGAAATTACGCCGTTCGTCCTGCCGCGTTACATGTCCGTGGAAGACGCCATCGCCTATAAGGCCGACATCGTCGAAGAGGCCGATCTCGGTCATCTCGATTTGCCGGAGGTGCTGGACCTTCTCTCCCAGCGCACTGGCGCCAGCCCAGCCACGCTGCTCGGCGAGTTTTGGGCCCATGTGAAGATCAACCCTGAGATGGTGGCGCTGATCGAGGCCGTGAAACGGCGGTACAAGACGGCACTGCTGTCGAACGCCATGAACCCGTTCCTGCGCGAGGTGATGGCCAAGCATGATCTCGAACGGCTGTTCGATGTCATTGTCATCTCGGCGGAAGAAGGCCTCACCAAACCCAATCCGGAGATCTACCAGCTCGTCTCCAAGCGGCTGGGCATGGCGGCGGAACAATGCTTCTTCACCGACGACAATGCGGTGAATGTGGCTGCGGCGCGCAATGCTGGCTTTCACTCTGAGCAATTCGCCGGCGTTGAAAAACTGAAAGCCGATCTCGCCGCCTTGGGCGTGACGGTCTAAGCGAAATTGCGCAAGCCGCTTTCGCTCAGCAGGCCATCGAGCTTCTGGTCATGGCCGTCATGCGGCACGGCATCGACCTCCTGCCCCGCATAAGCGATGCCAATGGCTAAGATGGGCTTCATGGCCCGCAAGGCTGCCAGGGTGCGGTCGTAATAACCGCCGCCGTAACCAAGGCGAAAACCGCTGGCATCAAAAGCCAGCAGCGGCACCAGTAATACATCCGGCACAACCATTTCGGCGGAGCCGAGCGGCTCTTTCACGCCATAAGCATGGTCTTGCAGCGCATCCGTGGCGTTCCAGCGATGAAAGCGCAAAGGCTGGGCGCGCGCCACAATCGCGGGCAAAGCGATAACATGGCCACGCTGTTCCAAGGCCTGCAAGAGCTGCCCCGGATCGGCTTCCTCCCGAAAAGCCATATAGCCAGAGACCACGGCACCAGCGGCTATGACGAGCCGGTCGGCATGGGCTGCCACACGCTCCGCATAATCGGGCCGGGCCAGATGGCGGCGGCGCTCCTCGGCCTCTCGACGCAGGGCGGCTTTGTCGGTCATGCAAGATATATCCAGCGGAGCGGAAGGAAGTGGACAGGACCGCACAACGCCGTTGGAAGTGGATCCTCACGGGCCTGCAGTGCAGGTGGGCGCCATATGTCCGAGGCCACGGCCCCGGTCAGGGACAGCTCCCGGTGAGTAACATTAAGGCCCCTGGGCATCGCTATCCTGACGCGCGAGGCAGTACCTGTCCGCCGATCAATGTAGGGGGCGAAGCGACAGGCGGCAAGTACGGGCAAGCCGAAAACAAAGAAATTCCAAATACTTGTGGAATTGCCGGGGGTTGGCACGGAGGCGCGGATGGTGACGGGTTGTCTGGCAAGGCCCTACCGTTGGGAGGCGCCGTTCCAGACTTCGTTTCGGCAATATAATTGTTATGGCGCGGAGTTTATGGGGAGGGGGATACCCTGGCTTCGCCGAACGGCTGCTTCAAACCGAAAACGTCCAAAGTCGAATTCGAATACGGCATTTGGGCCGTAAGGACTTGTAGCTGCATAAAATTCGTCAGCTGCCGAGCCCGCACTTACGCCGTGCTTCTGCGTCGCGAACGCCAGCCTCTTTCACCACCTCAAACAACAGCAGTGATGTGGGGATGCGATAGCGAAGGTTCAAGGACAGAGCGAAAGCTGAGAGGTGTTCGCGAAAGCCAGCGTGCAGAATTGGCCATTCCAGCCCATGCGATTACACTCTCTTGCAGGGGGCAATCATGAACAAGCGCGCAATCATTCTCGGAGCCGCGGTAATCATGGCCTCCGCAGCTTATTTTACGAGCGGGCCTCAACGTGCTGTCTCTGGTGATCCTCAATCCGACCAAAGCCAGCAACTTGCACATGCCGAAGAACAAGTTGCTCGGGTCACAAAAAAAGCCGCAGAAGAAGAAACCCTGACGGCACTGATGATTTGCCAACCAGAAGCGGATTGTAGCCAAGACTACTATCAAAAGGTTTGGCTCAAAATTGAGGTTGAAAATGGTGAAGTGGTGAAAATCGATACCAAGTCGATTCAACATTACAACACTGGGGCCGCGGAAGTCGTAGTTTACCGCTATGTGCCCGGCACCAACTTCGAACCGGAGAACATGAGGCGCCTTTTCTTTGACTGTGCCCATCACTATCGAGACGATACTGATGGTTTCTCAGCTATAGCGGATGTGCCTCCCCGCTCAATTGCGGGCGCAATCGAGCGAGTAGCTTGCCCCACCAAGTGATCACACCCGAAGAAACGGTGCGCTCCTATATCCAACGGAATTAGCACGCGTGCAACCTGCACTATGGCGATCATAGTCCAGTTAATTATTACATTCAGCGGGCAAAGTCCGGTGCAGCTTAGTGGCATCCCTACACTCTGCCGCTGCCCAACAACCTTCCCGCCAAAGCGCAGCGAACTCTATTTCCCCTTCTTCATATGCGTCTTGCCGTCGACCACAAGGGTGGCGCCTTGCAGAACCAGTTTCAGCGAGGTGGGAGGCGCGCTGGTGGGGGTCAGCGTCAGCGTATCGCCGGTTAAAGCATAGCTCCCTTGATGGGCGGCAATCACCGGCGGCGTCCCCTTCGGGTACGTCTTCAACGCTGCCACTGTGAATTTCGAGGTGAAGCTGTAAGAGCCGCTTTTGTTCAGCGTCAGGGTCATCACGGCATAGGGAATGCCATCCTGCGTGCCCGTCCAGGTGCCATAGAGCTTCTCGGCCGGCACGGCCGGACCGTTGCTCGCCACCGCTTGCGGAGCATTGGCCGTCAACGTCGTGTAATAGGCCGATTTGGCGGCCGTGCTGGCACCCGCATCGGTCAGAAGTTTCATCATCTCGGGTTTACGCAGATAGGTCGCCATGGAGAGCGGCGTGCCGCCATTCACTTCTGTTGCTTCCAGATTGGCCTTGTGCGCGATCAGCACCTTGGCGACTTCGGGCTGATTGGCATAGACGGCGATATGCAGCGCCGTGGCGCCGCGGGTCTGGTTCTTCAGATTCACATTGGCGCCGTGATCGAGCAAAAGCCCGGCCAGTTTGGCGTGGCCCCATAGCGCCGCCAGATGCAGCGCCGGTTCGCCGCCGAGCCCGCCCGGCAGGCTCTTTTGCAGATCGAGATTGGGCTTGAACGACAGGAAATGCTCGATGAAGGCATAGATCCTGGGCCCCTCATCGCTTTTGAGCGATCCGATCGCGGCATCCAGCGGCGTCAGTCCGCGATTGTCGATGCGGTTGATGTCGGCGCCCTGGGCGACGAGATAATCCACCACCTCATAGCGCTTGTGCCGGAAGGTGGTGAGGAGGATCGATCGGCCTTCGTTGTTGGCGACATTGGCGGCCGCGCCGTGCTCGCGTAGCAGTTTGACCGAGGCGAAATCCTCCGCCTCCGCCACGAACCAGATCGCCGGTATGCCATCGCGGTTCTTGGCGTTGACATCGATGCCGCGCGCCTCGGTCAGCAGCACCCGGATCGCATCGGCTTGGTCGCGCTGGGCTGCTTTGATCAACGCCGTGCTGCCGCGCGCTTCCGGCGTGTTGTCCGAAGCGTCTCTGGCATTCGGCGCAGCGCCCATTTTCAGCAAAGTGCTGACAACGTCCGCGTTGCCCAAGCTGGCGGCCAGGATCAGCGGCGTGCGTGTCCAGAAGCCGAAATCGTCCTGATAGGTACCGCGCTTATTCACATCAATGCCGGGCGCCGCGAGCAGCAGCTTGATGATCTCGGCATTCTTCTCGCGGATCGCCCGCGTCAGCATGGTCTCGCCGTTATAGGTGGCGTTGGCGTCGGCGCCGTTTTGCAGCGCTGCGCGGACCTGCGCCACATCGCTGGTTTGGATCGGATCGTAGAGCGGCGGTTTGGTCTCGGCCTTTGCCTCAGAAAGAAACGGCGCGACCGCAACCATCACGGCCAACGCAAACACGGCCCGGCAACATACATTTTTGAGATTCACAAAGCCCCCTGCCCGGCAGAACTAAGAATCTGCCTCTACGGAAGCTATAGACCAATAGGATGCTTTACAACTTACCAGGGTTCACACACGCACAGACTTTCGGCGCGGTACGCGGCCTTCCGCCGCTCGTACACTGGCGCTACTCACTCCCCCGCAAGCGGGCGCAGAAAGGAGATGGCGCAATCCTATTTCTGATCGCCATAGCGCTGGCGATAGAACTCCTGGATTTTCAGCAGCTGTTCCTTGCTCATGCCTTCTTTCAGCCAGCGATGGCCGGGCTGGCTGTAGACGTATTTGTCCATGAGCTGCTGATAGAGCTCGTCGCCCGCAACGGCTTTCACTTCCGGCAGGAACTTGAAATAGAAGGTCTGCGCCACCTCATAGACGCCATGCCACCAGGCATAGTCGGGGCCTGACATGGCGGCGCCATGGCGGGCACGGCGGCCTTCATGATGCCAAAGCTCGTAGTAAGTCCATTCGAGCTTCTCATCCATCGGTGCGGGAGTCAGCTTCTTGGCCTTGTAGAGCTCCGCCATGATTAGTGAGGCGGGACGGGCGAATTTGTCGTCATAGAGATCAACGAGATCATCGAATTGTTTGTAGAAGCCATTCACCTGCCCCGAGGCATGACAGCTGGAGCAGACATCCTGCATGTTCTCACGGCGCTGCTGCCAGGTGAGAACCTTGACGACCTTGCGATCCTTGCCGTCCTTGCCTTTGACCACATCGCCTTCTTTCGGCAGGGCCTGGCCTTCGGGAATATCGGTCTTGGAGTGATCGTCGAATTCGACGAGATTGATCTTGGTGGAGATCACCGGGCGCAGCGTCCAACTGATGCGCTCACCGACATCATGGGTGACCGGCTGGCTGCGCGTGGCGCCCATATGGCAGGTGGCACAGGACGGCGCGGCGGCATAATCGACGCCAGGGATCCAGGATTTGTGATCGATGTTGAGGCGGTCGCGGTTGGCCGACCACAAAATGCCATGCTTGGATTCGTTATAGATTTCGATCTGGGGATGATCGGGCCCCAAATGGCATTTGCCGCAAGTCTCAGGCATGCGCGCCTGCGCCTTGGAGAAAGCATGGCGGGTATGGCAGGCACTGCAACTGCCCGCGCTGCCGTCGGGATTGATGCGGCCGATACCGGTGTTGGGCCAGGTCGCAGTTTCGAATTTGCCGCCGGGCAGAACCTTCACGGTCGAGCCATGGCATTGCTGGCAGCCAGCCGCGACTGCGGGGGGGCCACCGATCACTTCGCCAAGGAAATTGTCGACGGAGGCCAGAATATCGCCCGCCTTGGCGTGATGGCTGCCCTTTTGCTGCTCGACTTCCTTCTGATGACAGCGGCCGCAGTCCTTGGGCGAGACGATGACGGCAATGGTGGCGCCGTTATGCTCGAAAGCATCGGGATCGGTCTTGTCGGCGCGATGACAATCAAAACAGCCAATGCCTTTTTTGGCGTGGGCACTGTCATGCCATTCTGAAGTCAAAGCCGGATTGAGCGCGGTGTGGCAATTGACGCAAAGCTTGTTTGCTGCCGAGAGCGGTGGAATGGGAGGCGCCTTTTTGGCGACGGCCCCTGCCGGGCCAATGCTGGACGCCGCAAGGAGCAGCAACATCAATGCCGAACAGACCAGAGCCCCAAGCCGCATCACCCCACCCCAGGTATAGCCTGAATCGGATGATAACCTAGCGTTGCGGCCGAGAAAAGCCGACTTTGTCAGCGGAACTCACAATAAGGCTGGTCCGCAAACTGATGATAGACGTGAGGACTATGCCGCTTTCAGCTTCGCGGCGATGTCTTCGATCCGGCGCACAGCGGTTTCGAGGGCGTTGGCGGCCATGCTTTCGGAGATTTCCACCCGGCCGCTGAGTTCCTCGCGATGGGCACGTTCTGCCGCCAGTTCCTTGCGTGCGGTTTCGAGCTGCACCGTGGCGGCATGCACCTCATCGGCCAGCAGCAACGCGGCCATCAGGATAAGACGCTGTTCGCCGACATTGCCCACGGCCGAGAGAAGTTCGCGAACCTTGCCATCAACATCCGCACCGAGCGCCTTGAGGTGCTCCTCTTCGCCTTCATCGCAGGCGATCGTGTAGGCGCGGCTGTTCACCATCACATTGACAAGGGGCATGCAAACCTCCGACTCAACATTTCCGGCCCTTCAGCCGATTGCCACCGGTGGACAGGCGGCGAAAGGGACAAGTTTGGGTCAGCGACCCAGGGCTGCACGGATTTCGGCAATAGCGCCGTCTAAGCGGTCTTCCACCTCTTCCGTCAGTCCCGACAACGAACGGGCCTCGTCTTCCAAGGTTGCCATCCGGGCCACGAGATCCTCGCGCTCGGCATCAAGCTGGGCAATTTTTGTTTCCGCTGCCGCGGCCGATTCGCGCGCTTTCATCAGCGGCAAAACAGCCGATTCCAGCGCATCCAGAGCCCTGGCTAGCCGGTCTGCGGCCAATTCCAATCTGCTCATGGCGCCTCCATTCTCAACACAGCCAAATACCTCAAGGCGTTAAGGGGGAGCTTAGGCGCTGGCAGGAATAACGGTCAACGGAAAGAGCCCATTGTTCCTGTGGGAAGAGCGCCCCGGGTTTGGTAAAGACAGCAGCCGGAATGTGGCGCGGCATTGCCGCACCACAAATTTTGCAGGTTGCACTTTCGCGTTTCCACCCAGCCCTGGTAAATGTCAGACAAGTTGCTGTCACCCTCGCGCTGCAAAGAGTTGCCTGACGGGCAGGACCGCTTTTCTGCGGGGGCGGTGATGGCGAATGCGCCCAGAGGTGGACTTGACGGTTTCACCAACGGGCGACACAAGTTTCATCGCAGCGGTAACGCTACCATTGACGCTATAAAGCCAATTTTGACCCAGAGAAGGAAACTCGGATGAGCAGCACACCAAGCTTTCAGGACCACACGCGCAAGTTGGCGAATGCCATCCGAGTTCTGGCGATGGACGGCGTGCAGGCCGCCAATTCCGGACATCCTGGCCTGCCAATGGGCATGGCCGATGTGGCGACTGTCCTGTTCTCCAAATTCCTCAAATTCGACGCCAAGAACCCGACTTGGCCTGATCGCGACCGCTTCATCCTGTCCGGCGGCCACGGCTCGATGCTGCTCTATTCCCTGCTCTATCTGAACGGCTATCCCGAAATCACCCTCGACAACCTCAAGGGCTTCCGCAAACTGGAAAGCCCCTGCGCCGGTCACCCCGAATACGGCATGCTGCCGGGCATCGAAACCACCACCGGCCCGCTCGGCCAAGGCTTGGCCAATGCCGTGGGTTTTGCCATGGGCGAGCGCCTCGTCAATGCCCGCTTCGGTGGCGATCTCGTCAATCACAAGACTTATGTCTTCGCTGGCGACGGCGATCTGATGGAAGGCATCAGCCACGAAGCCATCGCGCTCGCCGGCCGTCTCAAGCTGAACAAGCTGATCCTGCTCTGGGACAACAACCACATCACCATCGATGGCGCCGTCGAACTTTCCGACGCCACCGACCAGATCAAGCGCTTCGAGGCCGCCAATTGGGCGACCAAGAGCATCGACGGCCACAATGCGCAGGAAATCGCCGATGCGCTCGCATGGGCGCAGAACAGCGACAAACCGGTGATGATCGCCTGCCGCACCATCATTGGTTTCGGTTCGCCCAAGAAGGCGGGCTCGCATAAAGCCCATGGCGAACCGCTCGGTGCAGACGAAGTCATCGCCACCAAGCAGGCGCTTGGCTGGCCGTCCACGGAACCCTTCTTCGTGCCGGAAGACATCGTCGCCGAATGGCGCCAGATCGGTGGCCGCGGCGCAGCCGCCCGCAGCGAATGGGAAGCGCGCAAAGCCAAGTCACCCAAGGCCGCCGAATTCGATACGGCGCAGAAAGCGAAACTGCCGGCCGAGACGCTCGCCGCCCTCAATGCAGTGAAGAAGAAGGCCAGCGAAGAAAAGCCGGCGGTAGCCACCCGCAAAGCCTCCGAAATGGCCCTCGATGCGATCAACACCACCTGGGCGCTTACGATTGGCGGCTCCGCGGATTTGACTCCGTCCAACAACACCAAGACCAAAGACCTCAAGGACATCACGCCGGACGATTTCTCGGGCCGCTATATCCATTACGGCATCCGCGAACACGCCATGGCGGCGGCAATGAATGGCCTCTGCCTGCATGGCGGCATCGTGCCTTACGGCGGCACCTTCCTGGTGTTCTCCGACTATTGCCGCCATTCCATCCGCCTCTCCGCGCTCATGGGAATCCGGGTCATTTATGTGATGACGCATGATTCCATCGGCGTCGGCGAAGACGGCCCGACTCACCAGCCGGTCGAGCATGTCGCCTCCTTGCGTGCCATTCCGGGACTGAAGGTCTTCCGTCCGGGCGATGTGGTCGAAACCGCCGAAGCCTGGACCCTGGCCCTGGCCGATCAGGACAGCCCCAGCCTGCTGGTGCTGTCGCGCCAGAACATGGCCACCTTCCGCACCACGCATACGGACGAAAACCTGTCCGCCAAAGGCGGTTATGTCGCGGCCGAGGCCGAGGGCGCGAAGGTCACCTTCTTCGCAACCGGCTCGGAAGTGGAACTGGCGTTCAAGGCCCGCGACCTTCTGGCTGCGGAAAATATCCCCGCCCGGGTCGTTTCGATGCCCTGCTGGGAATTATTTGAGCAACAAAGCGCAACATACCGTGACGCCGTTTTGGGCCCGAACACCGTGAAAGTCGCAATTGAGGCAGGATTGCGGTTCGGCTGGGACCGCTATATCGGCCCGAATGGCGTTTTCGTGGGCATGAACGGCTTCGGCGCCTCGGGCCCGGCGAAAGAAGTCTTTAAGCACTTCGGCATCACGGCCGAAGCCGCGGCAGAGGCGGCAAAAAGTGCATTGAAAGGGTAATGTTTGGGGCTTAAGTCAGCGCTGTCAAAAAAAGGGATCCTAGGAGGTTCATATGGCCATTCGCGTTGCAATTAACGGCTTCGGCCGCATCGGTCGGTTGGTGTTGCGTTCGATTGTCGAGTCCGGTCGCCGCGACGTCGAAGTCGTGGCAATCAACGACCTCGGCCCCGTCGCCACCAACGCTCATCTGCTCAAGTACGATTCGATCCACGGCCGCCTGAATGCGTCCGTCACGGTCGATGGCGATACGATGGTCGTCGCCGGCCACAAGATCAAAGTGACCGCGATCAAGGATCCCACCCAGCTCCCGCACAAGGACCTGGGCGTCGATATCGCGATGGAATGCACCGGCATCTTCACGGCTCGTGAAAAGGCCGCCATGCACCTGACCGCCGGCGCCAAGCGCGTGCTGGTTTCCGCCCCAGCCGACGGCGCCGACCTCACCGTCGTCTATGGCGTCAACCACGACAAGCTGACGAAGGACCATCTGGTGGTTTCGAACGCTTCGTGCACGACCAACGGTCTTGCCCCTCTCGCCAAGGTGCTGAACGACAATTTCGGCATCGAGAAGGGCATCATGACCACGATCCACTCGTATACGAACGACCAGCCCTCGCTCGACCAGCTCCACAAGGATCTGTATCGCGCCCGTGCTGCCGCCATGTCGATGATCCCGACCTCCACCGGCGCCGCCAAGGCCGTCGGCCTGGTGCTGCCGGAACTGAAGGGCAAGCTCGACGGTATCTCGATCCGCGTGCCGACCCCGAACGTGTCGCTGGTCGACCTCAAGGTCGTTCTGAAGAAGAATACCACGGCCGACGAAATCAACACCGCGATGAAGGCTGCTTCCGAAGGCTACCTGAAGGGCATCCTCGACTATGTCGATGAGCCGCTGGTATCCAAGGACTTCAACCACATCCCGGCCTCGTCGTCCTTCATGGCGCCGCAGACCAAGGTGCTGGAAGGCAACCTCGCCGCGATCTATTCCTGGTACGACAACGAGTGGGGCTTCTCGAACCGCATGGTCGACACCGCGCTCCAGCTCGCGAAGTTCATCTAATGCTTATCCGAGGGGCGCGCATTGCGCCCCTCGCCTTATCGGGCGCGCGGGGCACACACTTCGCGCGCTTTTTTTAGGTTCCCCGGCGAGCCTTGCGGCGCGCTATCTTGAGAAAATATGAGGACCCCCATGGCCACCACTTTCCGCACCATTGACGATCTCGACGTCGCCGGTAAGCGCGTGCTCGTCCGCGCCGACTTCAACGTGCCGATGAAGGATGGCGTCGTCACCTCGACGACCCGCATCGAGCGTCAGGCCCCGACCATCAACGATCTCGTCGCCAAGGGCGCCAAGGTCATCGTCTGCTCGCACTTCGACCGCCCCAAAGGCAAGGTCGTGCCCTCGATGAGTCTGAAGCCGGTTGCTGCCGCGCTGTCGAAGATCATCAACAAGCCCGTCGCTTTCGCGGACGATTGCGTTGGCCCGGTTGCCGAAGAAGCCGTTGCCAAGCTCGCCAATGGCGATGTGCTGCTGCTCGAAAACACCCGCTTTCATGCCGGTGAAGAAAAGAATGATCCGGAACTCTCCAAGGGTCTGGCCAAGCTCGCCGACATCTATGTCAACGACGCCTTCTCCAGCGCCCACCGCGCCCATTCCTCGACCGAAGGTGTTGCCCATCTTCTGCCGAACGCGGCCGGACGCTCCATGCAGGCCGAGCTGACCGCCCTGTCGAAGGCGCTCGAAACCCCGACCCGTCCGGTGATGGCCGTGGTCGGCGGCGCCAAGATCTCATCGAAGATCGGCGTTCTCGAAAACCTCCTGAAGCGCGTTGACGTTCTGGTCATCGGCGGCGCCATGGCCAACACCTTCCTGGCCGCGCAAGGCACGAAGGTCGGAAAGTCGTTGAAGGAAGACGATCAGTTCCCGATCGCGCTGAAAGTGCTGGAAGCCGCCAAGGCTGCCGGCAAAAAGGTCGTGCTGCCGGTCGATGCCGCTTTGGCCAAAGAGTTCAAGGCTGGCGCTGACTGCCGTATCGCTCCGGTTGGCGATATCCATGACGACGAAATGATGCTCGATGTCGGCCCGAAGTCGGTCGAAGAGTTCAAGGCGGTGCTTGCCACCACCAAAACGGTGGTGTGGAACGGCCCCTTCGGCGCCTTCGAAATCCCGCCCTTCGACAAGGGCACAGTTGGCGCGGCCAAGGCCGTTGCCGAAGCGACAAAGGCTGGCAAGATCCTCTCGGTTGCGGGCGGCGGCGACACGGTCGCGGCGCTCAACACCGCGGGCGCGGCGGATGACTTCTCCTATGTCTCGACCGCTGGCGGCGCCTTCCTGGAATGGCTGGAAGGCCTGGAACTGCCGGGCGTCGTGGCGCTGGCCGTGAAATAAGTTTCAAAAATTAGACCTTCGCTTCATGACGAAGGCGGTTTTAGACTGTGCCCTCATCCTTCCCGGATGGGGGCATTTTCTTTTGAGGTTCAGTAAATGACAGAAGCCGTCGAGAAGATCCTGTCCTGGTATGAGAGCGATAATCCAGGGGTGAAGACCAATCTCGCCCGCCTGCTCTATCAGGGAAAACTCGGCGGCACCGGCAAGCTCATAATCCTGCCGGTGGACCAGGGCTTCGAACATGGGCCAGACCGCTGCTTTGTGGTGAACCCGCCAGCTTACGATCCGCATTACCATTTCCAGCTCGCCATCGATGCCGGGCTGTCGGCATTCGCCTCGCCGCTTGGCATGCTGGAAGCGGGCGCCGCGACTTTTGCCGGACGCATTCCACTGATCCTCAAGGTCAACAGCGCCAACCTTCTCTTCCCCAAAGAAGGGCCGAAGACACAGGCCGTGACCGCGATGGTGAAAGACGCGCTGCGGCTGGGCTGCGTGGCGGTGGGACTGACGATCTATCCCGGTTCCATCGAGAGCTATGACATGTTCGAAGCGGCGCGCGAATTCGTGTCCGAAGCCAAAGAGGTCGGCCTGCCGACCGTGATCTGGTCCTATCCGCGCGGCGAAGATATTTCCAAGGACGGCGAGACGGCCATCGATGTCGCCACCTATGCGACTCAGATTGCGGCGCTACTCGGTGCCCATATCATCAAGGTAAAACTGCCGACCGATTTCGTCGAAGCCCAGGATGTCGCTGAGCTGTACAAGAAGAATGCCGTCGCCATCAGCACACTGGCCGAACGCGTTGCGCTGGTGGTGAAATCGGCGCTGGGCGGGCGGCGTATCGTGATCTTCTCCGGCGGCGGCAAGAAAAGCGATGACTCCATCATCGATGACGCCAAAGCGATCAAAGCCGGCGGCGGCTTCGGTTCCATCATCGGCCGCAATTCCTTCCAGCGCTCGAAAGAAGATGCGCTGAAGCTCTTGGGGCAAATGGTGGAGGTGTATAAATCCTAGTGTCATTCCCGGCCGAGCATCGCGAAGCAATGCGAGAGGAAGGGAACCCAGGTCCCGTCCATTGGCAAGATGGCTGGCGTCTTTTGCGTTTTGCGCTACAACGGAACGAGATTTCCACCACGATCCAGATGTCACCACCTGGATCCCCTTCCCGCCTCTCCTTCGCACTTCGTGCTACGGAGGGCCGCCGGGGATGACAAATGCAACAAGAACCTTGCCGCCTCTATCTGATCACCCCGCCCAAGCTCGATCCCAAACCTTTTGGCGAGACGCTGAAAGCTGCGCTCGATGCGGGAGACGTCGCCTCTTTGCAATTGCGCCTGAAGGATGTGCCGGAAGAAGACATCGCCCGGGCAGTGGACGTGCTGATGCCAATCGCGCAATCACGCGATGTGGCCTTCCTGCTGAACGACCGGCCCGACCTCGCCGCCCGCTTCGGCTGTGACGGTGTCCATATCGGACAAGAAGATTCTCCCTATCCTGAGGTGCGCCGGCTGATGGGCCCGGACCGGATTGTTGGCGTCACTTGTCACAATTCGAAGCATCTCGCGATGGAAGCCGGCGAGGCTGGAGCCGACTATGTGGCATTCGGTGCCTTTTTCCCTACCACCACCAAAGAGCCCAAAACCCGTTGCGAAATCGAGGTTATTTCCTGGTGGGCCGAGATGATGGTGGTGCCTTGCGTTGCTATCGGCGGTATTACCGTCGAAAATGCCAAGCCCCTCGTTGCGGCAGGTGCCGATTTTTTAGCCGTTTCCAGCGGCGTATGGGATTTCCCGGATGGTCCGGCGGCCGCAGTAAAGGCATTCAATCTGTTGTTCTAATTGACTATCTTTGACGCAGTTCGGCGGCGTTGTTTTGCCTCAATCGCGCGGCTAATTACGTTCCCGAAAAATGGGAGAGGACGAATGTCTGTTAAACTGAAGCCTGGCGTCGTAACCGGAAAAGAATACCGCCAACTGATCGCGGCGGCCAAGGAAGGCGGCTATGCCCTTCCGGCCGTGAACGTGGTTTCGACCAACGTCATCAATGCGGTTCTCGAAGCTGCGGCCAAGTATAAATCCGACGTCATCATTCAGATGTCGAATGGCGGTGCCCGCTTCTTCTCCGGCGAAGGTGCCCCCGATGCGCATATGGCACGCGTCCTCGGCTCGACCTCGATCGCACAGCATGTTCATCTGCTGGCCGAGCAGTATGGCGTTTGCGTCGCGCTCCACACCGACCATGCCAACCGCAAGCTGATCCCCTGGGTCGACGGCCTGATCGATGTCAGCGAAAAGCATTTCGAGAAGACCGGCAAGCCGCTGTTCTCCTCGCACATGATCGACCTGTCGAGCGAACCGCTTGAGGACAACCTCAAGGAATGCGCCCGCGTGTTGAAGCGCCTGGCCCCGCTCGGCATGAGCCTCGAAATCGAGCTCGGCGTCACCGGCGGCGAGGAAGACGGCATCGGTCATGAACTCGAAGAAGGCGATGTCGGCAATCCCAAGCTCTACACCCAGCCGGAAGACGTGCTGCGCGCCTATGACGTGCTGTCACCGATCGGCCACTTCACTGTCGCGGCCTCCTTCGGCAACGTGCACGGCGTCTATGCACCCGGCAATGTCAAGCTGCGCCCGATCATCCTGAAAAATTCGCAGGAACTGGTCGCCAAGAAGAAAGATCTCAACGCCAATCCGCTCGACCTCGTTTTCCATGGTGGTTCGGGTTCGGAAAAGCACCTCATCAAGGAAGCCGTCTCCTATGGCGTCTTCAAGATGAACATCGACACCGACATGCAGTTCGCCTTCGCCGAAAAGGTCGGCAAGGAAGTCTTCGCCAGCCCGAAGGCCTTCCAGTACCAGGTCGATCCGGAAACCCATGCGCCGTATAAGAAGCTTTACGATCCGCGCAAGTGGCTGCGCGCCGGTGAGGAAGGCATCATCGCCCGCATGGAAGAAACCATGCAGGACCTCGGCTCGATCGGTAAGTCGGTCGCGGCGAAATAGGCCTTATTTTCCAGTCTGAAGTTGCATGGCGGCGGGAACAGCGTTCCCGCCGTTTTGCTTTTGCAGCAGACGCAACAGGAAGAGCACCATCAGGGGCGCCGCCACTGGCAAACACCAGGCGCCGAAGACCAGCATGGTCACTGGCAGCGTCCATATCAGCAGGAACAAGATACGGTCCCAGCGGGCCTCGAAGCACGGCCATAGCATCGCAAGCAGCCAGCCGAACACCACCATGTCGTAATCGAAGGCATAAGGCGTGACGACAAAGCTGGCTGTGATCAGCACGGCACAAGACAGGATCGGATCGCGCTTCTTCCAAAATGTCCACACCACGGCAGTCAAGGCGATAAGCGTAAACGGCAACTGCACCCAGCGGGCGATCGCCAGAGAGAGGCCCAGCATGCGGGCCTGCATGAACCCAGTCGGCATCATGGTGAGAAAGCCGGTGCCGGTCTCCATCACACCCTTCTGCACCGGGCTGACAAGGCGGAAATATTCGCTCCAGATGGAATGGCCGAAGACGATAGCGGTGAGCGCCATAAGAGCGAGTACCGCCACCGCTGCCGAAACAAACACCTTCCAGCGCCCGCTCAAGACCAAAGCCAGCGGAAACAGCACCACGAGATGGGGCTTGTAGAGCATCAAGCCCAAGCAGAGACCGGCGAGCAGCGGCTGCTCATCCCAATAGCGAAAGAACAGGATCAACAGAGCCGCAGTGAAAAATCCATTCTGGCCGCAGAACAGGCAGATACCGATGGCCGGTGCGGCGGCGACAAAACCTAGATAGGGGGCCGAACGGCTGAAGGCGGATGCGGCAGCGAGATAAGCCGCAAACCCCGCCAGCGACCATAGCGCCAGGGCCGCGATGTAAGGCAAGAATCCCAACGGCCAGACGAACAGCAGCAACACCGGCGGATAAGACCAGTTGAGCGGCGGCAGCTTGCCGAACAGTGCTGCAATCTCGCGGTTGTAAGATTGAAGATGGAACAGCCCTTCGACATGACCGGCGAGCACCGCCCGCGCCCCCATCCAGGTGTTTACGAAGTCACGTCCGACAACATAGCCCCAAGCATCGAAAGGAAGCCTGGCATCGGCGAGATAGCCTGCAACGAAGAGGAAAAGGAACAGGCCAGCTACCACCGCCAAGCCGGTTCTGAGAGCATTAGCATTCTGCATGAGGCGTGCGCTTCTTATCCCCTGACCAGCCGGTCATCCCCACTACTGTCTTTAGCAGCGTTATGGTTGCCGTGCGACCTATAGACCGGTGAACCCGCCTATTTCCGGCCCAATTTGCCCTCGTCCCCCATCCCTGCTATCACCCGCCCGCTCTTTCTCACCCCCTATCCTATATCGCGCCGGGAGCGTCTTCAGCATGGCCAAAATCGCGGGTAACGAAATTCGTCCCGGAACGCTTATCCAGCATGACGGGGGTCTCTGGATCGCGGTGAAGACCCAGGCCGTGAAACCCGGCAAGGGCGGCGCCTACAACCAGGTGGAACTCAAGAACATCCTCACCGGCACCAAGCTCAATGAGCGTTTCCGCTCGGACGCGGCCGTGGACGAGATTTATCTCGAGAAGAAGGACTATCAGTTCCTCTACGCCGCCGGCGACATGCTCACCTTCATGGACATGGAGAGCTACGAGCAGATCGAGATCGAACGCGATTTCATCGGCGAGCGCGCCCAATTCCTGGCCGACGGCATGAAAGTGCTGGTGCAGACCTATGAGGGCAAGCCGATCGGCGTGCAAATGCCGCTCCAAGTGGTTCTCACCGTGACCGAAGCCGATCCGGTGCTGCGCGGCGGAACGGCGGCACCATCCTACAAAAGCGCCGTGCTGGAAAACGGCCTCAAGATCCAGGTACCGCCCTTCATTGACGCGGGCACCAAAGTCATCGTCGCCACCGAAGACGGAACCTATGTAAAGCGGGCGGAAATCTGATGCCTTACCTCTCTCCTGCCCTCAATGTGATGGTCGCGGCCGCGCGCAAAGCCGGCCGCCCGCTGATCCGTGATTTCGGCGAGCTCGAAAACCTGCAGATCTCCTACAAGGGACCAGCGGATTTCGTCTCCAATGCCGACCAGCGCACCGAGAAGATCCTGATCGAGGAACTCACCAAGGCGCGCCCGGGCTATTCCATTTATGCCGAAGAAACCGGCGTTCACGACGGCACGGACAAGACCCACCGCTTCATCATCGACCCCATCGATGGCACCACCAATTTCCTGCATGGCGTGCCGCATTTCTCGATCTCCATCGCGTTGGAACGCGAAGGCCAGCTGGTGTCGGGCGTGGTCTACAATCCGGTATCGGACGATCTCTTCGTGGCCGAGCGCGGCCATGGCGCCTATCTCAATGACAAGCGCTTGCGTGTTGCCGCCCGCAAGGAATTGCCCCAGACCCTCATCACCACCGGCATTCCCTTCATGGGCCGCGGCACCGACCAGGAGCGCAAGCGCTCGCTGGCGGAAGTCGAAACGGTGGTGTCGCGTACTTCCGGTATCCGCCGCTACGGTTCTGCGGCGCTCGATCTCGCCTGGGTAGCAGCGGGACGTTTTGACGCGTTCTGGGAGCGCGGCCTTAATGCCTGGGATATCGCCGCGGGCATCTTGCTGGTTCGCGAGGCCGGTGGTCTGGCCACCAATCTCGATGGCACGCCAGACCCACTCAGGAACGGCGACATCCTGGCCTGCAACGAAGCCCTGCATCCACAGCTTATGAAGGTCATCCGCGACGCTTGGCATCCCGCCTGACGGAAAGCTTAAAAGAGGGACAGTTGAGGCTGGGGCGCGACGTGTCTATGGTTGTCATGTCCCTCCGGCCTTTCGATTCGATGCGCATCGCCCTCGCTGCCCTCCTGACGATCGCTCCCATTACCGCCGCTGCCGCGCAAAGCGAAAGCGTCACGGTCAATTCCATGGGCGTGGTTTCAGGCTCTGGCGACGGCCAGGTGCTGATTGATCCGGGTACGGGTCAAGCACGGGTGCTGCCGCCTTTGATGCAGCCTTGGCAATTCCGCCAAGAACCGGTGAAGCTGCATCCGCCGCGCAAACACGCCAAGCAGACCGAGACCATATCGCCGCCTGCGGACACGCTTGCCGTCGCGCCGGAAGCGCCCAAACCGCGCAAACAGGTTGCCGCCACACCCGCACCGGCTGCGGAGCCCGCGCCGAAGCCGCGCCGCATGGCCGCTGCCCCCGCGCCGCAACCAGCGCCAGCGCAATCCTCAGGCAGTCTGAGCGGTTTTGCCGATCTGGAGACGATCACCAGCAATACAGCTCCCAAAGCTGCGCCGCCTCCGGCCAAGCCCGCTGCGCCGCCCATCAAGACCGTGGCCGCTTTGCCGAAGCCGCCGACACCGACCGTAGAAACACCTCATCCGGCTTCTGTGCAGCAAGCTGCCAAGCCTGCGCCAAAAACCGCCAGCATCGAGCCGCCCAAGCCCTCCAAGCCACACGTTGCCGCTGGCAATCGCCGCGACAGCATCGCTTTTGCCCCCAATGCCAGTGACCCGTCGAGTTCTGCCGTGGGCTCTGTGCGCAACCTGGCCAGCACGCTCGCCAACCAGCTCGGTGACAGCAACACGCGCATCCAGCTGATGGCCTATGCCGGACAGAAGGGCGAGAAGACCTCCGACACCCGCCGCCTGTCGCTCAAGCGCGCCCTGGTCGTGCGCCAACTCCTGATTGATGACGGCATCCCCGCCGAACGCATCGATGTCTTCGCCCTGGGCGGGGTCGATGATGACGGCCCGCTCGACCGCGTTGACGTGATGGTGAAGGGCTAGGCCTGCAAGAAATCACAGTTGTCGTATTTGTGATTGAGACACTGTGTAATAAGACTGGGCTGTGGGTCCTGGGGGCTTTGATGAAAAAGGCGTTGGTGGCGTTTTGTGCCGTGCTCTTCGCGATGCGCGCAGAAGCCTTCCCCTATGAGACCTCCGGCAAAGCCGTCGCCTATGCCATGCCCGCCATTGCCGCCGGGGTCGCCCTAAGCAAGAAAGACTACAAAGGTTTGGCCCAGCTCACCGTGGTCACCGGCCTGACCTATGGCACCGCTTATGCCCTGAAACAGATCGTCAAATCCTGCCGTCCCTACGCCAAGATTCCGACCGGCGGCTGCGCTGGCGGCGCCCGGGACTCGTTCCCCTCCACGACCTCGGCCATTGCGTCCGGCCCGTCTTCCTTCATGTGGAACCGCTACGGCTGGGAATACGGCCTGCCCATGTTCGTGGTTTCGAAATATCCCAGTTGGGCTATGCAAAAAGCTAAGAAAAACAAGCTCTGGGACGGCTTGGCCACGACGGCCATCTCATTCGGGATGAACCAGATTTTCACAACGCGCTATCGTAAGCCTTGGGATCATACCGTCGAACGCGGTTGGTTCAGCGATTTCAACGGCGAAGAAGACGGCGCCACGGCAACCATTGGCTATCGCTTCTAACTCCTTATTGGCACTTCGTCATTTGCGTGTGTGACAATCTTTTCACATAATGCGGAAAGATTTCACATGGGATTTCTTTGATGAAGGGCCGTTCGGCACTTTGCGTTGCTTTTGCATGCGCAGCTTTTGCGCTTCCCAGCCAAGCCAAGATGACCGAAACCCTCGGCACGGGCACCGCAATTGCCCTGCCATTGGTGGCGGGCGGCGTGACCCTCCTCAAGCATGATCGTGTCGGCACGGCCCAGCTCGTGGTCACCACGGCCCTGACCCTGGGCACCGCCTATGGCCTCAAGCAGATTGTCAAAGAATGCCGTCCCTTCGCAGCACCTTGCACCAAGGGCGGCGGCAATTGGGACTCCTTTCCGTCAGACACCTCCGCTTTGGCTTTCGCGCCTGCGCAATTCCTCTGGCAGCGCTACGGCTGGGAATATGGCGTACCGGCTTATGCGGCAGCAGGCTTTGTCGGCTGGTCGCGGGTCGATGCCAAGAAACATCATTGGTATGATGTCGCCACCAGCGCCGGCATTTCGTTCATCTATAACGAGCTGATCACCACGCGCTTCAAGCCTCGCAGCGGCCTTTATACCGATCTGCAAGCGCAGCCGAACTCGGTCTATGCCACGTTGAATTACCGCTGGTAATCAGGCTTTGGTGTTCAGGCTGGGCGGATCTCGACCTCTTTGAGCCGGTCGACGGTTCTGAGCGGCGGGAACAGCTTCATCCAAATGCCAACCACGGCGAGTGTTCCAAGCCCGCCGATGATGACGGCTGGGATAGTGCCGAGCAGTGCCGCCGTGATGCCGCTTTCGAATTCGCCAAGCTCGTTGGAAGCGCCGATGAACAGCATGTTCACGGCCCCTACGCGGCCGCGCATCTCATCCGGTGTGGCGAAGCTGACCAGGGATTGGCGGACGAAAACGCTGATCATGTCGGAAGCGCCAAGCACAAAGAGCGCCGCGAAGGAAAGATAGAAATTCGTCGATAAGCCAAAAACGATGGTGGCGATACCGAAGATCGCCACGGCGGCAAACATCTTGACCCCGATATGGCGCTCGATCGGGCGGCTCGCCAAAGCCAAGGCCACCAAAGCGGCACCAACGGCCGGTGCGCTGCGCAAGAGACCGAGTCCCCAAGGACCCGTATGCAGAATATCACGCGCGAAGACCGGCAGCAGCGCAGTCGCCCCGCCGAGCAGAACCGCAAAAAGATCGAGGGAGATCGCACCAAGAATGACGGGGCGATGGCGTACAAAACGGACACCTTCGGCAACACGTTCGAAGCGGCTCATCTCAGTGTTGATGTCCGTGGCGCGCCGGCGGCCGCCGACAATCGAGGTCAAAGCTGAGGCGCCGAGAAAAAGCGCAAGACAGAGGCTGTAAGTGACTTCCGGACCAAAGGCATAAAGAAAACCGCCCATGGCGGGCCCAGCGATCACCGCGGTGGTGAAAACAGAGGAATTCAGCGCGATGGCCCGCGGCAAGCGTTCCGGCGGCACCAGGAAGGGTGTCAACGACTGGCCTGCTGGGGATGCAAAACCACGGCCGATACCGAACAACACCAAGACGGCATAATAGGCCACAGCGGTTTTCACACCCGTGAGGCTGAGGGCGAGGAAAATCGCCGCGCAAAGCCCCTGCAGCAGCAGCGCTGCCGACAATACCTTGCGCTGATCGAAACGGTCACTCATCTCGCCCGCAGGCAAGGTGAAGAGAAACATCGGCAGAAATTGGCAGAGCCCCACCAAGCCCAGCGCTAAAGGCGTGCGCTCGATCTCGTAAATCTGCCAGCCAATCGCCACCGACTGGACCATCATGGCCGTGGTGGAGAAAAACCTCGAAATGGCAAAAAGAATAAAGTCGCGGTGGCGATAAACGGTCAGATCACTCATTGGCGGCGTTGCCATTCCTCACGCGAAATACGCCATACGTCGACGGCGGCCCAGACCTCGAAATTCTCCTGGGAGAAAGCCCGGAGGACAGACGATCGGTTTCAAGGTCGGGGATCATGGCGCGGTCATACCGGGTCCGCCACGGCCAAGCAATTTCCGAATCCGGGGGTCAGCTATTCGCGACGGAAATTTCAATTCAACCGAAGATAGCAATTCATTGGAGATGGATGGTTATCTCGTTGGCACCGTCGCTAACGGTAAATTTGGTTCTGTTGAACCCCGGCGCCGACAAAAACGGTTTGGCATCTCGCGAGAAACCATAACGCTCCAGCGGCATACCAAGAAAGTTCTGATCGAACTCGCCGTTCTTGTTCACATCCTGAAAGCTTTTGATGCCATAGACGCCTGGGACGACATCTTTCATCACTACTATCGTCACCGGAGCAACGGCCGGGACAATCATATCCACCAGCGGTTTGGCATCGTTATCCGACCATTGCTTTTCGTTATAAAGGGCGACGTGTAATTCGCCGCCCTTGGGATCGATATTGGCCACGTGCACCGTGATGGTCGCAGCCTTTGCCGATGGGATCACAGCGGTTGCCGGCAACAGCGCGACGACGAAGGCTGCTGCCAGCACTCGCATATGAAACTCCCTCAGCCCAGACGCGGGTCCATCTTCTTGCAGGCTTCGATCAAGCCCTGCACCGCACCAGCCGATTTGTCGAGCGCGGCTTTTTCTTCCGCCGTGAGCTGCAATTCGACAATGCGTTCGACGCCATTTTCGCCGATGACGGCGGGGACGCCAACATACAGATCCTTAATGCCATAAGCTCCGTTGACATAGGCCGCGACCGGCAAGACGCGCTTCTGATCCTTCAGATAGGATTCCGCCATCTGGATGGCCGACGAAGCCGGGGCATAGAAGGCCGAACCAGTCTTCAAGAGACCGACGATCTCGGCGCCGCCATCACGGGTGCGCTGAATGATCTTGTCGAGCTTCTCCTGGGTGGTCCAACCCATTTTGACCAGTTCAGGAAGCGGAATACCGGCCACGGTCGAAAAGCGCGGCATCGGCACCATGGTATCGCCATGACCGCCAAGCACGAAGGCGGTGACGTCTTCCTTGGAGACACCGAATTCTTCCGAAAGGAAGTGGCGGAAACGGGCGCTATCAAGCACGCCAGCCATACCGACGATCTTCTCCGCCGGATGGTTCGCGAATTGGCGCAGCGCCCAGACCATGGCATCGAGCGGATTGGTGATGCAGATGACGAAAGCGCTGGGGGCATAAGTTTTGATGCCCTCGCCTACCGCCGCCATGACCTTCAGATTGATCGCCAGAAGATCGTCACGGCTCATACCAGGCTTGCGCGGCACACCTGCGGTGACGATCACCACATCGGCGCCTTTGATACCTTCATAGGTGTTGGTGCCCGCGTAATGCGCATTATAGCCTTCCACGGCGCCGCCTTGGGCGATGTCGAGTATCTTGCCCTGCGGCAGGCCTTCGACGATGTCGAACAACACGACATTGCCAAGCTCTTTGAGACCGGCCAAAAGCGCCAGCGTGCCGCCGATCTGTCCGCCGCCGATCAACGCGATTTTCGGTTGTGCCATGGAAGTGTCCTTTCTGGGGGTGCCTCATTAGAGAGGCTCAAAAGTTGGCCAAGGCTTATCGCGCGCCCGCCCGCAGGGCAAGCCGCAGCTCAGTGAGACAGCGCTGTCGCAAGGGTACAAAAGCCCAAAGAAAACGGCCGGGCAGCAAGCCGCCCGGCCGGTTCCTGAACTCGATGAAAGAGGCGATTAGATCGCTTCCTTCAGCTCCTTCGCGGCGCGGAACGCGACCTTCTTCGAAGCCTTGATCTTGATGGCTTCGCCGGTGGCCGGGTTGCGGCCCATGCGGGCGGCGCGCTTGCGGACCTGCAGGATGCCAAGGCCGTTCAGACGGACGCGGGCGCCCTTCTTCAGGTGCTTCGTGATCGTGGCGATGGCGTCGTCAATATAGGCGAGTGAGGCCTTGTTGGAGAGTTCGTGCTTAGGCGCGAGCGCAGCAGCGAGCTGACGCGTGGAGATCGTTTCGACCTTCGCCTTGGCGGCGGTGGCGGCTTTTGCCATGGGTGTTATCCTCTGCGAATCAAACTATGCCTAATTTTACGGTATTTCCTGCAAACGCAAGAGAGGAGATGACCTAAAAAGCCCGTAAAATGGGGTGTTTTTGGCCGCGCTGCGGCTTCTGAGACGTTTCGGCTTGGAAAAAGGCCTGTTTTTCTAGCCTGCGGCGGCCATTACCAGCGTCATTCAGAGTTGAAGCCCTTTTTTTTTCAAGCCAACACGATTTGCCGCCGTTGCCGCTCGCCGCAGCTTGTTCCTTTCTTCGCACCGCCAAAAATGACGCGCCGCATTGCACCGGAAGCGAGTTTCAGCCCAAACGCGGCAGATGGACCGGGCCAGTGCGCGTCCCTCTTACTTCTCACGCGATGACATTACTGTCCGCGATCGAAAGCCGATTTGTGAATTGACCAAACCTTCAAAAAGGGAAGCGCCGGGCGTCAATTGGTATGCGTTTATAACAATTGAAGACGATCCCTTCGCATAACCTCAGGACTGAGTTGCAAACTCTGGTTCTCACAAACAAAGGCGCGGAAGTTTTAGCTCAAACTTTCTGCATCCGTACTACCACTTATTCCGTACTACCACGTATTTGATGCAACTATTAATTGACCATTCACCCCAATTGCGCAGCATGCGCGCATGACATCGAGGACACGATCATGTTGAATGCGTCCGATGCGTTACGCGCTCATATGTACTGCAAGACTCTCATCGCGCAGTGCCTGCAGCAGCCGTCCTATTGCATGGATTATTTCGACTTCAAGCCGCATCACGATTGTCCTCTGATGCAGTTCGTGCGCGAGTGCGAACACCAGCACGGTGACTGGCTCGAAATCGGCATTGTGAAATCGGCCCATCAGAATTTCCACGCACAGACTATGGACCTCGCGCAAAAAAAGTTGAGCAACGAACCCGTGGACATCGACGCGGCAATGTCTCCGAACAGCAATTGGAGCAATGCCTCGGCGGCATTGATAGCTTCGATCTGGCGGCTGGAGCGCAAACTGCACTCCATGGCCGGCTGATCCCGGTGTGGGGATGGTAGGGAAGACAGCCGGACGACCCTAAAAAAGGCGTCCGGCACCACTCGCAGCAACAGATATCGGTCCGCCCCCACCCGCCAAGGACCGGTATCCGTTCTACGAAAGAGAGGGCCGCTGCCTCCCCCTGACAGCGGCCCTTTTCCTTGACTTCTGCAGTGCAAAGAAAAAGGCGCCGGAGCTCCCGACGCCTTTCGCAATCCGATGAAGCGAAGTGCTTACTCGGCGCTCGATTCCGCCGTGTTGTCCTGACGCTCGGCGATACGGGCGGACTTACCGCGACGGCCACGCAGGTAATACAGCTTGGCGCGGCGCACGCGGCCCTTGCGGACCACGGTGACGCTGTCGACCAGCGGGGAATAGATCGGGAAAACGCGCTCGACGCCTTCGCCATAAGAAATCTTGCGCACCGTGAAGCTCTCATTGAGCCCCTCGCCCTGACGGGCGATGCAGACGCCTTCGAAAGCCTGGAGGCGTTCGCGGGTCTTGTTCTGCTTGGTCTTCTCGTCAAAGGTCACGTCGACCACCTTGACGCTGACCTTCAGCGTGTCACCAGGACGGAATTCGGGAAGGGGGGTGGCGCGCAGCGCCTTCATTTGCTCGGCTTCGAGCGTCTGCAACAAGTTCATTACTATCTCCGCACAGTTGTTCTTTTGCCACTGCGATGGGCGTCAATCGCAGTTTGAGGGCGGGCCTATACCCTAAGGCTTGGCCTTTTCATAGAGGGTCCAGAGATCAGGACGCCGCGCCTGCGTTAAGCTTTCCGATTGCGCCTGCCGCCACTTCGAAATTTCTTTGTGATTTCCGTTGTTTAGAACTTCCGGAATGGTGCGGGTTTCAAACTCCTGGGGCCTGGTAAATTGCGGATATTCCAGCAATCCGGCCGAAAAACTCTCCTCAGACGGAGAATCCTGAGCTCCCAAAACCCCTGGAATAAGGCGGACAGAAGCTTCCAACAGGGCGAGCGCCGCAATCTCTCCCCCCGCCAGGACAAAATCGCCCAGCGAGATCTCTTCCATCCCGCGGGCCTCAATGACACGCTGATCGAGGCCTTCGAAACGGCCACAGAACAGGATCACCCCAGGACCTTCAGAGAAGGCTTTTACGCGCGCCTGGGTGAGCGGGGCGCCGCGGGGAGATAAATAAATAAGAGGCCTATCCGTGCGCTCCACCGCATCGATGGCGGCGGCTGCCACATCGGCACGCATTACCATACCGGGCCCGCCGCCCGAAGGCGTGTCGTCCACCGTGCGGTGCTTGCCGATGCCATGCTCACGGATGTCCTTGACCTCCAGCGACCAGAGGCCGTTCGCCAGCGCCTTACCACACAGCGATTGGCCGAGCGGCCCGGGAAACATGCCGGGGAAGAGAGTGAGAACGGTAGCAGACCAGGGCATGGTCACTCCGCCTCTGGTGTGGAGGCGTCTTCGATTTCGTCGGGGACGGCAACGATGATGCGGCGGTTCTTGATGTCGATTTCGGGAACGTTGTCGCGGGTGAAGGCGAGCCAGATCTCGTCCCCGCCATCACCGGTAATCACCAGAATGTCGCCTGCCCCGTAATTCTGGATGGAAAGCACTTTGCCGATACGGCGGCCTTCACGGTCTTCCGCGTCCAACCCCAAAAGATCAGCGTGATAGAATTCGTCCGCCTCGGCATCAGGCAAAGCGGCACGGGCCACGAACAGCTCGGTGCCCTTGAGGGCTTCGGCCGCGTTACGGCCGGTGACTTCCGCAAAAGCCACCGCCGCCTCATCGGCCTTGCCTGGCTTGAGCGTCTTCACCGTGTAAAGACGCCCATCCTTGTCATGCAGCGGTCCGTAAGCGCCGAGCTTGTCCGGCGATTGGGTGAAGGTTTTCACCTTCACCTCGCCTTTCAGCCCATGGGCGCCGATCACCGCCGCCAGCAGGATATCCCGCTGCATCAGCCTTCCGCAGCAGCCTCAGCCGCCTTGGCAGCAGCCGCGGCGCGTTCCTGCGCCTTCTTCTTGGGCTGGGCCTTCTGCGGGTTGTTCTTCTTCAGCGGCTTGAGGAGGCCGGCATTGGCCAGGAAGCGATGGACGCGATCGGTCGCGGTGGCGCCCTTCTTCAACCACTCGGCGGCCTTCTCGGTGTCGAGCTTGATGCGTTCCGGGCTATCCTTGGCCAGAAGCGGATTGTAGTAGCCGATCTTCTCGATAAAGCGGCCATCGCGCGGGCTGCGCGAGTCGGAAATCACGATGGCATAGTGCGGGCGCTTCTTGGTGCCGCCGCGCGACAGTCTGATCTTCAGGGACATTTGATACTTCCTTCGTCAAAACAATAATTCGAACGCGTTTCTAGTGGCGGCCACCGCCGAAGAACCCTGGCGGCGGACCACCGCGCTGCATACCCATCAGCGCGGCAAACGGATTGGCACGGCCGCCCTTCTTCATCGCCTTAATGGCGTCGGACATGGTGCGGTGCATCTTGAGCAGCTTGTTCACGTCAGAGACTTCAAGGCCGCAGCCTTTGGCGATGCGTTTGCGGCGCTTGCCATCGATCAGATCGGGATCGTTGCGTTCCTTCTTGGTCATCGACTGGATGATGGCCTGCTGGCGTGTGATGACGCGATCGTCGAGACCGGCCTCGTCCAGCTTGTCCTTGATCTTGCCAACACCAGGCAGCATGCCGAGAAGACCCTGCATGCCCCCCATCTTCTTCATCTGGTTCAGCTGATCGAAGAGATCGTTCATGTCGAACGAACCCTTCTTCAGCTTGGCCGCCATCTTCTCGGCCTGTTCCTTGTCGAGCGTCTCAGTGGCTTTTTCGACCAGGCTGACAACATCGCCCATGTCGAGAATACGGGAGGCGACGCGCTCGGGATGGAAAGGCTCAAGGGCATCGAGCTTTTCGCCCATGCCGAGGAACTTGATCGGGGCGCCAGTGACCGCACGCATCGACAGCGCTGCACCGCCGCGGGCATCACCATCGGCACGTGTCAGAATAATGCCGGTGAGCGGCATGCGCGTGTGGAAAGCCTTGGCGATGTTCACCGCGTCCTGACCGGTCAGGCTATCGGCGACCAGAATGGTTTCATGCGGATTGACCGCTTCGCGCACGGCGGCGGCTTCGCTCATCAACTGTTCGTCGATGTGCTGACGGCCCGCAGTGTCGAGGAGGAGCACGTCATAACCTCCAACCTTGGCCGAAGCGAGGGCGCGCTTGGCAATGGCAAGCGGAGTCTGCCCGGCAATGATCGGCAGCGTCGGTACGCCTGCCTGTTCGCCCAGCACCTTCAACTGCTCCATGGCTGCAGGACGGTTGACGTCCAGCGAGGCCATCAGAACGCGCTTCTTTTCCTTGTTCTGGAGCAGGAGACCGAGCTTGGCTGTCGAAGTCGTCTTACCGGAGCCTTGCAAGCCGACCATCAGGATCGGCGCGGGCGGCGAACCAAGCTGTAAACCGGTGCTTTCGGTGCCCAGCATTTCGATCAAGCTGTCGTGAACGATCTTCACAACCTGCTGGGCCGGGGTCACAGACCGGATCACCGCCTCACCTTCGGCCCGCGGCTTCACCTTCTTGACGAAATCTTCGACCACACCGAGTTCGACATCGGCCTCGATCAAAGCCGTGCGAACTTCCTTCAGCGCGTCCTCGACATCGGCTTCCGTGAGCGCACCGCGGCCACGAAGCTTATCGAAAACACCGCCGAGGCGGGATTGTAAAGAGTCGAACATCGCCTACCCGTTATCCAAAGCAATACCGCCCCAGGGGGCGCCACGCGCTGCCTGAGGGCGATCCCAGGCCTTGCCTGGGACCGGAAAGACGAGGCTTTCCGGGAGGCAGGCCTTTTACGAGGGTCCGGAGCTGATGTCAAAGGCGGGGATTAGCCCCGCGGGATGAGGCGCTGCGGCAGGCGAAGTGTACGCTCAGCCGCAGGCCTGTGGAGAAGAACTACCCCTCGGCCGCTAATTAGCTGGGGAGCACCTGCGCATGCTTACGGACATCGTCAAGACTCAAGTCCTTCTTCAATATGACGTAAGCCGCAAAAGCGTCGACTTTGGTCCAGGTGGGTTCCATGGTGGCGCCGACGCCCTTAATAACAGCGACCATTCCGCTACCAAAAGCACTTTTGGCGTCATTCACAGGCCAGAATGGATTGCCGGGAAGTGCAAGATCTCCCCGCACAAAATCCCTGATGTTTCCAGATTTCAGGCGCCAGCCGCTGCCTTCTACCTGTTCGAGCCGATCCGCAGCGAAGGCCCGCGTCAAAAGTAGCGCCGTCATCGAGGCTTTGGCATGATCCACAGCCTGACCGTTGGCCGCAAAGCGCAACGACGCCTGGCCTGCCCCAAAAGCGAGCCAATAGGTCTTGCCTTCCCAAAGCGTGAGAAATGCCTCCTTGTTGCACGGCACACGAACGCCATCCCCGAAATCCAAAACAGGAGGCTTGCCCTGGATCACCGTGGCGATCGGAGAACCTGGCGGAGCCTGATCCGGAGCTATGGACGACGTTGCCCGGCTCATGCCTCCAACAGCCAAAGCCGCTACGGTCCCCGCGAGTGAAGAAACGAATGTGCGCCTGTTGCTCATGTTCCCTTCCCAGTCAATGCATCTAATTACACATGGAAAATAGCGTATAACGAGAAATTTGTATACACTCTCGCAGTAAGTGCGCGTCAGCGAAACTCGTGAACTCCCTTGATTTGGATCAGAAGGTGAAACGGTTTGTTAACTGTGAGCAGGGCATGGTCCCGCCGTCTTCCTTGAAGACACCCCACCATTACCCAACGCCTTGGGGCCGGTTCACTCCGGCCCTTTTTTCTTTGCTGGCGAGAAAATCTCCACTCACGGGTAAACCCGCTTAGGCTGTCTTAAAACAACCAAAGCTGCGCGCCTGGAAGCAACTCATGAAGTTGCAGCCGCTTCGTGAAGACATCAAATTGCGCGAAATCCTGAGTTAAGCTGTCGCATGCGTGTTCCTACCTAGGGCTCAAAACACACGTGATGATAGTAGCGCCAGACATATAAGTTTTTGCATATTAATGATGTAAGTACATAATTTTTATACGTAAATTACTTTGGCCATATTGCAGTATTTTTTACGCCTCAGAAGCGCTCAATTTGCCGCCCGCAAGCTCGTCCAGCAGTTGCGTTTTCGTCCCTCGCCCCAAAACAGTGCAAAACTTTTTAGAAAGGCTCTACGCGCAGCTTCGTCCCCGATGAGGCAAAACCGGCCGATATCAACCCTTTGAACGAGCTCCGTTTCAGGGATCGACCGAACCATGGGGGTTAGTATGCGATTGAAAGATGTATCTGTAACCAAGAAGTTGATCGGCACCTTCGTTCTGTTGTTCGTGACAACGGTTGGTCTCGGCGTATTCGCCGTCAGCAGCCTTTCCCAGGTGAACGAGAAGTCCACAGAAGTCCGTGACAACTGGTTGCCATCACTCGGCGACCTCAGCCAGTTTCAATATTTCATGACCCGCTTGCGTGTCGCTCAGGCCAACTACGTCATGGCCACCACCGACGCTCAACGTGAAGAAATGCAGAACTCCATGGCCAAGTACCGGACCAAGGCCAACGAGTATTGGACCAAATACACAACCAGCGTAGGTGCGGGCGAAGAACGCAGCCTGGTTGACCAGATCATAGCGACCAAGGAGACCTACGAACCTCTGCAGGCGAAAGTCGAGGACGTGATCAAGACCCAGGGGCGTGATGCCGGCATCGCCTTCTTCATGAACGATATGCGCAACGCCTATTCCAGCTTCGTGGCGGCAGTCGACAAAGATGTGGAATTCAACCGCAATGCCGGTGTGGCGGCAGGCAATCAAGGTGCGGAGACGTATGCAACTTCGCGCCTTTTAATTTTGGCCGCCATCGGACTAGCGGCGGTCTTCTGCATTGGCGCCGGTGTCGTATTGGTACGGGCAATTTCGAAACCGCTCGGCAACATGACTGAAGCGATGGGCGAACTGGCTCGCGGCAATCTCGAAGCCTATGTTCCCAATGCTGACCAGCAGGACGAGATCGGCAAGCTGGCTGAGGCCATGACCAGCTTCAAGAACCAGCTCGCCGACGCCGAACGCGCCAAGCAAGAGCAGACGCAAGTCATCGTGTCCTCGATCGGCACCGGCCTGGAACATTTGGCCAAGGGCGATCTGACCCATCGCATCACGGCGGAACTCAGTGGCGCCTTTGCCAAGCTGAAGACGGATTTCAATACCGCCTTAGGCCAGTTGCAGGACACCATGAAGAACGTGCTCGGCTCCACGCAGCAGATCACCAATGGTGCCAGCGAGATTTCCACTGCGGCCGACGATCTCTCACGCCGCACCGAGCAGCAGGCGGCTAGCCTGGAAGAAACCGCCGCTGCGCTGGAAGAGATCACTGTCACTGTGAAGAAGACTGCCGAAAACGCCAAGAATGCGGCCCATAGCGTGATCGGGGCAAAAGATGCCGCCGAGAACGGCGGCCGCGTGGTGGAAACGGCCGTCAAAGCGATGGACGCCATTGCGCAATCTTCGAAGCAAATCACCGACATCATCGGGGTGATCGACGAGATCGCCTTCCAGACCAATCTTCTGGCCTTGAATGCCGGTGTCGAAGCAGCCCGCGCAGGCGAAGCCGGCAAAGGCTTTGCAGTGGTGGCAACGGAGGTCCGCGCATTGGCCGGGCGTTCCGGCGAAGCGGCCAAGCAGATCAAAGCGCTGATCAACACGTCAAGCGAGCATGTCGGCGATGGCGTCAAATATGTCGCCGAGACCGGCCAGGCCTTGAAGCGCATCGTCGATCAGGTGATGCAGATCAACGCCTTGATCGGTGACATGGCACAGGCGGCCGAGCAGCAATCCACCGGCATCGAGCAGGTCAATGCCGCTGTGGGCCAGATGGACCAAGTGACCCAGCAGAACGCAGCCATGGTGGAGGAATCAACCGCGGCGTCGCGCAATCTGGCAAGCGAAACCAAGATGCTGACCGAACGGGTCGCGTTCTTCTCGGTTGGCGAAGACAGCATTGCGGTTGCGTCAAGGGTAACCAGACCCGCCGCTGCAAAGGCTGAAGCAGCCTCCGTATCCCGCGTCGCCAAACCGCGACCGGTTCACACCTCGCAAAGCAGGAGCGCTGGCGGTGCCCGCGCAACGGCATTGGCGAAAGCCGCGGATCCTGCCGAAGACTGGGCCGAATTCTGAAACAGAGGCGGCAGCGTCAGCGCTGCCGCATGCCCTCATGTGCAATAGCTTGGAGCAAAAAGAGATGAGCGATCTTCAACAGGCGCAGGAAAGCCGCCAATACATCACCTTCATCGCCAATGGGCAGGAATTTGCGGCCAACATCATGGCGATCCGCGAGATTCGCGGCTGGACCGACACCACGACCCTGCCCCATGTGCCCGATTACGTGCGGGGTGTCATCAATCTTCGCGGAAACGTGCTGCCGGTGGTGGATCTGAAAGCCCGTCTCGGCCTTGGCCTAACCGAAGCAACGCCAAAGCATGTCATCATCGTCGTGGTATCCGGCAATCGTACCACCGGTGTCCTGGTAGAAGCGGTCTCCGATATCATTACCGTCCGCGCCAGCGATATTCAGCCGCCGCCAGACATGATGTGCGAGGGTGACAAAAGCTATATCGACGGCATCGCCGTGCTCGACGGACGTATGGTGACCCTGCTCGCCACCTCGCATTTGACTGCCACCGTGAACGACTCGCTTCTGGCCGCTTAACGGCGACAGAACACCATTCACCAAGGGATATGATCCAGGCCCGCAAATCCGCATTGGAAATGAGACACAGGCCAAAATCCTGAAAGAGTTCCAGCGCATTTTAATCAACTCTGCCGCTAAAGCTTTATACGGGTGCAGGAGTTTCGGTGCTAAACCTCGCCCCCATGATGATCGGTGCCCTCACCACAGCCGTTGCAGGCATGCAGCAAAGCGCCCAGCGCTTCGACAAGGCAGCCCAAGATGTGGTGAAGGCGACGACACCGGGGACCACAAATACATCTGGGGATCAGGGGGATTTGCCGACAGCCATCGTGGACAGCAAAACGAGCGAGCTGTCCTTCAAGGCCAATGTCGCTGTGTTCAAAACAGCCGACAAAATGCTGGGCGCATTGCTCGACACCAAAGTCTGACGCCCGCCGCCGGAAATATTTTCCTCCATCACTCGCCGGATTTTCGCGGAAATCCGGGCTGGGTAGATATTGTTTCGAATTCTACTAAATTCACTCAATCGAATTTCACCCCGCCATAACACCCCGATAGGCAAAATCCGCCGTATGAGTACGGTCGGAAGCGCAACATCGGTGATGGCATCGGTTGGAGCCGGACGTACGAGCGTGCAAATCGCCGTACCGATGAATCCATCGCAGTTGCCCACGTCAGATGCCATGTTGGAGGCGGCGGTGCAGCGTGTCGCCACCCTCCTCTATTTGCGTTCGCATCTCGAAGCCCCGCCGCAAGCCTTGGACATGGGCGGCGGCGTGTTCAATGTCGTCGTCTAGGTGGCCGCATTCACGTTGAAACGCAGCGGGAGAACCGCCGCAAGAAGGGGTAAAGGAAGACAGAATGAGCAGCGTGATGGGCTTCGGCCCCGCCAATTTCCAGGCCAGCGCCGCCGTCTTCAATGTCAGCGCTATGGAAAAAGCGCCGCCGCAGACCCGCGACGACGTAGTGGCGCCCATTGAGACAACCAACAACCAAGCTACCAAAGCCGATATTTCCCTATTGAAGATGAGTGACACGTCGATCGGAAAAACCGTCGACTTCAAGGTCTGAAAGGAAGCCTGATGAGTAGTGAAATCGGCTATGGCGCCGCTGCGATCCGTTCGGGAGAAGTGCGCTATCAGCAAAGCGTGGTCGAGCTGATGAAGCAGTCGGCCAAGAAGCCCGAAACGGAAACCTCAAGCGACACAACCAAAAGCAAGCCCAGTGAGCATCAGGGCAAAAAAGTGGATGTGACCGCATAAAAGCAAACGGCCGCCCGCGCCGGGCGGCCGTTCTTTTTGACGCTGGCTATTTCAATCCCAGCTTCTGGGCAAAATAGGTGAAGGTGAGCGCGCTCATCTCCGCCGCTTGCTTGTGGTCGGCCGCGGCGGCGTGACCGCCATCGGTGTTTTCGTAGAACAGCACCTCGTGGCCTTGTTCTTCCATGCGCGCCGCCATCTTGCGGGCATGCACAGGCGTGACCCGGTCGTCGCTGGTCGCCGTGACAAAGAATACCGGCGGATATTTTTTGTCCTTGCTTACATTCTGGTAAGGCGAATAGCTGCGGATGTACGCTGCCATCTGGGGATCGGCGGGATCACCATATTCGCCAATCCAGGAAGCCCCTGCGCCGATCTTGGTGTAGCGGATCATGTCGATCAGCGGCACCTGACAGACCACAGCGCCCAAGAGTTCAGGATGCTGGGTCATCACTGTGGAGACCAAGAGACCGCCATTGGAGCCGCCAACGATGCCGAGCTGCTTGGGCGTGGTGATACCCCGTTGGATAAGATCGGCCGCCACAGCCGCGAAGTCATCAAAGGCCTTCTGGCGATTGGTCTTCAGCGCCGCTTCATGCCAGGCCGGGCCGAACTCGCCGCCGCCCCGGATGTTGGCGAGGACGTAAACACCACCTTTGGCCACCCAGAGCTTGCCATTGCCAGCCGAATAGAAGGGCGTGCGCGAAACTTCGAACCCGCCATAGCCATTGAGGATGGTGGGTGCCGGACCATTCAGATTCTTCGGCCGCATCACGAAATAGGGAATTTTCACGCCATCGCTGGACGTGGCTTCGTATTGCTGCGCCTCCAAACCCTCAGCACCGAAGCGGGCGGGAAGCGATTTGATCTCCTTTGGCGTGCCCTTGCCCTCGTCAAAATAGAGCGTGGAAGGCTTGAGGAAGCTTTCGAAGCCAAAGAAGGCTTCGGAACCGTAGTCATTGGTGGAAACGATACTAGCGGTACCACCGGGCGGCAGCGACAATTTCTCATCGCTCCATTTAGCCCCCTTGAGGCGTAGGGCGTGCACTTCGCCGATAACGTTGTTGAGGACAGAGAGATAGATGGCGTCGCGTCCGCCGACGACCGCTTCGATTGAGGCACGCGGGCCTGGCTGATAGAGCACTTCGATAGAGGGTTCTTTGGCTGTACCGGCCTCCTTGAGGAAAATGGCAACCAGCGCGCCTTTGGCGATTTCGCTGTGACCTTCTGGCTGCCAATCCTGGCGCAATGTGATGAGCAACCGCGCCTTGAAAACACCCTGCAACTGGGCTGACAGAGGCACCGGCACCTTCCACAGCCCAGCTGAGGTTTCGAGGTAATATTCCTCTTCAAAGAAGCTGGGGGCCCGGCTCAAGAGAGCGACACTGTTATCACCATCCCGGTAGAGATTGGTTGCCGCCGCTACGTCACTGTCTTTGGCTTCCAGCAAAATCTTGGCGGCATCGATCGCCTCGCCGCGATGCCACAGCTTGATGAAGCGGGGATACCCCGAACTCGTCATCGAGCCCGAACCGAAATCGGTGCCGAAATAGACGGTGTCGTCGTCCTTCAGCGCCACGAAAGACTTGGCTTCCTTGAGGAAGAAGCCATCTTTCACGAAGCTCTTCGCGGCGACATCGAATTCGCGGACCACAACCGCGTCACCACCGCCACGCGACAAGCTGATCAGGCAGCGTTTTTCCGTAGGGCTGCATTGCGCACCTTTCCAGACCCAGTTTTCCTTTTCGTCAGCAGCGAGCTTGTCGAGATCGATCAGGGTTTCCCAGGCCGGTTCCGGCTTCTGATACTCCGCAATGGACGTGCGCCGCCACACACCTTTGGGGTGCGCCGCATCCTGCCAGTAATTGTAGACATGGCCGTGATCAAGGCTGCCATAGGGAATGCGATCCTTGGCGTCGAGCACATTGAGGACAAAATCGTAACTGGTTTGGTAGCGCGGATCCGATTTCAGCTGCCCCAAAGATTTGGCGTTCTGGTCCTTGACCCAGGTCAGCGGCATGGCGCCATGAACGTCTTCGAGCCAGATATACGGATCGTTCATAGGGGTATTCTCCGACGCGAAAGAGGCCGCCGCGGCGGCAAAAAGTCCAATCAAGCCAAAGACAACCTGGCGCATAGCCCGACCCCACCCGAAAAGCGGGCGAAAAGGTGCGTTGCGCCGCGCCCTGAGGTCAACCCGGTACTGGTGGGCCGGGCTTCGAACGCCTATATAGCGCCCCATGACCCCGTTCTTGAAAATGCATGGCCTTGGCAACGATTTCGCCGTTTTTGACGCGCGAAAACAGTCTCTTGCGATCGATGCCGGGCTGGCGCGCAGCCTTTCGGACCGCCGCCGCGGCATCGGCTGTGATCAGCTGATTGTGATCGAGGCGGCTGATGGCGCCGACGCCTTTATGCGCATCCGCAATGCTGATGGCGATGAAGTCGAGACTTGCGGCAATGCCGCGCGTTGTGTCGCGCGTCTGCTCTTGAACGAAAGCGGCAAGAGCGCTGCCACCCTGATGACGCTTGCCGGGCCTTTGCATTGCACCGATGCAGGCGGCAACGCTGTTACTGTCGATATGAGAGCGCCCGAGTTCCTTTGGGACCGCATCCCGCTGGCCAAGCCGGTGGACACCAACCTCTTCACGCTCAACGTGGATGGCGAGGCTCTTACCGCTTCTGCCGTTTCCATGGGCAACCCGCATTGCATCCTATTCGTGGACGATGCCGACAAGGCCGCAGTTTCCAGCCTCGGCCCGCGCATCGAGACACACCCCTTATTTCCCAAGCGCGTCAATGTCGAATTCGTCAGCATACGTGACCATGGCCATTTGCGCATGCGGGTATGGGAACGCGGCGCCGGCATTACCCAGGCTTGCGGCTCAGGTGCCTGTGCCGTGGCCGCCGCCGCCCACCGCCGCGGTCTAACCAGCGAAAAAGTCGAGATCGCGCTCGATGGCGGCGTTCTGGCGCTGGAACTCAAGGACGGCCACATCTTCATGACCGGCCCCACAGCCCTCGCCTATCGCGGCGAGATCGAACTGCCCACAATATGAGCATAGATATCGTCACCTTCGGCTGCCGGCTCAATGCTTATGAGTCGGAAGCGATCAAGGCCCGTACCGAAGGTCTCGACAACACCGTGGTGATCAACACTTGTGCGGTGACAGCAGAAGCCGTGCGCCAATCGCGGCAGCAGATCCGCAAGATCCGCCGCGAACGTCCCGGCGTGCGCATTGTGGTGACGGGCTGTGCGGCCCAAACCGAACCCGACACCTATGCGAAGATGCCGGAAGTGGATGTGGTTCTGGGTAACGGCGAAAAGCTGGAGGCCAAGAACTACGCTTTCGGCATCAACGAACGCGTGCGCGTCAACGACATTATGAGTGTCAAGGAAACTGCGGCGCAATTCGTGGATTATTTCGAAGGCCGCGCCCGTGCCTTCCTGCAGGTGCAAAACGGCTGCGATCACCGCTGCACCTTCTGTATCATCCCTTATGGCCGCGGTAATTCCCGCAGCGTCGGCATGGGCGCAGTGGTCGAAGAAGCCCGCCGCCTCGCCGCCAATGGCTATGGCGAGATCGTGCTCACCGGCGTCGATCTGACCAGTTATGGCGCCGATCTGCCGGGCAAGCCGACACTTGGTTCTCTGGTGCGCAAGATCCTGAAGCTGGTGCCAGAATTAAAGCGGCTGCGGTTGAGTTCCATTGACTCCATCGAAGCCGATGACGAATTGATGGCCGCCATTGCCGAGGAAGAGCGGTTGATGCCGCATTTCCATCTCTCGGCCCAATCGGGCGACGACATGATCCTGAAACGGATGAAACGCCGTCACAGCCGCGCCGACACCATCCGCTTCTGTACGGAAGTCCGCCGCTTGCGCCCGGAGGCGGTATTCGGCGCCGATCTCATCGCCGGGTTCCCCACCGAAACCGACGAAATGTTCGAGAACACCATGAAGCTGGTGGACGAAGCCGGTATCGCCCTGCTGCATGTCTTCCCCTTCTCGCCGCGCAAGGGCACGCCTGCCGCCCGCATGCCGCAGGTGGACCGCGCCATATCCCGTGAAAGAGCCGCACGGCTTCGCGCTAAGGGTGCCGAAAAACTTTCGCAACTATATTCCACACTGGTGGGCAGCGAGCAGGAGCTCCTGGTTGAAAAAACCGGCCTAGGGCGTACGGCAGCTTTCGTCCCGGTTGCATTTGCGGGCAAGGCAGGCGATTTCGTCCGGGTACGCATCACAGGTTTTGAGCCCGACCATCTCACCGGGCAGATTGCGGGAGACATCCTTTGATAAGGCAATTCGGCGAAGCCCCCCCGCCGCTGACCTTTTTCGAGAAACTGAAGTCCGGCTTGGCCAAAAGTGCTGGCGCCTTCGGGCTCGATGCGCTGGTTAAGAAGAAACTCGATGCTGTTTCCCTGGCCGAACTGGAAGAGATGCTGATCCGCGGCGATCTCGGCGCCGCCCAGGCAAAAGCCATCACCAGCGCCATCGGCCAAGGCCGCTATGACGAAAGCATTTCCACATTCGATCTGCGGCAGGTCCTGGCCGGCGAGATCAGCAAAATCCTGCAACCGGTGACAAAGCCTTTGCTGATCGATCCGGCCAAGAAACCCTTCGTCATCCTGGTCGCCGGAGTCAATGGAACCGGCAAAACCACAACCATCGGCAAGATTGCCGCCAAGCTTACACGCGAAGGACACAAGCTGGTTCTTGCCGCCGGAGATACCTTCCGTGCAGCCGCCATTGAACAATTGCAGGCCTGGGGCCAGCGCGCAGGCGCTGAGGTTGTGACCCGCGCGGCCGGCGCGGATGCCGCAGGGCTCTGTTTTGATGCTTATACGCGCGCCAAGCAGAGTGGCGCCGACGTGCTTTTGATCGACACCGCCGGACGGTTGCAGAACAAAGCCGGACTGATGGCCGAGCTGGAAAAAATCGCCCGTGTGCTGAAAAAGCAGGACCCGGATGCCCCCCATGCCTCACTTCTGGTGTTGGACGCCACCACCGGACAGAATGCGTTGTCGCAAGTCGAGGCCTTCTCCGCTGCGGTTCCCCTGACCGGACTTGTCATGACCAAGCTTGATGGCACGGCCAAAGGCGGAATTCTGGTTGCACTGGCCGCCAAGTTCGGCTTGCCTGTTCACTTCATCGGTGTCGGTGAACGCGAAGAAGATCTCCAACCCTTCGATGCGGAGACCTTCGCCAAAGCACTGACGGGGGCGGCATGAACCCGCAATTAAGACGCAGCTTGGTCGACTTCGGACCACTACTGCTTTTTTTCATCGCATACAGACTATTTGACCTCTATGTCGCTACGGCGACAATCATGGTTGCAGCCGTAGCTGCCCTGGTTTTGGGCTTCTTTTTCGATCGCAAGCTTCATCCGTTGCCCGTGGCGACGGCTGTCATCGTTCTGATCTTTGGTGGACTGACGCTTTATTTGAACAACAAGATGTTCATCAAAATAAAGCCAACCCTGATCTACACGCTATTCGCCGGTGTGTTGCTGGGAGGCCTTTGGTTCAACCGCCCGTTTGTAAAGTACATTTTGGGCAGCGCTTTGGTTATGGAAGAACACAGCTGGCGTGTACTGACCTTCCGCTTTGGCAGCTTCTTCATTGCCATGGCCATTCTCAACGAATTGATATGGCGAAATTTTTCCGAGAGTTTCTGGGTGAATTATCACACCTTCGGGGGCATCGCCTTGCCGATTTTGTTTTGTTTCAGTCAAGTGCCATTTCTGCTCAAACATCAAACTGAAAAAACCGGCGATTAAGACTGCACCTACAACCATTAGAGAGACAAAAAGCCGGCGTGTTTCGCATTGCCACCATGCGGCTGTTCAATATAGAGATTGTCGGCAGCGTGGGGCTTGGCTATTCTCCGGCCCTCACGCAACGCTGACGACGTGCGTAATCCGGCTCTTTTGGAATGTATTGATCGGTCGTGCATACGCTTTCTTGTGTGCCGGCAGCATATTGAAGGCAGGGGTTTAAACGGATGAAGGGACAGCGCAAAGGCAATGGGGGCTTTGAACTTGCGGAAGCTCCGTCCCATTTGATCAAGCGTTGCCAGCAGTATTTCGGCGATCTCTATGCGCGAGAAGCGGGGGCCTGCGAACTCACCAAGCAGCAGTTCACGGTTCTCGCCGCCTTGGAGAACAATGAAGGTGTCAGCCAGACCGCCTTGGTCGAGATGACCGGCATCGACCGTTCCACCTTGGCGGAAATGGTCCGCCGCATGCTGGAGCGCGGCCTGGTCTCGCGCGAGCGCACCGAGAAGGATGCCCGTGCCAATGCCGTGGCCATCACCACCAACGGCCGCAAGGCTCTCAGAGTGGCGCGGTCAGCTGCTGACCGGGCGGAAAAGGCATTGCTCGATCCGCTGCCGCCAAGCGAACGGGCGAAATTCATCAAAGCGCTTTCAGCCATCGCCTCAGCCGGCGAAGAGTTCGCGGCCAATGGCGGAACCAAGCCGCGCGCCAAAGCCACGCGCAAGCGCCGCGGCTGAAGCGTTACACTTTGATGTCGAGATTGCTGCCCGGGCGGACGTAATCACTGCCCGGGTTTTCGCTTGTTTGGACGGCAGCCGTCCTGGGCGCCGCAGCAGCCGGAGCAGATGCTGCTGGTGACGGCGCCGGGGCAGTTGTTTGTACAGTGGTGCTCGCGGTTTTCTTGAACATCAGCGGAGCAAATTCGGCGGTCTGGTCGCCGCTGCGGGACGTGGCCGTCGTCTGGGAAGCTAACATGGTCGCTGTGCTGATCTGCATGGGATCAGAGGATTTCAGAGATTGGTTTCTGAATGCTTTCCGGAGCCGGAAAATTCTGCCGGGCTCTTGCGCCAGATCTTCCGCCTGAAGAACAGGGGAACGAAGCCCCCCTCTGCTCCGGCCGCGACGGAAAGGGTCTCAGACCGCCGCAAGGCGGCCACGCCCTGCCCTGTGCCGTTCTTGTTGCCCTGCACCTAAAAAATGCCGCGGAAGCTAGCCGCCTTGCGGGGCAAGAAAAACTCAGGCAATGTCAAATACTTACCAGCCGGTTTGCGCGGATGTGCTTTATTGCACCTGCGTAAAAGGTCTGGACAGGGGGGCCAAAGCAGGTTTGGCTTGGGGTAGACGCAAATGCCCGGCAAGAGGCAGTTTCAATAGGAATGCGCGTGGCGGAAGATCTGCAGAGGATGGAAGCGCCGGTCATCATCAAAAAGTATGCGAACCGACGCCTCTACAATACCGAAAGCTCCAGTTATGTGACGCTTGATCATCTTGCCCAGATGGTACGGCAGGGCACGGCTTTCGAAGTGCAGGATGCGCGCACGGGCGAAGACATCACCCGCTCCGTCCTTACCCAAATCATTTTCGAAGAAGAGGCCAAGGGTCAGCATCTCTTGCCCATCCCCTTCCTGCGCCAGCTCATTCGCTTTTATGGCGACCCCATCCAGGCTTTTGTGCCCGGCTTTCTCGATCTCTCCATGGAGAGCTTCGTCAAGAACGAAGAAGAGATGCGCCGCCGCATTGCCAACGCCTTTGGCGGCGGCAAGGAAACCGTCGAGATGCTCGCCAAACAGAACATGGCGGCGTTCGAACACGCTTTGCAGATGCTGCCTGCGCAGCCGGCGGAAGAATCCCCGCCACGCCAGCCGCCGCTGGGCGATCTGAGCGAGCTCAAGAGCGAAATCGAGGAAATGCGGCGGCAGCTCTTGGAATTGAGCCAGCGGAAATAGCCTTTACCACTCCGGTTTCAAGAGCGGCTGGCCAAAGAAGAAGCCCTGGAAGTAATCGACGCCGAAGCTTTGCAGCAGCGCGGCTTCTTCGTCCGTACCCACCCACTCTGCCGTGGTCTTCAAGTTGAAATTCTTGGCGAGATCGACCAGCGTGCGCACGAAGATCTGGTTCTCAGGCGAAGTGGCAAGCTGGGCCACATAAGAACCGTCGATCTTGACCTTATCGACGCGCAGCATCTGCAGATTGCGGAAAGAGGTATAGCCGGCCCCGAAATCGTCAATCGCGACGCGGCAGCCCATATCCCGCAGGCGTGAGACGAATTGAGCGTTCTCTTCGAAGTGATGCAGTGCCGCAGTCTCGGTCAATTCGACGACCAAACGATCGGCCACGGCGGCATGTGCTTTCACGTAATCCACAAAAGACATCAGGAAGGCCGAATCCTGCGCCGTGGTGCCGGAGACATTGACGCTCAGGATAACACCGGGATGGGCTTCCAGCGTGGCCACGGCCATTTCGAGGGCGCGGCGGTCGACCAGGCGCACCAAGCCGAGCTGCTCCGCAGCGGGAATGAAATGCCCAGCCGGAGCGACCGAACCATCAGCCCGGATCAGGCGCAGCAGACATTCGTATTCAACAACCTGCCGGGTCACCGCATCGACGATGGGCTGATAGGCGAAAACCAGACGGTTATCCTTGAGCGCCGATACCACCTCGTCGGCCACATGCATGAGGCGCACACGCGCCCCTTCGCGCAATTCGGAGCGGTGATAGACACAGAAGCCATCGCGCCCGCGGCCGCGCGCCCGCTCAAGTGCCTCTTCGGCTCTCAGCATGGCTTCCTGGCTGGACGACGCACTGCCGGGCAGCCACACGGCGCCAACCGATGAGGTCACGGCCACCTGCCCGGTACGGGTGTCCACCACCTCACCGCGGACCACCGTCCTCAGGCGCTCTGCCACCAGGGTGATATCGCCTTCGGTGCAATTCTTGAGGATGACGCCGAACTTGTTACCGGCCGTGCGGCCGATCACATCGCTGGAGCGCAGACAGCGCGCCAGGCGTTCGCCCACCGCCACGATCACTTCGTCTGCCGCATCAAAGCCGTAGGAATCGTTGATCATCGCCAAACGATCGATGGAGGCGACCAAGAAGCCGCAATGACGTTCCTGTTTCTGAGCGGCGGCAATGGCTTCGGCGAGTTCCGCGCGCAGCGAATTGCGATTCAGATGCCCAGTCAGCTCGTCGCGGGTGGCGAGATAGGTGAGCCGGTTGTACTGGTGCTTGCGCTCTGTGATGTCGCGCATTGCCCCGGTCAGCCGTTCGCTGACACCGTCGGCCCCGGGAATGCGGGTGCCGGCAATGGTGAACCAAACCGTGCCAAGCGGCGAAGCCAACTCAGCCTCAATCTCGAAGAAAACCGAATCCCGCCCATGGGTGTTCAAAATATCGGTCATGCGGTGGCGGGTTTCGCTATCCAGCGCCGCCAGGAGCTGACGGCCATAGCTGCTGCGCCCTGAGGAAACCTGTGGCGGTAAGGTTTCAATGGCGCCTTCCCACACAATCCGATCATCGGCAACAGTCCAGTCGAACACGATCGCGCCCGCGGCCGCCACCGCGAGTTTTAACCGTTCAGCATCTTGGACTGTCCGCAGGGAAGTAACCGGTTCCCCTGGCTTCCTTTGAAGCGACTTTTCCAACACGTCCACCACCACCCAATGGCCACTTTGTGCGGCCTTATTGCCGGTGATGATGGGCGACGCGCCTTAAAAAACCCGTAACTCTTGAAACAAACTGCTCCTCAATAAGCGCGGCGCGCGCTTTGCCTAAACAACCGGTTATGACGGCTATCGCTTCATATCCTGTTGTAAGGACTGCTTCGCAGCGGCGCGAAGAATTGTCCGTACACGCCGTCGAAAAAATCAGACCAAAGGCCGAATTTAATGGTGAACAGAACGGCCGTAAGGAACCGCGAAGCTGGGTCTGCACACCGCTGCCGCGCTCCCATTCGTCTCAATCCGGAACAAATGAAGATGCTTCATTTTGGGACGCGCCACGCCTCACGCCCCAATTCGTCGCCCAGGTGATGGGCCAAGTTTATTGCCCGAAAGAACCCAGCGCGTCAGCGCAAACGGCCTACCGGAAGCCGCTTGCGAGGACAGCCGTGCTCCTCGACAAAAACGTTTGAGGCCAAGGCCACGCCTGCGACAGCCGCCGCAGCAAAAAGCATGAAGCCAATGCGTGCCATCAGATCCGGGGTCAGCCGACAAGCCGCGGCGCCCAAGAGGCAAACCGCAGCCAGAGCCAGATAAAGACCTGAGCGCTGCCGCTCGAACAAACCGCGCCGGGCGATAAGGAAGGTGAAAACGGCACTCAACACCTGCGGCACCGCTGCCAGCACCGGCAAGTCAAGCATCGCCGCCGCAATGCCAGCGAGGCCGGAGAAAGCCAAGGCCGTGCTGGCCGTTAAAATACGGGGATTGCGGCGGAACCCGGCAAAGGCCCCTACGCACAGCACGGTCGAGCCCAGGGTCATGACGATGTCCGTAACCGCCGCCGGCGCCAGATTTGCGGCATGCGCCACTGCCATGGCCGCATACAACACTGCAGCCAGCCGCAAATAGGACCGCGCCCGGGCGCGCGCGCCTTGAGCAGCGATCCAGGCCGCAGCGGCCCCCAGTAAAAGGACAAGCGCAAATCCGGTCATGCCGGCGCGACCCTACAAGAGCTGAGTGGGATTTCGCTAGTAAGCCGGGCCAGACTGAAAGGCGGCCCCCAGGACGCGGCCATAGCCGCCCTGCTGCACCACCACGGCCACAGCGTCATGCGGCGCCACAGCACCGGCCTGTTTGGGCAGACTGAAGACATGCGCATCGCCGCGCCAGGGGCCAAGTTTCTGAATGCCGGTCACCACATTGCGATAGGCAATGGTCTGCCCCGCACTCTCTCCGCCTGTAATCTTGACCGCGGCCTTGCTGCGCAGCCGGAACAGCCACACCGTGGCATCAAGCCGGTGGCGCTCCGGAGCCCGCTCAACAGCCACCCGCAGACCTTCAGGACCTCTGGTAATACCCACGCCAACCGACCATGCCGTATTGGCCAAGGTTCTGACCCGAGCCCCCGCCACAACAGCCATGGGAACCCCGTCGCGCCGCGCCAAGGCTATGGGCGTGGCGGTATCGGTGTCATAGGCGTCGTCGCGCGCCATCGCCGCCATATCGAGGGCATAAGCAACGGCATCGGGGCGGCTGGCCGGAACATCACGTACGCCATCAATGACCATTTGCGGGGTGTAAACGCCTCCGCGGCGCAACGCGGCCGCATAGGTTTTCTGGCGCTTGGTATTGTCTTCATTCGCCAGCGTGTCTTTCCAGCCGAACATGTCCCAATAGGTCACCGGCAAACTGAGCACGAGCACGCCGGGCTTTTGCGCCAGCTTGCCAGCCAGCGCATTGGCCGAAAAACAGGAGTTGCAGCCCTGGCTGGTGTAGACCTCGACCACGACAGGACGCGGCGTCCCGGCCAAGGCGCCAACGCCGGACAGCAGAACAAAGGCGAGCGCGGCCAGAGCAGTCTTCATGGACAGAATTTAGAACGCGTCAGGTCTGCGAACCAGTCACTTACGGGTGATAGGGAGACCCTAGATTGCGGCGGTTGCGCCCAGGTGCAACTAAATTTCACGTTGTAACAGGTTCCCAGAAACAAATCGGCCCACCGCGCTCGCGATGGGCCGATTCATTGATGCAAAGAAGACTACGCCGACATCAGCTGCCGCAGAACGTAAGGCAGGATGCCGCCGCTCTTAAAGTAGGCCACCTCATCAGCGGTCAGCAGCATCAGGATCAAGGGCAGTTCGGCGGTCTTGCCGTCCTTGTAAGTTATGGTCGCCTTCACCTTCTTGCGCGGTTTGAGATCATCGGCGAGGCCCGGGATGTCGATCACTTCGGCGCCGGTCAGCTTGTAATCATGGCGCGTCTTGCCTGCTTCGAAGACGAAGGGTGCAACGCCCATGCCCACAAGGTTGGAACGGTGGATACGCTCGAAGCTTTCCACAATCACGGCTTTAACGCCCTGCAGCTTCGGGCCTTTGGCTGCCCAGTCGCGGCTGGAGCCTGTGCCGTATTCCTTGCCGCCAAAGACAACAGCCGGAATGTTATCGGCCTTGTACTTTTGCGCGGCATCGAAAATCGACATTTCTTCGCCAGAAGGCTGATAGAGCGTGTTGCCGCCTTCCTTGCCACCCAACATCTCGTTCTTGATGCGGATGTTGGCGAAGGTGCCGCGCTCCATGACTTCGTGATTGCCACGGCGCGAGCCGTAGGAATTGAAGTCCTTCTGCGCGATGCCGTGCTCCTGCAGATAGATGCCACCCGGCGCGGTCGCCTTGATCGAACCAGCCGGAGAAATGTGATCCGTCGTGATGGAGTCACCAAACACCGCCAGAACGCGCGCGCCCTTGATATCGGATAGCGGCGCAGGCTCCATGCCCATGCCTTCGAAATAAGGCGGATGCTTCACATAGGTCGAAGCCGGATCCCAGCTGTAGGTCTGGCCTTTGGTGACCTTGACCTTCTTCCAATTGGTATCGCCCTCGAAGACCTTGCCATAGCGCGCACGGAAGGACGATGCCTTCACGGATTTGCGCACGGTGTCGGCCACTTCTTTGGCCGTCGGCCAGATATCCTTGAGATAGACCGGCTTCTTACCTTTGCCGATACCAATGGGATCGGTGGTGAGGTCGATATTCATCGAACCGGCCAAAGCATAGGCCACAACCAGCATCGGCGAGGCGAGATAGTTGGCGCGCACTTGCTGATGCACACGGCCTTCGAAATTGCGATTACCGGAAAGAACAGAAGCAACGGCGAGATCGTTGGCGGTGATGGCCTTCGACACCGGATCCGGCAGCGGGCCGGAATTGCCGATACAGGTGGTGCAGCCATAGCCGACGAGGTTGAAGCCGATCTTATCGAGGTACTTATCGACACCAGCCTTGGCCAGATATTCGGTCACGACCTGACTGCCGGGAGCAAGCGAGGTCTTCACCCAAGGCTTCACCTTCAATCCCAATTCCACGGCCTTTTTGGCGACAAGACCAGCGCCGACCATGACATAAGGGTTGGAGGTGTTGGTGCAGGAGGTGATGGCTGCGATCACCACATCGCCATGACCGAGCGTGTAATCGGCTCCTTCGACGGCGACGCGGGCGTCTTCGCTGCTCTTCTTATAGCGTGCGGTAAGGGCCTGGGCGAACTCGGTCGCCGCATTGGCCAGCGGCACGCGATCCTGCGGACGGGCAGGACCAGCAAGGCTCGGAACCACAAGACCGAGATCAAGCTCGAGGGTGGCGGTAAAGATCGGGTCCTCGCTCTTGGCGGTGCGGAAAAGACCTTGCGCCTTGGCGTATTTCTCGACCAAAGCCACGGTCGCGGGCTTGCGGGCCGTATCTTTCAGATAACGCACAGCTTCGGCGTCAACCGGGAAGAAACCGCAAGTCGCGCCATATTCCGGGGCCATATTGGCGATCGTGGCACGATCTTCCAGCGGCATAGCATCAAGACCAGGACCGTAGAATTCCACGAACTTGCCGACCACCCCCTGTTTGCGGAGCATCTGGGTGACGGTGAGGACGAGATCGGTGGCGGTGCAGCCTTCAGGCAGCTTGCCCGTGAGTTTGAAGCCTACTACTTCCGGGATCAGCATCGAGATGGGCTGACCGAGCATGGCAGCTTCCGCTTCAATACCGCCGACACCCCAACCGAGCACGGCCAGACCGTTGATCATGGTGGTGTGGCTGTCGGTGCCGACCAGCGTGTCGAGGAAGGCATAGGTGACAGTCGCGCCCTTTTTGTCTTTGCCCTTACGGGTCCAAACCGTCTGGGCAAGATATTCGAGGTTCACCTGGTGGCAGATGCCAGTGCCGGGCGGCACGACACGGAAATTGTTGAAGGCCTGCTGGCCCCAGCGCAAGAAGGCATAACGCTCTTTGTTGCGCTCATATTCGATGGCCACATTCTGCTTGAAAGAGGCCTTAGCGCCAAAATTGTCGACCATCACCGAGTGGTCGATGACCAGGTCCACCTCAGCCAAGGGATTAATCTTGGCGGGGTCGCCGCCCAGCACCTTCATGGCATCGCGCATGGCGGCCAGGTCGACCACGGCGGGCACGCCGGTCAAATCCTGCATCAGCACACGGGCCGGACGGAAGGCGATCTCACGATCGGACTTTTTGTCCTTGAGCCAAGCGGCCACGGCCTTGATATCGTCCGCGGTGACAGTCTTTCCGTCTTCGTACCGCAGGAGGTTTTCGAGGAGGACCTTCATCGAATAGGGCAGACGGGAAATTCCCTTGAGCCCGTTCTTTTCTGCGGCGGTCAGGCTGAAATAGACATAGGTCTTTCCACCCGCCGACAAGGTCCGGCGGGACTTGAAGGAGTCGAGGCTGGGTTTCACGAAAGGCGCCTTTGAATTGGATGTGGAAGAATGCGTGGTTTAGTGGAATTCTAAAGCGATTCCAAGGGCGACCTTAGAAGATGCGGGGGGATAATGATCAGCATACGAATGACTTTTCGGGCCAAGCAGCCCAAAATGGCCGAAATCACGCAACAATTCCGCAGCCCCGCCTCGCCGACAGCGCTGGCATAACCCTCTATGGTGGCTGGACGGCAGCGCCCCTCCCCTGGGCATAAAATAGCCCGATTTCTTTTGTTACAGTTTGGGATGCGAGGAAGGCGTGGGCGTACGCGGCCCGATGAGACAAAGAACCTGATGCGGGCGTTCGCTCTCCTTTTCGGCGCGTTTTTGGTTTGCGCCTCAGCACCCCAGGCGCAGGCGGGTGTATTTGATTCGGCCCCTCGCTTCAGCGACATCGAGCCGGGAACCTACCAGGCCGGGGATACCCGCTTTACCCTCAACCGCTACCAAAGTGCATTTTTGATGCGCTTCGTCGGCCAGCCCGAAATCTTCACGCTTTACCCCAATTACGGCTCTATGGGCGCGCGGGTGCTGCTGTTCGATTCGAAGGCCACGGCCATCCAGGTCACCGGCTGGGGCGGCATGACGATCTATACCGACGACCATCCAGAAGGCCTTCCCACCGCCCGCGTTGGCGATGCGGCCAATCCGATCCTGGCCCCGATCTCTCCCCAGCAGATCCAGAGTGCGGCCGATGACGAAACCTCGCACCTGTCCTATGTGCGCGGGCTCAAAATAGCGATCCAAGTCGACCAGAATGCCGTGGGAGACGTTAACGTCCGGGCGCTCGCCTTCGATACCATGGAAAATGCCGCCCGCGGCATCGACCGCTTCACCGCCAATCCGGCTGCCCGCAACGCCTTTGGCCAGCGCTTCAACACCGTGCGCATTTCGCTTGCCGACCGGCCCTACATTAAGATCGAAGAGCACACCCTGATCGTCACCTTTAATCCACGGACCGGCTATTTCGGACGCGCCTCCTCGCGAGCCATCAGCGCGGCCCTTGGAAGGGTGTTCGGGGTACCTGCCAACTAAGCCTCAACGCCCTGCGGCACAGCATAGCCAGCCCGCGGCAGGAGCAGGCGCAGAAGCGGCCCCGTCATCACGGTCGTTGTCACCGCCATGATCACCAGCATGGTGAAGACGTTTTGCGGCAACAGCCCCATGTCGTAGCCGATATTGAGGACGATCAATTCCATCAGCGCCCGTGTGTTCATCAGCGCCCCGAGAACAGCCGACTCGCTGATGGAGAAGCGGGCCAACCGCGCGGCCGCGAAGACCGGCACGATCTTGCCGAATACGGCGGCGGCCAAGAATGCCGACAACCACATCCAATCCGTTGCCGAAGCAAGACCGAGGACGTTGGTGCGAAGGCCGGTATAGGTGAAGAACACCGGCAGGAAAAAGACCAGTACAAAGCGACCGACCTGACGCCGCCAGGCCTCCACAAAGGCATGATCATGGTGGAACAGCAGCCCAGCCAGGAACCCGCCGAAGATCGCGAAAATGCCGAGCTGATAGGTGCAAATAGCCATGCCAAACATGATGACAATGACGATGGTCATCAGATTGGGCGGCAGCTCTCCGCCCCGCACCGGATAACGCGCCAGCAGCCAATGGATGATGCGGCGCAGCCAGAACCAGGAAAAAACGGCCAGCAAAGCAACGCCGCCGATCTGTAGCGCCATGGCATTCACCGAAAACTGGGCGGCGGCATAAGCGGAGATACCTGCGAGCAATATCCAGCCTGTCACGTCATTGAGGGCGGCGGCCGAAATCGCCACCACCCCAATTTCAGTGCGGGTGAGATCATATTCTTTGAGGATACGACCCAGGATCGGCACGGCTGTGATCGCGAGACCGACGCCACAAAACAGGCTGTAGGCCATGGCATCGGCATGCGGAGCAAAAACAGGCGCCGACCATTGGCCAAGTACAAAACCCAAGGCAAAGGGCACAGAGATGGAAGCCACTGTGATGCCAAGCGTGCCGTGGCGGTTGCGGCGTTGCGAAAGATGGCCGAACTCGAAATCCATGCCGATCTGGAACATCAACAGTACCAGACCAATCTGGCTGATGATGGTGATGGGTGAAGAGGCTTTGGCCCCGAACAAAAACAGCGACGCATCGGGGAAGAAATGGCCGAACAAGGACGGCCCGAGCATGAGTCCCGCCACGATTTCACCCACCGACCCCGGCTGGCCAAAGCGGCGGGCAATGTTGTTGCCGAGCCGAGCCGCCAGAACCATCACGATCAACTGCAGCAAGGTCAAAAACAGCAGGTTCTCCGTGGCGTGAACCGACGAATGCATAGGCCTCTCCCCCCTGCGCAGCCTGTTGACCGCGAATGGTTTTGCTGCAGCGCCATGGGCGCGCGAGCGTCTTCCAAATTTTCCAGATTGTTGCGTCGCGGCCCTCAAGCGCGCGTCCACATTCTCGTTATAGAACACGTTTTAGAATTACTGCAATTACAAAATGATGGCGGTAAGCTGATCTACGTTATTTGGCTAAGATTTGGGGCCGGCTCAACTGATCAAGGACACCGTTCGTGACCGACAAACGCATCCGCAGTGTGGTGATTGTGGGGGGCGGCACCGCCGGTTGGATGACGGCCGCGAGCCTCGCCAAATTCCTGAAAAACATGAACATCCGCATCCGTTTGGTGGAATCCGAACAGATCGGCACCATCGGCGTGGGCGAAGCCACCATTCCGCCCATCATGGATTTTCTGCGCGTCCTGGAAATCAATGAGAACGACATCATCCGGCGCATTAAAGCCACGTTCAAATTGGGCATCGCGTTTCGCGATTGGACCCGGCCCGGCGATACCTACTTCCACCCTTTCGGGCCGACCGGGTTCGGGATGGGCTCGATCTCATTTCCCTCCTACTGGCTGAAGATGTTTCTGGAGGGCAAGGCCGCACGGCTCGAAGACTACTCGATCCAGGCCGTCGCCGCCGCCGAAGGCAAGTTCATGCGGCCGGTGCACGCGCCCAATACACCGCTGAACAAGATCACCTATGCCTTGCACTTCGATGCATCCTTGTTCGCGCGCTATTTGCGGCAATACGCCGAAGCGCGGGGCGTAGAACGCCAAGAAGGCATCGTGCAGCAGGTAACGCAACGTCCGGAGGACGGCTTCATCGAAGCCCTGGTGCTGGAAAGCGGCGAAACGATCACAGGCGATCTCTTCATCGATTGCAGCGGCTTCCGAGGCCTTTTGATCGAACAGACGCTGAAGACAGGCTATGAGGACTGGACCAAATGGCTGCCTTGCGACCGCGCCTTGGCTGTGCCGAGCGAGCATGCGGGTCTGCCTGCGCCTTACACCTTGTCAACAGCACGCGAAGCCGGCTGGCAATGGCGCATCCCGCTGCAACATCGCGTTGGCAACGGCCTCGTCTATTGCAGCGGCTTCATGAGCGACGATGAGGCCCACACAACCTTGCTCTCCAACCTGGAAGGCAGGCCGCTCGCCACTCCAGCACCGCAGCGCTTCGTCACCGGAAAACGTAAGAAGGCCTGGAACAAGAACTGCGTCTCGCTGGGCTTGGCGTCTGGCTTTCTTGAGCCGCTGGAATCAACCAGCATCCATCTGATCCACCGCGGCATCGCCATGCTGCTCAAATTCTTCCCGGATCGCACGTTCGAACAGGCCGATATCGATCGCTACAACAAAATCTTCGATTTCGAATTCAGCCGGGTGCGCGATTTTCTCTTGCTGCATTACACCCAGACCGAGCGCAAAGGCCCGTTCTGGGAACACTGCCGTAGCATTCCCTTTCCCGACAGCCTGCAAGAAAAGGTCGATCTCTTCCGCAGCCACGGCCGCATCCTGCGCGAAGATACCGAGTTGTTTCCGGTGCAGAGCTGGCTCTTTGTGATGATCGGACAGGCCATCATCCCGCGCAGCTATGATCCGCTGGCTGACAGTCTCGATCCGGCAAAGATCATGGCCAATCTGGACGACATCCGCAGTGTGGTGAAACGGGCCGTCGCGGCCATGCCGACGCACCAAGCCTTCATTGGCGCAAACTGCTCAGCCGAGGCATCAGCCAGCATTGCCTCCGGCTTGACCGTCAAAAGCCATTAGCGCAGTTCGAATTCCGGCGGCGCCATCTCGAAAGTCTCGAACAGGAAACCCGGCGCCACGGTGCAGCCAACCAGTGTGTATTCGCCCAAGGACCGTGCCGCCTGCCAGCCGTGCGGCGGTACTATGATTTGCGGACGTTCGCCCTTTTCGATCGCAGCGCCCAACACATAGTGCGCCAGTTCTCCGCCTTCCGGTTTGATCGAAAGCTCCAGCGGCGCGCCGCGGTAATAGTGCCAAATTTCTACAGCATCGATGCGGTGCGGCCGTGAACCCTCGCCGGCGCGCAGCAGATAATAGATCGCCGTTGAACGGGCGCGCCCATCCGGTCCTGGTGCATCCTTGAATATCTGCCGGTAATGGCCGCCTTCTGGATGCGGCTCAAGACCCAGTTCGGCAACGATGCGGTCTGCTTCGCTCATGTGTCTGTCTATCCTGCACGCTCTTACGGAATGAACGTCTCTAAACCCACGCTAGGCCGGCGAGCCCCACGCGCCATCAGCGCCTTGATACCGGCCGCCACCGAGAGGGCATCACATAACCCGTCATGGGTATGGCCGTCGAAAGGCACCCCGGCCCACGGACCGACATCACAGGCATGCATGCCGCGCGGATCAATGCCGTTTTCCATCAGCCAGCCGCGGATGTCGATCCAGGCCGACATGGGTGGTAAATCCCTCAGGCCATAAAGACGGATGTTGTCCCAAAGCACGAGATCATCCCTCCCAAAAGCGACGATAGGTAAGTTATCGGCAAACCCTACAAAGCGCCGGAAAGCATCCTCGAAATCGATACCCTCAGCTTCGATTGCGAGATTGGTGACACCGGTCAGCTGTTGGATGAAGGGGGACAGCACCCGGTTGAGCCGAGGACGAAGCAGCAGATTGAAGGTTTCCAGTGGAGAAAAAGACTCATTTACCTTCACGGCGCCGATCTGAATGACCTCCTTAAACTCCCCTGGCGCCATCCATTTTCGCGCCATGGAGCCGTCCCAAGCGGTGAATTCGAGGTCGTAGACGACGGCGTATGCCGCACCATGCTGCAAAGAAATTGTCATATTGACCCACCGAATCAGCTAGTAGGACGCCATTAAGCAGTTCTTAAGGGTCCCAATTGAGGCTAGCGCCGGGACATCCCCGGGTGGAGGGCCACATGGTCGCAATAACGAAACTGTTTCCGACAGCGGACCGTCGCGAAGGACAACTTCCCAAACGCGAGGAACGTGGCGGCGCCATTGCCAAGCTGAAGGCCTTGCATGCCGAGGCGGAAGAGACGGCTCGCCTGGCCAATATTCTAGGCCGCAGCCTTTATGCCGGGCTCGCCCTGCCGGTCATGGCAATCCTGACGGTCGGGCTCTCCGTCGAGGTGAACCCCGCCCCGCAACTGATCTGGTTCGTGTTTGTGGGCGCAGTCGCGGCTGCCGTGCTGATCGCCTATCGCCATGCCATCCGCCAGCCCTTCGAGCGGACGGTTCTAAAGAATTTTGCCAAGGACCTCAGCGCCATTCTCCTGTTTGGCGGCTTTGCCTGGGGTGCGGGTGCATTTTTGGCCCTGCCGTCGGGAACGCCGATGCTGGCCGCGCTTGTATTTGCTACCGCACCGGCCGTGTTGATCGCCTATTTGTTGCGGGACCGTGAAGCCTTGTTTCTGTTTCTTGCGCCCGTAACGGTGCTCTCCGCAGCGGCCTGTCTTTTGAAGCCGTTTGAGGGAGGGCTCTGGCTCGCCGTCACGACGGTTGTTGCCGGATTGCTGATCGCTGGCGCCACGGTTTTGTATGAAAGGCTGACAGGCGAGAAGAGCAGGCCTGCCATGCTTTCTCTGCCCTGATCAGCAAGGCGTGTAGGGTTTTTTCGCTAACCAACGCAGCATAGACTGTTCGAGATATTTGTTTCGAACAGGTCTCCATGGTGCTTGCCGAGTCCCTCCACGCCGAAGCCCAAAATCTTATCGCCGAATGCACAAAAGAGGCCCGCCACGATGCGGCGCTGGCAGCCTTTGTCGACGCGCTCACCCGCAACGCTTCAGCCGAAGACCTGACGCGCTTTGCGCCAGCAGAACTCATCGCCCTGGCCCGCCTCGCTTATGACAGCGCCGCCACGCGCAAGCCCGATACCAGTCTGGTGACCCTGGCCGATCTCGCATTGGAAGACCGGGCGTATCGGCGCAAAGAGACGGTGCTACTGGCGATCAACGATGATGCGCCGTTCCTGTTCGACTCCCTGATGGGCGAAGTAACCGCGCAAGGTCTTTCCGTGCGTGCCGTTTTCCATCCGGTCGTCGCCATCGCCGGCCGTTCCACCAGCGCCATCGTGCTGGTCTTCGATCTGATCCCGGATGAGGAACGCCGGCAAAGCCTGATCCATGGCGCTGAATCCGTTTTCGCTCAGGTGCGCCTCGCCGTGCGCGACTGGCAGGACATGCAAAAAAAACTCTTAGGGGCGATCGCCGATTTGAAGACGGTCCCCTCGCGCGCACCAACCCCGGCAACCAGCGAAGCCATCGCCTTCCTGGAATGGCTGGCAGACAACCATTTCACCTTTCTCGGTTGCCGCGATTACACCTATAGCAATGCCAAAGGTGGTGAGCTCCTTCCTGTCGATGGGTCTGGCCTCGGCGTTTTGTCCGACCGCCAAGCCCGTGTGGTGCGCCGCGCCCCCGACGACACTCAAGTACCGGCCAAGCTCAAGGAATTTCTCTTCGAGCCCACGCCGCTGATCATCACCAAATCCAACCAGAAGAGCCTGGTCCACCGCCGGGTGAACATGGACTATATCGGCGTCAAACGCTTCGATGCCGATGGCCGCTTTCTGGGCGAGCGGCGTTTTGTGGGCTTGTTCACCTCAGGCGCCTACAGCCGCACACCGCTCGACATCCCGCTGTTGCGCTTCAAAGCCAGTGCGGTGATGGCGCGCGCGGGACTTCCGGCTGGTAGCCACGACGCCAAAACACTGTCCCATATCATCGACACATTCCCGCGAGATGAACTGTTCCAGATCGGTGAAGACGAGCTTTACACCACCGCGATGGGCATTCTGCGCCTTACCGAGCGCCCCAAACTGAAAGTGTTCCTGCGCTTCGACCGTTTTGATCGTTATGCTGCCGCCATCGTTTTCGTTCCGCGCGATCGTTATGACGGTGCCGTTCATGAAAAGTTGCACGAAATCCTGGCGCGTTCGGTCGGCGGCCGGCCGATGGAATCCATCCCCAGCCTGGGAGACCATGTGCTGGCTCGCATTCTCTACACAGTCAGTCTCGACGAAGGTGCGCCGGAGCATATCGACATTGCCGCCATCGAAACCCAGATGCGTGAAGCCATCCGCACCTGGGAAGATGGTTTTCTGAATGTGCTCAAGGCACGTTATGGCGACCTCGATGGTCATCAGCGCTTCCGCCTGACCACGCCCGGCATTCCCGCACGTTATCGCGATGCCTTTACGCCGGATGAAGGCGCCGAAGATCTCGCGGCTCTCGAAAGCCTAGCGCAATCCGGGCGTAAACCAGCCATTGACACACGCGCCAGCCATAAGAAAGATGATCGCCGCGCGGCGCTGCGCATCAAGCTCTATGGTCTTGGGCCTGCGCTGCCGCTATCGGTGTCACTTCCGGTATTCGAGAATTTCGGCCTCAAGGTGATCGCAGAAGACGCCTATCCGCTGGTGATCGATGCCGGTGAGGCTTTTGTGCTCGATTTCCTGATGGAACGCGCCGATCAGGCGTCTGCCGACGATCCGAAGATCACAGCGCTGCTGGAAGCAGCCTTCCTGGCCGTGGTCGGCGGCGAAGCCGAAAACGACGGGTTCAACCGGCTGGTCATCGCAGCTGGGCTCGCGTGGCGCGACATCACCATTCTGCGCGCAGCGGCCAAATTCCTGCGCCAAGCGGCGATCCCTTTCAGCCAGGACTACATGGAACAAGCCTTGAGCCGCAATCCGGATATCGCCCGGCTTCTGGTCGACATGTTCCATGTCTCGCTCTCACCGGAAGCCGCCAATGAAGAAACGGCCGAAATGCTTTATGCGCGCATCGGAGCGGCGCTGCACGATGTGCAAAGCCTGGACGATGATCGCATCCTGCGCCGTCTGCGCAATGTCATCGCCAATGTCCTGCGCACGAATTTCTATCAGCGCGACGAGACCGGGAAGCCCAAGTCTTATATGTCGATGAAGCTGGCCTCCGGCAAGCTTGACGATTTGCCTGCGCCCCGCCCGTTGGTGGAGATCTTCGTTTATTCGCCGCAAGTCGAAGGCGTGCATTTGCGCTTCGGCAAGGTGGCGCGCGGCGGTTTGCGCTGGAGCGATCGCAAAGAAGACTTCCGCACCGAAGTCCTGGGGCTGGTAAAGGCCCAGCAGGTGAAGAACGCTTGCATCGTGCCCGTCGGCTCCAAGGGCGGCTTCTACCCCAAACAGATGCCGCTCAACCCCAATCGCGAAGAGACCATGGCGACGGGCATTGCCGCGTATAAAACCTTCATTCATGCTCTGCTCGATATCACTGATAATCTCAACTCCGACGGTTCGGTGTTACCACCCGATGACGTAATCCGCCGCGATGAAGACGATCCGTATCTGGTGGTGGCGGCCGACAAGGGCACAGCGACCTTCTCGGACATTGCCAATGGCATTGCCGAAGAGCGTGGCTTCTGGCTGGGCGATGCCTTTGCGTCGGGCGGCAGCCATGGCTATGACCATAAGAAGATGGGCATCACCGCCCGCGGCGCCTGGGAAGCGGTGAAACGCCATTTCCGCGAAATCGGCCGCGATATCCAAAACGAACCTTTCACCGCCGTCGGGGTTGGCGACATGTCGGGCGACGTGTTCGGCAATGGTGCGTTGCTTTCCAAATGCATGAAGCTGGTAGCTGCCTTCGATCATCGCCATATTTTTATCGATCCTTCACCCGACCCAGCAAAGACCTGGACCGAGCGTAAGCGTTTGTTTGATCTGCCGCGTTCTTCCTGGGCCGATTACGATGTCGCGCTGATTTCCCAAGGCGGCGGCGTTTTCGCCCGCACCCTGAAAGAGATCACGCTCTCGCCCGAAATAAAGGCACTAACCGGTCTCACCGCCGACACCGCAACACCCAATGAAGTAATTAAGGCATTGCTCAAAGCCGATATCGATCTCTTATGGCTCGGCGGCATTGGTACCTATGTGAAGGCTGCAAACCAAAACCATGGCGAAGCCGGTGACCGCTCCAACGATGCCATCCGCATCAACGGCAAAGAGCTGCGAGCGAAGGTGGTGGGTGAAGGCGCCAATCTTGGCCTCACCCAGCCCGGCCGCATCGAATATGCGCTGCAAGGCGGGCGTCTCAATACCGATGCCATCGACAATTCAGCCGGTGTGGACACCTCCGATCATGAAGTGAATCTGAAAATCCTGATGGGTAATGCAGTGCGGCGCGGTGAACTCTCGGCTGCGGATCGCGACAGGTTGCTCGCCAAGATGACGGACGAAGTCGCCCGCCTGGTGCTCAAGGACAACTACGATCAGACCCTGGCCCTGACCGTGGCCGAAGCGCGCGGACCAGTCGATGTCGATGCTTATGGCCGCTTCATGCGCGACCTGGAAAAGCGCGGGCGGCTGGACCGTGCGGTCGAATTTCTCCCCGATGAGGCCGAGCTGCGTTTGCGGATCCAGGCCGGAAAAGGTTTGACGCGGCCGGAGATCGCCGTGCTGCTGGCTTATGCCAAGCTCGACCTCAAGACGGAATTGCTGGCTTCCGATCTGCCGGACGATCCTTATTTCCTTCCAGCCCTTGCGAGCTACTTCCCGCCGGAAGCGGTGACACGCTTGCGGGACGAACTCGGGCGGCATCGCTTGAAGCGCGAGATCATCACCGATGGGGTCGCCAATGGCCTTGTCAATATGGCCGGTCCGCTCTTTGTAGCACGAATGAAAGAGATGTCGGGCGCTTCCGAAGCGCATGTGGTGCGCGCCTTTGCGGTCGCAGACGCCGCCTTCGGGCTCGCCACCTTGAAGAAGCGCATCGATGCGCTCAGCCTCAAGATGGACACCAAGTTGCAGACCAGCATGTATGACGACATCGTCCAGGTGCTGCGCCGCCTCGGTTTGTGGTTCATCACCAACATCCCCGCGAACGCCAGGTTGAGCGACACTGTTGCGCTTTATCGCGGCGCGGCAGAGGCATTGCACGGCACCTTCTCCACCCTCATCTCGCCTTACGAGGCGACCGACACCGAACATCGCATCGCCGATCTCGAACGGGCGGGCGCGCCGCATGATGTGGCCGAGGACGTGGCCGTGCTCAGCCTGATGGCGGGGCTACCGGAGATCGCACTTTTGGCGCACGCTCAAAGTCTTAACATCGATCTTGTAGCGGGTGCTTATTTTGCCATTGGCAAGGCGGTAGGCATCGACCGCTTGCGCGGCCGCGCCAACCGGATCACGGCCGGAGAACATTGGGACCGCCTCGCCATCCGGCGCATCGTGGACGATCTTTATGCGGGCCAAAGGGCGCTGGCCGCGGCCGCGCTGAAGGGCATTTCAGCAAGCACAGGACGGGCCGCAGGCATAGAGGCTGTGCAGCATTGGTGTGATGAACACAACGATGCCCTCAGCCGCGCAACCTCGTTCTTGTCGGCCTTGGAAGCGGCCGGGGAGATCACTGTGGCCAAGCTGACCCTGGCCAACAGCCAGATTCACGAGCTCGCGACTCGTTGAGGGATGAAACATCGATGCGTTACGCCGAGATCGAAAAATTCTGTCTCTCCCTCAAAGCGGCGACGATGGTGGTGCAATGGGGCGAGCACCATGTCTTCAAGGTCGGCGGTAAAATTTTTGCTATGTTGGGAAATGCCGATGAGCGCCCGCAAACCGTATCTTTCAAGGCAAGCGACGACAGTTTTCACATCCTGATACAGCTACAGAACATTATTCCGGCACCGTATCTGGCCAAATCACATTGGGTCTATTTGGAACGGCTGGATGCCTTGTCCACAACGGACCTAAAAGCCTATCTCATGCGCGCGCATGCGCTCATCGCAGCGAAACTTTCGAAAAAGAAGCAGACGGAGCTCGGGCTGATCGCGACTTAACGCGCAACGGCAATCTTGGCCTTGAGGCGCTCGGCTGAGTTGTTGGAGGCGCCGACAAACTCGATGCCAACACCGTGTTCATGATGGCGCGCCACCCGGCCGGCCAATTGGCCGATTAAAACAAATTCACCTATCGTCGGCTTGATATCGGTTTTCACCGAAATGCCGCTCATGGAGAGGTCGAGTACCTCGCAGGGTACAACCTGTCCGTCGTGGCGCACAAAGCGGGTGAGCCCGCGGGTTGGCGTGCGGTCGTCCCGGCGCAAATCTGCTTCGTCCAGCAACGAGCGGTTCATGTAGAGTGTCAGCTGCTCGGCCGTACGTTCGCGCTTGAGCGCCGTTGAATGAAAGCGCAGACCGAATTGACCGTCCTCGGCACGCACGATCTGCCCCTCGAAACGGCCGAAAGTATTGGCATAAAGGACGATCTGGGTATCGCAAGAAAGCTCGGCCTCGCAGGAAATACTCGCCCCGCCAGGCGAGAGATCGATGACCGTGCAGGAGAATTCCTGGGAAGTCGCCGGGACAAAGAGCTTGCCAGGCAGATCCACCGGGATGCGCCGGAAGCGCCGGCGGTCCGCTTTGGCGCGGGCCACCACTGGGTCGGTCTCGTTCATTGCCAGCGCATGGGCGTGCAACCGCCCCTCCTGCCCTATCCTGCCGTCTTGCCAGTTTGCAGCCGATATCATAACGGATCGTTTAAGTGGGGCCGCGGGATATGGTGAATCCTAATCCTGCGGCGTAAACACCGGCTTAACCCACGCCCCACAACGCGGTATAGGAATGCCGCCCCGTACCCGGAGAGAGATTTCATGGCGAAAAGAATTGATGCGCGGCCGCTACTGATCCTGGCGGTGGCTTTGGCCGGCTGTGTCAATTTCAGCGCGCTCGACGACCTCGATACGGCGGCGCTGCCGACCGATCCCTATCAACTCGCGCTGTTCAAAAACTACGCCTTCCTCGCCAAGTCCTTCGGCGAAGTGGGCGAAGCGCAATATAGCTCGTTCGATCAAAACGCTTCGCTGTCGCTTGCCAAGACGGATGGAAGCCTTGCTGACCTTGCCAATGCCTATGCTGACAAGGCGCTGAAGCTCTCACGGGACGAGGTGGTCGATCCCGAACCAAGCCTCAATATCAAAACCCACGAGCTGCGCGACCGCCTGGTGCGGGCGCTGGCCACAGGCCGCGACAGCTTTCCGCGGGACGCCGCCCGGGCTCAGGCCGATTGGGACTGCTGGCGTCTGAACGGGACGGTAGCTTCCCAGCAAAACGCTTCGGAAGCCTGTCGCAAATCCTTCGAAGTCACCTTGCCCCGGCTTGAAGCGGAGATCGCGCCTGTGCTCGCCGCCAAAGCCAAAGAAGAGGCAGAGCGGAAAAAGGCTGGACGCCCCACCGAAGATGACACCGCGGATGCCAGCGAAAAACCCTGATTCGGACAGGGCTTGAACACCGTCTGAACTGTCGCAGGATCTTACAACAAGACCTGAAATAAGGATGGCGTTACCGCCCTGCAGCTTCCGCTGCCCGCGGTGGAGGCGTAAGGTGGCTGCATGAAAATGATCGCCAGAGTGACCCTCCCCGTTGTCCTGGTTTGCCTAGCAAGCACCGCGTCAGCGCAGCCCACGCGCTATCCGGTCAAATCGGTGGATTTCGATATCTGGTGCACCGAGATCCAGCACATCGCCTGGCAGCGCTGCGACAAGCGGATGCCGGAGGACATGGAGAAGTTCGAGAAGTACCGCCATACGGTGGAGCACTACGAAATTCCCTATCTGAAGCAGCAGGATTCCACCTTGCGCTTCGATGAAAACATCCTGCGCAATGATCCGATCGACAAACGTCCGGATTCCACGCTGCCGAAGCCGCCAGGTGCGCTCGACGGCGGAGACAAATAAATCCCAAAAAAGAAGGCCGGGTTCACCACCCGGCCTTAGTTGCTCTTGGCGTCAAAGAACTGAGAGCCGATCAGGCGCCGGCGCGTCCGGGATCGAAGACCTGGAACAGACGCCGCATGGCGTTACCGGCTTCGAAATTCATGGTGGCGGGGCGGTCCTGGCTCACGACCAGACGGAGATGCGGCGCACGGGGATGGCTGCGCAACGCGGGAGGAACCATCGGCGGTACGAGCGGCGGCAATGGCGGGTTCGTAAAGCTGCGCGGGTCGTCCTCGCGGATGATCTGGGAGGCGGCAAGGCGCTGGAAGGCAATCGGGCGGCCGAGCAGCTGGGTGACATCAGAAAGGATCTGGATCATTCCCAGAAAGCGGGTGGGGCCGCTCTCGCCGAACTTGATCGGCAGGAGCACGGTTTCGAGTTCCACCATGCCGCAATCGGCCGTGGCGGCAATCGAGGACAGGCAAACCGGCTGGTTCAGGGTCAAGGCCTGTTGCAGCAGCGAGCTGAGCGCCAGGGACGATTGGGCTTCCCAATGGGCGAGAAAGCCAGTGCCCTTCAGTTCAAAGCCGAAACGCTCGCACATGGCGGTACCAGCCAGGCGGTAGATCGGGCGCGACGGGCTCTCGGCATCCAGAATGAAGACATAAGGCAGCAACCGCTTGATCGCGCGTGGATCGATATCGGCCTGATCGGGCACGTCCCGTCCATTGCGGAGTCTGGACCAGTAGCCCACCAGCAAATGGCTGTTCTTATGCTTCATAGCGCGTTGCCTTCCGTTCGGCCGGCGGGCCGTTCCCAGTTCGGAACAACAACGCGCCGTCTTGGCCTGCGCTCAGCGAAAGACATGCCACTTGTCAGAATTTGTCGCCGCTAGGGGCGGGTCAGCGGCTCCAAGGGCCGCGCGGGGGATGAGGACCAAAAAACGGTACCCCCGAAGATTTGAGGAAGGGCGTCAAGGCTACCCCGGCGGCAAAGCCTCCCACATGGGCCCACCAGGCGATGCCAGACGTATCCGGCCCGGTCAGCGCCAGAAGCTGCATGGCAAACCACACCCCCACCACCCAGGCCGCATTGATGCGGAAGGGATAGAGAATGATCAGGAGCGGAATGAGCACCGTCACCCGGGCGCGGGGATAAAGCAGCATATAAGCGCCCAAAACGCCGGAAATCGCCCCAGATGCCCCGACCATAGGACGGACCGAGAGCGGGTCCATGAAGGCCATGGTCATGGCCGCCGCTACCCCGCACAAGAGATAGAAGAGCAGGAAGCGGACATGCCCCATGGCGTCTTCGATATTGTTCCCGAAGATCCAGAGATAAAGCATGTTGCCCGCCAGATGCAGAATACTGCCGTGCAGGAACATCGCGGTGAAAATCGACAGCGCGGCCGGGACCACCGGGATGCCGGTTGCCTCAAATTGGGGCGACATCAGGCTTGAGGGCGTAAAGCCATATTTCAGGAGCGCATCGCCAAACGCCTCGCCCTGCTGCTGCAGCTGCCAAAGGTAAACGCCGACGCAAGCCAGGATGAGCGCCCAGGTCACGAGGGGCGTGATCCGCGTGGGATTATCGTCCGAGATCGGGATCATGAGGCTCCCCCTGTCCGGCGGGCGCCGGATAGTGTCCCGATTTGAACCATCAAAGGCGGCTTTCGCAAGGCAGCTTTTGGCATAGAACATGAAGCGAGGGCGGCGGACTTGTTCCACGCGGTGCGTGGACAGCTTGGAGCTATAGCATGTCGCCGCAGCCTTTGAAGTTGGCAACCGCAATGCTGGTTTCGACCGCCTTGACCATGATCCCGGCGGCTGAAGCCTGCAACACCACGACGCCCTCAAGCGGCCACTCCGGCGGCTCGGTGGTGAAGTCCGGCGCCGGCTGCGCCAATGGCGTCAGCATCAACAAGCCGGTGAACATCAACAAATCCATCACCATCAACAAACCGGTGACGATCAACAAAAACATCAGCATCGACAAATCGGTGACCATCAACAAAACCATCGATGCCTCGAAGAACATCACCATCAACAAGTCGATTGTCATCAACAAGGGCGGCTCCAGCTCGGCCGAAGCCACCGCCTGGGCCTCGGCCTGGGCGCAGGCCAGCGCCAATGCGAGCGCCAGTGCCAATACCAATATCGTGATCTATGGCGGCGGCTATCAGGAATATGTGACGGTCAACAACCGCTCGGGCGAGATCGGCGCCATTAGCGCCAGCGTCCAAGCTTCGGCCCAATGCCAGATGCAGGAAGCCACCGTGGTCAAATCGGTGCATGCGGTCTGCCTCTCGCCGGACGGGCGCGAATTCCCCGCCAGCCATATGGTGGGCGACACCTGGATCGATACCGGCATGGAAGGCGAAGTCTTGCGCTGTATTCCCGGCGCCCATCTGAAGATCGTGCTGGGCGATGTGCTGCAGACCGACCAGGGCTTGGCCGGGACCTATGCCAGCGGCCAGACGCTCGAATGCGGGCCAGGAGAAGCCCTGCGCCACTTCAAGGACGGCATGCTGAAATGCGTCCCCAAAGTGCCAGTGAAGGATTGCACCGAGCGCACCAACCTGCGCCGCTGGGGCACAGGCGATATGTTCTTCTCCTTCCGCACCACGGTATGCGTGCCGCAGAAGACCTCGACCACCGCCGCTTCGCGGGAGATCGAACTCAACGGCCTTACCTTGAATGGCGGGGTGGGAGATCAGTAGGCTTTAGATACGCCAAAGCGGGCGCTGAAACGCCGCCCGCTGGCACGCCAGATCACAGAGGCAAGCAGAGACCACAAGGGCGGCAGCCCTCATGGATCGGCACCTTGGCCTGGTCTCCTCGAAGTTCGGCGGTTTGCGGTCTCCATCTGGCCACGCCCTTGGCGTTGGCGATCAGGCTTGGCAGCGCGCTTGTCTGGCAAACCGCAGCGCCCTTCACCCGACGATGTCTTCGGCCCCAATCCGCTTCAGGTGCGCAAGGCACGCCCCAAAGCTTCTGTATGCCCTGACTTGCCCCGTTACCGGCCGCAACGGACGCTGCGCACCATCTTTCCCAGCCACTCCACACATCACGAGATGCATATTAGCAACATATATGTTGTTTTCAAGTAACATGTAGTATTTGTCGCAGGCAGGGAAGGTTTTGGCAGGAGAGAGGATGCGAGGCATTCGCGTGACCAAGACATGGGCCATCGGCAAGCGCGCGCTGCTTAAGACGCAGTGTCTGATATTAAGGTGAAAGGATTCACGCGGAGGCGCGGAGATCTGCGATTATGATCTTGGGTGGCAGCAAGGGGGTAATATGCTGGCCAAAGGTAAGATCACACATGGATTGGTCCGCTCGGCGCTAACCGTTTTTGCCGTCCTGCTTTTATGCGCATGCGAAGGCGTTGGCATTGTCGCTACGGATGATCCTGACACCAAACTTGCTCAGGCTGACTACCTTCTCAATGGAGCGGGCCGGGTTATGCAGGCCCGCCGTGTTACAGAGCAAGCCATCGAAATTTTCACGCAGCACAATGACAAAGCGGGGTTGGCAAGAGCGTACCGGCAATACGCTCTCGTCGCCGAAGCCGGTGGCCTTGGCAGCAATCCCTTCATCCAGAGGAATCCCCGACATCCTCTCACGCCACGCCCGGAAGACCTCGATTTGACGGATCAATACCTCAAGACGGCGATGGATTTGGCGCTTGAGACAAAGCAACTGCATCTTGCCGCGAACATCACATTCGTTCAGGGCAATGTTCAGGTCTTGCGCGGTACCCCCCTGCAGTCTTGCGCCTTTTACGACCGCGCCTTGCAGCGGTTCCGCGAAGCGGAGGAGCAGCAACCAGGCCACAAATTAGAAGGGCCGCCCCCTGCCGAATTTTTGGCCCAGGCAAAAAGACAAGCTGGTTGCCCGTAAGTTTTTTGTTTCGATGCCTGCTTTGAATATCGAGAGATGTTAATCAACGTTTGGCCAAGCCTCTAGCGAGTGCGGTTGCTAAGTGCTGAACCCGAGAATGGCCTGCTGCATGCCGATTAGTGTGGACATTTCACACCTACCATCGAGCGTCATTGTGAAGTGCCCAAGTGTTGTAGCATGGGTCAAGGCCATCATGAATATTTCACGCCAATGAACGATCCCGTTGTCCGCACGGACTTTGTAGGCATTCATACTGACGGCGTTCGGCGGAAGATTATCGTCGAGATAGGCAAGCCGTATCTGTGCGGGCATGAGGAATGGGCATGTTCCGTTGCTCTTGAAGGGTTGTATGCGAATTTGCCCGACATTCATGCAGGTGACGCTCTTCAGGCTCTCTGTCTCGCAACACGGTTGGCACTACAGCTATTAGCTGGGTTCCAGGAAGACGGCGGCAAGTTGGAATTTTCTGAAGACGGGGAAGAGGTGTCACTCGACGCATACTTCTTCAAACCACTCCCGAAGCGCGACGCGTAATAGCGACGATCTACCTGAATGGCACCTTCTGGAGTCTTACGCCCGAGAGCTTAGCCTAGTTCGGACTGTTCCAGAATTCAGCCGAAGAACTTGGCCACGCCAGAACCCGCGATTCCGATTCACATGCCATTCGGCACCCGTTATCGCTCTTCGCCTCCGATCCACTTTGTAAGCAAGTGCGCTGCCTTCCACTCTCCGAATTGATCCTGGATCATCTCGATTACGGACTCGTCCTGACCTTCCATCTCTGTTCGATCCAATACATGCATGATATAGCCGACAATGCGATGAACAAAGTTGTTGGCGTCCCTGAGGATAATCGGATCGGGATGAGCAAAATCTCGACTAGGGTATTCGAGAGTGGGGATATACGAAGCCCGCGCGTAAATTGTTGCCTCGTGCGCCACGCGGGCCAAAAACATGGCCTTCTCATTTGGGGCAAGCCTTGAGAATTTTGTAGCCAGGTTCACGTGTAGCCCCTTTCCGCAATTATAATCGACGCCGATCCGGAGACAATGCCGCGCTCTGATTGCTGCGCAGCCTTGAAAGCCAGATGGACTCTCTCTGAAAGCATAAGTGCCGCGAGACCTGGATGGCCTGCAGTCACAGGCCATGACAAATCAGGTAAAATGGTCAAAAGCGATAGCCCTGCCTCTGGTGGTGAGGTTAAAAGTTTGGACTACTGCAAAACGGATTGCCCCCCTCTCCTGCCCTCCTTCGCACGCTGCGCAATACTCCCACCGTAAAGAGCAAGTCACCTTGCCGCAGCCCCAACCGAGGAAAAACACCGCAGGATTCGATCCAGCAAGCCGTTAGAAGCTGTGGTGCATCGAGCAATGCGCGCTCGCCGTAGCGCTGTTGGTGCGGCCGAAGGTACGTTGCTTTCCTGCGCCCATCGATCGGGGGGAGTGATGATGGCATTGCTTTGGATTTGGCCAGCCAGCTTTCTGGTACTCGCGTCGCCCGCTCTATTCCGGAAACAGACGCGCGGCTGGGTCGCCGTTCTGATGCTCGTGGCGATGTGCGATATGATCGCAGCTTTGGCAGGCCCGGATTTTCTGCGCGTCGTCTTTCCCGGACATACATTGCATTATAACTGGGGTTACAAAAGCCTCAGTCTTGTTTTCAGCTTGATTGTTGCAATCATCCTGATTGTATCGCGCGAATTCCGTTCGCGCGAACTTGGACTGTCGTTCTTGCAGGCGCCGGGAACCGGCCGGGCGCTGTTGACCGTGGTTCTGCCATACTTGGTTTTGCTGGTGGTGCTGAACGCAACGCTGCAAGGCCATACCAAGGATGGCTCCCTCGAAACGTTTCTGTTTCAGGCGACCATGCCGGGCCTGGCCGAGGAGATTGCTTTTCGAGGCATAATTCTGGCGCTGTTCGACCGCATGTTCGCAGCGCGTTTCCGTGTCTTCGGCGCGGAGTTGGGCTATGGCGCCATTGCGACATCGCTGGTCTTCGGACTGATTCACGCCGCGCCCTTCACGGCGGAATTGCTCTCCCAGGAGATCGCCAACGCTCTCTCTGCAACGGTCATCGGCTTCATTCTGGTCTGGATACGGTGCCGCAGCCGCAGTCTCGTGCTGCCTGTCGTCGTCCACAACCTGAGCAACATCATTGTCGATTTCGTACCGAGGGTGATCTGACCAGAACGGTCCCGGGGCGCGCGCCGTGGTTTCTGATGATCACCCTACACGGATAGAGCCCCCCTCTCCTCTATCGCCCCAATTTTATTTCTCCATCTCCGCCATCGCCGTCCCGGCGAGGAGGAAGGCGCCGACGCCGAAGGGCTGGGTGTCGTCTTGGGTAACCGCATCGGGCGCTGAGCCGATCGGCTGCACCCAGCCGAGGCGGCCATCAGCATCCACCGCTTTGCTCAGCGCCGACCAGCCGCGCAGCGCGGCCTGACGATATTGCGGCTCGGGCAAGAGACCATGGGCGACGCCGTAAGCGAGACCATAAGTGAAAAAGCCGGTGCCGGAGGTTTCGGGCGGGGTGTTCTCTTTCGGCCCCAGCAGCGAGACCGGCCAATAGCCATCGGGCTTTTGCAGCGTAATCAGCTTGGCCGACATCTTGCGGAAGAGATCGGCATAGAAAGCCCGCTCCGGCGCATTTTCCGGCAGCAGCGAAAGAATACGCGCCAGCCCGGCATAGACCCAGCCATTGCCGCGGGCCCAATAGATGCGCTCACCATGCGGCCCCGTCTTGGTGAAGAAGCGGCTGTCGCGATAGAAAAGATGATCTTCCGGGCTGAACAGCTTGGCCGTGGTGGCGCGGTATTCCTTGCCGGCATAGGCAGCGTATTTGGCATCGCCGGTAGTGCGGCTGAGCGCGAACCACGCGGGAGGCGCCATGAACAATGCGTCCGCCCAACACCAGCGAACCTGACAGGCATCTTCCATACCGGCGGCCGGTTTGCCGAAATCGAGTGCGCTGTCAGGCGCCGCCGCGATGATGGCATCGAAACGGGCACGCAGCGGCGCGATCATCTTGGGATCATGAAAGCGCGTGTATGCCCAGATCCAGCTTTGGCCGATGACCTGATCGTCGCCATGGAACAGCCGCGGACCCAATTGCCAGTTTTCTTCCTCGCCCACTTTGCGGATAGCCTCGGCAAAGCGCGGGTCTTTGGAATGATCGGCTAACGCTGCGAGCCCGACATAGAAAGCGCCCATCACCCAATCCTTGGCGGGATAGGTTTCCGGCTTCTGATGCGGAATGGGCGTGCCGATATGGCTGAGCTGCCAGATGGCGGCTTTTTCGCTGAGCGCAAGAGGGGAAGCCTGCACGGGCAACATCACAAGAAGAAGAGAAAAACAAAAAACTGCAAAACGTGCCATGCTCCGCCCCGCCCTAAAGACGAAATGGACCATAGCACGATATACCGGGCTCTCGAGCCTGCCGCTGATCTGTTCCCCAAATTCCAGACCGGCAAAGTGCCGCGCTGACGGACGCCTTCGCGGCCGCATCTGGGACGGCATGTATTTCAACGCAATCCGAAGAAAGACAGGATGGCGATGATGATAACGACGAGCCCGACCAGATAAATGATCCCGTTCATAACCGCTCCCGCCTGCTGCTGCCCCGGGAGGAACGGACACCTCGCAATAATGGTTCCCGCGGCAGCGTCAAGGAAACGACGGCTTTGGCTGCACGTTGTGATCGGATAGGCTGGGATGGAATTCAAAAACGGAGCGAGACGGATGCGTTTGCTGGCGGGATTTTCACTGCTCGTGTTCGCGGGGATGGCCGCTGTCGCGCAGCCGACAGGATCGGGCAGCGCGATGGGCGGCGGCGCGATGGGCAGCGGCAGCTACGGCAACAACAACAACAATACATTCGACAATCATACGGTGCCCGAGCAACCGCGCCGTAAAACCGCCCCCAGCAAGGAAGACATATTGCAGGATGCCACGGCATTGGCGAAATCCATCGCCCTGCCTTGCGAGGTCAGCGACGCGGCTCTGATCAACGACGGCACCGGCACGGTGAACGGCAAAGAAGTGCATGTGCGCACCTTTGAAACCGCCTGCAAAAGCGGCATCGGGTATTTCCTGGTGGAACAAGCGCCGGAACCCGTGGCGGGCTTTTCCTGCTTTGCCGCCGAGGCAACCCGCGCTGCCGATGCCGCGGCCGGACGCCCCCCAGGACCAGTTTGCTCCCTCTCCGCGAATACCGATGTCAAAGTGATGGCGAAGAACGTGCTTTCCGGATTGGGTAAGAGCTGCAACGTCACCGGCCTGCGCTCCATGGGCCAGCAAACCTCGACCCAAAGCGAGCTGACGGAAATCGCATGCAGCGGCGGCACCGGCTATGTGCTGCTCAGCGCCCTGCCCGGCTCGACAAAGCCGCTGGCGGCGGAGAGCTGCGCCGATGCGTATAAACGGGGCATCGCCTGTACCATGTCCGCGACCGGCGCGGTGACGGCCGACACCTTCAAGACAGCCTTGACCCAGCACAATGTGCCTTGCTCGGTGGAAGCCACCCATGTCATCGGCCGTGAAACCGTCAAGCAGCGTTATGTCGTCGAATTCCGCTGCAAGGAACAGCCGAATGGGCTGGTGGCCTTCATTCCCGCGGAAGGTGCCACGGCGCCGTTCGAAAGCATGGACTGCACGCAGGCAGGAGCCCGCGCCCGCATCATCTGCACCCTGACCCAGCCGCATTGATCAGGGCCAGAACGCCTTGACCGCTTTGAGCTTGCTGCCGGCTTTGCGGGCGGCAGCAAGACAATATTTGACATCAACCTGCTCGTGACAGGTGACCACGCCCATGGCGAAGGCTTCCCTGCCCTCCTTGCCTTTGCCGACAATCTCGCCAGCGAGCTTCTGGTGCACGACGAAATCGTTGAGGCGGCCAAGCGCATCCTGCAGCTTTTCCAAGCTGCCGCGGAACTGCTTCTGCCGCGCCTTGTGACCGGCAAACAAGGCGGCGAAGAATTCGCTGGCATAGCGCAGCTTCTTGATGTGGATGCGCAGCTTGTGGCGCTGACGCGGCTCCAGCTTTTCCAGCTTGCGGGATTTCCGGGTAACCTTGTGCAGGCGTGTTTCAAGCGCTTCGGCGGCAAAAGACGGCAGCGGACGATCACGGCGGGCGCGCTGCAGGAGATCGCCATCCCTACCCCAACTCCCATCGGCGAGCCATAAAGCCGTGCGCAAAATAAGCTTGCGATAGCGTTCGCCATCCACCGCCGCTTTGGCGCGGGAAAAACCCAGATCACGGCGGCCTTCCATATCCTTCTTGAGCACGGTCATTGCGGCACTGTCTTCCAGCGGTGCCACGCTTTCGCGCACAAAGACATCGAAGTCACGGGCCGGGCCCAATTGCTCCGTCAGCCATTTGAGTCCGGCTTTGATCTCCCGGCTTTCCGGATCCGCCAGCATTTCCTTAAAAAGCGAGAACGCCGCCCGCAGGCGGCGCAAGCCGACCCGCATCTGATGCACGCCTTCGGTCTCGCCAGCCCGCACCGCCGCGTCATTGCAGGCCAGATGGCGCAAGCATTCCATGCCGATGGCGCGCAAGGCGTCCGCCGCGGTCATCTCCGCATCGAGCGCCACATTGCGGGCATGCACAGGCTTTGCCGTTTCGCCGGCGGCCAAGGCATAACCGCGTTCCGATTTCGCCCGCATTTCGTAAGCGGCGGGAAATGCTTCTGCCAGGCGTTCGGCGATGGCCACCAGAGCGTTAGGATCACCGTCCTTCAATTCGATTTCGATTTCGCTGATCGCTTGCTTGCGGCGTCCCGCCTTGATGGTGCCGTGATCCAGCGCCAGTTCGACCACCGTGCCATCACAATGCAACAGCAACACCGTGCGCGTGACCTCTGTCTCGAACACCGGGCGCAAACGCGGCGCGATCTTGCAAAGCCGTTTCAAGGGCGGCAGCGCCCGAAGGTCCGGCTTGTCGCCTGCGATCTCGCATTCCCATTCCTGGCGCGCGAAAACGCTTTTGCCTTCAGCTTTCACCGTCTGCAGACGCTTCTTGCCGGCATGGCGCACCCGCAAGGTGAGCCCCAGCTCTTTCAGTTTGCCTTTGGCGGTGTCGAAATAAACCGAGCGCAAGATTTTGCGCTTGGCCGGGCCTTGCGCCATGGCCTTCAACCAGCCGAGCTTAGGCACGGCCTTCAACGCCTCGGGCGGAACCCTGAGTTTGATTTCGACTTCGTCGGCCATAGATGCTGAACGATCGATATTGCCTGGCGGTTGCGCCATGCGGCCCGGGCATTATCTTACGTCCGGACGCGCGAAGATGTCACGCGCCCGGAGTGTTGATCGCCGCTAAGGCGCGCTACGGCAGGCGCTGGCCGCGCGCTGCTTCGACAATGTCATACCAATCGCGCCGCGTGAGCGAGACCGTTTGCGCCGCCAAGGCGTCGCGCAGGCGTTCCGGCCGCTTGGTGCCGAGGATCGGTGTGACACAAGCCGGATGGGTAAAAAGGAATGCCAGCGCGATGGCGCCCGGAGTGACGGCATATTTCCCGGCGAGTTTCGCCAGAACCGCCCGCACGGCAGCGAATTCTTCCGGCCCTTCGGCGCCCAAACGCCCGCCAGCCAGCGGCGACCACGCGGCAATGGCCATCTGACGCGTCATAGCCTGGTCCAGCGAGCCGTCGAACAAGGGCACCACAAAACCGGCCGAGAATTCGATCTGGTGCACGCGCAGCGGCGCTTTCAGATAACGCGCCAAGGCTTCAACCTGGGCCACCGTGTAATTCGAGACGCCAACTGAAGCGATTTTGCCTTCCGCCACCAGTTGATCCAGCGTCCCCGCCACATCGGCGGGATGGGCCAGAAGATCGGGACGGTGGATATAGAAGAGATCGATGCGTGACACACCCAGCCGGGTCAGGCTACCTTCGCAAGCCGCTTTCAGATAGGCGGGCGAAGAATTGTAAGGCGTCCCCAGCTCCACGCCGCCCTTGGTGGCAATACAGGCGCCATCCAGAAGTTTGGGAGCCTTCTGGCGCACCGCGCCCAAAAGCTTTTCCGCCCCGCCGAACCCGCCCGGGCCGCCATAAACATCAGCCGTGTCGATATGGTCGATACCCGCTTCCCGCGCCAGGCTGAGCATGGCGATGGCCGCTTCAACCTCATCCTCCCGGTAACGCCAAAACCCGTAAGCCAGCCGCTTTTTGCCGCGCTCCGATAATCCGAACATCCCCACGATCCTTACCGAGTAAGCGTTGTCATTGACCGGTCCTATAGCTAGAATCCACGAATAGAACAAACAACGCGAGGGAGAAAACCATGCGGCTTTCTGCTTGGTTGGTGGCGGCCGGGATTTGTGCGGCAACGGTGATGCCCAGTTTTGCGGCCAAAGATCCACTGGCGGCCGAGATCAAAGGCAAGAAGACCGCGATCCTGTCTTATCTGGCCGAGCTGCCGGCACAGAAGAAAACCCTCGCGGGCACGCAGATTAACGAATACGAGGTCTATATCGATTGCACCTCGGCCGACCGGCTGAAGGAGATGACGGGCAGACGCCCGGCCATCCTGGGGCTGGAGCTGATGAACGCCATCGCTTACCCGCCCTACGCCTCTTATCTCGCCGACCGCGCCCTGACACAAAGCGCCGCAGGGGGCCTGGTCACCATGTCCTGGCACCAGCGCAATCCGGTGGAAGTCTGCCAGCGCGGCGAATATTTCGAATGTTCCCAGAAAGCGATGACCGCCGACACAATGCGCGCGGTGCTGACGCCGGGAACCCGCGAACACCAGCTTTGGGCCGACGATGTCCATGCCATGGCCAAGGTGCTGCACAAGCTGCGCGACAAAGGCGTGGTGGTGCTGTTCCGGCCTTATCACGAAATGAACGGCGGCTGGTTCTGGTGGGGCAAGCAAGAGGCACTGCCGGAACTATGGGACGCGCTCTATGACGAGCTGACGGTCAAAGAAAAGCTCGACAATCTGATTTGGGTGTTCTCAGTCGACCGCGATGCGCCCGACGCCGCACGCTATTTCCCTAAGCGCCACAAGCCTGACCTGGTCGGCACCGATATGTATGAGACCGATCCGGGCACAGCGAAATTCGCCGGAGCCAAAGCCAATCTCGGCAAGCTCGCCGGTTCCACCACTTTTGCCTTCACCGAAGTCGGCCTCGCCCCGACGCAAAAAGTGCTGGACGACCTCAACCCGGCTTATGTGCTGCTCTGGGGCGATATGCTGAACATCGGTTGGAGCAAGGACGGCAATTGCCCCTCCTGCAACAAGCCGGAAGCGGTGCAAACCTTCATGAAGCTGCCGCGCATCATCACGCTTGGCGAATTGCCACCCGCCTTCCGCGCCACAGTGCAAAAGGGCGTGAGCAATCCTAACCCGCTGCACAAGCTTAACCCCATCTGTCCTTCCAAGCTGCACTGAACGAGCTCAACCATGTCCCCCAAAGACGAGAGTTTTCCCCTTCGCCTTGCGTCAGTGACGGCGGCGCATGAGGCGCTGCTGCTGCAGGAGAACCGCCCGCTAGCGGCGCATAACGGGATCTATCAGCGCTGGGAAA
>Ga0207853_1000012_pt1 | contig 123870 bp, 80 predicted proteins | sample LuqExpMetagenom6_FD_187764 | JGI IMG/M metagenome (GOLD analysis project Ga0207853, IMG submission 187764) | Tropical forest soil microbial communities from Luquillo Experimental Forest, Puerto Rico - Sample 6 (SPAdes) | ecosystem: Environmental > Terrestrial > Soil > Tropical forest ...
ATTGCTTGATTTGTTCGCAGTTCGAACTTTCGTCCAAACCGCTGGCAAGCGAGCCGCCGCCCACGTTCCCCTTCCTTCAATCACTCTGTCAAACAGCCCAAAACCAAAACAAAAAATCGTTTTGTCTCAGTCTCTTCGCCGCCCGCACCGCAAAGCAGCGCGTCGGCGAGGGGCGGGTATATAGGGGCGTCATCGAACCGTGTCAAACGCAAAAACCATGCTGCAACGACATTTTTCGGCTCGCCTGTGGATGATCAGGTAAACCGCTCGCAAATTCCTTCCAAACCTCACCACTCAGGCCGTCAACGTCTACATATGGTGTTCCATATCAGGGCTTGCCCTAGTCGGCAGTACAGTGAAGTGCCAGCCTGTCGCAGTACAATAGCCGGACGCGCCAAAATCCCCGCGATGCAACAAAGGCTTTGCCGCCTTGTATGCGGCCTCACCTGTGCCGCCGATGCGGAAAGAACCTTCGCTCTGAACTGGCTGCTCACGAAATTCTGTACCGCAAAAGCACCTTTCGGCTTGCCGGACCTTCCGTACCCGGTTGAAGTAGACGCCAGTTTTCCTCGTCCCCGGTAAAGGAGCCGTTAACCGTGTTGAACCGCCGTCAAATGCTGGCCGCCAGCGCCGCTGCCGTCGCTCTGCCTGCAAACGCCGAACCGGCCCCTGCAGCCAAGGCCAATGCGCTTTACCAGACCTTCGTCGACGAGATGATGGCGATGGCCCCCGAATTCGCGACCAGCCTCGGTGTCGATACCGGTGCAAAGGCTTCATATCGCGCCAAGCTCGGCGCCCGCGGTTTGAAGGGACGCGCCGAAGGTACGGCTCTCGACACGTCCATGCTGAAGCGCCTCAAGACCATTGATCGCAAAGCCCTCAGCGGCCTCGATGCCACCAATTATGAGGCCGTGCTCTATGGCGTTGAACAGTCCGTGACTGCCGACAAACGCTTCCAATATGGCGGCCTTGCCAATCCTTATACCGTCAACCAGCTCGGCGGTGCGTACCACGATCTGCCCGATTTCCTCGACAGCCAGCACCCGATCGAAAACAAAGCAGACGCGGAAGCCTTCCTCGCGCGTCTTTCTGCTTTCGGCTCCGCGCTCGATGATGAAAGCGAAGCCGTGCGCCATGATGTGGGCCTGGGCGTCATTCCGCCGGATTTTGTCGTCGGCGCCACGCTGAAACAGATGAACGCCTTGCGTTCGCCCGCGCCAGACAAAGCGGTGCTCGTTGCCTCGCTGGTGCGCCGGACGCAAGAGAAGAAGATCGATGGCAATTGGGAGGCCGACGCCGCCAAGATTGTGGCGGAGAAAGTCTATCCTGCTCTCGACCGCCAGATCGCCTTGTTCGAAGGCCTGAAAGCCAAAGCGGTGCATGATGGCGGCGTCTGGCGCCTGCCCGATGGCGAGGCCTTTTATGCCCAGTCGCTTGCCAATCAGACGACGACGAACAGAAGCCCGGCCGAGGTCCACCAACTGGGCCTTGAGGTGGTAGCCGATTGCACGGCGCAAATCGATACCATCATGCAGGCAAACGGCATGACCAAGGGCACGGTCGGCGAGCGCCTGAAAGGCATGTTTGCCGATCCCAAATTCATTTATCCGAACACGGACGAAGGCAAGGACAAGCTGATTGCCGACCTCAACGCCAAGCTTGCCGAGGTGAACAAGCGCCTGCCCGATTATTTCCGCACGCTTCCCAAAGCGCCGGTGATGATCAAGCGCATCCCCAAATACATCGAAAGCGGCGCCCCCGGCGGCTATTACCAGAACGCCTCGCTCGATGGAAAACGCCCCGGCACCTATTACATCAATCTGCGCGACACGGCGGAAGTGCCGAGCTGGACGTTATCCTCCCTCACCTATCATGAAGCCATTCCAGGCCATCACTTCCAGATCTCGATAGCCCAGGAGACCGATCTGCCGCTGATCCGGCGCATCGGCGGCTACAATGCTTATGTCGAAGGCTGGGCGCTTTATGCCGAACAGCTCGCGGTCGAAATGGGCATGTATGCCAGCGATCCTTGGGGCCATGTCGGCCAGCTGCATGATGCCATGCTGCGCGGCGTGCGCCTGGTGGTCGATACCGGCATGCACAGCATGCGCTGGAGCCGCGAAAAGGCTGTGGCTTATTACACCGGCACATTGGGCGATCCCGAGCCGAGCGCGGTGTCGGAAATCGAACGCTATTGCGTCTGGCCGGGTCAGGCCTGCGGTTACATGGTGGGCAAACGCACCATCCTGGCCTTGCGCGAAAAGGCCAAGGCGGCACTCGGCGCCAAGTTCGACATCAAAGCCTTCCATGATGCCGTGCTGAAATCCGGCGCCCTGCCGCTTGATACGCTTGGCAAGGTCATCGGCAGCTATATCGCCTCGGCCTAACCGGCCGCAGCGATGTACTGGCGGAGATTGGTGGCTTCGCGCTGGGTTTCTTCGATGCGCGATTTCACCACGTCGCCGATGGAGATGATCCCGCACAGCTGGCCCTGGGCGTCGAGCACCGGTATGTGCCGGAAGCGGCCCTGGGTCATCATCTCCATGAGATCTTCCACCGTATCGGCTTCGACACAGGTGGCCACGGGGCTTGTCATATATTTGGTCACCGGCAAGGCCAGCGCCCGGACGCTTTCCGCAGCCAGAGCCCGCACCACATCGCGCTCCGAGAGAATTCCGGCAATGCTGCCCGCCTCGTCTTTGATGACGACCGCGCCGATGCGCTTGGCCGCCAGAAGGATGGTGGCGTCCGACAGATTGGCGTCAGCCGGCAGAGACGTCACATCCCGGCCCTTATGGCGAAGAATGTCTATGACCTGCATCGCGTTGCTCCTCCTCAATGGCGGGGCCTTGGACTTTTGTCCGTAAGACCGGCCGGGCCCCCGAGGGCACAGCAGCACCAAAACAACGGGGGCGGTTTCTCCCTGCGACATTTGCGCGAGCCAACGCTGCCTCGAATGAAACCAATTGGCAAGAGTGCGGCGATCCGGAACGTTACCAGCCTGTTTCCCCTAAAGGTTTTTACAAATAGCGGCGCTGGCGGGCTTGAGGCGGAGGGCAAAGTGGGGCAAGAACGCGCTCCGATCCGGGGAACCGGGTCCAAATCCGGGCAGCCGGAAACGATGCGGAGCTGTGGCCGAGAGGCTGAAGGCGGCGGTTTGCTAAACCGTTATAGGGTTGTAAAGCCCTATCGAGGGTTCGAATCCCTCCGGCTCCGCCAAAATTCGTTCCCAGGCTGTCTCACGCCATCCCGTAAAACCTTCAAAAACCCAATAAAATAGGGCATGTTCTGCACCGTGCCATCTCAAGTCGTTTCCCCGCATCCCAAGCCGTTGGGGGTACATTTGGGGGTACATTTCGAAAATCGAAGTGCGGATATACCCCCAATGCCTCTGACCGACGCGGCCTGCAAAGGCGCCCGCCCCCAGGCTAAGGCTTATAAGAAGACCGATGGCCAGGGCCTCTACCTGCATGTCCTGCCGACCGGCGGACGGTATTGGCGGCTGAAATACCGATTCCTTGGCAAGGAGAAGGTTCTCGCCCTGGGGGTATATCCCGAGGTTTCCCTAGCAGAGGCCCGGGAAAAGAAGATGGTCGCCCGCAAACTGCTGGCAGACGGAATGGACCCTTCCTCCGCCAAACAGGACCGGCGCCAGCTCGCGGAAATAAACGCCACCAACACTTTCGAGGCCGTGGCCCGCGAATGGCACGAGCGGAACCTGGAGAAGTGGACCCCGGCATACGCCGTAGAAATTCTGCACCGGCTGGAAATGGACATATTCCCCGTCATCGGGCAGCGCCCGGTTGGCGATATCTCACCACTCGTGGTCCTGAACACCCTCAAGAAGATAGAGAACCGAGGTGCGGGCGAAATGGCTCGCCGAGCGGGACAATATTGCGGACAGATCTTTCGTTACGCCGTGGTGACAGGCCGGGCCGAACGCAACCCGACCACGGACCTGAAGGGCGCGCTCAAACCGGTCCGGCATGGCCACTTCTCATCCATTGAGCCGGAAGAGCTGCCGGAGTTCCTCGGCGCTCTCGGACGGAATGATGCCCGTCTCTATCCCCTCACCCGGCTGGCGATCCGGCTGATGCTGCTCACCTTCGTGCGAACTGGGGAGCTCATCAAAGCCACCTGGGATGAAATCAATTTCGAAGAAGCACGGTGGTCGATCCCTGCGGAGCGCATGAAAATGCGCAAACCCCATATCGTCCCCCTATCGCGGCAGTCACTCGCAATCCTTCGCGAACTGCAAGCGATGAACGGGAAGTACCAGTGGGTGTTCGCCAGCCCAACCAAACCGCGTCGGCACATGAGCAACAACACTATCCTGAAGGCGCTGGAACGGCTCGGCTACAAAGGCCGAATGACCGGCCACGGCTTTCGCTCCCTGGCGATGACAACTATCAAAGAGAAACTGAAGTACCCGCACGAGGTCGTCGATCGCCAACTCGCGCATGCGCCACGCAACAAGGTCGACGCGGCCTATGACCGAACCAAATACCTCGATGATCGCCGCAAGATGATGCAGGCCTGGGCGAACTACCTCGACGACGTGGGCAACAGAGGCAAAGTGATTGTCGGGAAGTTCAGGAAACCAGATTAGCGCTGCGGCGCGCGCCAACTCAACAAGTTACGCTGAAGCGGACGATGAAGATCACTCCGGGTGAAACCATCCTCATCGAAGAATATCCAAATCGGCAAAGTGCTGCCGCTATCGCTGGCTGCTTAAATGCATCGCCTGCTCGAAGATCGACAGACAACCGAAATGGTCGTGCTTCATCTTGGGAAGCCATCCGATCTTTCGAGCGCCATGGACGTTGTCTACGACGCCTTAAGAGGAGCGGCTGCCAGGATGACTGCGCCGCTCTTGTTTGGGAGACGCGGAGCTGAGTGTGGCTTCGATCCACGCACGCGTCTGTTCCAGAACTTCATCTGAAAGCTTTGTGTCGTCGATCGCGCGAGCAAGGATCAACGCCCCCACCATCGCAGCCCAGGTTCCGATCGCCGCGCGGCGCCTGTCGGCCGCATCACTATTCGGGAGGGCTTTCGTCACACGCTCGATTTGCGACCGGAGCCCGGCCGTCATGGCGGCCCGGGCGGCCGGCGTCTGATGGCGGATATCGGCAGCAAGACCCGCCGTGGGACAGCCAGCGGCAGCATTATCCCGATGCCGTGGGGCAAGATATTCATCAAGATAGGCACGAAGATCGACGCTTCCGTCTCCATCATGGGAGAGGGCATAGCCAATAGTCTCGGCAACGAGGTCGTCCTTCGAATTAAAATGGCCATAGAATCCACCGTGCGTGAGGCCTGCGGCCTTCATCACTTCGGCCACGCTGACGGCGTCGAACCCCTTCTCACGGAACAGCCTGCTGGCGACATCTAGGATGCGGAGGCGGTTTTCCGCCATTTGTTCTCGACTGACCTTCATTCAAATTCTCCGCCGGCCCCCCATTGACATAATCATGATAGTCATCATATTTAGTCAATCATGACGACCGTCATGAATATAGGTATTAACCGCATAGAGAGCAATCCCATGACTGCCACTCCCTCTGTCCTTATCACCGGAGCCTCCACTGGTATCGGCGCTACCTATGCTGATCGTTTCGCACGTCGCGGCCACGATCTCGTGCTGGTCGCGCGGGACCGGAATCGTATGGAGGCACTTGCCGGGCGCCTGAAGCAGGAAACCGGTGTGGCGATCGACATCATCCAGGCTGATCTGACGCAAGCCGCCGAGCTTGCGGTGGTGGAGGCCCGGCTGCGCGACGATGCGCGCGTCGGCATTCTCGTCAACAACGCCGGCACGGCCCTTGGCGGCAGCTTCATCGAGCAATCCACGGACGATGTTACTCGGCTCGTCGCGCTCAACACCACGGCTCTGCTGCGGCTCGCCAGCGCCGTTGCACCTCGCTTCGCCCAGGCCGGTGAAGGGGCGATCATCAATATCGGTTCCGTTGTCGGACTGGCCCCCGAATTCGGCATGACGGTTTACGGCGCAACCAAGGCTTTCGTTCTGTTCCTGTCGCAGGGGCTCAGCTTCGAACTCGGTCCGAAGGGCGTTTACGTCCAGGCCGTGCTCCCAGCCGCCACGCGCACCGAAATCTGGGAACACGCCGGCGCCGACGTCAACACCATGACTGGGGTGATGGAAGTCGATGAACTCGTTGATGCGGCGCTGGTCGGCTTCGACCGCCGTGAGACGGTCACTATTCCGCCGTTGCCCGATGTGGAGCAGTGGAACGCCTATCAGTCAGCACGTCAGGCGATGCTGCCGAACACAAGCCAGAACCATGCTGCAGAACGCTACCGGACGACAGTGTGAGTAATCGCGCCGCCAATCTTCCGATCGAACGCACCAGCCGCCCGAAAGGTGACATCTATATGACTGACGCAGCCCTCTTCGAGCCATATAAACTCGGCTCTCTGAATCTCTCCAACCGGATCGTCATGGCGCCCCTGACCCGCAACCGCGCCGGCGCTGGCTTTGTGCCCGGCGACCTGACCGCCGAATATTACGCCCAGCGCGCTTCGGCCGGGCTGATCATCACCGAGGCCACCCAGATATCTCAGCAGGGCCAGGGCTATCAGGACACGCCCGGCATCTATACCCAGGCGCAAATCGACGGCTGGCGCAAGGTGACCGCTGCCGTGCATGAAAAGGGCGGGCGTATCGTCCTGCAGCTCTGGCATGTCGGTCGCATCAGCCATGTCGACCTGCAGCCCAATGGCGGCCAGCCGGTCGCCCCCTCTGCCATCCGCGCCGCGACCAAGACCTTCGTCAACAATGACTTCGTCGACGTATCCGAACCCCGCGTGCTTGAGATCGATGAGCTCGCCGGGATCGTCAACGACTTCCGCCAGGCCGCGGCCAATGCCATCGAGGCCGGTTTCGATGGCGTGGAAGTTCACGGGGCCAACGGCTATCTGCTCGAGCAGTTCGCCAAGGACGGCGCCAATGTCCGAACGGACGCCTATGGCGGCTCCGTGGAGAACCGAGCGCGCCTGATGCTGGACGTCACCGCCGCGGTGGCCCAGGAAGTTGGCGCCGAGCGCACCGGAATTCGGATTTCGCCGGTTTCGCCCGCCAACGGCATTTCCTGCAGCGATCCCCAAGCGCAGTACGACTATATCGTCGATCAGCTCGATGCGCTCGGCATCGCCTACATCCACGTCGTCGAAGGCGCGACCGGCGGCCCGCGCGACGTCGCGCCCTTCGATTACGCATCGCTGCGCCGCCGCTTCGGCAAGACCTATATCGCCAACAATGGCTACAATCTCGACCTCGCGACGTCGCATGTCGCCGATAGCAAGGCCGATCTGATCGCCTTCGGACGCCCGTTCATCGCCAATCCGGACCTCGTGGAACGGCTGCGGATCGGCGCGCCCTTGGCCGAGATCAACCCGGCCACGCTCTATGGCGGCGGTGCCGCTGGCTATACCGACTATCCCCGCTTCACCGAGGCTTCCGGCAACGGGGCCACACAGGACCACACTTCGGTGCACCCCCTGTGATGCCGATCACGATTCACCTCTGACAATTCACAAGGCTGCGCCCACCGAGTGTCGCACGCCAGATCGAGAAGAAAGCCATGGCGACCTTATCACCCAAAGGACAGAAGACTGCATTCGTGACCGGCGCGTCGAGCGGTATCGGCAAGGCGGCAGCATTGGCGCTCAGCAGCGTGGGTTACCGGGTGATTGGCACCAGCCGCAAGGCGGCACCCGGCGAGATCCGCGACGGCATACGCATGATCACTTGCGACGTTACCTCGGACGCCTCCGTTGCTGCGGCCGTGGCGCTGGCCCATGCAGAACTCGGCCGCATCGACCTCTTGGTCAACAATGCCGGCTACGCCGTGTCCGGGGCAGCGGAGGAAAGCTCGATCGAGCAGGTTCGCGCACTATTCGACACCAACTTCCTGGGCGTCGTCCGGGTGACGAACGAGGTTCTTCCGGTCATGCGTCAGCAGGGCGATGGGCGGATCCTGAACATCGGCTCGGTCATGGGGCTCATTCCCGGTCCTTTCGGCGCCTATTATACGGCGAGCAAGCATGCGATCGAAGGCTACAGCGAATCCTTGGACCATGAGGTGCGGTCGTTCGGTATCCGGGTTGCGGTGATCGAGCCATGGGCGACGAAGACGTCCATCGAAGCCAACTCGCCGCGCGGCGATCGTCCCGTTGCCGCCTACAGCCAGACCTTCGCCCGCTACCAGGCCGCATTCAATGCGGCCATGGCGGCCGGCGACACGGCGGAGGATGTCGCTGTGACCATTCTTGCCGCGGCGCAGGCCAGGAAGCCGCGGCTGCGCTACCCCTCGGGTAAGGCTGCCCGACAAACTTCGTTTGCCCGGCGTTTTCTCCCGCGCGCCCTGTTCGATCGCATCCTGCGCAAGCAATTCAACATCGCCTGAGCCCGCCTTCTGCCTTCATCGGTCCGCGCGAGCAAGAGAACGCCCATCATGACAGATACATCCGTCAAGACGACATCGCCCCTCCGCTACAGCGACGCTCCCAACCGCTTCGTCGCCGTGGACAACATCCGCGTTGCCTATCGCGAGCTTGGTCCGCTCAGCGAGGTGCCGCTCATCTTGCTCAATCACTGGGGCGCGGTGCTGGACAATTTCGATCCGCGCATTGTCGACGGACTTGCGGCCTCGCATCACGTGGTCGCGCTAGACTATCGGGGGATCGGCCTTTCCGGCGGATCGGCTCCGGTAATCGTTGACGAGATGGCCCGTGATGTGATCGCCGTCATCAGCAAGTTCGGCTTTACCAAGGTTGATCTAATGGGGTTCTCGCTGGGGGGCTTCGTGGCGCAGGATATTGCTCTCAAAGCCCCCGGTCTGGTGCGTAAGCTGATCCTGACCGGCACGGGGCCCGCAGGCGGAGCGGGTATCGAACGGGTCGGAGCCGTCTCCTGGCCTTTGATCCTCAAGGGCATGCTGACGCTGCGCGATCCGAAAACTTACCTGTTCTTCACCTCGACCGCCAAAGGCCGCCAGGCAGCGAAGGACTTTCTGGCCCGCCTGAAAGAGCGTCAGCTCGATCGCGACAAAGGACCGACGCCGCGTGCCTTCCTCCGCCAGCTTGCGGCGATCAAGGCCTGGGGGCGTCAGGCACCCCAGAATCTGGAGCGCATCCACATTCCCGTTCTCGTGGCCAACGGGGACAATGACATCATGGTGCCCACAGTAAACAGCCTCGATATGGCCCGGCGCATCCCGAATGCCGAGCTGGTGATCTACGAGGATGCCGGCCATGGTGGTATCTTCCAATATCACGATGCCTTCCTGTCGAAAGCGAAGGCGTTCCTTGCCGGGTGATCAGTGGTTCCCCTGTACAGTCACCGCCAAGGTTTGTCCCCCTACTTTCAAGGCAGAAACGATGCAAGCTCTCATTTTCAAGCGCTACGGAAAATCCACTCACCCCGAATACGCTGACGTGCCGCACCCCGCGATCGGTCCAGATGAAATTCTGGTCCAGGTGCATGCCGTTGGACTGAACCCGATCGACAACATGATCCCGAAGGGCACGTTCAAACTCGTGCTCAAGTTCGATCTGCCAGCAACGATAGGCAGTGACGTCGCCGGCGTCGTAGCGGAGGTCGGCAGCGGCGTGACGCGCTTCAAGGTCGGTGATGCCGTCTTCGCCAGCGTCTTCGACCTCGGCCGCGGTACCTTGGCCGATTTCGTCGTTGTTCCCGAACGCGTCGCTGCCTTAAAACCGGCGAGCATCGATTTTGTCGAGGCGGCCTCGATCCCGATGGTCGGCTTGACATCCTGGCAGGCGTTCAAGGAACGGGTAGACCTTAAGCGTGGGCAGAAGGTCTTCATCCCCGCCGGTTCCGGCGGCATCGGTACGTTCGCGATTCAGCTCGCTAAGCACCTCGGCGCCAAGGTTGGTACGACGACCAGCACAGGCAATGTCGATCTGGTGAAAAGCCTCGGCGCAGATGAGGTCGTCGACTACAAGCGACAAGAATTTGAGACAGTGCTGCATGGCTACGACATGGTACTCGGCACCATCCGCGGGGACAGCATCGAGAAATCGCTGAACATTCTCAAGCCCAAGAGCATCATTGTATCGCTGATTGGTCCTTTTGATGCGGCGTTCGCCCGCTCGCGGCGCCTGAATGCCCTGCTGCGACTTGTGCTCAGCTTGATGAGCTGGAAAATTAGACGCCTCGCGAAGAAGCACGATGTCCACTACTCCTCCCTGTTCGTTCACCCGGACGGCGAGCAGCTCGCGGAAATAGCCCGTATCATCGATGCGGGCAGCATCCGTCCTGTGATCGACAGGGTTTATGCGTTTGACCAAGCTAAGGAGGCACTCGCCTATCTCGATACCGGGCGAGCTAAGGGCAAGGTTGTTGTTAAGATGATCTGACGAAGTGAACTAGGCATCAGACACTGCCGCTTTAAACGTGATGGAACGTCTGACAGACATCTAAGTACGCTCACTCCGACGGAGTGCCGAACTGGGTGAAAAGCAGAGCTTGGCCGACGCGAAGACATCGCGGTTTTCCGAAATTCGGATCAGCCAGTGGCGAACGTATAGTATCCTGAGCTTGCAGGGATGGGCCATTCCCTTGATGGCGTCTTTATATTCAAGCCTTGCTAGCGCGGCACTTCAGCAAATTCTTTCGGCTTTTTTGTCGGATCATCACGTGCCCCATCGCCCTCACGGTAGCGCATAGGGTCAGCTACCCAGCGGTTGATTTCCGACTCGCGCCAGCCCGAGCAGTGCTCACTGAGCCTGACCTGGCTCGGAAACGTTCCGTCCTTCATCTTGCGATAGATGGTGGATCGGCTAAGGCCGGTGCGGGCCAGCACTGTCCGCATCCGCAAAATCTTTTCGGGCTCCTGCATAAGACATCCTCGATAACGCGAGGATGATGTTCGACTGTGTGCTGTCGAAGTCAATGCGAGCTGTGATGCCCCATTATTGTTCTTGGCGTATCCCTGCGCATTAAGGGACACGTCGGCGAACGTGAGCGCGCTGTTGGTATAGTTGGGAACTGGCAAATATTTTTTTGGAAGCGATTGGAGGGGCTGCCACTAGCTGCAGAACTCTTCTCCAAAAGCTATAGCGGACCATCGATCCGATCCCAAGCCCCTATCCGCTGCCCGCATCCTGTCAAGGCCGTGAGCCGCTCCGCGGTGGCGCAACGCGCCAGCCTTGACTGGGTGCGGGAAGCGGAACTTCTGCCGGGATCGGATCGACGGCGGGATTTGGCCGATTACGGTTTGGCTGCAGGCATTGTGATTATGCAGCGCTTGTGCGGGGTGCTCGCGTTTCTCAGGCAAACATTCAAAACGTGCCGGTTGGCAGTGACAATGCGATTGCCAAACACAATATCCTGCCAAAGCTGAGGCGCTGAGGTTTGTATGAGATGCTCTCCGGCTGAGGTCTGATCAAGTCCCAAGATCGCGGCGGCCCTTGCTTCTGGCGAACGCTGATCGACTGATGGAGATCGTTCTGTGCGACCTGGGATAATGGCGCCCAAAGCTATTCCAGTGACAAGGCATACTGCACCTGTAGCGGCGAGCCAAATGCGCTGTGATTTCGCGGTGCGGGCCGATTGCAAATGCCTACTCAGATCTCTTGCCGTTTGCTGTAGCGAGTTGCTTGCCTCTGTCAGCACCGCTTGATGTGCGCGCCGGGAGACTTCAGCAGCGGCATCAATTTGCTGCCCGATAGTTTCTGCCGTCAGGTGGAGTGCTGGTAGCTCTTTGAGTTCTTTGAACCGGCGTGCCGAGGCCACCGAGGCCTGCAATATCTGCCCCAGTGTTTCGCTGTAATCTTTGACGGAGGTTCGCTCGGCAGCGAGACCGGACACGGCGCGATGAACGATTGCCACCTCTCGCCGTAGCTCTTCAAACGCGGCAGCGGCCGGGTCATCGGAAGGAGCTTGTTGCGGCTCCTGGACAGCTGAGATTTGCGTTTTTACTTCGGACAGAACCTCGGGTTCATCACGCATGGTCATCTCCACATTTCACAAACCAAGCCCCCGATTACGGCCAAGTCCCAATTGGTTCATCAGATCGGCGCCGATGCTGGGGCCGGTAGATGTGCCAAGACCCAGTTCGATTTTCCGATTGCGCAGGATCGATTCCAGTTGCGGATCGCGCTCCAGAGCTTTCGCCATCCCCGCCATGTTGGCGCGCACCGCCTTGGCGCCCTCAAAATCGTAGGCGCGTTCCAACCGGCTGTGCGCCTTTGAAAGCCCTTGCCATTCGGCGACAAACCGGTCGGCGTGAAGGGCGGGATTGGTGCGGATTTCGGCCTCGGCTTGAAGCGCACGGATGATCCGGTTTGTCTTCCCATTGGCGGCATTCGAAAGAAGTGAGGGATCGTGCGCGAGCGCGCGTTCCATATCGGCAGCCAGTTTGGGCCGCACGGTGTCGAGGCGGTTTCGCGCGTTTTCCAAGGCGCGCTCCTGTTCCGGCAGCACCGGCAGGTTTTTGGCGCGCATGCGCTCAATATCGCTTCGCGCGCGGCCGTATTGGCCGATGGCCGCATCGCGCTCGACAACGCGCTCGGGCGTAGCAGTACGACCGCCGCTTTGCTCCAGGCTGTTTTTGTGGCTCGGCTCCGGCGTGCGCGGCCGGAAGTCTGCGAACAATCCACGCTTGGCTTGCGGCTGGCGCGGTTCCACGGCTGCGGGACTATGGAATTGATCCAACCCAATCTCGCGGACCGGTTGGTGAGCTTCGCGGCTATAGTCGCTCGCCATATCCTTGGCGCGCTCGCGCGACAGAATACGGGCAAGTTTACTGTCGTCGGCAAAGTCGTCGCGGCCCAAATGCAGGTCCACCCGCTCGCGATGGCGCGATAGTGCGACATAGGCGGCATGGCGATCCAACCCCGGCGTTGCCAGCACATGCACCCGATCCACGGTGACGCCTTGAGCCTTGTGGATGGTGGCGGCATAGCCGTGGTCAAGCTGGTTATAGTCTTTGATGTCGAACCCGACCTGCCGACCGTCATCGAGCCGGACATCCATATGGGACGGGGTAACCCGTTCGATGGTGGCAAGGGTTCCGTTCTTGATGCCAAGGCTGCGCTCATTTTTGAGCATCATCACCCGGTCGCCGGAAGCAAAGTCTCGTTTACCGCGCTCGACCGAGACGGCGATATCTTCGCCCAAATCTCCAGCCGCCCGGAGCTTGCTCCGCGCCAACTGGTTGAGGCTCTGCAATTCCTCATTGGTGTGGGTGAGGATGATGCGGGATTTACCGGGAGCGGCTTGGCGGTCCGCATCCCAGCTTTCGATCAGTTTGCCCCGAGCCTCGTCTCGGGTCGGCTCGGCATGGACCATGCCGCGGCCCCGGTAGGCATCGAGGGCTTCGTCGGTCCGTCCGGTCGCCAAATGCCTTGTGGCGTCACACTGCCAAGCCTCCCGTTGGCGGCGGATGTCCGTGATCTCGACATGGGGGTGACGCTCGCTCAAAGAGCGGAAGGCGGCACCGGCTTCAATGGCCTGCAACTGCTCCGGATCACCGACCAAAACCACCTTGGCGCCGCGGCGCTCGACTTCGGAAAGAACCCGCTCCAACTGCCGCGAGCCGACCATACCGGCTTCATCGATGACCAGCACATGATTGCGGTCCAAAAGCTCCCGGCCTTGCGCCCACTGGTGTTCCAGGCTGGCAATGGTGCGAGAAGCGATCCCTGATCCGTTCTCCAGGTTCTCGGCGGCAATGCCGGAAAGCGCGACCCCGCGCACCTCAAACCCGGCATGCTCCCAGGCTTCTTTGGCCACCCCCAACATGGCCGACTTGCCGGTTCCGGCGTAGCCAATCACGAGCCCAAGATCGCGCCCATCCGTAATGTGAAGAAGGGCCCGGCGCTGCTCGCCAGACAGTACCAAGCCCCGCTTCTCTGCCACGGCCAAAGCCCGGTCTCGGGAATACTCCGGGACGTCGTGGCGCTCCTGAACAGCCAGGTGATCGGCCGAACGGTGAAGACGTTCTTCGATCCGAACCATGTCCTGGCTGGTAAAACGGTCTTCGCCGTGACCGTCCCTCCCAAGGCGCACCAATTCCGGCGATCCCTCTACGGCCGCCATCACGCCGTTGAACTGCTCCAGCCCATCCGAATGGCGATGAGCAAACATCGCCAAATCCCGGCGGGTGAAGGTCGCCTGCCCATGGGTAATGGCATCCAATGCAATGGACGGGTTGGCGATGATCTTCTCGCCATTCTCCCGGGCAATCGCCCGGTGATCGTCGAGCCGCTCGGAGTGCAGCCCATCCCCGGCCATCCGAGCCGCGGCAGGGCCGATCTTGTGCTGGGGTTCAAGGTCAATGCCTTGATCTTCGAAGGAGCGGTGATCGATCCGCGCATCGATCCCGAGTTCTCGAAGGCGCTGATTGACATGGGAGCCCCAGGCTTCGCGCCAATGCTCCAAGAGCTCGCTGTGGTTCCACTCCCGCACCTTGGCGCCGAACCCGGTTTCGTCCACGCTGCGCATGGTCAGCATCACATGGGCATGCGGCTTGGCCTGACCGTCAGCGCCGATATCCCAATGCACATTGAGGTCGGCGATCATGCCGCGCGAGACGAACTCATCCCGCACAAAGTCGCGCGCGAGCTCTATACCTTGGGATTGATCAAGCTCGCGGGGAATGGCGAACTCGATTTCACGGGCCAGCTGGGCATCGCGCCGCTTCTCGCCCGCCTCAACAGCATTCCAGAGCTGCTCGCGATAATGGAGCTCGTCGGGCACATTCTCCGGCGTCAACACCTCTGAATGGACGACGCCGCTTTTGCCGGTAAAATCGTGATGACGGTCAAGGCGCTCGTCATAGAGCCGACCAGCGGAGCGATAGGCCGCCGAGGCCAGTGCGCTCGATCCGTTGGCACGACTGATGACTTTGGCCGAGAAGTGGTAGATCGCCATAGCCAACTGGATACGCTTCGAAGCGCACGTCGGCACGACGTATAAGCGCGCCCTCACGAGAAAAAATCCCGTGAGGGATCGCTTGGTACCAGACTGTCTCACGCCAAATGGCGCGTTCGAGAAGAGCTCACGTTATGATTCACACAGCAAGAACTGACGGAGCCCACCATGCGCAAACCTCGTGACTTTGACGCCGCGCTCAAGACCCTCACCGAAAAGACCAAGGCGCTCAAAGAAAACAAACGCAAACAACTCGGCGATCTGATCGTTGCAACCGGCGCCGACGCTCTCGATATCGAAACATTAGCCGGAGCACTGATTGCGACGGTTCAATCCACCGACACCGCACAGAAACAGGCCTGGAAGAAAGCGGGAGTGGAGTTTTTTCGGAAGGCAAAGGCCGCTCAGAGCACAGATGCAAGCCAACCAGAAAGCGCTCAAACGAGCGACAGCCTCTTTACGCCGTCTCGAAGCGGAGCAGGCAAGAGTTGATACGCGGGATTGGGTCGTGAAGAGGCGCGAACGAACCCGGCATCTGATCGAACTCGGCGGCCTTGTAGTTAAGTCTGGGCTTGTCGAACTCACAAAGGATGACCGGACAGCGCTCTACGGTGCATTCCTCGAACTGGTGCTCGCCCTCAAATGCGGAAACCGCGAACACGTAATCGCGCTTTGGCAACGGCAAGGCAGTCGCGCGTTCCGTATCGAAACCGAAGCCAAAGAAAAAATGTCAGGATGCGATGAGAAAGTATCGCGCCATCATATATGCGCACAGCCCTCCAACGTACCGGAGTAAATCCGTTCAACAATTTATCGCAAAACGGAAAGCCATTCCTTCCAATCTCATGTGACAATCAACATGCATAGCCGAGGAGGGGATAAATCCGCCATCAGCCACAGGATCGACTATCCAGCTCATGCGGAACGCTCTCGACGATTGCGCCATAATCGCTTGTCTCGAAAAGGCAAAACGCTAAGGTAAAGCGCGTAGCATAGTGGAAGCTAACTTACTGGCACTCGGCAGTGCAACTACATAGACAGAATGTTTTCTTCCTCGCTCAATTGTTATGGAACGTACCATAAAACGGATCGCAACTCGGGAGTTTCTATAATCAGCAATATTTCGCATGTGTTCTCGAATGCGGCGCTGCCTGCATGGCTGCAGGCATTTGCGGCTCTCGTCGCATTGGTGGTAAGCGTTTGGGCTGTATTCAGCACAGGAGCAGAGGAACGGCGGCGCGATCGGCTAAGAGCCCGATCAATAGCTGTTGCGATCTATCCGGAAATTCTGAAATTTGAAGTTCTTGTCGGGCAGATGGCCTTGCAAGTCGAGAAGCTAAAATCCATCGACAGAGCTCTCGGCCAGAACGTTGCCTACGCAGTTTCCGGGTCTCAGCTATCCGTACCAATAATGGTCGAAAGAAACATCGATAACCTGTACCTCTTGGGCGAACCAGCTGGCCCAGCCTTGCTCCAGTTGGTGAACCTTATTTGGCAGTACAATTCGCTCGCTGTCGATATTTCTCAACGCATAGTTCTGCTCGATGCGAACCAATGGAAGCTGGCGGTCGACCAGCTCTTACCCCGCCTCGCACTTCTGACACAGGTTACAAAGAAGGTAGCTGAGGAAGTTCAGCCTCTGCACGACTCGGTCAGGGGCTAATTTTCAGGAGTTCGTGAGAATGCGGGCGTTCGGCAATTGAGGACGATATTTTGACAAATCACCCGAAAATGACGGCATTAGCAGTTGAGTTTTTCGCGCGTTTTGCTCGCTTCGAGCACGCCTTGAAGGAAATTCCCGAATTCCGCAACGGGGATGAAGACGGCGTGAAACCAAATTGGGATGTGTTCGGACAAGCTGCGGAGATAGCTGCGCTATATTCTGCTATCGTGGCAGCCCCGAAGGCGCAATATCTAGTCCAAAACCCGCCGCGCAAGCGGATTGTGCGAAGTGGCATTCTTGAATGGAAGGACATGCCGAAGCCACAAAACACAATGGAGGTCTTGGTTGCCATCCGGCGTGTGCGAAACAATCTATTTCATGGCGATAAAGGAAATCCGAACCTCTCACGAAATGTACAGCTTTTCGAGGCCTGCATCGCGATACTCGATATGGCCCTAGCCGCTAACAACGATGTGCTACTGGCGTACGAAATTAATCAGGACATAAGTTAGTGAAATTTTGAGCTTCGGGGAGAGCTTATCATGTAACTCAGCGCTCTACCGACTGATGCGAGCCCCAATATGCGACCACTCGCTCATGAGGAGCTGAGCCATTAGCGGGTGGTGGGTGTCAGAGATTGACCGCGCCATTATCAAGTCAATCGATATAGACCATATCGCCCACCTTTGGTGACAGCAGTTGTCCGTCTTTCCAGGATTTTTGGTTTTCGCTGCGCGCAGCGGCACGATGTTCCCGCAGAAAGTCCAACCAACTCGCCTTCCAGCTCTTCGTTGGGACATCAAACGCCGGGAGATCGATGAGCAACCGATCATCGGCGACACCCAGCAAGAGAAGATAGGCCGTCCAAATCTCCGCCGTGTCGCTGGATTTCGAAACTACTCTTGCCCAATGCCGAGCCTGCAAACCTTCTCGGAATATCCGCTGCGCCTTGTCGTGAATACCAGAAAGCCACCCGGACACAGGACGCTGCAACGTGCCCCACAAGGCGTTAGCTTCCGCACTCTCGCACAGAAAGGCAGCGATCACGAGGGCTCGCGCCTTCTCGATGGCCATGGTCGATTGCCAGCAGTACTGCGCTTCAGCAATCAAGGTCGCCTGATGGCCTTCGTCCTGCAGAGCGATCGCGGCACTGAACATGCGATCATCCGTATCGGAGCGCCGGAGCATTTCTCGACGCATGTCTTCGGCTTTCGGGCTAGGCGTGAGCCTGGCAGGATAAGTCTCCGTATCTCCCATGTAGGAGCCGCGATTATCTTCCAGAGCGCTGGCCCACCACGTCGCTGCGAGGTCAGGGTGGCGGTTACCGGCGGCGCGCGACAACGGCCAACCTGGGCAGTTCAAGCTGCTGAATGTTATATTGCGGCGGGTGATTCTGTCCGCAAAAGCTTGTTGCAGGATAGCATCGACCGCGTCAGCTTCGCCCGCATAGAAACTGGCATAGAAGTCGATGCGGCCATAATACACCATGTACTGACCGCCGATTGAGTGCGAGGTGCGGTGGGTAAGCAACTCGTCTTTCAGCCAGTGCAGAATCGGCGCAGTCAGAACGGGGCGTAGGCTAGCCCGTTCATGGTAGAGGTATACCAGCGCTTCAGGCTGTAATCGTGCCAGCACCGTCGGAATCTCGGAATCGGGTAGGGTAGCCAGCAGATCCGATCCCATGAATCGCTCTCGTGGGTCGGTCGTGCTGTTGTAGGTCCAACCAGCTTCCTCCAAGGCTACCGCTGCACCTGTCTTGTCGAGGACACGCGCTACCTCCATCGCGCTGGTAGCGATAGTTCGGTCGGTGTGTCGGAAGGCAGTGGCCCAATCCAGTTTGGCATCCAGGCCGGCTATGCGGTGACGCTCGATCAGACCGCACAGCAGTTGCAGGCGCAGCTTGGTATCACTGCTGGACACGGCAAAATCGATTGAATGAGCCAGAGCCTCGACGTCTTCCCGTGTGGGAGGCCGCAACAAATATTCAAAGTCCTTGGGCAGATGTTCCCGCGGCGTCCTCACCACCAGGGCGATTTGATCGGCTGCGGATAATGTAGAGAGCTGGTACGCGATTGCGATCGGCCAGCCCTTCCCATCGGCTTCAACGCCCCGGGCGAAATTCTCACCCGCCGCCTTTCGTTCGGCCTCTTCCAGGCCCGGCATTGCTAATAGCCCCAGCTCTCGCAAGTCTCCGCGCGCGTCGGCGGCCGTCACAGCTGCGGGCGGCGGCGCCAGCAACTGTGCCGCAACGCCGGTGCGCAGATCGTCTTTGAACCAACGAATGATGGCCCGGTTATGATCGGCGGCCTTGCGTAGGACGCCAGGTCGCACGACAACCTCCGTCACGATCGGCTGCAGCACGGCACGTAGTACCGGAGACAGCCGCATTTGAGGGTCGCTCGCGAATGGCGCCAACGCGCCCAACAAGAGTTTGCTATTGGCTAGGCCATCCGGGGTGACATCGACCTCATTATCGCTGATCTTCAGCATGGTGCCTGGGCGGGATGTTACCGGCTTGAAGAGTGCCTCGGCCGCAATGGCATCTTCCTCCAAGCCGGTCAAATGCAACAGGGCTGCCGCCGCCCGGCGTCCGACGCCCAAGCCAAATGTGCCCGGTAGTTCGTTTGCGCAAGCACGCAACGCGACGAGGACGGCGTCATGGTCAATTTTATTATGACGCACCAGCGCCGCCATATTGTCCGCGATATCGCTGTGCCCTGCGGCCGCCGTGGTCAGGGCCCACTCCCGGATCAAGGGCAGCATCGGAACACGTGGCAGAAAGCTCATGGCGCGTACCGCCAGCGCCGGCCGATTGGAGTCAGATTTCGGTTCTGTCGTCAGCGCTTGGTGCCACTGAGTCAGGCCGTTGCGTTGAAGGACCGCCGCACGCCCGAGTTGCCAACGCCGCTCGCGGTTCACGTAGCGTTCAAAGCTGGGATTGTCATGTTTGCGCTGCTTGGGCAGCAGATCGTGGACAAGCCATTGTCGAAGGCGATCCTCCACTTCCTGGCGCGCCTCAGGATGGTCTTCCCACAGATTGGCAATGCCCCACTCGACCAGCCAATTATGACGATGCCGACCGTTCTCCTCGGCGAAATCGAGCATCAGGGTCGGGCGGAAGATATGCACCCGGCGCCAGAAGTCCTGCCCCGCGTCATTGTGGAATGGGACCCTAAACCAGCGCTTCAAGACCATAGCGCACAGATCGTTACTGACCGTGGGTTCAACCATTAGGGTGGTAGCGCAGGTGCGCAGGATCGGCTCCAGAATGTCATCAGCACCCCAAGGCTCCAGGAAGCGATCCAGATGTTTGTTGGCTTCGCCGATGTCCTTACCGATGATCTCGGAGGCTAGCGCCATGCCGACTGCATCGGGCAAATTCTCGTCGCGAAACTCCAGCTTGGTGGGATCGGCAGTGCTGGGTCGGCACCAAGCACTCGATAACAGGTCGCTGAGCACGGTGCGCATCTTGCTTTTGTCATAACCGGTGATGTCCTGCACTTCCTCCAGAACCGCGCCCTTGGTCATGCTGAAAGCCTTCTGATGCAGGGCAGCATCTTGCGCTTGCTTGGCCATGTTCTGGACCAGCGTGCGAAAATCCTCTCCCTTCATCATACCGCCCTTAACGTGCCAGCGGTTCTGGAAGTCGCGTAGCAGCAACTGCTCACGGGTAATGCGACTGAGATCGGGCAGATCCTTGGCCATGCGCGTGAGATGGTAGGCAGTGCGCGGGTGCAGCGCTGCCTGCAGCACCTTGTCCGAGACCTCGGCAATATTGATGCCGCGGTTAACCAGATAGGCGTCGCGCTCCCCTTTCTCGAACTTGGGCACCGCAATTGTATCCAGCAAGCCGCTGTAGCTGTGCGCGATAGCGAGGCGGTTGCTCCAGTCGTAGGTTCGGCAGGCTAGAATGACGCGGAAGAGTGAGGCCACGTCACTGCCGAGAAGCGGCGCCAACCACTCAACCCAGTCGAATGGGTCAAGCTCATCGAGACCGTCGACCAAGACCAAGACCCTGACCGACTTGTCATCGGACTTCGCCCAGCGATGAAGGCGGCGTTGCCAGAACAGCTTTGGATCCGCCACCTTGGTGTAGGACGCAGCGAACATCTCGGCCAGCGTCTCGATCACAGCTTCATAGCCGTTTTTGGTCGCTTCCGCCCGTTTGGACTTGATCACGACAACCACGGGGGGTGTCGCGACCGAGGCCAGCCCACGCATGAACTGCAAGCCCTGCCAGGTCTTGCCGGTGCCTTCGTCGCCAATGAGTCCGACGACCTGCTTGTCGCCATTCCACCAGTCTTGCAGGCTCTGACTCAGCCCGGGCCGCGCCACTGGCGGCGCTTCCACCAGCAAGACTGGCGAAGGACCTGCAAGCCTCCGCGCCAGCACAGGGTCGCTGTAAATTTGGTCGAGCACGATGTGGGTGTGTTTGGCCGCGGCGCGCAGCCCAACCTCTTCCGAGCGCAAATCGGCCAGCACGGCCGTGCTCACCACATCGAAGAAGGAATCGGCCTTGATGGCATTCAATGCCTGCTGAACGTCTGCACCCGGCAGCGCCTTGGTCGTGATGTCTGAATAGGCGGCGCACAACACAGCGAGGCGTGGCAGGCCGGACGCCGCACCCCAGTCCAGGGCGATAAAGCTCCAGCCCAGGCCATGTGCGTGCTCCGTCAGCTCCTGGGCTTCCTTGCCATTGAGCGCCTTGGTGCTGGCCATCACCCAAGTGTCGATATCGGGATAGGCTTTTTCGGCACGTACCATCTCGCCCAGCAGCGTGTTGAGATTGAAGCCTGTGCCTTTTTCATAGCGCTTTGCTTGCATGGCGCGCCGGGCGCTGGTGTTCGTGGGGTCAGACAGGGCGTCAACGCCTTTCTGGTCGCCAGACGACATCAGCCGCATTTGCCCCGCCGTCGCGGCACTCACCAGCGCCGTGATCAGGCCTTCAAACCCGTCCTTTGTCGCGTCCAGCTTGACAAGGCGCCGCCGCAGAAGTTCGACGGGCGTAGATGGCGGAGTTTGCTTGGCTTTGCTCATAACGTGGTATGCCAAATTCAAGGACAGAAAGCGCACAGCGGAAGACTCAGAATATAGCAGAACAGAGTCGGAAACGGGCCGCGACGGCCTGAGCGCAAAACAGACCTTTGGGTGATTTTGAATGTAGGAGATTTGAGCCGTTATATCTTCAGCGGCGGTCGAAGACATTCGGCTTTTTTCGCACTTGGCCCCGTCTTCTTTCCAAATCTAGCCCACGATCTCCGCGGGGTGAGGGGCCCTAGCGGAATAGGCGGGGAATATCCCGAGCGCCGTCGTAAATGTGCAGGATTTCGACGCCGTTTTCGATTGGTCGGTAATAGACCATGTAACGACTGACGGGCCAGGAGCGCACAAGCGGGCCAAGGTCGGGCTCGGCGGGACCAAAGTGAGGATACTCGGCCAATTGGGAAAACGCGTCGTACAGCCGGTCGATGATGCGGTCCGCGGCGGGCTCGTTGTCTAGGGCAATGAGTACCCAGATTTCCTGTAGCTCCCGTTTGGCATCGGCTGTGAGCGTTGCCCGTTTCATGTCTTGGCCTTCTCGGCCGTGCGACGGGCAGCAAGAAGCGCCCGGCCCTCCGCCTTGATAGTCTCGGCTGAGACCTCCCCGACATTGCCGCTGGCGATGCTTCGGGCAATCACGTCGCGCAGCAGCGCACGCTCCTGCTCCGCTTGGCCGCGCTGCACCTTCCAAGTCCGCAAGGCTTCGCGAACGACTTCGCTGGCGCTCGCATAATCGCCGGAGTCGACAGCCCGGCCGATCATGGCTGCCATTTCCTCCGTCAGGGTGACACTCAGCTTTGCTTCACTTGGCATGGCTACTCCTCACGATGGGCGGATAATATAGCATAGTATCGCCCCCCAATGCACAGGTCGACGGGATTGTGTTGCAGGCTAGGATGCCCGAAATGCGATGCCCAAGCGGGCCACCTTCACGAGGGGTGACAAAAATCTTCACCAGAAATTGGGGGCATATTGGGGGGTATCTGAAAGATTCAAAAGCTGAATTCTCAATACTTTTCTTGAGCTTAAGCCAAACTTATGGCTCCCTCTGGCCCGCATCATGGCCGCTCCTCTCGTAGAGCAGCGTAAAGTTGCTCGCTGATTTTTCGCGCTTTTTCACTCTGGTCCATCACGCGCAAGATCAACTCCTCCGCGGCTTGATGGTCGCCACTGGTCATGTTTTTTCGGGCGGCAGCAAAGTAGGTCACCGCTGCGGTGAGCCGCTCCGCCAGCGCATGAGTTGTAGATAGGACGGTTTGTGCGGCGTCATCGTTTTCGACGTGCGTTGTTGCTCGCCAGGCTTGATGGGCTTCATTGCTGGTGCGATCGGTGAAGTCATCGACCGCTTTCTTTCCGGCGTTGGTGGAAGTGACCATGAGAACTCTCCGTGGTGAGCGGGAGTTCGGACAGCGTTCTGATGGGTGTCCCAGAGGTCTCTCAAGCGCTAGCGCTCGGTGCAAATTGCCAGCGGCGCGCAACAATAGCATGGAAGATGCACGAACACCCACGAGTAGTGGTCGACTGTTGGCGCTTTATTCCCCAGACGCCCTTGACCGCCAGCACTTTGGGTTATTTTCCCTAGGTAAAATATATTCTGAAGCTGTCCTAACAAATCTCACTGAGCTGCATTTCCATGATGAAGCAATGCTTGTGCGAGAGTGTCTGCGGGAATGAAACATCAGGACACCACAAGGGTCATTGCTCCGATACGTGTTGTGGATGCTGACGACTTGGCAGTTGCGTTCGATATCGTCGCCCGCTGGACGCCTAGTCACGACACTGGCTCTAGTCCATTTGAAGCGCCGGACATTTTCTCCGTTCTGAGCCAAATCAAACTTAAGATTAGCAACGATCCGGTCACGGTAGTGGCGCTGTTTAAGCGTTCGATGGCACTGCTTATTCTGTGTGCTCACGTTCAATTTCCCGCAGAGTCGTTTGCCGGCTGGCGCCCAGGCCGAGGACTGCTCGTCGCGGCCAGTCGATCAACGATGTTTGAGACCAGGGATGCGGGTGGCGACCAGACCGAATGTTTTGACGTACTAGGGTTCCTCCGGGCATACCGCACTGCATTGAATTAACCCACTCGAGAGGACGGACATCGCGGCGCCTTAACCGCGCGCCACCATACGTCCGTTTGGAGTCACCAACGGTTTCCCCGCCTGAAAGCGGATCAACCCGAGGTCCGCCAGACGGGCTTGATGTGTTCTCGGGATGGTCAGGTTCGGGATGCCCCGAGCAAGCAGGCGCAGCGACAAAAATTCCGCCGCCGTCAAATCCGAAATGCTCCGCAGGCGGGCCTTCATTTTCTCAACTGCAGCTTCGGCAAAAGCGGATCGGGGAGAAGTGATTTGCGCAGAGCTTGGCGAGCCCGCCAATCGTCGAACAAGATCTTGCCGACTGTTCCGACCACACCGAAAACGAAAAACATCGTCACGGCGATAAGCGGGATGATGTTCATGGTGCCTGGGTTTCTCTGCAACGATGCGCTCGGCGCGATCAACTTCGGACGAAGCGAAACAGGCTGGATGTTGTAAGCATATCCGCCTCGTCCACAACGCGTAGGTCGTCGACGCCGTACCGAGAGTCGTATTTGAGCGTCGCCCGTCCGTCCGCGCGGCTCGTCACCGCGGCCAACAACCACTGCTGCCGACTGGACATCCACAACGACCACTGCTGACCGACTTCGACCATTGCCGGCATCGGCAAATCCTCGCAAATCCGCATTATGGCAACGGCCGTGTTGCGGCCGGCACAACTGCGCGGCGCGCATAGATTTCGTCCCACCCAGTGCTTGCCGGTAGACCCAACTCGGTGGCACATTCCTCACGGATTTCTTCTTCAGCGCAGAACGCGCGGAGTTCATGCCGGGTTTGCCGCATGGACGGCAGAGCAATCCTCTTACCGAAACGCATGGACGTATTCATCACAGACCTTCTTTCGCGAACCTGACCCTAGCGGATCAAAATCAAATACTGGACACCGGCCAGCACGACGACGACCGCAATAGTGGCAAACACCCGCCAATTGCGATCGTGAAGAAATCCAAACATAGGACACCCTTTCATCGCAGCGCTGCCGTGCATATCGATCAAGACCTGACGATCAGAGGCTCCAGATGGCTTTCGTGAAACCATCTCTCCATCGCGACATTTCTGGTTCACTCGCATACGGATTCAATGATGCGATATACCCGGGATCAAGCTCGTCCGCTTCGGACGGCCGGTAACTCCGAGGCTTTATTCCACCCTTCGGCATAAATCCGACTGAGACGGAAGGCTGAATTATCCATTCATATCACCGCGTATAATGGGCTGGCGGCGGCACACAACCGCCGCCATGCTCATATCATGCCGCCTGCAGGTTGACGGCCTTCGCACCTTTGACATCCGATTGGATTTCGAAAGAGACGCGCTGTCCTTCGGACAGAACCCTCATGCCCGCCATCTCGACGGCGCTGGCATGCACAAACACGTCTTTGCCGCCATCCTCGGGCGCGATAAAGCCAAAACCCTTGCTCGCATTGAAAAACTTCACAGTGCCGATCGTCATAATTACGTCCTAACGCTTTATTTCGACCAAGCGTCTGCTTGGTCGGCGAAAAACGAGACAATCAGTCTGAAAGTTTGCGTCCATTTGCCGAAGTCCGCACATCGGCGAACGGGCAACTCAACGGTGTGATTCATCTGACGGGAGCGCCGTCGCCTCGTAGATATAGGCGCTCGATAAGCGTAATACAAGTTGACGCGAAATTGTTTGCGCCAATTATAAAGTTTGGCAGGTGCGTCGTGGCTCGTGAAACCGTTCATATCGTCCAGGCCTATATTGCCGGAGAAGGCACGCGCATGAAGCCCGAGACGCCGATCCCCTGCAAATCGGCGGAACTGGCGCGCCGGACGGCGGAGCGGCTGGCCGAAAGCAAACTCGGCGTCGTGGCATTCTCGAGTTCGGGAGACCCCGAATTAGGCGAATATGACGACGAACCGACGATTATCTTCAAATCCGGACGCCTGCCGCCTCAATTTGAAGAATAAAGCATGGCACGATAGCGCTAAGAAGGTGCTATAACCTTTTCCATCAACCGCGCCAGAATGGCGGACGACGCAAGTCATCCGCTGGCGCGTAGTCTAATCCAGAATGTTAGTGCACGACGCGGAGCCGGTATCGGTACTGCGTGAGCAGCTTTACTGCGCGTGCGCCACCAGAAAGGCCAAATTGATTTTGTCGTTCCTGACCGTCTTCGGACGAAGCGCGTTGCTGTCCCCGTGGGATACCGAAGATGCGATCCGTGAAGAGCTCTTCGGCGTCGAACGTCTCGAACAGCACGCCGAAAGTTTGGCTGCCGCGCAGAGCGTTACCGCAACCCCCATCGCCCGCCGTCCCCTGTCCGACCGGTTGAAAGACAACGAAGCCGTTCTCCTCACGGCCTATCGCGAAGTGGGGCGCACCAGCCGCGCCGGACAAGTGGCAACGCCAGCGGCCGAATGGCTGCTCGACAACTACCATCTGGTCGAAGAGCAAATCCGAGAAGTTAGGGATGATCTGCCGCCGCGCTACTATCGCCAACTGCCGAAACTGGCCGACGGACCGTTCGCCGGCTATCCGCGGGTTTTCGGACTCGTGTGGGCCTTCGTCGCGCATACCGATAGCCGCTTCGATCCCGACATGCTGTGCCGGTTTGTGCGTGCCTATCAACGCGTCCAGCCGCTCACCATCGGCGAATTGTGGGCCATCGCGATTACGCTGAGGATCGTACTCGTCGAAAATCTCCGGCGCGCCGCCAAGCGCATTGTCTCGAGCGGCGCAGCCCGCCGCGACGCCGATCTGGCTGCCGACCGTCTTTTGGGCGTCAACGGTCAGACCGCGGAGCCCGTCGAAACGGTCCTTCGCGCCTATGTCGGCACACCACTGCCCCAGACCTTCGCTGTCCAACTCGTACAAAGGCTGCGTGACCAGGATCCCCGGGTTACCCCCGCCATGGCTTGGCTCGAAGAGCAATTGACGGCCCAAGGGAAAACCGCCGACGAATTGGTGCATAGCGAGCACCAACGCCAGGGCGCGGCGAGCGTCACGATCCGCAACATCATCACCAGCATGCGGCTGGCGTCAGGTGTCGATTGGACGGAACTGTTCGAAAGCGTCAGCTTGATCGATAGCGTGTTGCAGTCGGGCAGCAATTTTGCTGGGATGGATTTTCCGACCCGCAATCTTTACCGCAGCGCAATCGAAGAACTGGCGCGCGGCTCGCACCTGTCGGAACTGGATATCGCGCAAGCAGCGCTCGCGGCTACGAAAGATCAACCAGGCCGGGCCGCCGATCCGGGTTATCATCTCATTTCCGGCGGACGCAAAGACTTCGAGCGGACCATCGGATTTCGCGCACCGCTGCGGATGATGTTCGCGTACGGCCGCGTCACTATTACCGGATACATTGCCGCCGTTCTTCTGGTCGCGGTCGCAGTTCTGCTTCTGCCGCTGCTTTCCATGCGAATAGGTCTTTGGCCGCTCGCGACGCTTGCCGTTCTTGGCCTACTACCGGCCGTGGATCTGGCGGTCGCGCTGGTCAATCGCGCGGTCACCACGGTTATCGGAGCAACGGCTCTGCCGGGCCTGGCGCTTCGCGACGGCATCCCGGAGGACCTGCGGACGGTCGTCGCCGTGCCCTTCCTGCTCACCAGCCAGGCAGCGATCGAAGAACAACTCGAACGACTGGAGGTCCACTTCCTTGCCAGTCCCGACGGCGATCTGCATTTTGCTTTGTTGTCAGATTGGCTGGATGCGACGAGCGAGCATTCCGCGGGCGACGATGAGCTTCTCACGGATGCGGCGGCGGGGATAGATCGCCTGAACAGCCAATACGGACCGGCGCACGCCGGCAAGCGTTTCTTGCTGCTTCATCGCCGCCGTGTCTGGAACGAGGGCCAGCAGCAATGGATCGGCTGGGAACGCAAACGCGGCAAGCTGCACGAATTGAACCGCCTGCTGCGGGGAGCGACCGACACCACCTTTGTAGCGATTGACGGTAACGCGCCGGCCGTGCCGCCGGACGTGCGCTATGTCATCACGCTCGACGCCGACACGCGCCTGCCGCGCGAAACCGTTCGCCAACTCGTCGGCAAGATGGCTCATCCGCTCAACCGGCCGCTGTTCGACGCCACGGCCAGGCGCATTGTCGAAGGCTATGCCGTGCTGCAGCCGCGCGTGACCCCATCCTTGCCCGTCGGTCGCGAAGGATCGGCCTTTCAGCGCATTTTCTCCAGCATGAGCGGAATCGATCCTTATGCCTCCGCCGTTTCGGACGTGTATCAGGATTTGTTCGGCGAAGGCTCTTATGCCGGCAAAGGCATCTATGATGTCGACGCGTTCGAGCTGGCGCTTGCGGACCGCGTTCCGGAAAGCACCCTGCTCAGCCACGACCTGTTCGAAGGAATCTTCGCCCGCGCCGGTTTGGCCTCCGATGTCGAAGTCGTCGAGGAATATCCTTCCCGTTATGACGTCGCGTTGGCGCGCCAGCATCGCTGGGCGCGGGGGGATTGGCAGCTTCTGCCGTGGATATTCGGCCGTCGCGATGCATCAGGTAATCAACGCCACAACAATTCGCTGCCGCGCATCGGGCGTTGGAAGATGCTCGACAATCTGCGGCGAACGCTATCGGCGCCCGCCGCCGTTATCACTTTGCTGATCGCCTGGACCTTGTCCGCGCGCGATGCGGTCGCGTGGACCACCTTCATTCTGGCGACAATCGCGCTACCGACGTTGCTGCCGGTGATCGCGGCCATTATTCCGTCTCGGTCCCGCACCACGGCCCGCAGCCATCTCGATGCCCTCGGCGGCGATATCGTACAGGCGTTGGCGCAAACATCGCTGACGCTGATATTCCTGGTTCATCAAGCATGGTCGATGAGCGATGCGATCGGTCGAACACTGTTCCGCCTGTTTGTGAGCCATCGCCGCCTGCTCGAATGGATGACCGCGGCCCATGCCACCCTCAGCCCTCGCCTTCAGTTCGCCGGCGTCTATCGCTGGATGGCGGGCAGCGTTGCGGTCGCGATTGCGGCCGCAGCCCTCGTTTGGCTAAGCGGCGGCCAAGCGGCTGTAGTTGCCTCCCCGTTCATTCTGTTGTGGATAGCAGCGCCCGCCATTGCGCGATGGGTCAGCCTGTCGCCGCTGGTTGCGGGCCATGTGCCGATGTCTAATGCCGACGCGCTCGAATTGCGTCTGGTGGCGCGGCGCACGTGGCGATACTTCGAGACGTTCGTCACGGCCGCCGACCACATGCTGCCGCCGGACAATTTCCAGGAAGATCCCAAGCCCGTCCTCGCCCGGCGCACCTCTCCCACCAATATGGGCCTTTATCTGCTTTCGGCCGTCACCGCGCGCGATTTCGGCTGGGTCGGAACGAATGAGGCCGTTGAACGCCTTGAGGCGACGCTGACGACGATCGGCGCGCTGCAACATTTCCGCGGCCACTTATACAATTGGTACGATACGAGCGATCTGCATCCCTTGGAGCCGCGCTATGTCTCGACCGTCGACAGCGGCAATCTCGCCGGCCATCTGATCGCCGTTGCCAATGCCTGCCGGGAATGGATCGATGCTCCGATTGCTGCAGCACAACTCTATGGCGGCATCGCCGATGCCATGCGACTGGCGCGCACGGCCATTGCCGCGCTCCCCGAGGATAGCCGAACCGAATTCGTCACCCAGAATGAGTTGGCGGTTGCGCTCGACACTCTGGATGCGGCGGTGCAAACGGCGGCAAAAGGCGGTTCCGCGGCGCGGCTTGACACCCTTACCACCCAGGCCGCAATCGTCGTCGATATCACGCAAACACTCGCCAGCAGCGATGATGCCGGTCTCGAGATGCTATTCTGGGCTCGTGCTGTGCAGCGGACGATCGCTAGCCATTACCGCGATGCGGCGCAAACCGTCGAACAGACAGACGTGCTACGGCAACGCCTCGTCGCCCTCGAAACGACGACGCGCACCATGGCGGACGCTATGGAATTCGGCTTTCTGCTCGACCCGCATCGTCGGCTGTTTTCGATTGGCTATCTCGTCGCCGAAGGCCGCCTGGACGAAAGTTGCTACGACCTGCTGGCGTCGGAAGCGCGCCTTGCCAGTTTTTTCGCCATCGCCAAAGGTGATGTTCCATCTCGCCATTGGTTCCGTCTTGGCCGCGCGGTGACCCCGATCGCCCATGGGGCTGCCCTGATCTCGTGGTCGGGCTCAATGTTCGAATATCTGATGCCGTCGCTGGTCATGCGCGCCCCCGCCGGAAGCCTGCTGGAAGAAACCAGCCACCTCATCGTGCAACGCCAAATTGCCTTCGGCCTCGAGCGCAAACTGCCTTGGGGCATTTCCGAATCCGCCTACAACGTGCGCGATTTGGAGTTCACATACCAATATTCGAATTTCGGCGTCCCCGGTCTGGGATTGAAGCGCGGCCTCGGTGAGAACGCCGTAGTCGCACCCTATGCGACGGCGCTGGCCAGCATGGTCGATCCCACCGCGGCCTTGCACAACCTTGCACGGCTGGCCGCAGCGGGCGCGCGCGGACGCTACGGTTTCTATGAAGCGGTGGACTACACACGCGTGCGCCTGCCAGCGGGAAGCGACGGCGCCGTTGTTCACGCCTACATGGCGCATCACCAGGGCATGACGGTGGTCGCCATTGCCAACGTGCTGCTCAACGGGCGTATGCGCGAGCGTTTTCACGCCGAACCGGCGGTTCGAGCGACAGAACTTCTGCTGCAGGAACGCTCGCCGCGCGACGTTGCGGCGGCCCGACCTTGGGCCGAAGACGCCAGCTCCGCTGTGGCGGTGCGGGTGTTCGACCGTCCCACGGTCCGGCATATCCGCACGCCGCGCGGTCCGACGCCGGCAGTCCAGTTGCTCTCCAACGGCCGCTATTCGGTCATGCTGACGGCCGCCGGTTCCGGCTATAGCCGGTGGCGCGATATTGGAATTACCCGCTGGCGCGAAGATACGACCTGCGACGATTGGGGGTCGTACATATATCTGCGCGATGTCAGGAGCGGTAATATTTGGTCGGCCGCCTATCAGCCGACCGGGGTCGAACCGGACAGTTATGAGGTCCAGTTCAGCGAGGACAAAGCCGAGTACACCAGGCGCGACGGCGCGATGACCACCGCGACGGAAGTGGTCGTGTCGCCCGAAAGCAATGCCGAAGCACGGCGGGTGTCGGTCTCCAACAGCGGTCTCAGGCCGCGGGAAATCGAGATCACCTCCTTTGCCGAACTCGTGCTGGCAAGCCCGGCAGCCGACAGCGCCCACCCCGCCTTCTCGAAACTGTTCGTCCAGACAGAATTCGACGCCAAGACCGGGCTCATCGTGGCAACCCGGCGGCGGCGCGCGCCGAACGAGCCCGAAACCTGGGCGGCCCATTTCTCCATCGTGGAGGGCGAGACGGTCGGCGACATGGAAATCGAGACCGATCGCGCGAAATTCCTAGGTCGCGGACGCGACGCCAAATCACCGGCCGCTATTTCTTCCGGACGGCAGCTGTCCGGCAGCACCGGAACCGTACTCGATCCCGTATTTGCCGTGCGTCGCCGCGTGCGCATTCAGCCGGGCGAAACCGTGCGCGTCACGTTCTGGACCATCGTCGCGCAGTCGCGTGTCGATCTGTTGGATTTGGCCGACAAGCATCAGGACGCCAGCGCCTTTGATCGCGCCGCCACATTAGCCTGGACCCAGGCGCAAGTGCAGTTGCGCCATCTCGATATCGACGCAGACGAAGCGAGCCTTTATCAACGGCTGGCAGGCCACGTGCTCTATACCAGTCCTGCCATGCGGCCGAACGCCGACACCATCCGTCGCGGCAGCGGCGGCCCATCCGGCCTATGGGCGCAGAGCATTTCCGGCGATCTACCCATCGTGCTGGCGCGGATCGACGACATCGAAGACATTGCGCTCATTGGTCAACTGCTGCGAGCGCATGAATATTGGCACATCAAAGGGCTGGCTGCCGATCTGGTCATTCTGAACGAGCGCTCGTCTTCCTACATTCAGGACCTTCATATTGCGATCGAAACGGTTCTGCGAAAGAGCCAGTCCCGCGCGCAAGAGGCGGCCGGAGTGACACGCGGCAATGTGTTCGTGCTGCGCGCCGATCTGATTTCGCAGGAAACCCGCGCCCGGCTCCCGGCCGTGGCACGAGTCGTTTTATCGGCCCGACAAGGCCGGCTCCGGGAGCAGCTCGACCGGCTACGCAAGGCAAGCCGCGCCGCACCGCCGCCACCGCAACCGCAACCGCAACCGCCACGACCTACCTCCACCGACATTCGCACTGCCAAACCCACAATGGCCGACCTCGAATATTTCAACGGTCTCGGCGGATTTTCGGCGGACGGCCGGGAATATGTGACCGTCTTGAACGCGGGACAAATGACACCCGCACCCTGGATCAATGTGATCGCCAATGAAGTGTTCGGCTTCCAGGTCGCCACCGAAGGCACCGGCTATACCTGGTCGGTCAACAGTCGCGAAAACCAACTGACGCCATGGTCGAACGATCCGGTCACCGATCGCGCCGGGGAAGTCATCTACGTGCGTGACGAGGACACCGGGGCTTTGTGGGGCCCCACGGCTCTGCCAATCCGCGACGAAACGGCCTCCTATGTGGCGCGCCACGGCCAGGGCTACAGCCGGTTCGAACTGGACGCGCACGGGATCAAACTGGATCTGCTGCAATACGTGCCGCTGCGCGACTCGATCAAGATTTCGCGGCTGAAAGTGCACAACACATCGGCTCGAACGCGGCGGTTGTCGATCACGGCTTACGTCGAATGGGTGCTGGGACAATCGCGTGCAGCGTCTGCACCGTTCATCGCAACCGAACGCGATGCCGCCACCGGCGCGATCTTTGCGCGCAATCCCTGGAGCACGGCGTTCGGGGAACGGGTAGCCTTCATCGATTTGGCAGGTCGCCAAAAACATTGGAGCGGCGATCGGCGCGAATTCCTGGGCCGCAACGGCGCACTCAACAATCCCGCCGCTCTCGCCGCCGACGCACCGGTACTTTCCGGCCGCGTCGGATCGGGCCTGGATCCTTGCGGGGCACTGCAGACGCCGCTTGTGTTGGCGCCAGGGGAAAGTACCGAGATCGTCATTTCCCTCGGCGAAGCTGCCAATGCCACCGACGCGCAGGCGCTCCTCACCCACTATCGCGATGTCGATCAGGATGCCGCGTTCAGCGAAGTGCGGCAGCATTGGGATGACCTGCTGGGCACCGTCCAGGTCAAGACACCGGACCGGGCGATGGACCTCATGCTAAATCATTGGCTGTTGTATCAGACGGTCGTCTGCCGCTTGTGGGCACGATCGGCCTTTTATCAGGCGAGCGGCGCCTATGGCTTCCGCGACCAGATCCAGGACGGAATGGCATTGACCATGGCGCGACCAGCCATGACGCGCGAACACCTGCTCCGCGCCGCGGCGCGCCAGTTCGTCGAAGGCGATGTGCAACATTGGTGGCTGCCGCCGTTCGGACAAGGCGTGCGCACCCGCATCTCGGACGATCGCATCTGGCTCGCTTATGCCGTGGCTCAGTATGTTCAGACCACCGGCGACAAAACGATATTGGACGAGCAGGTGCCGTTCCTGGAAGGTCAGCCTCTCCACGCCGAAGAAACCGACGCGTATTTTCAGCCGGCCGTTTCCGATCGGACCGCAACCCTGTTTGAGCACTGCGCTCGCGGGCTCGATCTCAGCCTGACCACCGGCGTGCACGGACTTCCGCTGATCGGTACAGGCGATTGGAACGACGGCTTCACCCGCATCGGCGACAAAGGCCAAGGCGAAAGCGTTTGGCTCGGCTGGTTCCTGCACGCTGGCCTTGCTGGCTTCGCACCACTGGCAGAAGCACGCAACGAAAGCCGGCGCGCCGCGACGTGGCGTGCCCACGCCGTCGATCTCAAAGCGGCACTCGAACGCGACGGCTGGGATGGCGACTGGTATCGCCGCGCCTATTTCGATAACGGCATGCCACTCGGCGCTGCGGCCAATAGCGAGTGCCGCATCGATTCGATCGCCCAGTCCTGGAGCGTGATATCCGGCGCCGCAGACCCCGCCCGCGCCGCCCGCGCCATGGCAGCCGCCGATGAGCACCTGGTTCGGCGCGACGCCGGGCTGGCGCTGTTGTTCACGCCGCCCTTCGACGTCTCACCACTCGATCCCGGCTACATCAAGGGCTACCCGCCTGGCCTTCGCGAGAACGGCGGGCAATACACCCATGCCGCCGCGTGGTCCGTCATTGCTCACGCCATGCTGGGCAATGGCGATAAAGCGACGGAGTTGTTCGCGCTGCTCAACCCGATCAATCACGCCAGTTCGCGCGCCGGGGTGCGCCGCTACAAAGTCGAGCCGTATGTCGTGGCCGCCGATATCTACTCCGAACCGCCCCATGTCGGGCGCGGCGGCTGGACTTGGTACACCGGGTCGGCCGGCTGGATGTACCGTGCCGGAATTGAGTTCATTCTCGGGCTACAACGGCGGGGCGCCACCGTGTTGGTGGATCCTTGCATCCCGAAAGAGTGGCCGCGCTTCGAAATCGCCTATCGCTTCGGGACGACGCTCTACCGCATCACGGTCGAGAATCCGCAGGGTGTGAACCGCGGGGTGGTCTCGATCACCGTCGACGGTGATACTTCCAGTGGGACGCCACCACGGATCAACCTATCCGACGATGGCCGCACACACGAAGTGAGGGTGATCCTCGGTTGAGAAACAAGACGGTGGAAACGCTTCGTACAGCCGGTTCGATGGCCCTGCCGATCATGGCGGCCATCTCTTCGGTCAGGGTGACGCTCTGCTTCGCTTCACTAGCATGGGCAGAGCGCCACCCCGCAGGGGCGACAAAAATCCTCACCAGAAAATGGCTAGGGGATGCACAGATTTCTGAAGTCCCATCCTTGAGCGAAGGCGCGGAAATATTCGAGGCCGTGGTGGAAGGTGATTGGGCCTGGAGGTTTGGAGGATTTGTATCCGTTCCAGCCCCCGAGTTTGGCGATGATCCAGGCTGCCCAGGCGAGGCTTTTCTGGGGATGAGGGTTCATCTGCAACGCCGTCTTGCCTTGAAGAGTTTTGTTGATCGCGGCCAGGGCGGCGATTTCGGCGGGTGAGAACGCCAGGGCCGCCGGTTGACGGTCGCGTCCATTGCGGGCTTGCACCAGTTGGATGATGATGGCGGCGGCTTTGGCTGCCAAGGCGACCAGCTTTTCCAGGCGCTGAGCGGTCTGGATTTGGCTGTCTTCGATGCGAAGCCCTTGGCTCTTCATAATCCGGAAGAACTGTTCGATCACCCAGCGCTGCTTGTACCAGCCGACGATCTGCCAGGCCTGGATGACGGTCTCGATTTTATGCGTGGTGAGAAGCAGCCAATGAACGGCTTCGGCTCCTTTGGGTGGCTTCTCCTCGACAACCTCGACAAAATTGACGGTTATGCTTTGGGGCAGGTCCTTTTCCACCATGTTCGGACGTCTGAGGGCGACCTGCCCGAAGCGTATGGCGAGCTTGGCGCAGCGGGGTTTGCGGCCCGTGCGCTCCCGCAGCTCCATAGCTTGGCGGTCCTTCATGGGCTCAAGGCTTACGGCTTGGCGCAAGGTTCCCCCGCCCGCAAGAGCGTGATCGTGCATCAAGCGGGTCAAAAGATGCATGTTCCCCGCCGGAATATGGGCCCAGGCCGCATAGAAATCTTCTTCGCGGTCGCCGATGACGGTGATCATCGCAGCCCCGGCCAGTTTGGTCTTTGCGGCTTGCGCGGTCTCGATCCAGCGCCGCGATTCCTTGTCAGCCAAAGCCCGCTTGTTATGCGGCACCTTCACCACATCCTTGCGGTTCCAGACTTGACCGCTCACCAGCCCCAGGCAGATGCCGCTATCGCCATCGACCGCCAGCATGGGATGCAGCAGAAGGCCGAAGGCATTGCCTTTCTTGATTTTGCCCAGCCCCCGGCGCGCGTCTTCTGTGGTGGAAAATTTGATCTCGCTGGTGTCTTGCAGGGCCAGAACGTGACGGCCCTGCACCGCGGCCCCGGTCTGATCGCTCCAGCTCTCAATCACTTGCGCAGGCGTCACTCTGGGGTTGCCGAGCAGACGGTTAAAGCAGACTTCCAGCGACCGCTCGCCGCCGGAAAGCCGGCGCAAACACACCGTTTTGTGCGCGACCATGCCTTCGAGCAGAGCCGCCCCTTTTTATCAAGGCGGCTATCCCCAAACCGGCCTGCCGACCAATCCTGTCTCTTCATTCGCCGCGCTCCCGACTATCAAAGCGCCGCAAATTGAATCATGCACCCAGCCCCAGCGAAACCTCGTCCAGCCAGACCGAGTCAATCCGACACACCACGATCTGTGCATCCCTTAGCAGAAAATGGGGGGCATATTTTGGGGTATCTGAAAAATTCAAAACGTGATTTCTCTTTGTTTTTCTTGACCTTATCCAAAACTTATGGCTCCCTCCGGCTCCGCCATTGATTTTGCTGAAGAGTTTCCGATTAACATCAGCAAGCGGAACATGACGAGTTCCGTCGTTTCTACTTTGCAGGCGCGCTCTTTCAACATATCGCTCGTGAATGCTGGAAAAGCCTCGTAACCCTGATCTGCAGCCCTGGTCCCAGGCTTCACCGCCAATCAGCCGTCCCCATGGCGGGCTCGGGGATGCCATCGCGGCGAACCAATGCGGGGTCTTCGGCTGACACTCCGGCAGCATTGCATCGAACGATGCGCGGCATTGCGGCGAGCATCCAGAAAACTTTCGGTTCAACAGGGAAACAATATGTGAATCGCCGCTGCCGTAACGCAGACTATCAAGGTGAAACCGGGTTGCAGCAAATATCCGACGCCGCTCTGACCCGCTTGTCACTCACAGCGCCCAGGCTTATCTGGAACCACCCGTAAACGTGCGGGGTGCATGTAAAACACATCCGCCAGAATATGATGATCGCGGCGGTAGACTTCAGCCATGATCTTGTAGAGCTCAGGATCACGTGCCTTGAAGTCAGCCGATGTCGCGACCGTGACATCGCCGTGGTGATAGGCAAAATTCGAATTGAACCAGAATTGGGTTCCCTCAGCCCAATACTCTTCGACATTGTTGTTCATATACGCGCATGTCCACAGCCCCTTCTTGCGGGCATGCCGGTAGGCTCGTTCGACCCGCGCAACAAGCTTCGGATCGACGCTGCGAAGCGTATCGAAGATACTGTGCGAGAATTCGTGGACAAGAATGTTCTCGCCGTAATACCGGGTTCCGGGAACGCCCATCACGTTCTCGACCGCTCCCGTGGTATAGAGACCGCCCATGCCGCGCGCCCGTTGCGCCCAATATTCCCGATCTGTCATTTTGCCGATCGTGCTGGAGTAATTTCGGCGCTCATCCGACGTCAAACGGGGATCATCGGGCGCCGGTTTCTTCCAGTCCCGCTGTTCGGGAATGTCCGTTGTCGTTTCATCCATCGCCATGATGCCGACCCGCGCCCCTGCATGGATCATGGCGCGACGGACATCTCTGCGTTCTGACAACATATAGAGGACAATGTCGCGAGCCAGCAAAAGCGCCGTATCGGGGACCTTGCCGGACGACACAATGGGGATTCCCGATGCGTCCGCATATTTCGTGTAGAACGGATCCAATTTGAGTGCCGCTGGCGGGTGCCCCACGATAAAGGCATCGAAATTGGCAATTTCTGCAGCCTGCAACGGTGATGGTCCGCCATCCCCGCCAACAGCCGATACCGTGGCAAGCCATCCGCCGAGCACGATGGCAGCCCTCAGCCGCACAGATTTCACCTTCGCCATCCGATTGTGCTCCGCCGTGTCTGCCATAGAGAACCCCGGCGCCCAACCGGCGAACATCATACGCCATCCGGCACTTGTGAGCCGTGCTGCGACAACCTCTGAAGATTAAATGTTATACGGTATATTATTTTGCCAATCAACGCGAAAACGCGACAGAACGGCAAGAAATGCATGCAGAAGCTTTTGCATCGCCCTGCAAATGCCGGTATCAATATCGCAATCGTATACGATTTTACGAGAAGGACGAAACATGAAACGGCGTCTGCTCGGGAACGTTCTTCTGTTTTCGGCGCTTTGCTTTCCGGTGCAAGCGGCTCCGCCGGCCGGCGGATGGGTGTTCGCGAAGTCGCCCGATTTTCCTGGCATCACCCGCGTTATCGTCAAACGCGATGGCGCTACCTGGAGCGGTATCGTCACCACGACGTGGTACGGTGACATGGAAATGCAGAGCGTTCGGCTGAGCGGCGATCAGCTGGTTTTCAAGCTCTCCAATGGCAATTCCGGCGTTCCCAAAACCGATATCGTCCTGGAACGGACCGAAACTGGTGTCCGCCTGCAGGGCAAGGTCTGGTGGCAGGAGTTCGATATTGCCGGCATCGCCGCTTCAACGGCAGAGCTGAAAGCGCTCGATTTTCCTCTCTACCCTTTGCCGCCGCGCCGCAAGGTTGCGCAGCAAAACCTCGCTCCGACGCCGCCGATGGGCTGGAGTTCCTGGAACAAATTTGCGACAGCCATCAGCGACAAAACCGTGCGCGAGACCGACGATGCGCTGGTGCGCTCCGGGCTGCGCGATGCCGGATACCTCTATGTGAACATCGATGACGGCTGGCAGGGCAAGCGCGACAGTGCGGGCGTATTGCAACCGAACGCCAATTTCCCGGACATGAAAGCCCTGGCCGATTATCTGCATGCGCACGGCCTCAAGCTCGGTATCTATACGTCACCGGGGCCAAAGAGCTGCGCCGGATATGAAGGCAGCTATGGCCATATCGAGCAGGACGCCAAGACCTTTGCCGCCTGGGGCATCGACTACCTGAAATACGATCTATGTTCCGGCGAAGCCTTCTATCACGCGGCCGATACGGTTTATGGCACCTATCAGCAAATGGGCGAAGCGCTCGCGGCAGCCGGCCGTCCGGTCGTGTACAGCCTTTGCGAATATGGCCGCTTCGATGTCGGCAGTTGGGGACGTGACGTTGGCGGGCATCTGTGGCGCACGACCGGCGACATCGAAGACAACTATGAAACGATGGCAAAGATCGGCTTCGACAAAAACGGTACGCCCAAGCACACCGGCCCCAATGGCTGGAACGATCCCGATATGCTGGAAGCGGGCAATGGCGGCATGACCACGGCCGAATACCGCACGCATATCAGCTTATGGGCGATGATGGCAGCACCACTGATCCTCGGCAACGACATTCGCAGCATGAGCACCGAGACACTGGAACTGCTTTCGAACCGCGAGGTGATTGCCATCGATCAGGACCCGGCCGGAGCCCAAGGCTTGCCGGTGAAAAAGGATGGCAAGATCGAGATCTGGACCAAGAAGCTGGCGGATGGCGCCGTTGCCGTCGGCGTCTTCAATCGCGATACGGCCGAACGCTCCGTAAGCATGGACTGGAGGGCGCTGGGCCTGCCGAACGTCGCCAAAGTGCGCGATCTGTGGGCCCGCACCGAACTCGACGGGAACCGACACGATTTCGCCGTTCCCGGTCATGGCGTCCGGCTGCTGAAGGTCTGGCCCTGATCGCTAGAGCAAAACGCCTTCGAAGGGCCTGACGTTTTGCTCTAGATTTTGATTGCCGCGGCGTTTTCGTGCAAAACCGCCAGCACTTTTGCGCAAGCCGCTCTAATCGCCGAGCGAAATGCTCATCGGCTTGTCCGCCCAGACTTCCCATTCCTGCACCGCAACGGCAGCCGTGGAACTGCCGCTGGACGAGGCATCGAACACGGCCCGCATGCAGCGCGTCGAAACCGGTTCGAAATCGACCTCAACCCAGCGATTGGTATCGGTTGCATAAGGCGTGGTCGCCTTCACGGGCAGCCAGTCCTTGCCGCTGCAATATTCCAGGTGCCATGCTTTCGGCGGTGCCACACCAACACCCGCTCCGGCCGGCTGGTCGTTCCAGAAATAGATTCGCGAACGCGTGAAGGTGACGGGCTGGCTCCAAAGATAAGCAATCCAGGGCTGGGCAGGATTGTTTCCGACCCATGATCCCCACATGTCAGGCGGTAGAGGGTTCTGCCGCACGATACCGTCATTCAGCGCCTTGATCCAATATTGCGCCGGGATGGGCTCATTGGAGGCAAACACCTTTGCCGCTGCTGCGATGTTGCGTTGAGGAGGCAGGGTCTTCGCCGGACGCGGCGTGGTGATCACCTTTTTGATCGCCGCCGGTGCCGCGGTATCGTCCCATTGTAGTTCATCCAACGCAACGCTGCGACGGAAATGGCCGCCGTCTTTGGCATCGGCCGTGTGATAGGTGAGATACCATTTGTTCTTGAACGCGATGACGCCGGGATGGGAGGTCGTCGACGATACTGGCGGCAAGATCACACCACGATAGGTCCACGGCCCGAGCGGCGAGGTGGCCGTGCCGTAGGCAATGCAGGCATGATAGAATGCCGGTGTGCAGTCGCGCCCCGGATCGGTGTCATTATCGGCATAGACGAGGTAATAGGTGCCATTGCGCTTGAACAGCCAAGGCGCTTCGAAGAAGCCCGTCAAACCATCGATGCGCACTTCGCCCGATTTCGGTGTGATCATGTCGGAAGCGAGTTCCATCGCCCGCAATTTCCCGAACGTGCCCCAATAGATGTAGACTTTGCCGTCATCGTCGACGAACGGCGTCGGGTCGATGTTCTGCAGATCGTTGGATTGCGGCACCGATTGGGAAATGATCGGGCCCGATGGATGAGCATCGCGCCAGGGACCGATAATATGGTCGGCCACAGCCACTCCGATGGCCATGCAATCCTTGTCGGAGCAATGCGCCTGCATCACCGGTGCATAGAGATAGAACTTCTTGTCCCGGCCCTGAATGATCTGACCAGCATAGGCGCGGCCCGGCGTCGCCCATTTGAATATCTGTTCGGGCCGCAGAAAATGCGGATAGTGCTGCCAGGTTCCGGAGGCCAGATCCTTGGTGGCGAAAAGCTGCCATTCGTTCATGATGAAATCGTTGACATCGGGAGCGGCCTCATCTCGCCCCGCCAGAATGTAGAGCGTGTCTCCATCCATGACTGGCGCCGCGTCGGCCGAATAGGAGCTGCCGTCAGACACAAGAGGGTTATGCGCAACATGCAAGGGCACGGCCTGCGGCACGCCCTGACCGTACGACGCAGCGGCCAATAATCCGACACACACTCCGTAACGCCAATATGCGGCAGCCATGACAGTTGATCCCTTATTGAGAAGCCTTGGCCTTGAACAGCCGAACACCGAACAGCGGGCCGGCAGTCGTGCCGTTGCGCGGCACGAACCTCACCGTGACCTTGGCCTTGCCCTTGGTGAGTTTCTCCGGCACCGAGTAGTCGATATCCACCCATTCCCCAGGCTTGGGAGCCTTGAGGGTTTCATGAGCGATGACGGTATCACCGACCAGGATGTCGAAGACGCGGCCGGTTTCCGAACCCCAATAGGTGGCCTCAAGGATGAGCGGGCCGGGCGATTTGCCGTCGCGCATGGCGGCCAGTTCGAACTCCATATAACCGCCGGAGCGAACATCGCGTCCGTTATGCGCCCGGTAGACGACCGGCCAGGAGTTATCCGAACGCAAAGCGTGATCGTGCTCGGATTGCATCTCGCCGAGATGAACGACGTCAACTGACCGCGCCGCGATGTCCTTTTGCCGCGCCTGATCCGCCAAGAATGCGGCACGCGCCACCGTCCACTCGGCTTCGCTGTAGCGGTTGAAATACACCGCACAACGCCGCTCCCATTGCGAATAGAACGGCCTGAACACGAGTTCATCGGGACGGCCGACACCGTTGGTGCGATAAACCGCCTCTTGAACCGACACCGGAACCAGTCCGGCCAGCAGATCCGATCCGACCAGCGCCGGCGCGACACCTTCGAACGGCTGGTCGGCGGGACCAAGGTCGGCCGCCAGCACCAGCGGACCGCGGCAAACGCAAACGGCCTTATCGTTGCCCGCCGCGGATTCGAGTCTCAAGGCCAGCGGAATATCGAGCGTGATGGTGTCACCGCTTTTCCATAGGCGCCGCACCAACGCATAGCCCCGCTCGTGCACCGCCGCGGCAGGCTTGCCGTTTACCGACACTGACACGGTGGGTGCCCAGCCCGGGATGCGCATTGCGATCGTCAGCGGCGCCTTGCCTGTGATCTGTTTCACGTTGAAGGAGATATGCCCGTCGTAGGGGTAGCGCGTCTGCAACTCGAACTTGGCGTGCTTCTCCGGCCATTCGAGGTTCGAAGGGATGAACAGGTTGACGTACAGCGTGTCTTTGGCCTGCCAATAGATGGAATCGCCATGCTTGGCGTGACTCTCCATGCCGGACAACACGCAGCACCAAAAGTCGCTTTCCGGTGAGGAGAAGCCGCGCCCCGCCCCCGACAGCATCGGCGTCATATAAGTGAACATGCCCGTTTTCGGATTCTGCGCCGCCAGGATGTGATTGAGGTGCGTGCGCTCGTAATAGTCGAACAATGCACCATCCGGCTGCCAGGCAAACAGATGGCGGGTCAGTTTCAGCATGTTGTAGCTGGAGCAATGCTCGCACGTCTGCTCGGTGAGATGCTCCGCAATGGTATCGGGCTGGAAGAAATACTCGCGATCGCCGTTGCCGCCGATCACGAAACTATGGTGATGCGTCACGGTGTCGAAGAAAAAGACGGCACCACGTGCAAAATCGCGGTGGTCCGACACCTCGGAAAGGCGGGCCAGCCCGATGATCTTCGGGATTTGGGTGTTGGAATGCTTGTTGGAGAGTTCATCCTTGCCAGCGACGACGGCATCCAGGACCTTGTGATCGTAAATCCGTTCCGCCAGCCGCAACCAGCGGCCGTCTCCGGTGCGGGCATAGAGTTCGGCAAAGCTCTCGTTCAGACCGCCGTATTCGCACCCCAGCACGGATTGCATCTGCTCGTCGGAAAGCGCCGAGAACATCTTTTCGAGGTACCCTGCGAATCCGACTGCCACGGCAAGCGCCTCAGCATTTCCCGCCAATCCGTGCGCATCGAGCAGCCCAGCGAAGACCTTATGGAGGTTGTAGAGAGGCGACCAGGCACCGTTGAGGTCAAAACCGTACGAGTGAATGTCGCCGACGGCGATTTCCTTGAAGATCTCCTTGCCGTCAACGACCTTGCCGTCCTTCCGTTTGCGCATGAAGCCAGCGACATAGCCGTCACCTTGCGCTTTCTGGACACGATCCATCTCCGACACGATATAGGCGATGCGGTTTTTGCACTCGGCGTTGCCGGTCTGGGCGTACATCAAGGCGAGGGCGCTCAAATAGTGGCCCAGGCCTTCCCCCCCGATGGTGTCGGATTCCCAGCCGCCATAGACCTCGCCTTTGATGGGAAGTCCGGCGAATTGGTGGTAATTATGAAGGAAACGGTCGGCCGACAGTGACAGCAGGTATTTCAGGTTGGAGTCGACCGCCGTGGCATAAGGCGACGGCAGCAAGCGCACGTGATCAAGCGGAAACGGCGATGCCACGGTCGGCATGGCAGCCTGCGCCGCGTGGGCACCGGACATGCCAAGAAGAGCGGCAGCCGCGGTGCCTTGCAGTAGAATCCGGCGAGAAACCGCTACCGATACGATCATACCCGTTCCCCCTATGCCCTTCTGTCTCATTGCGTTATATTATACCGTATACAATTATGGATCAACGGCTGTCTTGCCGTCTGGGATAGGAGCCGTACACTCGCCTTAAGGGGCTTTTCCTGATGAACCGGTTTTGTCGCATCCTGGTGCTGATCGTGTCTCTGACTAGTAGTTCTTCCCTTCTTCCCGCCAATGCCGGCCTACCCGCCAACGGCACGGACACCGCCTTCGAGGCGACCTACACCGCCGAATGGGAATGGCGGAACAAGCATGCCGCACCGGATGAAGATACGGCGCAAGGCCAAGTGCCATCGCAGCTGCCCGATGTCAGCGCGCCGACACAGGAGGCAAAACTTCATTACCTGGAAGACGTGCTGAGCCAGCTCAAGAAGCTCGATCCGGCGGCCTTGTCAGCGCAACGGGCGATTGACTACCAGATTTATCTTTTCCAGATCGAAACGGCGATAACCGACCAGAAATTCAAGACCTACCAGCGCCCGCTCAGCTCCGATACCTCGTTCTGGGGCGATCTGGCCGGCATTGCCCGCTGGAATTTCCGTAGCGAAGAGGATTATCGAAATTACATCGCCCTGCTGAACAGCATGCCCCGCTACTTTCAGCAGAACATCGCGAATATGCGGGCCGGTCTGGAGCGCGGCTTCAGCCTGCCGCAGATCACGCTCAAGGGGCGCGATGCCAGCGTGCGCAGTGTCATCGACGTAGCAACACCGGAAGATAATCCCTACTTTGCGCCGTTCCGGGCTATGCCAAAAACACTATCGGCCGAACGGCAAGCTGAATTGCGGCGCGAAGGCCTTAAGGCGGTCAACGAGAGTGTGATTCCGGCACATCGGGAGCTGCTGCAGTTTCTGCGCGACAGCTACATCCCAAGGGCGCAAACCTCGATCGCGGCCTGCGACTTGCCGGACGGCAAGACGTTTTACCAAGCGCAGATCAAGAAATACACCACGCTCGACCTATCCCCTAATGCGATCCACGCGATTGGGATCGAGGAAGTTGCCGCCATCCGGGCCGAAATGCTGGCTGTCATGCAAGAGGTGGGGTTCAAGGGCGATCTGCAGAGCTTTCTCACCTTCCTGCGTACCGACGGTCAGTTCTACGCCAAGTCGCCGCAAGCCCTTCTCGAACGCGCCGCCTTCATCGCCAAGAAGTTTGACGGCAAGGCGGCGCAGTATTTCGGGCGCCTGCCCCGGCAACGTTTCGCGATCGAGCCGGTGCCCGATGATGTCGCTCCCTTCTTCACAGGAGGGCGCGGCGGCCCAGGCATTTATCTTGTAAACACCTACAACTTGCCCGCCCGCCCGCTTTATACCTTGCCGGCACTCACCATACACGAATCCGCGCCTGGACATGCGTTCCAGATGCCGCTGGCGGCCGAAAACACCGATCTGCCGCCCTTCCGGCGCGAGACGTTCATCTCAGCTTATGGCGAGGGATGGGCGCTCTACAGCGAACGGCTTGGTGACGAGATGGGGATTTATGAGACGCCCTATGAACGCTTCGGCATGCTCAGCTACCAGATGTGGCGGGCGGCCCGCTTGGTGGTGGACACCGGGATTCACGCCAAGGGCTGGACCCGCGAACAGGCGCAGCGCTACCTGCATCAAAACACGGCCCTGCCGGATTACGAGATTGCGACCGAAGTCGACCGTTACATCGCGTGGCCTGGACAAGCCCTGTCCTATTATCTGGGCGAAATGAATATTCGCCGGAACCGCCAGCGCGCCGAAGCGATTTTGGGCAGCAGCTTCAACATCCGCGCCTTCCACGATGCCATCCTGGCGCTTGGTTCAGTAACCCTGCCGGTCATTGATGCTCGGGTGGACCGGTTCATCGTGGACCATGGCAAAGGACCGTACCCGGACGAAGAGTAGCCGAACGGGCAACGCACCGCGGCTTCGCGGCCGCCGGCACGGCCAGAGCGCCGACTGTTCCGCAGCCAGATTGCTCTTGCCAGCAGCAGTATCGTATACTTCGAGCCGTATACTATCCGAAAATCGGCACGGGACTGACCAATGGCCATCATCGCACGGACACTCTCGGAACAGGCCTACAATCTGATCCGCGACCGGATCGTTTGCGGAGATCTGCCCTGCGGTGAAGCTATTCGTCAGGATGCACTGGCCAAGACACTTGGCGTGAGCAAGATCCCTTTGCGGGAAGCGTTTGCCCGTCTGGAACGCGACGGGCTTCTCACATCGATCACCAACCGCGGCTTCTTCGTCCCGGTCCTCTCGGAAGACGAGGCGGAAGAGATTTATGCGCTGCGCCTTAAGCTCGAACCAAGCGCCGTCGGCATGGCGGCAAAAAAGGCGACGGCCGCTGATCGCCAGACTGCCAAGGACGCCTTAAAAGCCCTGAACGAGCTGTCCACACCCGATAAAGCCGCTGCAGGACGGCAGCACCGCGCATTCCACATGAGTCTGGTGCACCCCATCCGGCATCCGATCACCATCCAGATCATCGAGCGCATTAACGTGGTGGCCGAGCGCTATGTGATCAAGCATCTGGAGCCGAGCGGCCGCAAGAACCGCGCCAAGAAAGAACATTCGGCCATGCTCGAAGCCTGGCTGGAAGGCAAGACCCGGCAAGTCGAAAGCATGATGCACGCCCACATTCAATCGACGCTTGACGACTTGCGCCGCCAATTTGAATTGGAAGGCAAAGGCCCCGCTTAACGGCGGGGTTTGCGGACCGTCTTCTTGTGCTGATCGGGTCCCGGCGTCACACCCGGAAGGGACAGTTCGACCATCGTCGTTCCCTGACCAAGCGCGACAGCATAAAGGCCGCGCTCTTGCTTGGCCGCTGACGCTAGCCGGTACCCGTCCCCTTCAAACGACAGATAGGCCGTCGGCGTGGCGGCATCACGGGGCGCTAAGAACAATTTCACCGCGCGGCTCACGGAATCATAGGTCACACTTTCGATTTTTCCGGCCGACAGCGTAATCCACAGTTTGGCGGGAGCGATATAGGTGCGCGTGCGGGCACTGTCCTTGGGCTGCAGCGTGACTGCACTCGCATTCTGTGAAACATCTCCGCCGAAGCCAAGCCAGCCGAATACCGGATGGTCAACCAGATAGGACGCCGCCGAATAGGCATGAGCAAAGAAGCTTGAGCCATAATCGCCGTTGATGGCGTCGAACTTCATCATATCCGGGAAAGAATGAAAGGCCGCCGAAGCGAAACCTTCGTCGTCGATATTGCTGAGCGAGCCCATCAAACCGCCGTAAGCCACGCGCAGGAGATAGAAGTCCTCAGGATTGCGCCGATAGGAATCGAACAGCGGCAGGGCATTGTTGGCCGAGCCATAATGATGCAGCTGGCGCTCGATGCGCTGAACCTTGCCGGCATAAAGGAAATCCCAGAAGCGGCGCGCCGAACCGTTATAGCCCCAATGCGGTATCGCGGGATCGTAGCCGAGGATGACTTCGCGGGTAGTATCAGCCTTATCATCGTGGCCGAAGTAGCGCATCCACGCATATACCTCTGGTTGGCCTGTCGAATCCCAGGGCATTTCCGAACCGAACGGATATTTGAGCGTGTTCCAATGGTCGGCACGCCCCTTCATGAGCGCCTCGATCGCATCTGCCTCGCCGGTCATGCCTTCGCGTTTGAGATCGCCGAGAATCGCCACAAAAACGTCGCCCTCCATCTGGCCGAACTGGGTGTAGTAAGGCGCCTTCGACATCATGGCTTTGATCGTTTCTGCCGCCCGCGTCAGGTAGGTCTGCCAGGACTGGCGCATGGTCAGTCCATCATGAAAGCGCGCCAGGCGGTACAACGTCCACCACGCTGCAGCGACATGCGGATAGTTGAAGGAACGTCCGAGATCGGCCGCATCCTTCTTGCTCCAGGCCGCCCATGTCTTCCAATTCAGCGCCGGATCATAGGTCCCGGCAGGCATGTTAGCCGGGTCGTAGTAATAGATACTCTTGTGAACGCCGTATTTGTCGCTGCCCTCGGAAACCTGGATTTTTCCCCATAGGGTTTCGTTGGCGAACGCCTCCAGCTTGGCCACTTCCGCCGGATCGGGATTGTCGAGTTCCTTCATGGCCGCGGCGAGCCAGGAACCAGCACCGCCTTCGTCGCTGAGACCGGCCACCCACACACGGCTGTCCTGGGTGATGATGTGCTTCGCTTCGTTGTCATAGCCCATGACAGAAGGCGCGCGCCGGAAGGGATCGGCTGGATCGCTGAACCACTGCTTGGTAGTCAAGAACCGCCCCATGTCGGCAACCGCTTCCACCTCAGGCTTGGTGACGAGGTAATGCACGGTCTGCTCGCTGCCATCAGCATAGGTCAAGGTGAGACGCACCCTGCCCCGCACCTTTCCCGTCAATGCGTATTTCTGCCAACCGTCCTGAAGAGCCTTGGCAGTTCCGATCGCGACCGCTCCGGCAGGATAGGTTGTGATCGATTTGACGGGCTGCGGCGCATGCACGAACAACGCACCCGCCATGTCGGCCGGCAAGATGTACCCCGGCACCCCGACGACGACCGGACGCTGCTCCGCAACGAGGGTCTGCTCAATCTGGCGGATCGAAGGCGACAATACGAACCGCACGCCGATCGTGCGCGTCTCGCCGGGCTTCAGGATCAGCGATGTTGGCTCGTTCCACTGGACGACGCCCTGCCATTCCTTGTCGGCAAATCCCTTTGAGGCGACCATCCAGTCGTAGAACCCTTCGAACGTCATGTTGCGCGGTTCGCCATCGTTGAAGAGCTTGGGATCGCCATTACGTCCGCGCTGATCCAGTATGGGCTTGTAGAGTTCGAACGGCGTGTCTTTTTCAGGCAAAACCAGCAGGGCGGGACCGGCACCGTTCAGGCGTGTCACCTGCAGATAGCCGCCGTCCCGGCCGACATAAGGATCATAATAGCTGGCCTGTTCGTGGGCCTGATCCAATTCGCGGCCGGTGATGATGTTGTCGAAGATCATTGGCAGGCCAAGCCCCCCAATCTCCACCGGTTTGTCGCCGGGATTGGTCAGCGTGAAGCGAAGCACGAGATGGCCATTGCTCTGCGTCCATTGGCGTGAAACGCGCAGCGGAAAATCATCCCCAAGACTGGCGGTGATGTCGGCGGCGGCAAGAACACCCGCCGTGTCGGCAAGCGGCGTCACCGGTTCGCGCTTGAAGGCCGTCGACGCATCGCGCCAGCCGGTTTCGCCAGCCGTGCGAACCCGCAAATCGATATCGCCCAGCCGATAGAAGCCGTTGCCGAGACGCTTGGCGAAATGGCTTGCCGGCGCGAAGTCGAAACCGCCGGCGGCGAGCTTTGGCGCCAGCGACACCAGCGTCTGGGAGTTCTGCTGCAGCATGACGCGGAATTCGCCCGTTTCGAACGACATCGTCGCGGTATCAGGCGCCGCGGCAGCGGCACCGGTCAGCAGCAGCACCGCTCCAAAGGCGGCAACATTGCGGAGATTGCGTTTGTACCCGGCCGGAATTTTCATCGTTTTCACCACAGCTATTGCCTCGCGGGCACGTCGATCAGATTGCGCAGGAAGAAATCGAATAGGGTATGCCAGAAATACGGTGTGTAAGTGCCGTGATTCCGGTTTGGGATCAGGACGAATTCGTGCAGTTTGCCAGCATCGACAAGAGCCTTATGCAGACTCAGGCTGGCCGCAATTGGCACGTTGTCGTCGAGGTCGCCGTGAATGAGCATCAGCTTGCCCTTGAGATTGCCGGCAGCGGAGATGTTGGAATTGCGTTCCCAGGTTGCATCATCGGCCAGTCCCATCGACACCTCGGGCCACCACGCCTTGTCGAGGCGCAGATCCTGGTTGCCGGAACTACCGACGGCCGCCGTGAAGAAATCGGGACGGCGCAGCAGAAAGCGCACGGCATCGTAACCGCCCGCGGAATGACCGAAGGCGCCCACCCGCGACAGGTCCAGATAGGGATATTGGGCCTGCATCGCCCGCATCACGCGGATGTGGTCGCCGATGCCCACCTCGCCCATATTCTGGAACGCCGGAAGACGGAAGGCTTGGCCGCGCTGAGAGGTGCCGCAGCCGTCGATCACCACCACGACAGCACCAAGCTGAGCCAGGGTGTTGGCCGGACTGCGGATTGCCTCTTCGAAACTCTCCGGCACATTGTGCGTGGTCGGACCGGCATAAACGTAATCGATGACGGGATAGCGCCGCTTGGGATCGAAATTCCGCGGCCGGTAGATCATGCCAAACAGATCGGTCTTGCCGTCATCGGCCTTGGCTGTGAAGGGTTCCGGCAACGAATAGCCGCTCGCCGCAAGCTGCGACGCATCGGCCTGGCCGAGTTCTGCCACGATACGCCCGTCAGCAGCACTGCGCAGCACTGTGCGCGTGGGTGTTACCGGGCTCGACATCGCATCGATGAACCATTTGCCGTCGTCGGAAACGGTGACGCGATGATTGAGAGGCTCGGGCGTGAGCGGGCAGATATCACCGTTGAGCGTCACGCGATAGAGCGCCCGGTAATAAGGATTGACGCCCGCCTCCCGGCCGTTTCCGGCAATGAGAATAGGGCCATCTTTGGCGACATGGAGAATCTCCGAAACCTCCCACGCTCCCGTGGTTAGCGCATTGCCGCCGGAGGGATCATCGCCGTCGCGCACCAGATAAAGCTGCGCCCAGCCGCTGCGCTCGGAGATGACGAGATAACCACCCAGTTCGGGTGCGGGCCGGAGGGCGCTCGATGTCACGGTTACGACCGGCTTGACGGCCTCATGGACCCGCACAATTGCTGCACCAGACACTGGATCGATATCGTAGAGATCGACTTCGCCGTACCCGCGCTTGGTCCATTCGTAGATTATGTGCCCCTCATTCCAATAAAGAGGCGGATCGCCCGGCCAAAGCAGCGGCAGGCTCGGCACCTTCAATGTCAAAACGGCTGGCGTATCCGGAGTGCTGACATCGATGAGGATCGGCTCAACCTGCGGCACATCCTTGGCGCCAGCGGTCGGATAAACCGTGGTGAACATGCGCGGGAAACGCTCGCCCGGCGGGGTCTGCTGTATACCGTGCCAGATGTAAGCGTCGTTGCGCAGCAGACGATAGGTGAGGATGCGCTTGGAATCAGGCGACCATTGCGCTGCCACCGGCATCGGCGGTGTATCGCTGTTGGCGGCGGCCATATCGGAAAGCAGCGGATAGTTCGTGCCATAGCGCCGGTCAAACGTGCCGTCGCGCGTCAATGGCGTTTCGCGCCCCGAACCAGCATCGATGAGAGCAAGATTATAGCCGCGGGCGACGATCTTCTTCTTGCCGTCCGGCGAAGCGACGCCCTTGGCATTGTCATCCTGCGCTGGCGGCGGCAGTGCTTTGACCGCACCGGTGGCGAGTGCAACTTGCCAAGCCCGGCCGGCGGCAAAGATGTCGAGTGTCCGCGCTGAAGCGTCGTATGCGATGGGGCGAATGCCGGCGCTGGCAGCGATTTTTGCGCCCAATGCGAGAAGTTTCGCGTTCAACTCCGCATCATGCGCCAGAACGTTGCGCTGACCGCTCGCCGGATCGATGAGGACGATCTCTCCCGAGCCTTGCGGACCATGGCGGAACAGCACCTTGCCCCCGGAAACGAAACGAGCTGACAAATCGAGGCCGGTGATGAGATCACGGAATTCACCGGCGAGGACTGCGTCAGCGGCGGCAAAGCGGTCAACATCCGCGGCGGAACTGGAAAAGGAAGCACAAACACACACCGCGACCCCGATAAGCAGGCGTCCCAAATCCGCAATCACGGCAAACCTCATCACGTTGGCAATCCCCAGCACAAAATGGGGCACTCATAAAAAGGCAACCGGCTGTCACCAGCCGGTTGCTTCAGGAACAGCATACGAAATCAATAACGGAAGCGAGCGCTCATTTGGATCGTGCGAGCCGCCAACCGCGTCGTCTCCGGTAGATACCTGTCGCGTCCCCAATACGACCGATCGGTTTCCTTGGTGAGGTTGGTGCCTTCCAAGCTGAAGGTCACCCACTTGAACGGCGTGTAATTGACTGCCGCATCGAGACGCGAAGTCGGATCGAACCACGGCGACAGGCCTGGATAGCTCGTCCATATCCACGACCGATACTTGTCGCGGAAATTATACGAAATGCGCGAGCTGAATTCCGGCGTATCGTAATAGAGTTCCAGGTTATAGGTATACCGTGACGTACCCGCCGCAGCATAGATATCGCCAGCCGGACTCAACGCGGCCCGCGTCTCCTGCGAATACGGATAAACGATCTTGTACGCCGTCATCAACGTAGCGTTCACCTTGCCGCCGAAATTCGACCAGAAGCCCGGCAGAAAGTCGAAGAAGGTTTGAGCGGTGAGCTCGAAGCCTTCGTAATTACCGGCGCCGGCGTTGCGGTTCGTATAATACTTGTAGGTTTCGCCGTTATACGTCTCGTTCTTATAGTCGTAGTAAATTTCACCATGCGGTTTCTTTAAGAAGTAGCCGAACGAAATCTGACCAGCTTTGCCGAAGAAGTATTCCAGCGATACGTCGTAGCTGTGCTGGCGCTTCGGTTTAAGATCCGGATTGCCAGCCCAGATTTGCTTGCTGTAGGTGTCGATCGTCTCCCACGAGCTTGAAGCTAGGAAGTCTGGACGGTCGATCTGGTAGTAATATGACAGACGCATTTGGAGCTTATCGGCGAAATGAATGGTCGCGTTCGCGTTAGGCAGAACGTCGGTGTAGTTCTTGTTTGCACTCTGCGAATTGACTGTATTACTCGTGGCCGAATAGTAATAATTCGTGCTGGCGACATCGCCCCAGGTGTTGACGACACGGACGCCGACCTGCCCATCGAGTGGGAAGTAGAGATTGGTAGCCCAGTTCGCTTGCGCATAACCGGCGAGCGAGGATTCGTGCGAAAGGTACGAATTGGTCAGATCGACATCCGGTGGCTCCGTCGAAGTCCAATCGTACCACGTGGTGCCGGTACCAGCGGCTGACCGTGCGATGATGAATTGGCGGATGCTGGCTTCGTTGTCGAGGATGCACTTCGAGGACAACCGGTACCAGCTCGGAGCCCCCTTCATGTCTAGCTGAACCTTTTGCATCGCACTGGCGCACGGGAACGAAGAGCCGGACAGCGGCATGCCCTTATTCACCCAGGCAGAGGAAGCATCAGGCCAGAACCAGGCATCGCGATAGCCAAAATTGCGGGCCGTGCGGCGGGTATTGTAGCGACTACCAACTTGCACACTGCGCAAGTACCAGTCGTCGCTGACAGTATAGGTCGCATCGAGCTGACCTACGCCTTCCTGGGATTTCGCGATCTGTCGCTGATCGTGATACTGATAAAGGTCGAAATCGCTCGCGTCGTTTAAGTCGACGTTATTGAACGTAACATAGGCGTTGCCCGCTGCCTTGTCCGACACAAAATCGATGGACCCTGACGTTGAGTCGTTGAAGCGGAAGACGCTATAATAGCCGTGATAGTTGCTGGCACTCCAGTTGTACTGACCGCTGGCGTTGACCGACAAACGCCCATGATGCCAGTGGGCTTCCACATTGGTGTTGAATTCGTCGGAATTGTACCGCTCGAAATAAGAGGTAGGCCCGCTCGGCGTGGTCAGAGTGCTGGTGTAGTCGTAAGATTTTGCAATAGCGTAATTGCCGGTGTTGCTTAGCATAGTGATGTTGGACAGCGTGAAGGCGGTATCCAAGCCTGTCATTGCCCGCAACTGATCACGATGAATTTTGTTGACGCTGGAGAAATAGGTGCCTTCCACGACGAAATCCAATTCGTCGTTCACCCGCCACTGGGTCGACAGGTTGACTGATGGCCGCGTGTTAACGCCCTGTTCATTGCCGTAGTACACGGCGTAAGGCACCATCGGGCCGTAATTGGAGTTGAGCGCCTGATATGTGCTCGACAGTCTGCTCCAGACGTAATTCGACTGAGAGCCCGGAGTTGTGACGTTATCGTTCCAATAGTAGCTGACGGGCGCGAGGGATTCGTTGGAGAAATAGTTCTCGTTGTAGCTGTTCTGGGTGTAAGCGACGTTGAGCAGGAAACCCATCTCGCCGATCGAGGTCTGGAAACGGTCCGCTGCCAGCACACTGAAATAGGGACTATAGGTATCACCGATACTGGCGTTTGACACGCGCACGCTCCCGGCGAGGGTCAAGCCTTCCGGCAGATCAAGCGGTCGGCGCAGATCGACATTTACAACGCCAGCAATACCTCCTTCGACCTGATCAGCCGAACGGGTCTTATAGACGGTAACCGCCTTCAGGAGTTCGGCCGGAATATTCGAAAGATCCATAGACCGCGATTCGCCGACGCTGGCGGAATTACCGTTCAAGGTCGTTCCGACCTCGGTCATACCACGGATACTGATCGATGATCCTTCACCGTGCGAACGCGAAATCTGCACACCGGTAACGCGCGACAGCGCCTCGATCACGTTGTTATCCGGCAGCTTTCCCACGTCTTCGGCCGTGACAACATCGACAATCTGCTTGGAACTCCGCTTGATGGCGGCCGAATTCTCCAAGCTGCCACGGATGCCGGTGACGACAATGGTTTCGATCTCGCCTGGCGACGAAGTGTCTTGCGCCCAGCCGGGCATTGTCATGATTCCGGCAGCCAGACTGGTGGCAGCCAACATTACTTTTCTGGTTTTAAGCATCGGCGGTCCTCTCCCCCCGTTTTGAGGTTATTTTGTCTTACAAATGTCGACCCGACGCCTCTATTTTGTCAATATTTTTTATACGGTATACTATTATGGAAGACCGATTTTGAAGGCGGCGTGTTGCTGGAGTGCCACGCAGGACACGATTGCCGTGCCGGAAATGCCGATTCGGCACGGTTGGAGAGGAAGGACATTTCCTATGGCTGGAAAAACATGGATAGCTGCAGTTGCGCTGGCCATACTCGTTCTTCCGCAAGGCGTGCTGGCCGATACGGTAAGTGCGGCAAGCAATCGCCTCTGCGTTGCCGGGAGATGGACGGCGGTTTCGGGCACCCCCGATGAAAAGCCAGTCCGATATGAAACCGCGCATTTTGCCTTCCGCTGGAAAGGCGACGCCAGCGAGAACGTTCAAGCCGCGGGCGAAGAACTCGAGCGCATTTGGGCGGTCTACATGACCAAGGTCGGGTTCACGGAACCTTTCTGCGATGCGGCCAGCAAGCACAAAGCCAATGTCAATATCGATCCCGCCTTCGGCTTGTCCGGCGGTCCGACCGGCGAGCGCGACATGGGCATGTGGATCGGCCCGCTGGGCCTGAAGGATCATTGGGGATTGGCGCATGAATTCGCGCATGCCCTGCAGGGCTCCACCCGCGGCCTGCGCGGCGACAAATACAGCGGCTGGCTATGGGAAAGTCATGCCAACTGGATGGCGCACCAGATGCCGGAATTCCGCAACGAGCTGCATTGTTCGGAAATGCTGGTGAACTATCCGCACCTTTATTACGGCAGCACGCGCGACCGCTACTGCAATTGGCAGTTCTGGGATTATGTGAAGGATGTCTACGGCTATAAGGCCGTCAGCGACGTGTGGGAAAAGGCTCTTAAACCGGATCAGCAGGGCTTTGAGGACGACGATCCGCTTTCCGTTCTGGCGCGCAACCAGGGCTGGACCATTTCCGATCTGAATGACGTGATGGGAATGTGGGCCGCTCACAATGTCGGCTGGGACTATGTCGATCCGGATGGCTATCCGGCAGGTCTCGTCTACCGGGCCAAATACGGCAATTATGACGCGCGCGAGGGCGATCGCCTGCTGCGGGTGACGGCGCTAGATTCTATAGACCTGGACAAGCGGCGGTTCCATGTGCCGTTCGCGTGGGCACCGCAGCGCTGGGGCTACAATCTTATCCGGCTGGTTCCCGATAAGAATGCGGCCGGGATCACAGTGAATTTCCGCGGGGTGGTACAAACGGCACCGGCGGCGCAGTCTTTACCCGGTCTTCAATTCGAACCCGACAAGATCGTCCCGCCCTCCTCTGATTGGCGGTGGGCTATCGTGGCCCTCGATGCGGCTGGCAATCCGCGCTACAGCGCGCTGGCGCGCGGCGCCCGCGGGCAACAAAGCCTCGCCATCAAACCGGACGATCAAGCCGTCTTCATGGTTGTGATGGCGACTCCCTCGCTGATGCAAAAAATCCGCTGGGATCAATCTTACTATTCGATCTATCGCTATCCATGGATGGCCGAATTCATCGGCGCCTGGCCGGAAGGCTTCCAGCCCAATGCGCCGCATCCGGCCGGTCACAAGCATGCCAATGGCGGCGGCTGGGTCGCTGATGCTGCTCATGTCGACGATAGCGTATATGTCGGCCCCTATGCCCGCGTGCTGGGCGGCACGGTCAGCGGCAACGCACGCATCGAAGACCACGCGACAGTCGTGAACGCCTCTATCGGCGGCCGGGCGAGAATTGCAGCCCTGTCGATTCTCGATGGCGGTGTGGTCGTAAAAGACGATGCGGTTATCGCCACCACGTTCAAGGGCATCGGAGCCTTCGAAAGAGGAACCGTGGTTTCCGGAACCGGCGAGATTTTGGGCGATGCCGAGGTTCGCGACGGCTTCGAAATTGCCAAAGGCGTTCACTATGGCTTTGTCGACAAAGCGGCGGCGGCCGATCCCAAACAAGGCGCCTTGCTGACCGCTCCCGTGCCGGAGGTCACCGCCAAACCCGAATTCGTTTGGCAGCCATAGACTGACGGAGAATTTAAGCGCCTCTTGCCTTGAAATATAGTATACGATATACCATGATAACATCCAAGCGAGGCGCTTGCAGCATTACAACGGTTTGGCCGAGGCGGTATTTTTGAAAGAGTCAAACAGTCAATACGGCTACGCCTCCTCGCTACGCGCCAGCTTTGCTGGGGTTTCGGCAGCCATCGTCAGTGCGCTGTTCATACAAGCGGGCAATGGCCTGCAGACCGACTTGACGGGTTTGCGTGCGGACGCCGCATTCGCGCCGGACATGATCGGGTTGACGCTGGCTTCTTATTATGCCGGCTACTGCGCAGCGCCCTTGGCCAGCCGCGCTATCGTGGGACGGCTCGGCAATATCATCAGCATCACTGTCTGCATGATCCTGGCCGCAGGTGCAATTCTGCTGCAACCGCTTATGGAGAACGCGCCCGTATGGATCGTTCTCAGAGCGGTTTCAGGTTTCGCCATTTCGCTTTCCTATGTCGCTATCGAAAGCTGGATCAACGATGCGGTGCACAATCCGGTGCGCGGCCGCGTCTTCAGCATCTATATGGTCATGCAGATCGTCGGGATGACGGCGGCCCAAGGCCTCCTCAGCTTCCACAATCTGGACAGCTTCACCCCCTTCCTGTGGGCCGCAGCGCTCTTTGCTGTACCGGCCGTCACCGTCCTGCTCGCGCATCGCCCCGGCAGCTCCGCCATCCCGCCGCGTCCGGTAGGGCTTCTGCAATTGTCGCGCCTTGCGCCGCTCGCCACCACCGCGACGGTGATCGCAGGCTTATCCTGGGCGATCTTGTTCACTTTCGGCCCCGTCTATGCGCGCCGGATCGGCCTCAACTTGTCGGGCATAAGCTTGTTCATGGGCTTGGCCATGGCGGCCGGTGGCGCTCTGCAGCTTCCGGCAGGCTGGCTTTCCGATGTAATCGGTCGCCGCACAGTCATTGGACTGCTATTTGGCGGGGGCGTGATTGCCGCACTTATCGGCTTCGGCGATTTCAGCCGGACCTGGACATTCGCTGCAATAGCTCTGGAGGGAGCTTGCGTGTTCCCGATCTATTCCATGACGGCGTCCCAGATTCACGACCAAATCCCGCGCGAACAACGTGTCGCCGCGGCGGCCAGCCTCATCCTGCTGTTCGGATTAGGGTCTTTATTAGGCCCCCTGTTATGCGGCTGGATCATGAACGTCGTTGGCACCTCAGCTTTCTTCGGCGTGCTCTGCGGAAGCATGATGATGGGCTTGGCATCTGTTCTGCTCTTATATGAGCCAAAGACCGATGCCGCTGAGAACGCGTGAAGCATCGCGTTCAGGCTGCGCTCAAAAGCTGCTTTGGTGGAGCCGAGCTACCGGGCAGCAATGACCCGGGCCTGTAAGATTGCGAGCTTAAGCACTATCTTCAGCCGCCGTCCTGTTGTCAGGCGGCAGCAATCTTCAAGCCATCCGGCTGTTCCGGCGGCAGAACGATATAGGCGCGGCAGCCTTTGCCGTATTCGCTTTCGAGCCAGGCCTGGCCGCCATGCAATCGCACCAGCCCCCGGACCAGAGAGAGACCGAGCCCGGTGCCCCCTTCTTCGCGATCGAAGCGGTTGTCGATCTGATTGAACGGAGCAAAGACCTTGGTGAGCTTGTCGGGCGCAATGCCCCTGCCGTTGTCCTCACACACGATCTGCACGCCACCGGATTTTGCCGGCGCAGCCCGCACGGAAATTCTGCCCCCCTCCGGCGTGAACTTGACGGCATTGGAGACGAGATTGATCAGAATCTGTTTGAACGCGCGCTCGTCCACATAAAGCGGCGGCGTCTCCGGCAGGACCATGACTTCCAGAGTCTGCTTTTTCTCGCGCACCTTGGCAGCGATGAGACGCAAGGCACTGTCGATGGCGCGGCGCGCATCCGTCTTGCGCCTTATGATCTCCATCTTGCCGGCTTCGATCTTGGCAACATCCAGCAGATCGTTGATGAGACTGAGTAGATGCTCGCCCGAAGCATGAATATCGCCGGCATATTCGCGATAACGGGTGGAACCGAGAGGGCCAAAGCTTTCCGCCTCCATGATCTGCGAAAAACCCAGAATGGCGTTGAGCGGCGTACGCAGCTCGTGACTCATATTGGCCAAAAACGCACTTTTGGCTTCGTTGGCGTGTTCGGCCGCATCGCGGGCTGCCGCCAATTCGCGGGCCTGAGCGGCCAGCCGCGCCTCGCTTTCACGCAAATCCGCTTCGGCCTCATAGCGGCGTGTTTCGTGCAAAAGCAAAGTTCCGAGCGCCGTGATCGCCCCCATCCGCGCCAATATCGCGGCGGCTGCCGAATCCTGCATGGCCGACTGCCCCTGGAACAACCACAACAAACCGAGACCGATGGCAGCGCAGAGGATTCCGAGCACCGGAAAATCCAGATAGGAGACGCGCTGGCGGTGAAGTCCCTTGATGATCACCAAGCGAAAGCCGATGCCGGCGGCAGCCGCGCTCAGCGACATGGCAAGCCCGAGATAGTCCAGCGACGTGCCGCCATGAAAAGACAAGAACTGTGCAACAACTCCCAGCGGCAAAGCGATCAGGGCCGCCAACGGCCCCAGGAGAAAACCTGCCAAGGTCAGCAGAACCGTGTCGCTGCCGGTCGAGCCGCCGCCGCCCACATGAACGGGCAGCAGCACGGCCGCTGCCGTCGCCGCCCCGAACATGGCGCCCACCACGGCCTTGGAAAACCATGACGAATGCGGCCGCAAGCGCATGGCGCCCTGGCGCACGAGCCCGAACGCAATCACCGCAACGGCGAACACCGCTACGTTCTGAAGCGACTCGAGGATCGTAATTTGCCAGTAGATGTCCATCCGCCTCGGCCCTGGCCCGGAACTGCAAAAAGATAGGGAACAAACAGTTGATGCTTGGTATCTAGAGGCATCAGGGAAATTGCGGGTATTTGGCCGTACACGGTCCAATGCTTAACGCATTCCTAACAAGCTTCGGGGGCTCCGCAAGTCCGGGGATTTACCGAATTTATATGACCAGCGGGCATCATATATTCTGACCTTGCCAGCAACCCTCCGGTCATCGGGGAAACTTCATGAATTCCGCCATCCGCACCACACTTGGAAGGCTGGCCGTTCTCGGAACAATGTTGTTTCCGGCAAGCGCCGGCGACCTTTCCCAGCGGGCGGTCAACGATCCGGGAGCCTACTGGGGCATCTGGGGCGGTGCAAAAGCCAGCTATGTCGCAACCAGCTCCCTAAAAGGCGGGGCCGCGCAGCGGGTGTCGATCACCCCGAAACCGGCCAAGGCGTGGGATGCGGGAACCTACGCGGCGATTACCAAGCCGGTGAAGAAAGGCGACGTGCTGGTGCTGATGTTCTATGCCCGCGCCGAAAGCCCACCGGAAGGCAGCGACCTCGTTCTGGTGACAGGGCGCATCTACGAGGCAGGCCCGGCAGGCAGCGGTGTTTCGCCGGAAACCAACTTTATCATCGGCCAGCAATGGAAGCTCTATACCAGCAGCGGCATCGCAATGAAGGATTATCCCCCTGGCACCCTGAGTGCGGGTATGGTGTTGGGAACGGGCGAACAGGTGATCGATTTCGGTCCTGTGGCGATCCTCGACATGGGACCCAACTACAATCTCAACAACCTGCCGCATAGCTAAGCCCAAGAGCCGGGCCGCTGCGAAAGGTGTATAAAAGCTGAGAAGAAAACATGATCGGAATACGACGCGTCGCGTTATGCATGTGGGTTCTGCTGGCCGCCGCTCCAGCACAGGCCGGTGATGAGTTGATGCAAAAAGCCATCAACGCCGACAGCGGGGCTTGGGGAATTTGGGGAAAGGCCGGTGTTGCAGCCATCAAGGATCCGGCCATGCCGGCGGGCACCGCTTCGCGCGTAACAATTTCGTCTCTGCCGGAAAAACCTTGGGACATTGGCGCCTATGTAAAAACCGACAAGCCGGTCAAGAAAGGCGATGTGATCGTGCTTTCGCTCTGGGCGCGGGCTGAGAAACTGCCGGCGGGCAACGATTTCATTGAAATTTCCGGCCGCGTTTACGACAACGGTCCGGCAGGCACGAGCTTGGTTCCCGAATCCCAATTCCTGATCGGCCGGGCCTGGAAACGCTTTGTTGTGAGCGGCACTGCCGACAAAGACTATGCGCCGGGCACACTTGGCTGCGGCCTCATTCTCGGCACAGGCGAACAGACGATCGATTTCGGGCCAGTCTATGTCTCGGATTTTGGTCCTGGCTACGACACCTCCAAACTACCGCACGAGTGACAGAGGCCTTGCCCGCCCTCCGGCACTCTGCCAAAGCGTGGGCATGACAGGTTCCACTCTCACCATCGGCAGCGTGTCCATCGGCATGCGGGCTTTGATCGCCCCCATGAGCGGGGTTTCGGATCTGCCTTTTCGCCGTGCGGCGGCGCGCCAAGGGGCGCGTTATGTGGTGACGGAAATGGTCGCCGCCGATCAGCTGGCGCGCGGACGTCCTGATGTGGTTCAGCGCGCCGCCATAGAGGGGTTGCCGCTCAATATCGTGCAACTGGTCGGGCGAGAGGCGCGCTGGATTGGGCTTGGCGCCAAGATGGCGGAAGAAGCCGGAGCCGACATCATCGATCTCAATATGGGCTGCCCTTCCCGCGAAGTGGTGGGCGTGGCTTGCGGTGCAGCTTTGATGCGCGATCTTGATCATGCCGAAAGCCTGATCGATGCGGCCGTCAACGCCACCTCGCGGCCGGTGACCTTGAAGATGCGATTGGGCTGGGACGACGGCAGCCGCAACGCGCCGGAACTTGCTGAGCGTGCAGAAAAAGCTGGTGTCAAAGCCATCACCGTTCATGCCCGCACGCGCAATCAGTTTTATAAAGGAATCTGCGATTGGCGCGCCGTGGCAGAGGTGAAAAGTGCCATACGGCTGCCCGTCATCGTTAATGGCGATATCGTGGATGATATTTCGGCACGCACGGCCCTTTCGCAATCGGGCGCCGATGCGGTGATGGTGGGACGGGCCGCTTGCGGGCGGCCTTGGATCGCTGCCGCTATCGATCAAGCCCTGAACAACAACGCGCCAATGCGCGAACCTTCTATGACCGAGCGCCTTGCCATCGCCCTCGAACACTTAAGCGATACCATCGCTTTTTATGGCGAGCGCTTTGGTGTGCGGGTGTTCCGCAAACATCTGGCCGCCTATGTTGAGCAGGCCCCGTTTCCCGAAAGCGCCGAAGAACGCCGCGCCGCCAAGGCCCGGCTATGCCAACTCAGCGGCCCGGCTGCCGTGGAGAGGGAACTCGCCAATCTGTGGCGGGCGGGTACCTGAAGCGCAAAATAGCGAGAGATTAACCCTTTCGGATTGCGCATAGGTGCCCCGCATAAATCTCGCCTAATTTCTGGGCATTTTCCGCGATTTCGGCACCGCTGGTCACTTTTGCCGCTTGCGTTACAAACGGACCTGAATATGTTCCGCGGCCTTCGCGGCCCTCTCGCGAGGCATGGCGCCATCCGCCGTGGAACAACCGGGAGCGAGCCTGTCTCGTCACCATTCTTTGAGCGACCACATCGCTTCTTCGCCCGCCGATTTCGCCGGGCAATCTTCCGACAAGTTCAAGCGCAACCTCGTACTCACGGTCGGCGCTCTTGGCATCGTCTATGGCGATATCGGCACCAGCCCGCTCTATGCGTTGCGGGAATCCGCGCTCGCGGCAGGCCGCCATGCTGCCTTGGCGGATGCCATCATGGGCGTAACCTCGCTGATCGTTTGGGCGCTGATCCTGGTGGTGACAATCAAATACGTCGTTCTCATCATGCGCGCCGACAATGATGGCGAAGGCGGTATTCTCGCATTGGCGTCCCTCGCCCACCGCTGCCACCGGCTCAGCCGCAAAGCCAAGCTTGCCATCGGCTCGGCTGCGATCTTCGGCCTGGCTCTGTTCATCGGCGACGGCATTCTCACTCCCGCCATCTCCGTGCTCTCGGCAGTGGAAGGCTTGAGCGTCGAGAGCAAGAGCTTCGAACCCTTCGTCCTGCCGCTGTCTCTCTTCATTCTGATCTGGCTGTTCCTGCTGCAATCACAAGGCACAGAAAAGGTCGGCAAGCTGTTCGGGCCGATCATGGTGATCTGGTTCGTAGTGCTGGCCGCGCTGGGTCTCGCCTCCGTGCTGAAGACGCCGCACATCCTTTATGCGCTCAATCCCTTCTACGGCGTGATGCTGTTCATCGAAGAACCTTGGACGGCCTTTGTGGCGCTGGGTTCGGTGGTGCTGGCCGTGACCGGTTGCGAAACCCTTTATGCCGATATGGGCCATTTCGGAAAGGCACCCATCCGCTTCGCTTGGCTTTGCTTCGTCTTTCCGGCCCTGGTGCTCACCTATTTTGGCCAGGGTGCCGCCATCCTGCGCGATCCGGCCAATGCTCCCATCGCCTTTTATTCCGTGGCGCCGCATTGGGCCCATTATCCCCTTGTCGCCTTGGCGACGGTTGCCACCATCATCGCCAGCCAGGCGGTGATCTCCGGCGTCTATTCGATCACACGCCAAGCCGTGCAGCTCGGCCAATTGCCGCGCATGGAAATCCGCCACACCTCGGCGCAGGAGCTGGGCCAAATCTATGTGCCGCGCATGAACGCCTATCTTTGTGTCGGCGTGGTGCTGGTGGTGCTTATCTTCCGCACCTCCAATGCTTTGGCTGCCGCTTACGGTATTGCGGTCACCGGCGTGATGGGGCTCTCCACCGTGCTGGTGGGCATCATCGCCATCAAGCAATGGCATTGGAAACCGCGTTTCGTCATTCCGGTCTTCGGTGCGCTGGCCTTGATCGATTTCGCCTTCCTGGCCTCCAACGCGCTCAAGATTTTTGAAGGCGGCTGGCTGCCGCTCTTCATGGCCTTCTGCGTCTTTGCTGTGATGGATACCTGGCGCCGCGGCAAGCGCGCCTTGGCCGATCGCCACCGCGATCTCTCCATCCCGCTTTCAACCTTTCTTGCGACCGTCGACCGCATCCCGGTGCGCGTCCAAGGCACAGCGGTATTCCTGGCACCGCGGCCGGACTCGGTGCCCGGCCAGCTCCTGCACAATCTCAAGCACAACAAGATGCTGCATGAGCGCGTGCTGATCGTTTCGGTGCAGGTTGCGGAACAGCCGGTGGTGCCGCCCGAAAAACGCCTTAGCGTCGAAAAGCTCGGCAAAGGCTTCTACGCGGTGCATGTCCGCCATGGCTTCTTCGAAGCGCCGGATCTGCCGAAGATATTGCAGGAAGCCCGCAAATTCTGCCTCGCCGTCGAGCCGGAAACCACCAGCTATTTCCTCGGCCGCTACACCATCGTGGAAGCGGAACAGCCGGTGATGGGGCGCTGGCGGCTGTGGCTGTTCCGCTGGCTTTACGCCAGCGCGCTGGCGCCGGCGCGCTTCTACCGCCTGCCGCCCAACCGCGTGGTCGAGCTTGGCGCGCAGGTGGCATTGTAGGTCTCTTGGGGGGCGTCTTAGCGGCGCCCGCCCACCTCATCCAGATGCTTCAAGAGATCCTTGGGATCCTCATAGACGCGCATAGCGCCGGAACGCTCGAGCTCGTCCTGGCCATAGCCGCCCGAAAGCAGGCCTACGCCCAAGGCCCGGCAGCGCAGCGCCGCCAGCATGTCCCAGATCGAATCACCCACCACAATGCAGCTGTCGATCGGAACACCCAGCCTTTCCGCTGCCGTCAGGAACAGATCCGGGTCCGGCTTGGCGTACTGCACCATATCGCGGGTGATGACGACGTTTTTGGCCGTGTCCACCCCCAGGGCATCCAGATTCGGCTTGGCGGTTTCGATGCGCCCCGAGGTGGCGATCGCCCAGGGAATGCCAGCCTCGCTTAAGGCCGCCAGCAGTTCGCGGGACCCCGGCAGCGGCTTCACCATATGGACGTTCCGGTTGTAGGCCGCGGCATGGCGCTCGCGCAGACGGTTGAGCAGTTCCGGCGTGGGCGTTAGCCCCGTTTCACGCAGGAACTGGTCCACGAAAAGCCCCCCGCTCATGCCGATCTTGCGGTGAATCCGCCATACGGACAGCTCCACGCCTTCCGCATCGAGAGCCTCCATCCAGGCCAGAACATGTTGATAGACGCTGTCGACCAGCGTCCCATCGAGATCGAAGAGAAAGCTTGTCTGGATGTGCATGGGGTTCCCCGTGAGGTTAGCGGTACCGAAAAACGCTTGAAAAACCGGCCCGGCAAAGCTGTGCGACATATTCGTCGACAGCTTGGCCATTACCCTTACACTGCACTAAAATTGCTGACCTGGGAACGTTTACAATAACGTCAAGAGACGGGGGAGGTTTGGAATGCGTTTTTCCTATTTGACCATTGTGGCGGTGGCTGCTGCGCTTATCGCCGTCGCGCCAGGCGCACGGGCTGCTGCCTCAGCGCACGCACAAGCCGATGAAGCCGAAATTGCTGCGCTGGACCTGGAAGCGGCGGGCAAGCTCGATGATGCGATCGCCAAGCACCGCGAAGCGCTGAAGCTCGTGCCCAACAGCAAAGCCTTCAAGGAGAATGCGGCCCGCACTCTGAATACGGCGGCCATCGCCAAACACGACGCCAAGGACGACGTCACCGCCATCAGCTATCTTGAAGAAGCCCTAACACTGGTGCCGAACTTCCAGCAGGCCAAAGGCAACCTGGCGGCCATCAAGGCTACGAAGTTGAACGCCGACGGTATCGCGCTGCTCAAGGCCAGCGATTTTGCCGGTGCGGCGGCCAAATTCAGTGAAATTCTGACGCTCGATCCCAACAACAAGGCGGCCAAGATCAATCTTGATGTCGCGCAAGCGCATATGGCCTTCAAGGACGATCCGGCCACCGCCGTCGCCAAGCTTAAGGACGCCATTGCCCTCGATCCCGACCGCCAATTCCTCAAAGACAAGCTGGCCGAAGCCCAGGCCGCCGCAGACGCCAAAGCCGCGGCGGATGCCAAAGCGGCCGAAGGCAAAAAGAAATAACGCCTTCGCACTCACAAACGAAAAGCCCTCGCCTTCCGGCGAGGGCTTTTTTATAGGCGGAAATCAGGGCCGATTAGAGTTTGTAGGCCTTCTTAGGCAGGTTGTAGGCGAGCGCCACAGCCACTTCGGCAGCTTCTTCTTCGTCAAGACGCTTGGTCGCCACCAGCTCGGCGAGATAAACGCAATCCATGCGGCGGGCCACGTCATGACGGGCCGGAATGGACAGGAAGGCGCGGGTGTCGTCGTTGAAACCAGCGGTATTGTAGAACCCGGCCGTTTCCGTGCAGTTGCGGCGGAAGCGAATCATGCCTTCCGGGGAATCGTGGAACCACCACGACGGCCCCAGCGTCAGGCAGGGATAATGACCGGCGAGCGGCGCCAATTCGCGGGCGTAATTCGATTCATCCAGCGTGAAGAGCAGGATGGTGAGATCGGAGCGGTTGCCCACCTTGTCGAGCAGCGGTTTCAGATTGTCGACATAGGAGACGCGCTGGGGAATGTCGGCACCGCGATCCGGACCATAACCAGCGTAAAGCTCCGGATTGTGGTTGCGGAACGAGCCGGGATGGATCTGCATGGTCATGCCATCCTCGATGGACATCAGCGCCATCTCGGTCAGCATCTGGCCGCGGAACATCTCGCATTCGGTCGGTGTGAGAACACCTTTCAGCGCGCGATCCAGCAGGCGCTGGCATTCAACTTCCGGCAGATCGGCGGTGACCGGCGTCGGATGGCCATGATCGGTGGCCGTGGCTCCGCCCATTTCGCGGAAATACTGGCGGCGGCTCCTCAGCGCAGCGAGATAGCCTTTCCAGCTTGCCACATTCTCTTTGGTGAGCTCGGCAAGCTCGCCCATATTCTGCACGAATCCGTCGATCTCCGGATTGACCACACCATCGGGACGGAAGGTGGTGATGACCCGGCCATTCCATTCCTTCTTGATCTTCTGATGATGCAGCAGCGGGTCGGTGGCGCCTTCGGTGGTGGCAAGCACTTCGATATTGAAGCGCTTGAACAAGGCGCGCGGCTTGAATTCCGGGGTCGCCAGCTTCTCCTTGATCACATCGTAATAGTGATCGGCCGTCGAACCATCGAGCCGCACATCAATGCCAAAAACCGTCGCGAAGGCGTGGTCGAGCCAGGTGCGCGATGGCGTGCCGCGGAACAGGTAATAGTGCTCGGCAAAGAGCTTCCAGGCCTTACGGCGATCAGGCTCGGCCGTGCCGCCCTTGGGGGCCATGCCCATTTGCTGGAAGCTGATTCCCTGGCTGTAGAGCATGCGCAGGACGTAGTGATCGGGCCACAGAAACAGGGCCGTGGCATCTTCGAACGGCGTATCGTTGGCAAACCAGGACGGATCGGTATGGCCGTGCGGCGAAATGATCGGCAGCTTTTCGACTTTTGCGAACAACCGGCGCGCGATGTTACCGGTAACGTCATCAGCCTGGAAGAAACGGTCAGGGTCGAGGAGAAGAGGCTTTGGCATTGGAGGTTCCTGGGATCTTTGGATGTAACGTAATCAGCCCGCCATACGAATGTCTATTGGCGAATGTCCACCGGTGGCAACGGATCGCAAGGGACAAACATGGCTGCTACCATGAAGGATAGTTCATGGGGGGTGAGAATGGGACGATTACTAGGACGGGCCATCGGCCTTCCAGAGAAACCTTATACCCTCGTCCGGCGTCATCCGGCGGTGGTGCGGTTGTCGCACTGGCTGAATGCCGCCTGCCTGCTGGTCCTGTTCATGAGCGGGCTGCAGATTTTCAATGCCCACCCCGCCCTCTATTGGGGCAGGATCAGCAATTTTGACCACCCCGTCCTGGCCATGACAGCCGAGGACAGCCCAGACGGACTCAAGGGTTACACGTATATCGGGCGCCACCGCTTCAATACGACCGGGCTGTTGGGGGCCTCCAAAAACGAAGGCGAGCAGACCGCAAGGGGCTTTCCGGCCTGGATCACTCTTCCCGGCTCGCAATGGCTGGCAATGGGCCGTTTGTGGCATTTCGCTTTCGCCTGGCTGTTCGCCCTCAACGGCTTCTTCTTTGCGGCCTGGGCGGTCTGGCGGGGCCATCTGAAAAAAGACTTGCTGCCGACACGGCAGGATTTGAAAGCCTTGCCTCAGGACATCATCGCTCATGTGAAGCTGAAATTCGCGCATGATGGCCGCTATAATGTGCTGCAGAAGCTTTCCTACACACTGGTGATCTTCGGGCTAGGACCACTGATCTTGCTGACCGGGCTCACCATGTCGCCAACCATGGACGCGGCCTTCCCGCAGCTGCTCTGGCTGTTCGGCGGCCGCCAAAGCGCCCGCACCATTCATTTTCTCTGCGCTTTCTCCTTCGCCGGATTTTTCCTCATCCATATGGCGATGGTGGTTCTGTCAGGCACCTGGAACAACATCCGGTCGATGGTCACCGGCCGCTATGCCATCTCGAAGGATCACCCATGAGTGAGCCCGCCTCGCGCCGCAAATTCCTGACCCGCACCGCTGCCGGAACCGCCCTTCTGTCTCTCGCCGGCTGCACCAAGCTATCGCAAAAGCAATGGGTTTCGGACCTTCTCGGCGAGGTCGAATTGCTGACCCGCAAAGCCCAAAGGCTGTTTGCCGGCAGTCATGCTTTGGCTCCGGAATTCCATAAGAGCGATATCGCAGCGGCTTTCCGCGCCAATGGCACGCTCCTTCCCGACAGCACGGACTACGCCACCCACGCAGCCAACGGCTTCAAGGACTGGCGCATTTTGGTAACGGGATTGGTCGAACACCCGCTATCGCTTTCTATGAAGGCCTTGCAGGCGCTTCCCTCGCGCACGCAAATAACCCGGCACGACTGTGTCGAAGGCTGGAGCTGCATTGGCGAATGGAAAGGAACGCCTCTCGCGACGGTGCTGGCGCTGGCCAAGCCGCAGGAGCAAGCGCGCTTCGTCGTTTTCCATTGTGCCGACAATATGGCAGGCGCTGATGAACCGCCTTCCTTCTATTACGAAAGCCTCGATCTGCTCGAAGCGACGCATCCGCAAACCATTCTCGCTTACGCACTTAATGAACGGCCGTTGCCGATAAAAAACGGCGCCCCGCTGCGGCTGCGGGCGGAACGTCAACTCGGGTACAAAATGGCCAAATACATCAACAAGATCGAGCTCGTTTCGAATCTGACACATATCGCCGGCGGACGCGGCGGCTACTGGGAAGACCAGGGCTATAGCTGGTATGCAGGAATCTGAACCGTATTCCCCCTTGAAGCAGAAGGAATGAAACCCGATATTCACCTCGGCGTTACACTGTTGCGCCTACATGCGGCGATGTCCGAGCGAGATTTTAGATGCGGAAGCAATTCTTCGGTTTGATAGTCCTGGCGGCTGTGGCCGCAGGCTGTACGGCCAGCAAGGATCCGGCGGCGATCGCCCAGAACGATCCTTATGAGCCGACCAATCGCGCCATCTTCGATTTCAACAGCAAAGTTGACCGCTACGCGGCCAAGCCGATCGCCAAATTCTACAATCATGCCCTGCCGCAGAGTGCGCGCACCGGCGTGCATAATTTCCTCACCAATCTCGGCAAACCGGTCACCTTCGGCAATGATATCCTGCAAGGCGAAGGCGAGCGTGCGGGTGAGACGGTCGCCCGTTTCACGGTCAACACCACCTTGGGCGTGGCCGGGCTGGTCGATGTGGCGAGCATGATCGGCATTCCTGAGCATGACGAGGACTTCGGTCAGACGCTTGGCGTCTGGGGCGTTGGTGAAGGCCCCTATCTGGTGGTGCCCTTCATGGGCCCCAATCCGCCGCGCGATCTCGCCGGCAATGTGGTGGACATCTTCATGGATCCCACCACCTACATAAAATTCCACGGCTCGGACACCTGGTATGCGGTGCGCTCGGGCGTTTCGATCCTGGACCTGCGGGCCCGCAACATCGATACGCTGGACCAGATCGAACGCACCTCGATCGATGTCTACGCCACGACGCGCAGCCTCTATCGCCAATATCGCAATTCGGAAATCCGCAACGGCAAGCCCGATACCAGCGACAGCGATACGCCGGATTTCTGAGCCAGCGCTTCTGGATGCAAAAAGAAAGGCCTGCTTCGACGGGTCTTTTTGTTATTCGGCAGCGTCCGGAATGGGATCCCCCAAGAGCCGCGCATAGAAACGGTTCCAGTGCCGCCCCATCCAGAGACGGAAGCGGTCCATATAGAGATAGATCACCGGCGTGGTGTAGAGCGTCAGCAATTGGCTGACAAAGAGTCCGCCTACGATGGCGATGCCTAGCGGCTGGCGCAGCTCTGAACCCGTGCCAAAACCAAAAGCCAGCGGCAGCGCACCGAGGATGGCGGCAAAGGTGGTCATCATGATCGGGCGAAAGCGCAAGAGGCAGGCCTCATAGATCGCTTCGCGCGGCGAAAGCCCGCGCCGGCGTTCGGCATCCAGCGCAAAGTCCACCATCATGATGGCGTTTTTCTTGACGATGCCGATGAGAAGAATCAATCCGATCTCTGAGATGATGTTGAGATCGATCGAATCGTTGAACTTGCGGGCGACAAGCAAGGCGATGAGCGCCCCCAATCCGGCTGACGGCAGTGTCGAGATGATCGTGATGGGGTGGATCAGGCTCTCATACAGCACGCCCAGGATGATGTAGACCGCGATGATGGCAGTCAGGATGAGGATGCCCAGATTGCCGGTATTCTGCTGGAACAGGCGGGCATTGCCGCCGAACTCGCCATGGATCGAAGTGGGCACATGGATATCAGCCATGGTGCGGTTGATGGCCGCCACGGCGTCACCCAGCGTCTTTCCCTTGGCGAGATTGAAGGAGATGGTGGTGGCCACGAACGGCCCCTGATGGCCGATGGAAAGCGGCGTCAACCCCGGCCCGTAGCTGGTGAAGGCCGAAAGCGGCACCATGGTTTCCGTGGAAGTCGAGAGCGAAGAGGCCGTTGAAGCCGACCCGCCCACGGTGGAAACCAGGGCGTTGAGCTGCTGATTGCGGCGGGAATCGCTGCTCGTATCGGTGGCCGTGGTGCCGGAGGTGGTGCTGCCCGCCGCACTCGTCACCGTGCTGGCCACCGCAGCTGTCGCTTGGCTGCCAGACACCGCACCGCCCGATTTGGAGACGTAGATATCCTTCAGCGTCTCGGGGCTCTGCCAGAACTCCGGCGCCACGCCCATCACCACATGATACTGGTTCATGTCCTCATAGATGGTCGAGACTTGGCGCTGGCCGAAGGCGTCGTAGAGCGTTGATGTGATCTGTGAGGTGGAAATGCCGAGACGAGCCGCAGCTTGGCGGTCGATCTGCAGCTGCACTTCCAGACCGGCATCCTGGCGGTCCGAATTGACGTCTTCGAATTCGGGCTGGCTGGTGAGGGCATCGACGATCTTCGGCACCCATTTGTCGAGGTCTTCGATGCTGTCGCCGAGCAGCGCGTATTGATAGAAGGCATCGCTCGAGCGGCCGCCAACGCGGAAATTGCGCGCGCCGTTCAAGCTGATGCGAGCCCCCGCGATACCGGTGAGCTGCTTGCGCAAACGATCGACCACATCGTCGGTCTGCATACCGCCGCGCTGGTTCAAGGGCTTGAGCTGAATGAAAACGCTGGCGGAATTGACGCTGCCGCCGCGCGGCCCGCCGCCGCCGCCACCAGTAAAGCCGACCACGCTCTGCACCGCCGGGTCCTTGGCAATGATGGTGACAAAAGCCTTGAACTTCTGCTGCATGAGCTGGAAGGAAATAGCCTGATCGGCACGGATATTGCCTTGAATTTGACCCGTATCCTCTGCGGGCATCAGGCTGGTCGGCATCCTGGTGAAGAGGAAGACCGTCAGCCCGAAGGTAGCGAAGAAGCAGAAGACAAAGACCCGGGGATTGGCCAGCGCCCAGGAAAGAGACCTCTGGTAGGTCCGGCGCATCCATTCGAAGGTGCGTTCGGACTGATTAAGCAGCCAGCCCTGCTCCTTCTCGCCGTGTTTGAAGTCCAGATGGCCGCACAGCATCGCCGTCGTGGTGAGCGAAATCACCAGCGAAATGGCCACCGAAGCGGCCAGCACCACAGCGAATTCCTGGAACAGCTTACCGATGGGGCCGCCCATCAAAAGAATCGGGATGAAGACGGCGATCAGCGACATACTCATGGAAAGCACGGTGAAGCCGACTTCTCCCGTGCCCACGAGAGCCGCCTGCAGCCGCGGCATGCCGCCTTCGATATGGCGGGTGACATTCTCCAGCACCACAATGGCATCGTCGACCACGAAACCGGTGGCGACCGTCAGAGCCATCAGCGACAGGATATCGATGGTATAACCGGCCAGATACATCACCCCGAAAGTGCCGAGGATCGACAGCGGTACGGCCACGGACGGAATGATGGTCGCCCGTCCGTTGCGCAGGAAAAGATAAACCACCACCATCACCAGCAGCACGGCGATGCCCATGGTGATCTGCACATCCGTCACCGAGGCGCGGATGGAGGTGGTGCGGTCGTTGGCGACATCAACCCTGACGGCGGGCGGCAGCGAGGCCTGCAGCACCGGCAGGATCGCCTTCACATTGTCGACCGTCTCGATGATGTTGGCCCCAGGCTGGCGCGTGAGAATGACCAGGACAGCAGGCTTGCCGTTGGCCATGCCAAGATTGCGCACATCTTCGACGCCATCCGTGACGCTGGCGACATCCTGCAAGCGCACGGCGGCGGCGTTGCGATAGGCCACAATCAGCGTTTTGAAGTCGTCGGCGGTGCGGGCCTGATCGCTGACATAGACCTGATAACGCTTGGCCCCCTCTTCCAACGCCCCCTTGGGCGCATTGGCATTGGCCGCGCTCAAGGCGGCGCGCACCGTCTCAAGTCCGATCCCGTATTTGAACAGGGCCCGCGGATTGAGATCGACGCGCACGGCCGGCAGGGAGGAACCGGACACCTGCACCTGGCCGATGCCGCTCACCTGGGAAAGCTTCTGCGACAGGATGGTGGAGGCAGCGTCGTAAATCTGGCCGGGAGTCAGGGTGTCTGAGGTCAGTGCCAGGATCATCACCGGCTGGTCGGCCGGGTTCATCTTGCGATAGGTCGGATTGGAACGCAGCGCAGTAGGAAGATCGGCGCGCGCAGCCACAATGGCGGCCTGCACATCGCGAGCGGCGCCGTCGATATCGCGGCCGAGATTGAACTGCAGCACAATGCGGGTGGTGCCGGTCGATGACGACGAGGTCATCTCGTTGACCCCGGCGATGGTCCCCAGATGCCGCTCCAAGGGTGTTGCCACACTAGTCGACATGGTTTCGGGGCTGGCACCCGCCATGCTCGCCGAAACAAAGATGACGGGCATGTCGACGCTGGGCAGCGGCGCCACCGGCAAGAGGAAATAGGCAACCATGCCGGCCAGTGCGAGCCCCATGGTGAGCAATGTGGTTGCTACCGGGCGCTCGATGAAGGGACGGCTTAGATTCATGGCTGAACCGCCTCAGGCTCAGGCGATGGGCCGCGGCGGCGGCGCAAGCGCTGCACCAACTCATCGAAATAGATGTAGACCACCGGGGTGGTGAACAGCGTCAGGAGCTGGCTGACCAAGAGACCGCCGACAATGGACAAGCCTAGCGGGTGACGCAGTTCCGAGCCCGTGCCCGAACCGATCATCAGCGGCAAGGCGCCCAGCATGGCCGCCATGGTCGTCATCATGATCGGGCGGAAGCGCAGCAATGCCGCCTGGTAGATCGCATCGCGCGGCGACTTGCCTTCATGGCGTTCGGCTTCCAAAGCAAAGTCGATCATCATGATCGCGTTCTTCTTCACGATGCCGATCAGAAGGATGATGCCGATGATCGAGACAATGTTGAGGTCATTGCCCGTCACCATCAGTGCCAAGAGCGCCCCGATACCGGCGGATGGCAAGGTGGACAGGATCGTCACCGGATGGATGAAGCTCTCATAGAGCACACCCAAAACAATATAGACCGTCACGATCGCCGCCAGGATCAACAGAATTTCATTGCCCAGCGTCGATTGGAAGGCCAGCGCCGAGCCTTGGAAATTGGTGTTGATGCTCGCCGGCAGCTTGGCATTGGCTTCGGCGCGTTTCACGGCCTCCACCGCCGCGCCCAGCGAATAGCCCGACGCCACATCGAAGGACACGGTAGCGGCCGGGAACTGGCCGAGATGATCATTCTCCAGCGGAGCGAGCTTTTCCTGTACCTTGGCAAGCGCCGACAGCGGCACCTGCCCGCTACCGGAGGACGGCAGATAGATGTCGCTCAGCGCGGTCAGCGATTTCTGCTCTGGCCCGCCGGATTCCAGGATCACGCGATACTGGTTCGACTGGGTGAAGATGGTCGAGATGATGCGCTGCCCGAAAGCGTCATAGAGCGCATTGTCAATGGTCGCCGCGGTGATGCCGAAACGGGCTGCCGTGTCGCGGTCGACGGAGATGTAGGCCGAAAGCCCCATGTCGGTGAAATTGGTCGAGACATTGGCAAGCTCGGGCTGCTTCTGCATCTCGGCAACGAGGTGCGGCACCCACTGATTCAGCACTGCGGTGGAGGCATCCTCCAGCACGAAATTATATTGCGCCCGGCTGACCGTGGCGTCGATGGTGAGATCCTGCACCGGCTGCAGATAGAGCGAAATGCCGCTGACCCGCTGGCTGGTGGCGGAAAGACGTTTCAGGATGCCGTCAAAATTCGCGCTGCGCTCGCCCTTGGGCTTCAGATTGATCAGGAAACGGCCGCCGTTGAGCGTCGTGTTGGTGCCATCGACGCCGATGAAGGATGATAAGCCCGCGACGTCCGGATCTTTCATCAACTCGGCGGCCAGTGCGGTCTGGCGCTTGCTCATCTCGGCAAAAGAGACCGTCGGACCGGCCTGGCTGATGCCCTGCACCAGCCCGGTGTCCTGCACCGGGAAGAAGCCTTTCGAGATCACCGCATACATGAAGATGGTGAGCAGGAGCGTGCCGACCGTGACCTTGAGCGTCAGCGGCTGGTGATCCAGCACCCAGCACAGGCCCCGGTCATAAGCGGCAACCAGCCGACTGTAATATTCCTCCGACTTGCGGGCAATCAGGCCCATCTCGCGCTTCTCATGGCGATGGCGCAACAGCTTGGCGCACAACATCGGCACCAAGGTCAGCGACACCACAGCCGAAATCAGAATGGTGATGGCGAGGGTGACGGCGAATTCGCGGAACAGGCGCCCCACCACTTCCTGCATGAAGAGCAGCGGGATCAGCACGGCGATCAGCGAAATGGTGAGCGAAACGATGGTAAAACCGATCTCGCCTGCGCCTTTCATGGCCGCATCGAAGGGGCTGTAACCCTGTTCCAGATAGCGCGTGATGTTCTCGATCATCACAATGGCGTCATCGACCACGAAACCGGCGGCAATGGTGAGCGCCATGAGAGATAGGTTGTTCAGCGAATAGCCGAACAGATACATCGCCGCGAAGGTGCCTACGATCGACAGCGGCACCGACAGCGACGGGATGAAGGTGGCCGAAACATTGCGCAGGAAGACAAAGATCACCAGCACGACCAGCACCACGGCCAGTGCCAGCTCGAACTGCACATCAGCGACCGAGGCGCGGATGGTGTTGGTGCGGTCGGTGACGACATCCACCTGAACCGAGCCGGGCAGACCCGCTTCGATATCTTTCAGGATCGCTTTCACCGAATCTGCCACCGAGATCACATTGGCGCCCGGCTGGCGCTGGATGTTCACGATGATCGCCGGCGTAGTGTCCATCCAGGAGGCGAGCTTGGTGTTCTCGGCGGAATTATCGACCGTCGCCACGTCCTTCAGGAAAACCGGCGCGCCATTCTTGTAGGCCACGACGATGTTCCGATAATCGTTCGGATCCTGGATCTGGTCGTTGGCATTGATGGTGTAGGAGCGCGACGGGCCATCGAAACTGCCCTTGGGCGAGTTCGTGTTGGCATTGGAGATCGTGGTGCGCAGATCGTCGATGTTGAGGCCGTAATGGGCCAGCGCCTGGATGTTGGCGCGCACCCGCACGGCCGGACGCTGACCGCCATTGATGCTGACAAGGCCCACGCCTGCGAGCTGGGAAATCTTCTGAGCGATGCGGGTTTCGGCAAGATTCTCCAGTTCCGTCAGCGTCTTGGTCTTGGAGTGGATCGCCAGGGTCAGGATCGGCGCATCAGCCGGATTGACCTTGTTGTAGATCGGCGGCGCCGGCAGGCTCGACGGCAGCATGTTGCTTGAAGCATTGATTGCCGCCTGCACTTCCTGTTCGGCGATGTCGAGCGACAGGCTGAGGTCGAATTGCAGCGTAATGATGGAGGCGCCGCCGGACGACACCGACGACATCTGCTTCAAGCCGGGCATCTGGCCGAACTGCCGTTCCAGCGGTGCGGTGACCGAGGTGGTCATCACATCGGGGCTGGCGCCGGGCAGGAAGGTCTGCACCTGGATGGTCGGATAATCGACCTGCGGCAGCGCTGAGAGCGGCAGGAATTGGTATCCCAGCACGCCTAGAAGCAGGATCGCCACCATAAACAGCGATGTGGCTACCGGGCGCTGGATAAACGGGGCCGAAGGGTTCATGGCCGCCGTCCGCCCTTACGGCCCGCCCGGGGGCGGACCGCCAGGGCCACCCGGGGGAGCGCCGGCACTGCTGGAACGGCGCATCTTCTTCATTTCGCTCTTGCAGGTATCGCTGAGATCATCACGATGCTCGCGCATGCACATCATCAGCTCGCGCCCTTTGGCGTCGGCGCAATATTTTTTGATGTCCGCGCCGCAAGCCGCGACCATCTTGGCGCGCCGTTCGGCTTTTTCCTTATCGCTGAGGCCCGAAGGTGCTCCCGCGCCCGACGGACCCGCAACATCCTTCACCGCTTGGCCGGTGGGAATGGCCACTTCACTGCCATCCCGCAGACGGTCGCCGCCATCGGTCACCACCGTTTCGCCGGGATTGAGACCGGCCGTGATGGCAACCTTATCGCCTTGCTGTACGCCGACCGTGACAGTGCGCATCGAGATCGTGTGATCGGACTTCACGACAAACACGAAGGTGCCGCTGGCGCCGCGCTGGATGGCGGAAGCCGGAATGATCACCTGGTTCTGCAAGGTGTTCACCAAGAGGCGGACATTGACAAACTGGTTGGGGAAGAGCTCGCCATCCTCATTGGTGAACATGGCGCGCAGCTTGACCGTACCCGTTGAGGTATCGACCTGGCTGTCGATGGCCGAAAGCCGGCCGGTGGTAAGCTTGGTGGTCTGGGCGCGATCATAGGCATCCACGCGCATTTCCTCGCCCGCGGTGTAGCGGGCGATCACGGCCGGAGCGTTGTCCTCGGGAACTGTGAACAACACCGAGATCGGCGTGAGCTGCGTGACCGTGACGATAGCGGTGCTCTGACCGGCGCTGACGAAATTGCCGACATCGACGCCGCGAATGCCTGCCCGGCCGTCCACCGGCGAGGTCACGCGCGTATAGCCGAGATTGACTTCCGCCGACTTCACAGAGGCCTGATCGGCCTTCACCGTGCCTTCGGCCTGTTTGACCGTAGCAATCTGATTGTCGAGATTTTGCTGCGAAGTTGCCTTTGCCGCGAACAGGGATTGCTGGCGCTTCAATTCTTGGCGCGCATAGACGAGCGACGCCTGATCCTTCGCCAGCGTTCCTTGCGCTTGGCTCAACGCGGCCTGGAAGGTCCGCGGATCGATCTCGGCAAGCAGGTCGCCGGCCTTGACCATCTGGCCTTCCCGGAAGGCGAAGCGAACGATCGTCCCTGACACCTGCGGCCGCACACTAACAGTAGCGAGCGGCGTCACTGTTCCCAGGGCATTGAGCGTGACGTCGATGGGACCGCGCTGGGCTACCGCCGCACCAACCGGCTGAGGCCCGCCCATCCCCCGCTGCGTGCCGGTTTTGGCCTTGCCGGGCAGCAGCCACCACACGAACAGAACCACCAGCACCACGATAAGCAGAATCCAGAGGACCTTGGGGCCGCCGGGAACATGCCGGGATACCCAGCCGCCGCTTTCTTGCGAGCCGGACGATCCGCCAAAACGGTGCCGGGCTTGCTCAAAATTGTGCCGGGCCTTCTCGGCGTTGGATTCAAAAGGACTGGATTGATTGCTCATGCTTGGTCCGGTTCGTCGGCTCCCAGAACTCTAACGTGCTGACAGCGGAAGGCAGTCGAAATAACAAAGCAATTTCAGGGAAGTTTGTCGGATTTGTCGCCAAAGAAAAAGGCGCGCGGATGATTCCGCGCGCCTTCTTTACCGAACGAAAGACGAACCCGTCAGGGCTGGGCGGGAGCCGCCGCAGGAGCCGGGGCCGACTTGGCTTTCGCCCTGGAGAGTTCGACCAGCGAGTTGTGCGCCTCGTTGAAGCCATCCAGCGAGAAGGCCAGATTGAACTTGCGGCCATCGACGGTGACGATGTCGATCTGAGACTTGGTTGCCTTCGAGAGCTGGCCGATCACGTCGTTGCCGATGGCAGCTTCGACATAGCAGCCGAGCTGATCGCAACGGCGATACTTCAAGACCGGAGACTTGTAGGTATCGGCGTTGATGACGAGACCGTTCTGGATCGAAATGCCCAGCGGCACCGAGATCTGCAGGATATGCGCGTCACGCGACGGCATATAAGCCAAGAGAACGCCGAGGACACGCTGGCCGGTCTTCTTGGCCACGCGCAGCTCGATCATTTCGCAAGGCGAAGGCGAGTTGACGGGATAGCAGCGAACCGTCCAATCCTTGAACTCTTTGATGTCGCTGGGCTGCAGGGGCTTGTTGGCCTGCGGTGCGGCATCCTGCGCGAAAGCAGGCGCGGCGGCGAGAGCTGCGGCAAAAGCAAATGCAATACGGAAGGATTTCATGACCACAGTCTCCACCACCAGGAGGAACGCTTCGCTTCGAAGTTCTTGAAGGCTTTACGCGCATCGGCAAAGCCCTTCGTCGAGAACGGGAGCTGCACTGTCTTGCCGTCGAGACGGGCGACCGAAATGGCCGCATCGTCGGTTCCGGCAATCGTCTTTTCGAGCGCTTGATCGGCCGGAATGGTGGCCAAGCAGCCGCCTTCCAGGCAGGTCTTATAGGGATAGGTCTTGATGTCGTTGCCGAACTTCAGACCAACGCCGGGGTCCAGAAGAACGCCAAGCGGCACATTGACGGCCAGAAGGGTCGTTTCCTTCTTGGTGTCCTTGGCCACTTCCTTGAGAAGGACGAGACTCGCGACCGACTGGCCGGATTTGGAATCGACGATGTCCTGCGACATGCGGCAGTTGGCGTCTTTTTCCTTACGGGCCGGGCAGGTCAGGCGCCAGTCCTGGTAGACCAGCATGGACGGCACGTCGGGCGGGCCGGCCAGCACGCCGCGGCCAATCCAGCCGAGCAATGCAGCAACGATGAAGATGCCAACCCAGATCGCCGCATGCTTGGCGATGGGGGGCAGCCCGTCAACGAAGCTCGTGCGCGTTGGCGGAGGAGACAGTTCGCTCATGGGTGTTCGCTTTGTTACGGTGGATCGAAACGGGATGCTGTTAGCAAAACCGGTGCCCCGCGTATCCCAATTCTTGCCGTAATCTCAATAAAATTATTCGACAGGTTGGTTAGTACCGTGGCCCTGGGGCGCTCCGGGAGCCCCTCACTGTGAAGCTTTTCAGCAGCTTATCGGGCCAGAATCAGCCCTTTTACGGGCGCCGCCATGGCGGCCAGCGAACGTAACGAACCTTCCAAAACCGGCTGCGGCGTCTTGGCTGCGGCATAAACGAGCACCGCATCCGCCAGCGGGGCGAGAGCCGGCCAGCCCCCCGGGGAAGACGGCGCGGCGGCATCGATTACAATCAGATCGCAGTTCTGTTTCAAGTAGTTGATGAGATCGGTGGTACGCCGGTCAGACCAAACGCCCCCCCCCGCCGCCATCAGATAGACCGGCGTGCGCCGGTCTTTGAGCATCAGATTCGGCAGCGGTAATCCCTGCAAAAAGCCCGAAATTCCCACCCGGGCCCCGGCAGGCGCCAGCCGGCCAAGATCGGCATCCAGCAATATGGTGCGAAGGCCCCGTATGGCGGCTATCCGCGCCAGGGAAAGGGCCGCAACCGCTTTGCTGGCTTCGGCTGCGGGCGCCGTAACAACAACCACCCTGCCTTGCCCTGCCCGTCCCGGGACCAGAATCTGCAACAAGGTGTTCAAGGACTGGCTGTAAGGCGCCGCCGGGTTGTCGAGCACCCAGTCGGCCAGTCTGAGATCGGCAGAAGCCGCCACATCGGCCAAGACAGGCGGCATTGCCAGAGGCTGGGGAGCGGCAGCGAACCCAGGCGCGGCCGCCATGGCCGGGTTGAGGGGCCGGACAACGGGCGTTTCGGACTGGAACCGGCGCGGAGCCATAGCAACCGGAGCAAGCGCAGGCTGAGATGCTCCGAACCGCTCCAAAAGCAAAGCGAGAAGAATGCCAAGCAGCAGCCCCGCCGGAATCGACGCTCCGATGAACAAGCTGCGATGCGGCGCCGAGGGCGCGATGGGTACCGGCGCGGTTGAGATCACCCGGGCTTCGGGGAGCTGGATATCGTCCTGATCCTGCACCGCCCTGAGGCGCTGGACGAAGGATTCATACATGGTGCGGGTCGAAGCGAGATTGGCTTCCAGCGCATTCAGTCTGATGCGGGCGATATTTTCGTCGCGCATCTGCCTTGTGACGCGCGCCAGGCTGGCTTCGATCGAGGCGACATGGGCCCTGGCGACTTCAAGCTCGCTTTGCATCGAGCCGGCGATGCCATCGACTTCACGCGAGACCTTGGCAGCAAGGTCGCGCTTCTGGTTGCGGATGGCGACCATCTTGGGATGGTTCGGTCCATAGCGAGACGCCATATCGGCTTCCTGGCGCACCAGCTCGGCTTCCTGGGTGCGAAGATCGCCGATCATCTTGGAGGTGACAACGGGCGTGACATCCGCGGTGTTGCCGGTCTTGGCCAGCGCCGCCACACGCTCATAAGCGGCCTTCTTTTCGGCGAGATCGGATTGGGCCGTCACCAATTGAGTGTTGATCGCCATGAGCTGCTGATCGACCAGCGAATTGCCCGGCTGGGCTTCGACCAGATCGTGTTCGGCCTTGTAGAGCTGGATCGCGGCTTCCTGCTGCTGCACCTGGGTAGCGAGCTGGTGCATGCGCTCGGCAAGCCATCCTGCTGCCTTGCGGGCCGCCGCCACTTTGGTGGCAATCATGTCATCGGTGTAGCTCTGGGCCAGGGTGTTGGCGATGCGTGCGGCTTTGGCGGGATCTTTCGAGGTGAACCCGACCTCGATGGAGGTGGAAACCCCCAGCGAAGACACATCGAGATGGCTGAGGAAAGCCGAGACAATCTGATCACGCGGCGCATCTGAAGCTGGCGCAGCGGGGCGCAGATAATGCAGCGGATTGAGGTCCAAACCGCCGGATTTGCCCAAGGCCGGATTGAATTCCGGATCGGCATCCAGACGCAGCTTGTCGATCACCTTGAGGGCGAGATCGCGCGACGACAGCACATGGATCTGGTTCTGCACCGAGGAGGGATCCGTCGGCAATGCCGACAAAACCGTCGCCGCATCGGCCACCGTGTTCTTGCGCTGATCGAGCATCACCACGGCCGAGGTCGAATAGAGCGTCGGCAAGGAAAACATCCCCGCCGCGGTGACCGCCACAACGCCCAGCGTGACATTGCGGATCAGACCGCTGCGTGCCTTCACCACACGCAGAAAGTCATCGACCCCGAAGCGGGCTTCGGGAGCCTCTTTCACGGTTGGTGTCGCCTCGTGTGTGGACATAGAATCGCCAGCCTGCACCTTGGTTTAGCCAAAGAGCGCTGAAGATTGGTTAACACCGCGAACCGTGCTTAGGCAGATTTTCGCAAAATGGGCGGTCCGCCGCCCGGCCGCGCGAATTCGGCAATGGTTTCCAGCCCCTCGGCTTCCGGGAGATGATCTCCGGCCGCAGCGCGCAAAACGCCAGGATCATCCCAAGGAATGTCCCGGTAGGTTTCGCGAGGAAGTTCTCCGGCCGAAAGAAGCTGCGGAAACAGCGCAATCTTTCTACCCATGGTCACCGGCTCGCGCGGCAAAAGCCCCAGCAAGGCGGCCGGCAGATCGGCGCTCAGCGGCAAATGGCAAATCTGGGTGGCGCGCGGATTGATCTCGATCAGATGGGGCACGCCGTCCTTGTCGCGCATGAAATCGAGGCCATGCAGGCCGTTGAGCCGGAAACGGGCGGCGAGTTTGGCAGCCGCTTCGTCCATCGCAGGACAATCGATGCGGCTCATCAGACTGGCAGGCCCGGTGTCGCCAGCCCAGGACACGACATCCATGTGCATAGCGGCGAGCACCCTGCCCTCATGGGCCGCAAACACGGTTGTGGCAGGCTTGCCCGTGATCAAGGCCTGAACATTCACTTGCGCCCGAGCAGGATGGCGGGCTTCAGCCAGGAAATGCAGATCGCTTCGCAAAACCGCGCGAACCATACTGCGTAAGCGCGATGGCGGCCCTTCCAGCTCCGCAAAGGCGCGTTCGGCATCGGCTTGGCTGCAGACAAATTTGACCCCGCCGCCGCCCCAGCTGCCATCGGCCTTCATCACACAGGGAAGACCAGCTTCCGCCAAAGCGCGCGGCAAAGCTTCGCGATCCGCCACAGCCAGGGTGAGCGGAGCGGTGATACCCTCCTCCCGCGCCACCGCAATCGATGGGGCCCGGGCGGTCAGAACCTCATAACCATCGAGCGGTCCCAAAGAGCGTTCCAGGAGCGGCGCAAATTGCTTGAGTGGAAGCAGCAGCAACAAGGCGCGGTCGTCACACGGAATGATGCGGTCCGGCTTTGCCGCCGTGATCGCCTCAGCAATCGAAGCTGAACCATCCAAAGCACGATAGCGGTAAGCGCGATCGAGATAGCGGCAAGCGCTGAGCACATGTCTGCGCGGGAACACCGCCTCCACGCGCGCGCCGAGATTGGCGAAAGCACCGGCGAGACGTGCCGCCGACGGCCACTGCACCGTTGTAACCAGGAGTATTTTCGTCCGCATCGCGGACACATTAGGCGCAGAGCCGTCAACGGGGCGTGAATGCGCTCCGCATGCCGTTATTAAGTCCTGATTTACGCTTTGGCCCGTGCATCCCAGACCCGGCCCAAAAGGGCGATCGCATGATCGGCAACTTTGCGATATGCGCCATCGGGCAGAAAAATCTGCAGGAAAACAATGACAGCAAGCGAGGGCTGGTAACAGCCGCGCATCACCGCCTGCAAATAGAGCTTCAGCGCCTGGCCGGGCGCGCTCATCGCCACATATTTCGCATAAGCCCAGCCGAGACAACCATAATAAGCCTTCTCCGGGATGGCAGGCCGCAAACCATCGATCCAATCCAGCATCGACTCGCAACGGCGCCCGGAGGAGAGGCGATTGGGATCGGCCCAATCGCGCCAGATCATCGATGGCGTTTTGGCCATGAGAAAACGCGTCCCAGCCAGCGCTGCACGAATGGCAAAATCGGTGTCCTCCGCTGCCGGAAGATTTTCGTTGAAGCGGATCTTGCGCGCCAGATCGGCCGGCACCACGATGGTGGAGGTGGCGAGAAAGCCGCGATCACACAGCAGATAGACCGCCATGTTTTCGTCTTCGCGAATGGCGCGCGGCGGCTTCAACAGCGCACGGCCGTGGCCGCGATCGACGATGAAACGGGAATAAGCGCCCTTGTTCTTCGTGCCTTCCAGCAATGCGCGCATGTCAGCGAGGTGATGCGGCAGGAACTGGTCATCGGAATCCAGAAAGGCGATGAAGCGCCCGCGGGCATGATCAATGCCGGTGTTGCGGGCAGCGCCGCCGCCGCCATTTTCCTGACGGATGAAGACGATGCGCGGATCACCGATCTCTTTGATCACGGCTTCGGGATCGTCCTTCGAGCCGTCATCAACCACCACGATCTCGAAATCCTGCTCGGTCTGCATCAGCACCGATTGCAGCGTTTCCGCAATGAGATGGGCACGGTTGTAAACCGGTATCACCACGGAGAAGAACGGTGTCATGATTTCACCTCGTCCAGGTGGCGCAGCATGGCGAGCATCAGGATGAAGCCGACCCAAGTCACGCCGTCTCCTTCGAGAAAATCGGTTTCCATCAGGTTGTGCAGCAGCAGGAAGACAAACAGCGAAAACAGCAGCGCTTTGGTGGGGATTTCGCCGCGCCGCCAGAAAGCCGCGAGCGGCACAACAATCAACGCCATGAGAGCAAACAGGAAGCCGACACCGCCCACTGTAACCATAAGCTGCAAATAGCCGTTATGGCCGTGGCTGGCAGCGGTTACCCAATTGCCGATGTAATGCGCCAGAGGCGAAGCTTTACCAGTATTGGAAAAGGTGCCGAAACCGGCACCGAAGACCGGATGATCGCGGATATAAGCAATTTCCGCTTTCCAGATTTCGGTGCGGCCTGTGAACTGGGTGGGATCGTCCAGTATCCGGCTCAGCGCCGTCTGGTCCGCGGCCGCAAAGACATAGACCGCCACTAGAAACAAGCCCACAGCAACGAGCGCGATGATCCGGTCGATCTCCCGCCGCCAGGCAAGCCGATAGACCCCACCGGCCAAGAGCGCCGCCACAAGAAGGCCCATCGATGATTTGGAATGGGTGCCCGCCAGGAAAACCAAAGACGCGGCCACAACGGCCAGATCGAGCAGCTTCAACCAGATGGTCTTGGCAGGTGTGAAGAGAAAGATCAGCGCCGTCATCGCCGCCACAGAACCGGCGATGTTCTTGTGCCCATAGATGCCGCGCCAATTGCCGACAAGCTGCGGATCCATCTCGGCCGCTGAATGCACCGCGGCTGGGACGACCTTGACCGACACCAGATTGATGGCCAGCACCGCCACCAGCACCCAGCGCCACAGCACCAGACCGCGTTGGGCACCGACGGCATCCACACTCAAAAAAGCGGAAACCACCAGCACGGTGGCCAAGCCCGCGCGGCGGATGGTGACCGCGGGTTCGGGCGACCATAATGCGCTCGCGGCACACCAGAACAGTAACACTAACAAAAACAGCGGCAGTGCGCGGAACAACTCGGCACCGTGGCGGCGCAAAGCGCGCAACAGGATGAGCGCGAAGACCGCGAGGTAACAAACCTGGCGCAGGCTATCGCCAGCCCCGGTCTGTACCACGGCTCCCATCTGCTCGGCCAAGGCGTCGGGCGCCTTGAACGGCGTCACCCCCACAAAGGCCAGGAACAGAAACGCCAGCAGGATCGCTTCGTCGATCCAGCAGCGTTCTTTGCGCGGTTCGACGCCCGCAGCGCAGAGGGCATCACTCGCCATGGGTCACCGCATAAGGCTCAGAAATGCAGCCCGCCAAAGCGGCAAGCTTGCCCATGTTGCGGAAGAAACGGCGCCAGGCATCAGCGGCCCGGCGCGGACGCGCCAAAAGGACAACACCAAGCAGCGGCGTCAGCATCAGCGCGGCGGCGATCTTGAGATATTCCTTCAGCTTTGCCGCCAGCGAAGGGCGGTATTTCAGGAATATCCGCATCTCGGTGTTGCCGATGCCATAGGCGCGATTGAGCACCCATTGCAGGTTCTGACGCAAAGCTGGCACCTGCGTATAGGCCAGCGCCTCATCCGCCCAGGCAAAGCGGCCGCCCATCGATTTCACCCGTTCGAAGAAGTCGCGATCCTCACCGCCGCTCAAAGCGAAAGCCGGATCGAACCAGGGCGCGGAGAGCTTTTCGAGGCAAGCGCGAGGGATCAAAAGATTGCCCGCCCCTTCCAGCATGGCAACCGGCCCGGTGGGACGGCGTATGGAGCTGACACCATCGAAACCAGGTTCGAAGGCCGGTGCGCCCACTTCCTGTTCGAACAGGATCGAGCCTTCCACCACATCGGCGCCGGTTTCGCCCTGCAGGCGCAGAAGCGCATCCAGCCATTGCGGTGACGGCCATTCGTCGTCATCGAGCATGGCGACGAAAGCCGCTTCCGGATAGGACAGCGCACGCGCCACCAGCGCATTGCGCACCTGTGCGATGCCGCGCTCTTCGGCGATGATGGGATCGAGCGGCCAGCGATAGCGGCCAGACCAGCTGCGGCACAAATCATAACCGGCGTGATTTTCGACGTCGTTGTCCGCGACCACAACAATGAGCCGCGCCTGCGTCTCGAGCCTTTCCAGCTCCGTCAAAAGCCGCTGCAGGCTTTCGGGTCGCCGGAAGGTCGGGATGGCGACGACCACCTCAGACACGGCGCTCTCTCCACTGCTTGTTGAGCGGATGCAGCATGACCAGCATCACGACCTCGCCCATGGCAACACCGCCAAGAGCGTAAAGCGGCCCAGCGACAAGCAGAAGCCCCAGGGTTATCACCAGGGCTACCGCCCCCGAAACGCCGCTGATCCAAGCCAGTCTGGAATAGCCGCCCGTCGCCATCACAAACACCGATTCCGGCGTGCGCGCCGCCCGCAGCCCCGTGATAACCGTCCAGAAAGCCAGCACAACCCAGACATCGCCCACGGCGTAATGCTTGAGCAGAAGATGAGGGAAGAAAACCACGAGCACGACTGCCAAGAGAACCGTTCCGGCCAAGACTGCACCGGCTGCCGTTCGAAATTCGTTAACCACCCGGAAGGCGCCTTTGACGTCGCCAGCGGCCAGCTTGCGGGTCATCAGCGGCTGATCGATGTCCGGCAAAGCCCCGATCACCAGGGAGGCAGGGCGCATGAAGAGCGCCCCCAGCGCCAGCAGGCCGAAAGCCCCAGGTCCGCAGAGAAAGGTGACCAGATAAGCATGACAGTTCACGGCCACCTCGGTAAGCGCCACGCCCAGGACCGACCAGCGGGTCACATCCCGCCACATGGGACGGTAGGCCGCCAGAACCGGGGTGCGCAGGGCGATCCAGAGCTCCGAGGCGAAATCCTGACCGAAAGGCACCAGGGCCGCGACCGTCGCCAGCACCAGGATGATCGCGGCGTGGTTCAGGCTGAAACGGCCCGTCGCGGCCAAAGCCAAGAGCCCGCACACCAAAAGAAGCGCGTATAGGATGTCCGAGCCCGCCACCTGCTCGATGCGCGCCAGAACATTGGCGTAGCTCCGCCCGAAGGTCCGCAGCGTGTAACCGGCCCCGTAAAGACCCAACAGAAGGGCCGCCAAAAGGCCCGCTCCGGTCGCGGCCATCATGGCAGTCACCACAACGCCCGCCAGGGCGCTGACGATGAGGCTGGCTTTCAAGAGCGTGCGCAGTTCAGCCCGGGCGGTCACCGCATCCTTGCTGCGAGTCATCGCCGCCGGAGCCCCCAACAGGGCGCCAGCCGCTGAAAGACAGAAGGGCACGACGATCAGCAGAAAAGAGAAATGGCCAAAATCCGCGGGCTTCAACAAGCGGAGGAACAGCAGCGAAGCCACGAAATGGGCCCCGGAAACGGCAATGGGGCCGAGAGACGTAAGGCCGTAGCGATAGACCGATTTCAGGACAGGGGCTGTCCACCCGGCTTCAACGCGCTGTCCCAATGCTGACATGTCTGTGCCCAAACGAGAGTGATGGGCATCAACTTGCAAACCTTACGCCGGTTTTGCAGAGCAGCATCAGCAGCGCCACAGGATTTGTCACCAGATATCGCAAGAACAGCCGGCGCGGCTCGCGCCACAGGCGATGCAACCATTCCAGGCCGAATTTCTGCATCCAGTCAGGGGCGCGAACATATTCGCCGGCCGCAAAATTGAAGCAGCCACCGCAGGTAACGACCCAGCCCACCCGCAGGCGCGCCTTGTTGCGCAAGGAGAATTCGTACTCGAATGGCACACCAAGGCCGACCCAGAGAACATCGGCGCCGGAGGCGTTGATCTCTTCGCAAATCGCCGCCTCATCCTGCTGGCGGAAATAACCGTTGCGGCGGCCGACGATCTGGATGCCTGGATAAGCCCGCTCGAGTTTCTGGACCGCGCGGGTATTCACTTCCTCCGTCGACCCCAAGAGATAGAACTTCAGGCCGTGTTCGTGCGCCGCACTGGCCGCATCGAAAATGAAATCGGTGGTGGCGCTGCGTTCGGGCACCGGTGTTGCGGTCAAAAGCTTGGAGGCAAACACCACCGGCTCGCCATCGGCATGAATGAGATCGGCCTGTTCGAAGAGCGAGCGAAACCTGGAATCAAACGCTGAAAGCGCAATGGCATGACCGTTGGAGGCAAAGACCAGCTTGGGTGCCCGATTGCCGCCGCGTGCAGCCAGGCAATCACCTATCATGACTTGGCTGAGCTGGCTGCGGGACACACAGGCCGTTGCGAGGCCGCCCACCCGCACGCGGGAATAGACGCGCGGGCCGGAACGGCGTTCGACAGGCTTGATTTGCAGTGCCGCGCTCTGGCTCATCACACCGCGTTCCTCGGACGAAGAATTTCGAGAGGCGTGCGCAGGAGGATCTTGAGATCGAGAAGGAGATCGGCGCGGCGCACATAAAAGACATCGTAATCGACGCGCTGCGCCATGCTTTCGACAGTCGGGGTCGGTCCGCGGTGGCCATGGATCTGGGCCCAGCCGGTAATGCCCGGCTTCACAGCATAGCGATGACGATAATCGGGGATGACAGCCCCGTAATACACATCATGGGCCAAGGCGTGCGGCCGGGGACCAACCAGAGACATATCGCCGAGCACGACATTCAAGAGCTGCGGCAGTTCATCGAGACTGTAACGGCGCAGGAAACGGCCGGCGCGGGTGATGCGCGGATCGCCATCGCACGCCTGCATCACGCTGGCGCCGTCTTCCATGACATGCATGGTACGGAATTTCAGGATGCGGAAGGAACGGCCGCAAATCCCGTTGCGCTGCTGGCGGAAGAACGCGGGCCCTTGCGATTCGAGACGGACCAGAAAGGCAATCAGCAGCAGCAGCGGCGCAAGCAAAACAACCAGTGGCAGAGCGATGCTGATATCAAGCACCCGCTTGCCAAAGCCCGACACCCAATTCCTGTTGGTATTGACCGGCGCAGAAAGCTGGGCCGTACCGGCGGGCAGAAGCGTGAAAGGCGCCGGCAGCCGCGCGATCGCGCTCGAGATCGATTCAGCATCGGTCCAAACGGTTGCGACTTCCTGCTGCGTGCTCACGGAAACGGCCCATACAACGGTTTCGCTGGAGCCGTTTGCAGGACGAATGCCAGGGATTGCCGGGCCTAAACGTCTCAAAACGCGACGCTAGGGAGCTCTCTGTACAGTTTGTGGACACTACCTATGCCTGCGGGTTTCAGTTCGGCACAGGCATTAGTTAATATGGCGAATCAACGGGACTTGAATTTGTCCCTGACGCAAAGCAAAGTTGAGCTGCAACCGGTGCAGAACATTGGCTAATTGTAACTACTCGTCCGTGCGCGCAAGTTGTTGACAAACGTCGCTATAGTTGCGCCACAATGGCTGATTAACCTAAGGTCCAGTCGGGCGATGAAATTCGCACGGAGTTAGCCTCAACTCTCGGCTGCGCAAGGGACGCGCACTAAAAAACTGGGGCATCGTTTTTGCAGTGTTGAGTCGGGGTGCTTAATTTGAAGAATAGAAGGCACAATTAATGTCGAAGACCACGGAGACCGGTACTCCGCATCCACTTGATATCGCCCTGGGATCACGGATTCGTTTGCGTCGCCGCGAACTTGGGTTCTCCCAAGAACAGCTCGCGCGTGAAGTCGGAATCACGTTCCAACAGGTTCAGAAGTACGAGCACGGCACGAATCGCGTGAGCTTTTCGCGCCTGGTCGAAATCGCACAGGCCCTCAAATGCGGTATCGTCGATATCATCGGCGATCTTGACCGCCCGACCGGGGGTGAGCCGTTCTCGCGGCATCTGGCGTCTTTAAGCGAGCCCGGCGCGACCGAGCTGCTCGACGCTTATGCTTCGATCACCTCGCCCAAGCACCGGCGTGCGATTCTCAATCTTGCTAAGCAGCTTGCCGAAGGCAAAGCCGCTGAGCTTTATGAAGTCAGCGAGGAGACGGCTTAAGGCCGTCTCCTTAGTCTTCAGCCGCTGTTCCGCAGCCCCGCAGAAACGCCGTTGATCGACATGTGAATGGCACGGCTTGTGCCCTCACTGTCGTCACCGGCTCTGCGCCGGCGCAGCAGGTCTACCTGCAAGTGGTTCAGCGCATCGATATACGGCAGACGCAAGCGGATCGAATTGCGCAGCTTCGGGCTGCGTTCCAGCAAAGTTGTCTGCTCGGTAAGCTGCAGGATAGCCTCGACCGTCCGGCGCCACTCTTCCTCGATTTGCGCAAACACCAAGCGCGCCAAGGCCTTGTCTTCCACCAGCTCGGAATAGCGCCGGGCGATGGGCAGCGAGGATTTGGCCAGCACCATTTCCATGTTGGAGACCGTGGTGCGGAAGAACGGCGAGTTCTTGTAGAGCGGACGCAGATGGTCGATGCCCGTTTCGCGTACCGCCGTACCGAAGCCGTACCACCCCGGCAGCATGACGCGTGCCTGCGACCAGGAGAACACCCAGGGGATCGCGCGCAGATCCTCGATTTTCGCCGATTGCGTACGAGAGGCTGGGCGGCTTCCGATCTTGAGGTCGGAGATTTCCGGTAACGGCGTCGATTGGCGGAAATACTGATCGAAACCAGGGGTGTCATAGACCAGCGCCCGGTATGTCTTGAACGCCTCTTCGCTCATGGTCGAGAGCAGCACAGCCGCCTCGCCGTCTGCCGCATCGGTCTCGTGGTTCAGTTCCGACAGCAGCGCCGCCACGATGATGGTTTCGAGGCTTTTGCGGCCGATTTCGGGGTTGCCGTATTTCGACGACACCACTTCGCCTTGCTCGGTGATGCGGATGCCGCTGCTCGAAGCATTGCAAGGCAGCGCCCGGATGGCATCGAAGCTGGAACCGCCGCCGCGGCCCACCGCACCGCCACGGCCATGGAAGAAGCGCATATGAATGCCGCGCGCCGCCGCCAAATAGGTCAACCGCGCGATCGAAGTGCGGATTTCCCAGTTCGAAGTGAGATAACCGCCGTCTTTGTTGGAGTCGGAATAGCCGATCATGGCTTCCTGGATAGAGCCTTGGCCTTCCAAGAGGCGCTGCACGAACGGCATGTCGAGCCAGCCGCGCATGATGTCGTCGGCGGCGCGCAAGTCGCGGATGGTCTCGAACAGCGGTACGATGCGCAAGGCGGCGCGCGGGGTCTCGCCCGGCACGAACAAGCCCGCTTCCTTCATCAGGATCGCCGTTTCCAGGAAGTCGGAAATGCTTTCGGCGTGCGAGATGTTGTAATTGGTGATAGCGCCTTCGCCATAGCGCCGGCGCAGTTCGGCGGCCTTATCGCAGATATCGAGTTCCGACCGTGTCAGATCGGAATATTCACGATAGGGCGAGCGCAGCAGACGCGGGTTCTGCAACTCCTTGAGCAGCAGCGCGATACGCTCGGGCTCGGACAATTCGCTGTAGGACGGCACCACACCGGCCACTTGCAGCAGCTCGTTGACGACTTTCTCGTGCACATCCGAATTCTGGCGAAGATCCATGGTTGCCAGATGGAAGCCGAAAGCGCCCACGGCTTCGCGCAGATTCAAGAGGCGGCCATTGGCCAGATCGGAATCGCCATTCTCCTTCAGCGAATCCATGATCACCGTGAGATCGGCCGCAAACTCCTCCGGCGTAGCGTAGGGCTCGGCTTCCCAGCGCGGCATGCGTGCCGGCGGGCGCCCGGTCAGTACTTTGCGGGTCGCTGAAAGCCGCGCGTAACAAGTGATCAGCGCCCGGCGATAAGGCTCATCCATCTGATGGCGCGAAACATGCTCCTGGCTTGCAGCCAGTGCATTCAGCGCCGCGCTGGTGCTGACGAATTCGTCGGAAACCGACAGCTCGCTACCCAGCGTATTCACTTCCTCCAGGTAGTGATCCAGCACGGTCTCACATTGGCGGCGGACGGCATATTCCAGCGTCTGGGCGGTAACAAAGGGATTGCCGTCGCGATCGCCGCCAACCCAAGAGCCAGGCTTCAGATAAGGCAGGATCGCGCCATTGAGGCCGTACAGCTTGGCGATACGGCGCTTTACCAGCGGCAGCTCCGTCAGGAAGGTGCGCGCGAAGATCGAAATGGCGTTCTCGATTTCGTCGGTGACGTGGATGCGCAAGGCGCGGAACATGCGCGTTTGCCAGAGCGTGCGAATCTCGCGCTTGAGCTGCGCTTCGATCTCGACATCTTCGCCTTCATGCAGATTGGCACTGTCGAGCCGGTCGAGCAGCTGAGCGATATCCGTCTCGCGATCCAGGATCGACTTGCGCCGCACCTCTGTGGGGTGGGCGGTAATCACCGGCGAGAGCAAGGCTTGGCTGAAATACGCGGCCACCTGCTTGGCGCTGACGCGAGCATGATGCTCCAGCTGTTGCAGCGGCCCCGGCCCTTTTTCGGTATGCGCCCAATGATCGTCGGCGATATTGGCAAGCTGCGAGAAGATGGTGAAGGCACGAATGAGGAGTTGCACCTCCCGCGGCGTCAACTCAGAGAGGCGCTTGTCCAGCGGGACTTCCTTGACCCCGGAGCGGTGCTCACCAACCGATTGGCGGCGGATATGCTCAACCAGATCGAGATCGGCTTGGCCGCGCGTCAGCTCCACCTGCCCTTGGCCGTATTGCTCCCTGATCACCAGCCCCAAAATGCGCCCCAAAAGGCGAATGGTTTCACGGCTGTCGAGCTGCAGGCTGGTGGTCATCGCATAGTTCCTTTGCGGCCGAGAAAAGCCCAGCGGGCGGACGCAATGCAAGGAAAATGCGAATGGAAGCCGCGATTTAATGCATCATGAATACGGGTATCCGGGGGTGCGACACGATATGTTCTGTGACCCCGCCGAAGATGGCCTCGGCCATCTGACTGTGGCCATAACCGCCCGCGACCAGAAGATCGAAGCCTTCATTGGCGGCGGTGTCGAGCAGCACATCAGCCGTCAGGGCGCTGCCCCGCGGCAAAGAGCGCGCCGAGGCTGCCACCCCGTGCAAGGCCAGATAGGCCACCACATCGCTGCCATTGCCCGGCAGAGTCCCGTTCTGGACCGTGAGGATCTCCACCCGCTCGGCCCGCTTCAGGTAGGGCACTGCCGCCGTCACGGCGTGAGCCGAAGCAATGGAGCCATCCCAGCCTACAGCCACGGCTCGCCCGAGTTCGGTCGGCAAATGCTCGGCGGAAAGCAGCACGGGGCGGCCGACCTTCATCAGAGTGCGGAGAAAAGCGTCCTGCACATCGGGATCGTCGGTTTCGCGGATGGGCGGGAAAACAACGAGGTCGCAAAGCCGGGACGCCTTGTCGAGGGCGCGCGGCAGATGTTCGCGAATTTCTTCGTAGGAGACGGTGACAGCGCCACCGGCTTGCGGTGTGCTGACAATGCGCACGCCCGCATCAGCGGTCATCGAGGCAAGGGTTTCGCGGGCTGCCTTGGACGAGGCCTTTTCAAGGTCGGCAGCGGTGTCGATCAGATCCTGCACGATATCGGGCGACAGCGGCAGCTCGCCATAAGGAACGGTTTCACGCGGATCGGCGTGTACAAACAGCGCTTGGACATGGGCGTTGAACGGCTTGGCGGCGGCGAGCGCCGTAGCAAGCGCGTAACGATCGCGGCCGACGCCCGACACGGGCACGAGAATTTTGACGAATGACATGGCGGCCTCTCGGGCTTGATCTCTTGGTGTTCCTTTTGGCGACACCTGTTTGATCAGAACAAATCCGACCTGGCCTCAAGAGACATTGAGACTTGTCAATTTCAGACTGCGCTGTTCCCTTAGAGACAGAGGTTATTCGCCAGCGCCCTCGGCAAGCGCCTGCAATTCTTCAAGATTGCGAATGACAATCCGGCGGCGGCTGGGCGTGGTAATGATGTTTTGCCGCTTCAATTCGGAGAGCGCCCGGCAGGTGGTTTCGATCGTCAGGCCGAGGTAATCGGCGATATCCTGGCGCGACAGCGGCAGATCCACGGTGTGCTGATCATTGCTGCGCCGCTGCATTTCCAGCGCCAGAAAGAAAGACGCCACGCGTTCTTTCGCACTCTGATGTCCCAGCATCGCCACATGCCGTTCGGCTGCAGCAAGGCTCTTGGAGAACATTGCAAGCCGTTTTTGACTGATGTCGGGATCACCGGCGGTCATCTGTGAAATGCAAAGCCGCGGACAGCGCAGCGCCACCACATCGCCCACCGCTTCGGCGGTGGCCGTGTATTCGGTGGCAAGCTCGATGCCGAAGGTTTCGTCGGGCAGGAAGAAATTGACGATCTGGCGGCGGCCATCGGCGAAGATATGCGACAGCCGCACCGCGCCTTCGATCACCTTGTAGGAGTAGCGGGCATCGTCGCCCTTGGCATAGATGGTCTCGTTGCGGGCAAAGCGCATGGCCGAACCCGCCGTTTCCATCTCCGCCTTGCTGATGCAGCCGGTATCCGCAAAGAAGCGGCAACCGTGCTCACATCCCGACGGACGGTCTGTGGGGTGATCGATGTCAGTGTCGGCCAGCCTGCGCTGCACGGACTCTCCTGAACTCTGCGGCACCGGAAGCTCGAGGCTCCCTGCCGCATACCCCAGAATAGCGCCGGGGGGCGGCCCTCTGTAAAGAGCCACCCCCCGTACGTAATTTCCGAAAATCCCGTAAGGATTTTGCGGTTATTTCAACTTGATCGAGGTCACCACGATGCCCGGATTGTCCTTGGCGGGCTCGATGGTGAAGCCGAGCTCCTTGCAGAGCGCCAGCATCATCGTGTTTTCCTCGAGAACGTCGCCATAGACTTCGCTGACGCCGAAGGACTTCGCGTAGTCCACGATGCGCTTCATCAGCGCCGTGCCCATGCCGCGGCCTTTGAGGTCGGAGCGGATGAGGACCGAGTATTCGGCCTTCACCTTGTCCGGATCGGCCGAGAAGTTCGCGATGCCGACGAGCTCGTTCTTCTCGTTGAACATCACGAAGGCCATATCGCGGTCGTAGTCGATATGCGTCAGGCGGCTGAGCAGGCTGGTGGGCAGCGAACGCAGCGGCGAGAAGAAGCGCAGACGGACGTCTTCCGGCGACAGCTTGGAGAAGAACTCCGTGAACGCCTTGTAGTCTTCCGGACGCACCGGACGGACGAAGAACTCGCCGGCGCCGGAGACGGCTTCGTGAGCTTCAAGCTCCTTGGGATAGGGCTTGATGGCCAGGCGGGCATCGCGCGGGCCGGTGACCGGTCCGCCCAGCTTGATGCGGGCATCGACGGCAATCACGCCGTTTTCGTCGCAAAGCAGCGGGTTGATGTCGAGTTCCAGGATTTCCGGGAAGTCGCAGATCAGCTTGGACACGCGCACCAGCACATCAGCCACTTCGTTGATCGCCGCCGGCGGACGGTCGCGATAACCCTTGAGCTGCTTGTAGATGCGGGTGTGGGTGATCATGTCCATGGCCAGGGTCGTGTTGACCGGTGCCAGCGCCAGCGCGCTGTCGTTCACCACTTCCACCGACACGCCGCCCTGGCCGAACAACAGATAGGGACCAAAGGTGACATCGGTCGCCACGCCGCAGATCAGTTCATAGGCGCGCGGACGCTTGATCATTTCCTGCACCAGGAAGCCTTCCAGCTTGGCCTTGGGGCAGTTCTTGCCGACGACTTCGAGCATCTGCTCGGCTGCCGACTTGGCTTGTTCCGGAGTTTCCAGGTTCAGCTTCACGCCGCCGACATCGGACTTATGGGTGATATCCGGCGACATGATCTTGATCACGATCGGGCTCTTCCAGTCCGCCGAGATCGCGGCAACATCGGCCGGGGTCTTGGCCGCCTTCGAACGGGCGATCGGGATCTGATAGCACTCGAAGAGATCCGACAGGCTGACGGCATCGAGCCAGGTCTGCTTGTCCTTCACCGCGGCGTCGATGATCGACTTCGCCTTGGCTTCGTCGGGGCGGAAGTTCTCGGCCTTGGAGGGCGGCACTTCCATGAGCAGGTTCTGCACGCGGGCATAACGGGCCATGTGCATGAAGCCGCGGACGGCCTTTTCCGGTGTTTCGAAGGTCGGGATGCCGGCGGCGCGATAAGCAGCGCGGGCCTTTTCGGTTTCTTCCGACGAACCCAGCCAGTTGGTTAGGATCGGACGGTCGGAACCCTTGGAGGCGTCGATCACCGCGGTGGCGCCTTCATAAGCGGAGGCCGTCGCGGTCGGGCAATAGAGCGCCACGATGCCGTCAACGTCCGGCGTCTCGTTGGCGATCTTCATCGAGTTGAACCAGCGCTGATAGTCGGCGTCACCGATGATGTCGACCGGATTGCCGTGGCTCCAGGTGGTAGGCAGGATCGCGTCGAACTTCTTCTTGGTCTCTTCCGTCAGGTTGACCATCTGGCCGCCAAGATCGGAGAGCGCATCGACCGCCATCACGCCGGCGCCGCCGCCATTGGTGACGATCATCAGGCGATCGCCGTTGACACGCGGACGGTTCGACAGGGTTTCAATGGCGTCGAAGATTTCGTCGAGGTCGTTGGCGCGCAGGATACCGCAACGCGAGAAGGTCGCGTCATAGACGCCGTCGGCACCAGCCAGAGCGCCGGTATGAGAAGCAGCGGCGGCAGCAGCAGCAGCGCTACGGCCGGACTTGATGGCGATAACCGGCTTGACGCGGGCAGCAGCGCGAGCGGCCGAGATGAAGGCGCGCGGGCTGAAGTCGGCAGCATGACCAGCAGCTTCGACATACATGACGATCGAATCCGTGTCCGGATCCTGCGCCAGGTAATCGAGCATATCGCAGAAGGCCGCATCGGCCTGGTCACCCATCGAGATCAGGTGCGAGAAGCCGACGCCGCGGCTGACGGCCCAGTCCAGCATGGTGCAAACCAGAGCGCCCGACTGAGAGACGAAAGCCACCTTGCCCTTCTTGGCCGGAACTTCGGCGAAGGAGGCATTGATGCCCGACGGCGTGGAGATCACGCCCAGGCAGTTCGGACCGACAACGCGCAGATTGTAGGGACGGGCCGCGTTGAGCATCTTGCGCTCAAGCGTGATGCCTTCCTCAAGTTTGATGTCGCGCAGACCAGCGGTGATGACGATCGCGGCGCGCGTGCCGCGCTTGCCGAGTTCTTCAATGGTCTGGGGAATGGAAGCAGGCGGAGTCGCGATGACAGCCAGATCGGGTGTAACCGGCAGGCTGTTCACGTCCTTGTAGGCAACGACGCCGTTGACCGCGACCGCCTTGGGATTGACCGGCATGATGGCGCCTTTGAAGCCACCGTTCAGCAGGTTGGACATCAGGATACCACCCACCGACCGAGCACGGGTGGAGGCACCGATCAAAGCGATGCTTTTCGGATGAAAGAAAGCGTCTATGTTCTTTATCGACATGCGTCGCGCCTCTTAAGGTTTGGGGCCTGTTAAACCCAGATAGTCCACTTTGCCAGACGGTCAATGTGGGCCGAATTGTCTCGCCACAGCGTCTCTGACGGTCTCTTGGTGGCGTGCCACAACGTCGCCCCTGATGCCGGGAACAACGCTGCCAAAATGCACGTGATCCGCGACGGTGAGGCCGCAAACAGCCGCGACATGTTCGTCAAAAAGCGTGCGTACCGCTTCCCAAGCCCCTGTCTTACGGACCCATTCGCTGGGTGAGCCGGAGGCGGTGAAGCTGATCAGTTTGCGCCCGGTCAACAGAGGTTCGTTGCCTGCTTTGCCTTTTCCATAGGCAAATCCGTAGCCGAACACGCGGTCGAGATAGCCTTTCAACATGCCCGGCGGGGAATTGAGCCAGAATGGATAAAAAAGTGCGAAGACATCGACATCTGCGAGCAGGGTGCGCTCACTGACCACATCCGGGCGCGGGGCATAACCCGCCGCATTCGGAATTTCATCGGCCTTCAGGCAAGGATCGAACCCCATGCCGTAAAGGTCACGCATGATTGTTTTATGGCCCAATGCCTCCGCGGCCTCGGCATAGGCGACTGCCAGCGAGGCGACGAAACTCTTCGGATTGGGGTGGGCGACGATCAACGCATGTTGCATGGCTTTAAGTTCCCCTGGTCGGGACGCGGGCCCCCTTTTGGAGGGGCGGCGAGCCTTTAGCATTGCGCTATATCAAAAACAGTTTGCAGACCGCTGCGACTTAGGTTCTTCCTGTATTTGCCTCGTATTTTCCCGTATGACTCGGGTTGTTATCCGGCCTGCGGCAATATGTTGCCACATAACCGGGTAAGATTTCACGGGTTAAGATCAGGCGGGGGCCTCCCCCTTCTTAAGACAGGATGAAACAACCATGGCAAACGAAGACGTCAAGAAACTGTCGGACGATGTGGGCGAGTTGAAGGCTGGCTTTTCGCGCATTGCAGATACTTTGACCGATCTGGTGCGCCAGCGCGGCCAGGAAGCGGCCGCCCGGATTGAACGCACCGCGGAAGACACCTGGGCCGAAGCCAAGGACAAGCTCGAAGGCGTCAAGCAGAAGATCCACGAAGAGCCGGTGGTCGCCGTTGGCGTCGCCTTCGGCATTGGCCTGCTCGTCGGTCTGCTTTTCGGCCGCCGTTAAACCCTGATGCAAGCGATGGCTATTCGCATCGCGATTATGGCCGCGGCGATACTGATTGCCGCGGTCTGCTTTATCGCGACTGGCGCATTTCTCTGTGTAGCGCTCTATGAAGGGCTGAAGCTGGTGCTTTCACCGGCCATGGCAGCGCTGTCAACCGCAGCAGTTCTGCTGCTCCTTTCCCTGATTGTTCTTTCCATCGGCTCGGCCATCGCCAAGGCGGTGGAAAAGAGCGAGCGCAAGAAGCGCGGCCCCGCCACCGCCGAAATCGGTTTGGAGCTCGGCCGCATTCTCGGGGAACAAGTCTCACGCTATGCGGGGAAGAATCCTGTGCGCGTGCTGATCGGGGCTTTGATCACCGGCCTCGCCATAGGAGCCATTCCGCCCCTGCGGTCGCTTCTGCTGCGCATGTTCAAAGGCAAATAAGGGACAAAATTCCGTGACGCGCGTTGCCATTATCGGGTTGGGCATGGCGGTCACGCCTCATGCCAAGAGCCTCTTGGACCTCAAAAGCAAAGCCGAAGTGGTTTGGGCGATGAGTCCAAGCGCCGGGCGACGTGAGTCGTTTGCTGCCAAGTTTCCCTTCCCCACCACGGGCGATCTCAATGCGATCCTGAACGATCGTTCCATCACCGCCGTTGGCCTCCTCACCCCGCCTAACACGCATCTGGAACTGGTGGAGAAGCTGACAGCCGCGGGCAAACATGTGCTGCTGGAAAAGCCGCTGGATGTCACGACGGAACGTTCGCGCGCAGTGGTGGAGGCGGGCAAGAAAGCGGGCGTGACGATCGCTGTCATGCTGCAGCACCGCTTTAAACCGGCGGCCGAGAAGCTTTCTGAAGTTTTGCAAAGCGGCAAGCTGGGCCGGATCGTCTCCTGCTCGACCCGTATCCCGTGGTGGCGGCCGCAGAGCTATTACAACGAGCCTGGACGCGGCACACTCACCCGTGATGGCGGCGGCGTGCTGATCACCCAAGGCGTTCATGTGCTGGATTTGATGCTGAGCTTGGCGGGGCCGGTGACGGAGGTCTGCGGTTATGCGGCGACCACCGTGCATCAGATGGAAACCGAAGATTACGCGGCTTGTGCGGTGCGCTATACCAATGGCGCGCTGGGCGTGATCGAAGCCACCACGGCCAATTATCCAGGACAAGCCGAACGCATCGAATTCATCGGTACGAAAGGCACCGCCGTGCTTTCCGGCTATGGCTATTCCGTTCATTACCACGACGGCAGCGAAGAGAGCTTCGAGCCACCGCTGGCGACCATGGGCGGCGGTGCCGATCCCATGGCCTTCCCGCATGATCTGCATCTCGCAGCCTGGGCCGACTTCTTCGAGGCAATCGAGAAGCACCGAGCGCCGCGTGTCTCTGCCGAAGAGGCGTTGAAAGTTCATCACCTCGTCGACGCCATGCTGGAAGCCGGGGCGTCGGACAAGAAGGTGAAGGTCCGCGAATAGAAAAAGGGGCTTGGCGGATTTCTCCATCAAGCCCCTATTCACTACACTCTATTCACTTATTTCGGTTCCGGGCCTTGTGTGACCCGTACCAAGTCACTCGGACGAATCCATTTGGCAAACGCCGCCTGGACTTCACCCGAGGTCAGATCGATGTAGCGCTTGGCTGCGATAGAAGGCTCATTCAGCGGCAGATCAAGTTCCGTGCGATCCAGATAACCGCGGGCGATCTCATCAATGCTGTCTTCGGCCAGCGGCAGCTGCCGCAGCACCATCGCCTTGACGCGATCGAGTTCTTCCTGCGGCACAGGCTTTTCCTGCATCGTCTTAAGGTTCTGCACGACGATGTTGGCGGCTTTGCTGACGTTTTCGGGATCGCTGGCATATTGCACGAGATAATAGCCGCGAGTGCGGCCGGCGAGCAGCGACGCGCCCACCGAATAGACCAGCCCCGCATTCTTGCGCAGATCGATGGAGAGGCGTGTCGAATAGAAACCGCCGCCCAGGACCTGATTGCCAAGCTGCAAGGCGTAATAATCCGCACTGGTCCGCGCCAAAGCCAGATTGTGGGCCAGGATGACATTGTCCTGTACCCGCGCACCATCCGGCACAGCAAAGCTGCCCGGCTTGTTGCTCGGCACGTCCGGCAAATCGACCAGCGGTTTGGGCCCTTCTGCCGTCCAGCCGCCAAAGGCCTTCTCGATCACCGCCTGCGCCCGCTCCGGCGTGACATTGCCGATCACCACAATGGTGGTCATGTCGGGACGGAACACCGTCTTGTAATAGCTCTTCACGTCATTGAGCGTCAGGCCGAAGACGCTGGCGCCGGTCGCTTGCCGCAAAGACGGATCGGTCGGCGGATAAAGTGCCTCGACCAGCGCCCGCTGCCCCAGATATCCGGGCGTATGGTTGCGTGATTCCACCGACTGGGCGAGCTGCGGCTTGATCGCGTTCAGCGCCGCTTCGGGCAGTGCCGGATGCAGCTCATGCTCGGCCAGAAGGTCCACACCACGCTCGAAATCCTGGGCCAAGACCTGCAGCGTGAAATCGGTACCGGCCCGCTCCTGGGCGCCGATCGCATCCAGCTCCTTTTCGAAAGCCAGACGGTCATACTTTTCGGTGCCGAAGGAGAACAGCGCTCCCAGCAGAGTCGCCACACCATCCTTGCCGGGTAGCGCTTCCGTCTCGGAGCGGTTCCGAATGTGGCCATAGACGCCAATCGTGTCACTGACATTCACCGGCTGCACGATGAGGCGCAGGCCATTCGGCAAGGTGGTGACCACCGGCTTCAAGGCCGGTTCCGGAACCGCCAAGCGGCTGATCGAACTCTTGGCCCAATCCGGCAGCTCTGTCGGCTTGGCCTCACCCAGATTGATGGTCTCCATACCGCCCGTCGAGGAAGACGCCACCGCCTTACCCGAGCCTTTCGGCAGAAGCAGGCCAGAGACGGCCTTGTCGAGTTTCAGATATTCCCGCGCCACGCGGTTCACATCGGCAACCGTCACTTTTTCGATGCGCTGCAGATCCTCATCCGGCGATTTCAGACCATAAAGCGCCACGGCATCCGCCCAAACCGAGGCAAGATCGGAAATCGAGTTTTTCTGCCGCTCGGTGGCGCGCTTTTCCTGAATTTTGGCCGCTTCGACCAGTTCCGGCGGGACCCCGTCTTTGACCACTTTCTCTAGAATGGCGCGAACCTCGGCTTCCAAGGCATTGCCATCCGCACCCGGCGCGTAACTCACCGAGGCGTAGGCAATGGACGCTTCCTTTAAGGGCTCCAGCGAGAAGGAGACGCTGAGCGCCTTGCCTTGGGCCACCAGATCGTACAGCGCAAAACGGCGGCTGGAGAGGACATCGGCCAACACTTCAAGCGCCGCGAAATCCTTCGATTTCAGGCCCGGAAAACGCATGGCGAGAACGCGGGTGAAATTGGCGTAATCGGAATCGATGGTGAAGATCGTCGGCTTCACCGGCTTGAACGTCATCTTGGGCCGGGCCGGCAGTTTTTTCGCCGGAATGGCGCCAAACAAGTCCTGAATCTTCTTCAGCGTCGCTTTGGGATCGAGATCGCCCGCCAGAACCAGAATGGCGTTGTTCGGCCCGTACCACTGGCGATGGAAGTCCTTCAGCATCGCGCCCGTGGTCTTGTCGAAAGTCGGCCGGCTGCCAAGCGCATCATGTTCGTAAGGCGTGCCGGCGAAGAGTTCCTGGCGCAGCCGCTCATAGAGCTTATAGCCCGGCGCGGACATATCCTGGGCCACTTCCTGCTCGATGGCGCCGCGTTCCTTGGCCCAATCCGTTTCGCTCGACACCACATCGCGCATGCGCAGCGCTTCGATATGCAGCGCCACATCGAGGTCTTCGGAGGGTACGGTGTAAAGATACTGGGTCAGGCTCTCGCGGGTGTTGGCATTGAATTCCCCGCCCATGATGCTGCCGAGATTGGCAAGCTGATCTGCGGTCAGCCCGGAGCTGCCGCGAAACATCATGTGTTCGAGGGCATGCGCCGTGCCGGGAAAGCCATCGGGAGTCTCGTCAGAACCGGCCAGATAGTTCACCGATGTCGCCACCACTGGTGACAACACATTCTTAATAATAATCACTCGCAGTCCGTTTTTAAGCCGGGCCCGCAGCACCGTTTGGTCCTGTGAGACGGCTGCAGAAACGCGATGGCCATGATGGGCGTGATGACGCGCATAAGCCGGCGAAAAACCAATCAGCGATGACAGGAAAAGCGTCGTGAAGAGTAAGAGCGCACGGCCGGCGCGTGGATATCTCATCGAGAGTCCTTTGAGTCCAAGATGGGCGAAACCCTAGAACTGTAGACGGGTTTCTGTGAAGCACTTGACGCAAGGATGCCTGGTAAATTCGATGATAACCAAGAATCCCGCACTGGATTGATCGCGCGCCTATACTGCGACCAAACGCGCATCCGTGATAGCACGGGTACCGTCACGGAATAGGGGACAATCCGCATAGCGAGCGCGCCTGCCTTGGCGTTTGATCTCATCCGAAGCAAGCGTTCGTGAGTTCAAACATCATGGGTACCTTGATCCGCGTGATCTTCCGCGAAGGCGTTCCGAGACAGCGTGCGATGAGCCGCAACAACCAGTCGCGGCGCTCGACCATCGCGCGGGAACGAGGTCTTACCCTTTGGCGCGAACGCGATGATCTGGTGATTGCCGCGGCGTATCGCGTGGCACCGCCCACTGAGCCCCGCGTCAGTCAGGATGCAAGCGCATTCACCCCTCTGAAGTTCGCTCCACACTCCTAAGTACCCCTCTTGTAACTACCCTTCTTGCAATCCTGGCGGCCGAGAACGGCGGCGGTGGCGAAAGCTCCCGCCGCCGAACTCTTTTTTGCACCTGAAAACAAGCGCGCACCCGGACCGGTAGATATTGTCACCGGTTTCCTCGCGGCCCGTATGTAGAGCGGCCTCAGATTACGCTGCACAGCAGCATAAATTTGTGCTGCATAGCAGCGCCTGATGCGAGTGAAGCACAATCACAAATCGTCAGTGACACAAACAAAGAAGTACAACGAAGACCTCTTTTGTGGATTTGGCTTACGATTGTGTGAAGGTTCTGTGCCGGAGTTTGCGGTGCGCCTTTGCGTCTCACCGCTGCGCGTTTACGCAGCATTCCCCAATAACCAGCACAAGTTTATCGCCTTTTTCTAGCCGCACTTTTTTAGCGACGGCGCCCGGGAGAGAAACTTGATCCAAATCATGTTCGAGGGCGATACCGGAATGCTAGATGCGATATTCGCGATACGCGATTTCGCAGACGGCCGCGGCTTTAGCAACAACAGACCTGTGCGTCCCAAAGGCGCAACAGCATAACAGTCTGCAATACTAGCAATGGGCGGAAAACATGAACGTAAAATATCCAGGTACACCTACGGTTATACACGGTAACGGCGCCGTAGCCGAAGTAATGGGCAATGTCTGCGGTGGCGTTATCGGGTACCCGATCACTCCGTCCACCGAAATTTCGGAAATCTACGAAGCGTTCCGGGCCCAGGGCGGCGTGAATGTCTGGGGTAAGCATCCCTTCTTCTTCGAGCCGGAAGGCGAGCACTCCGCTCAGTCGGGCGCGCTCGGTGCCACGCTCACGGGCGGCAAGTACATTTCGAACGCCTCGTCGAGCCAAGGCATCCTGTACGGCCTGGAATCGCATTATGTGACGGTCGGCAAGCGCATCGGCGGCTTCGTGCTGCAATGCGCGGCGCGCGTCGTCTCCAAACATTCGCTGAACGTCATGGCCGGCCATGACGACGTCTATGCGCTGCTGCAGACGGGCTACACCATCCTGTTCGGTTCGAACCCGCAGGAAGCGGCCGACCTCGCGGCGATTTCCTACAAGGTCAGCGCCATGTCGCTGATCCCCGTCACCAACGCTATGGACGGGTTCACCACCTCTCATATGCTCAGCGAAACGCTGATGCCCGAAAAGGACCTCCTTAAGGAGTTCCTCGGCGATCCCTCCGGCCGTATTCCCTGCCCGACCGTGGCGCAGGAAATGCTCTTCGGCGCCAAGGGCCGCGTTTATCAGCTGAAGCGCTATCTCGCCGCCCATGAAGGCGATTTCGCCCCCGATGGCTATAAGAAGCTGGTCGACTTCCTCGACAAGAACGCCGATGCCGTCGAAAAGGACAACGAAGGCAAGCTGGTTGCCAAGGCCATTGCCTCCGTCCCCGAAGAACTCCAAGGCCAGTTCAAGCGCCAGTGGATCAACGCCTATGAGAAGGGCACCCGCCAGCGCGTTCCCGCTCTCGTCGACGTGCACAACCCGGGCCTGACCGGCGCCGTGCAGAACCAGCCCGACTTCCAGGCCGGTTCCGCCGACCATCGCACCCACTTCGTCCGCGACGTGCCGAACTTCGTGCGCGATGCGATGGCCGAATACTCCAAGCTGACCGGCCGCGATTACTCGCCGGTGAAGACCTACTTCTGCGAAGATGCCGAAACCGTGGTTGTCGGCATGGGTTCCGTTACCGACGACGCCCAGGCCGTTGCGAAGTATCTGCGCAGCCAGGGCAAGAAAGTCGGCGTGGTTTCCGTCAAGCTGCTCCAGCCCTTCCCGGAAGCCGAAATCGTTGCCGCCCTCAAAGGCAAGAAGGCTGTCACGATCCTCGAGCGTTGCGATGTCACCGCGCTGGCGAGCTTCGTCACCCAGGCGCTGTTCAAGGGCATCGAGAACGCCGATGGCGTGCGCCATGAAGGCATCCCCGCCCTCAACAAGCTGCCCAAGATCACCACGGCCATCTTCGGCCTGGGCGCCCATGATCTGCAGCCGCGCCATCTCATCGCCGCCTTCAAGAACATGGAAACCAAGAACGCGCCGCTCGTTTATCTGGGCAGCCAGTTCTTCTCCAAGAACCCGTCTCCGCGCATGGCCGAACTCCAGGGCAAGCTGAAGGCCGCTTATCCCGAGACGGAACTGATGCAGCTTGAGACGGAAGCCAATCCGAACCTCTTGCCGAAGGGCGCCTTCCGCATCCGCTTCCACTCTGTGGGCGGCTACGGCACGATGGCCACAGGCAAGCTGCTGACGGACATCCTGGCCAACGTTCTGGAACTGCATTCCAAGGCCGCTCCGAAATACGGTTCGGAAAAGTCCGGCGCGCCGACCAACTACTACATCACGCTTTCGCCTGAGACCGTGCTGCAGTCGAACGCCGAAATCGAAGACGTCGAGATCGTCGTCTCGCCAGACCACAAGGTGTTCGCGCACACCAATCCGCTGCGCGGCATCGTGGAAGGCGGCACCTTCATCATGCAGAGCCAGCACACCCCGATCGAGGTCTGGAAAGAGATCCCGGCCGCGGCCCGCAAGACCATCCGTGACAAGAAGATCAAGTTCTTGATCATCGACGGCTTCAAGGTCGCCAAGCCGCATGCTCCGACCCCGGAACTCGAAACCCGCATGATGGGCATCGCCTTCATCGGCGCCATCTGCGGCCATGTCGATCGCATCGTGGCGGGGGCTTCGCAGGAAGCCATGCTGGACAAGATCCGCAAGGACCTTTCCAAGAAGTTCGGCGCCAAGGGCGCGGCGGTCGTGGAAGGCAACCTCACCGTCATCAAGGAAGCCTTCGACGCCACCCAGAAGGTCGACTACACGGCGGCGGAGTTCGTCGAAGTCGACAAGACGGCCAGCGACAAGGCAGCCAGCATGACGAACGTCATCTCGGCTTCGATGTGCCGCCTGGTCCGTCCGGATGCCACAGCGAACTTCCTGGATGCCGAGTATTTCGACGAAATCGTCGCCAAGCCGTTCCGCGATGGCACGATCAGCGAAGCTCCCGTCATGCCGGGTACCGGCATGTTCATGCCGTCCGGCACGGCGGCAAACAAGGACAAGGGCCTGTTCCGCCGGCAGGTGCCGGAATACAAGCCTGACCTCTGCACGGGTTGCATGGAGTGCACCTTGGTGTGCCCCGATGCGGCGATCCCGAACACGGTCCATGAAATCCGTGATCTTCTCAATGTGGCGATCTTCCAGCTCGACCTCGCTCCGGCGCAGATCAGCGCGCTGAAGGATGTCATTCCGGCTCTCAGCGATGCGGTGCGTGAAGCTTATCGCGCCTCCAAGGACTCGCTGGCGCTCACCGACGTGGTTGCGTCGGTCGCCGAAACGGTTGCCTCCGATAACGCCGTGCTCAAGAAGAACATCGGCAAACTGGCGGCGGCGCTTTCGGTGTTCCCGGTCGCCAAGACCAAGCCGTTCTTCGATGCAATGGAAAAGAGCAACCCGGGTTCGGGCGGTCTCTATTCCGTGGCGGTCGATCCCTGGAAGTGCTCCGGCTGTCTGGAGTGCGTCGAGGTTTGCGGCCCGGGTGCCCTGGTCAAGCGCGATCAGGACAGTGCTCTGCTTGATACCTTGCAGTCCCGCTTCGAGTTCCTCAGCCGTACGGCCAACACGCCGTCGCGGTTCGTTGAGGGCGCGACCAAGCCGGACGGCGACACCAAGCGCTTCATGCTGGATCGCAACAACTACTATGCCACCACCGGTGGCCATGGCGGTTGCCGCGGTTGCGGTGAAGTGACGGCCATCCGTCTCGTCACCAGCGCCAACAACGCCGTTCATCAAGCCCGCCGCAAGATCCACATCAAGGAACTTGAAGGGCTGATCGAGAAGCTGACCGCCAAGGCCGCCACGGTGACCGATGCGGCGCGCAAGACGCGTATCGAAGGGACTCTCAAGACCCTTGAGAAGCGCCTGTTCAACTACGAGACCGGCCCGAGCGGCAAAGGTCCGTCGGCATCGGTTGTCGCCAATGCCACGGGTTGCTCGAGCGTTTATGCCTCGACCTTCCCCTTCAACCCCTACAACGATCCGTGGGTCAACAGCCTGTTCCAGGACCATCCCGCGGTCGCCAAGGGCATTTTCGAAGGTCTGGCCGCCGAAGCCGTGGAAGACATCCGCGCGCTGCGTACCGCCAAGCTTGAACTGGACGACGAATACGATGCCGCCGTCCACGACAAGTTCTTCAAGACCTTCGCTTGGTCGAACTTCACCCAGGAAGAGCTGGCGCTGATGCCGACCGTGTTCTGCGTCGGCGGCGATGGCGCGACTTACGACATCGGCTTCGGCGCCCTGTCGCGCGTGATGTCGACCTCCACGCCGATCAAGGCCCTTGTTCTGAACACCGGCGCCTACTCGAACACCGGCGGTCAGGCATCGACCTCTTCGCTCACCGGCCAGGACTCCGACCTGGCGCGCTTCGGTGCGGCCCATACCGGCAAGCAGGAAACGCGCAAGGAATTGGGCCTGATTGCGGCCTTCCACCCGAATGTCTTTGTGGTGCAATCCAACACCGCGCTTCAGGGTCACTTCCTGAAGTCGGTCATGGAATACATCAACCACAACGACATGCCCTCTCTGCTCGACGTCTACACGCCGTGTCAGGGTGAGCAGGGTATTGCGGACTCCGCCTCGGCAGAACATTCGCGCTTGGCGGCCGAATCCCGCATGAGCCCGGTGTTCGTCCACGATCCGCGCAAGGGTTCGGACCTGCACGCCCGCTTCTCGCTCGACGGCAACCCGGAACCGACCAAGGACTGGGCGACCTTCTCGATCGAGTATGTGGACGGTGGTGAAACCAAGCTTCTGGATTTGCCGTTTACGCCCGCAGATTTCGCGCGGACGGAAACCCGCTTCAAGAAGCAGTTCCGCAAGCTTGCGGCAAATGCCGACGCCCTCCCGATCGCGGAGTTCGTCGCCCTGCCGGAAGCCGAGCGCAGCGGCAAGGTGCCGTTCGTCTATGCGACGGACGACGCCAAGAAGCTGGTCAAGCTCGAAGTCTCCGACACGCTGGTCAAACTGGTCGAGAGTCGCCGCAAGTATTGGCGCACTCTGCAGTACCTGGCCGGCATCAATGTCGAGATGATCGACGCCTCCCATAAGGCCGAGCTCGAAAGCCTGCAGTCCCAGTACAAGACTGCCGTCAACGAGCGCGAGAACACCATCGACTCCATCGCGCGTGCGATGAGCGAATTGGCGGCCTCGTCCAAGGCCCCGGCAGCGGGTGGCATCGGTCTGGCGCTCGGCGGCGCGGCACCTGCGGCAGCACCCGCAGCGGCGGCTCCGGCGGCGAACGGTAGTGCCGTGGTGGCGATGGATGACGATGTCTCCAAATGCACCAACTGCAAGACCTGCTACACCGAACTGCCCGAACTGTTCGAGAAGACCAAGCTCGTCGTCGACGGCTCCACCAAGGAAGTAGCGCACCTCATTCCGGGCGCAACCTCCAAGGTCAAGTCGACGCCGGAATTGAAGAGCAAAGTGGCGCGTATCGCCGCCAACTGCGATGCGGAGATCATTCATGAGCAGTGAGGCCATCAAAGATACCGTCGAGGAGGATCTCGCGCGTTACCGTCAGGTAGCGAACGCCCTCGAAACGACGGAGAATGAAATCGAGGAACTGGAAGGCACAGAAGCCTTCCAGGTCTTCCAGAAGCAGCTCCACCTTTTGCAGCGGCGGCTTCTGAACGATCCCAAGTCTCTGCGTCAGGTCTTCATCGAAGACGGCACCTCGGCGATCGTTTGGGAGTTCAAGCAGGAGCAACTCGGCGCCGACTTCACCAAGGTGCTGTGGAACCTCCTGCTGCGGGACGACGACATGTCGACGATCCTGCAGCGCTTCATCTGGGCGGTTCCGCTCAAGTTCAAGCGCAAGTTCATCCAGGCGATCGACAAGCACCTGGGCGACCGCTACCCGATGTTCAAGGGGCTGTCGGAGAACTGGCCGAGCGGGAACTTCATCCACCCCTACGTCCGCCCGGCCGAAGAGCGCAAGAACGACTTCGAACTGGTGACGACGGGGTATCTCGGCTATCGCGCGCTGGGTTACTCCATGCGCGAGGTCGACCTCTTCGTCTGGCTCGAAGTGCTGCGCGACAAGCAATGCGAAGACCGTCCCTGCCAGACCGGTTGTCTCGATGCCAAGGGCCGCAAGAAAGGCGGCTGCCCGCTGGTCATCAAGATCCCGGACCTGCTCAACCTGATGGGCCAAGGCAAGCTGAAGGATGCCTTGAAGCTGATCGAAGCGCTCAACCCGCTGCCCAACGTAACGGGCCGCGTCTGTCCGCAAGAGCATCAGTGCCAAGGCGTCTGCAACATCTCGGGTCAGCCGATCGAAATCGGCCAGCTTGAATGGTATCTGCCGGAACGCCAGCGCCTGGAAGAAGAGCAGAACGGCATCGATGAGAACGAGTGGAAGAACTATCAGACCCCCTGGGCTCGCGCCGAAAAGCCGCCGATCGCGGTTGTCGGCTCCGGTCCCGCCGGCCTGATCAACGCCTATCTGCTCTCGGTCGAAGGCTATCCTGTCACGGTCTTCGAAGCCTTCCACGATCTCGGCGGCGTCTTGCGCTACGGAATTCCCGAATTCCGTCTGCCCAACGCGCTGATCGACAACGTGGTCAAGAAGATCGACCGGCTTGGCGGCAAATTCGTCAAGAACTTCGTCGTCGGCAAGACGGCCACCTTGCAAGATCTCAAGGATGCCGGCTTCTACAAGATCTTCGTCGGTACCGGTGCGGGCCTGCCGCGTTTCATGAACATCCCGGGCGAGCATCTCAATGGCGTGATGAGCGCCAACGAGTTCCTCACCCGCGTCAACCTCATGCAAGCGCGTCTGGACGAATACGAGACCCCGCTTCCCATCGTGAAGGACAAGAACGTCATCATCATCGGCGGTGGCAACACCGCCATGGATGCGGCGCGCACGTCCAAGCGTCTGGGGGCGAATGTCACCATCGTCTATCGCCGTACCAAGAAGGAGATGCCGGCCCGCGTCGAAGAGCTGGCGCATGCGCTTGAGGAAGGCATTGCGCTTTCCGTCCTGCGTGGTCCCACCGAGTTCATCAGCGGCGGCGATCACAAGGTCTGCCATGCCAAGCTCGACATCATGGAGCTGGGCGCTCCCGATGCCTCCGGCCGCCGTTCGCCAGTGCCCACGGGCCAAACCGAAACCATCCCGGTCGACCTCGTGATCATGGCGCTCGGCAATGACTCCAACCCGATCATCAAAGACAGCGAACCTCGCATCAAGACTTCGAAATGGGGCACGCTGGTGGTGGAGAACGGGGCGGAAACGACGCTGAAGGATGTCTACTCGGGCGGCGATGCCACCCGCGGCGGCTCCACGGCGGTGAACGCGGCGGGCGACGGCAAATCCGCCGCCATCCAGATCGCTGCAGAAAACCCCTTCACGGCGGCCCAGATCAAGCAGATGGTCGCCACGGCCGGGGAATACACCAGCAAAGCCCAGACCAAGTACACCATCACGCAACGCCGCGAGATCGCCGACAATATCGTCGAGATCACGGTCAAGGCGCCGATGGTGGCCAAGACCGCCAAGGCCGGTCAGTTCGTCCGCGTGCTGCCCACCGCCAAAGGTGAGCTGATCCCGCTGACCCTGGCCGATTGGGATGTCAAACACGGCACCATCACCCTGGCCATCCAGGGCATGGGCACCAGCTCCATCTTGATGAACAAGATGCAGGTTGGTGAAGCCCTGGAAGGCATCGCCGGACCGCTCGGCCTGCCCTCTCACCTGCACAAATACGACACCAAGAAAGAAACCGTCGTGTTCTGTGCGGGCGGTCTGGGCCTGCCGCCGGTGTATCCGATCGCCCGCGAACATCTGCGCATGGGTAACCATGTGACGCTGATCGCCGGCTATCGCACCAAGGGCGCGCTGTTCTGGGTCGGTGAAGGCGAACGTGTCGACACCCTGAAAGCCGAATTCGGCGATCTGCTCGACGTTGTCTTCTGCACCAATGACGGCACCTTCGGCGAGAAGGGCTTCGTCACCACCCCGCTGCAACGCTGGCTGGATGACAAGAAATCCGTCAACGGACGCAAGATCGCCGAAGTCATCGCCATCGGCCCGCCGCTGATGATGCGGGCGGTTTCGGAACTGACGCAGAAATATGCGGTTCCGACCGTGGTCAGCCTCAACTCGATCATGGTGGACGCGACCGGCATGTGCGGTGCCTGCATGGTGCCGGTGACCATCGACGGCAAGATGGTGCGCAAGCACGCTTGCATCGACGGCCCGGAACTCGACGCCCACATCATCGATTGGGACAAGTTCCTGCCGCGCTTCAACCAGTTCAAGGTTCAAGAAGCTGAGAGCCGCGCCAAACACGGCCTCTAATATTTCCGCCTAGACCTTCAGCGCCGGTCCGTCACATGACGGGCCGGCGTTTTTCTTTGCCTTCGCGATTGAGGTTTCTTCGCAACGTCAGAAAAAATTGGTTTCGGATTTTCCTGGCCTTGCCGTAGAAGTTGTGTGTCGGAGGGGAACATGAAAGCGAAGAAGTCGATTTCAGACGACATCCGCAAGGCAATTGAGCTGCGCGCCTATTACATCTGGGAGAGCGAAGGCTGTCCGGATGGCAAGCAGCAAGACCATTGGGCCCTTGCCGAGGCCGAAATTCTGAGCGAACCGGCTGCAAAAAAGACACCCGCCGCCAAAGCGCCGGCAAAAACGAAAACCAATGGCGGCGCCAAAAAGGCCAAGGCGGAAGCCGTCATCGCGCCAAAGCCGGTCAAGACGAAAAAAGCCGCCAAAACGGCGAAGCCCGCTCCGAAAGCGTGACATTCACGAGGGCGTCACTCGTCCTGTCAGCCGCCCGCGATCTGCAGCCTTGCGGCGCGCAAACGCTGCAACAGCACCGGCATGAAGCGCTTCATCATCTCATAGCCGAGATCGTGATTGTCCTCGCACTTGCCGCGCAAGCAAGCCGCATCCAGCGCAATGGCGCGCGTCAGTTCCAGAGCCTTCGCCGATAAGCCGCGCCGGTAAGGCGGCACCAGCCAGGAAGCACCAACGATATCGCTCTCGCCAACAGTCTGGATGGTGACGGGGGCGCCGGGCTTGTGCACTTCCAGGCCGACCCGCCCTGCCCGCAAGAGATAAAGCTGATCGGCAACATCGCCTTCATGGAAAAGGTATTCGCCCGGCTCGAAGCGCACATTCTTGGCGCAGCCGGTGAGGATATCGATGTAGTCCTGCTTCATCCCAGCAAAGAAGCTGTGCTCGCGCAAAAACCGTCCGAGCCCTTCCATGGTGCCTGTTCCTTGGCCGCTGCAGCACGGACGGTATGCCTTACCTCTTTTCCCTGCAACGCGGCGGAAAAGCTAGGCTCGACCTTTGGTAATGGCCGCCATGGCATCGAGAAAGGTCGAATCAGCCACCAGATCTTCCAAAGGCCGCATCAGGCGGCGGCGCCAATTGGGATATTCGGTGATACTGCCAGGCAGATTGGCCTGGTGGAGCTGACCGATGAAATCATCCATCTGCACCATGAAGAGGGTCGAAGGCGCGCTGCCCAGATAAGCGTGAACCGCAGCGGTCAGCTCCGGCGTCCAGGCCAGCGTATCGGCCTTGTCCAAAGAGGCCCCGCGGGGCAGCAGACCGGCCGTCCCGAGCGCCTTCAGCAGCTCCTGCTTGTCCTCCACGCGCAAGCGTTTGGCATTGGCCTCTTCCTTTATATCCTTGAAGAGGCCGAGCTTCTCCTTGGCGGCGAGATCATCGCTCTGCCAAAAGCCTTTGAACGTGGCGAGATCATGCGTCGAGACCGACACCGCCGCCAGACCCGGATATTCCTTTGGCGGCTTGAAGCCGTCCCGCAGGCGCTCGAAATAAAGCACGCGGCTCGACAGGATTCCGGTTTCAGCCAGGCGCTCCCGGAATCCGGCCGGCACGGTGCCAAGGTCCTCGCCGATCACCAGGCATTTGTTGCGCTGGCTTTCCAGCGCGACGATGGCCAGCAGCTCCGTCAACGGATAGCGCACATAAGCGCCCTCTGTCGGTTTGACGCCTTGGGGGATGAGATAAAGCCGCGTCAGCCCCATGACATGGTCAATGCGCAAAGCCCCGGCGTGACGCATATTGGCGCGCAACAAGGCGATGAACTGATCGAAAGCCGCTTCGCGCAGCCGCAAAGGATTGAGCGGCACCACCCCCCAATCTTGGCCCTTCTCGTTGAAGGGATCGGGCGGTGCACCCACGCGGGCGCCACCGGCGAATTGGCGCTGATGCGTCCAATGATCTGCGCTCGCGGCATCTATACTGACGGCAAGATCGTTATAGAGGCCGACCGCCATGCCTTTGGCGCGGGCCTGCGCCGCCGCTTCGGCAAACTGGATTTCGCATTGCCATTGCAGATATTGGAAGAAACCGATGCGGGCGGCATGGCGCTGGCGGAAATCCGTGAGCGCGCCGTTATCACGAGTTCGGAAAGCCTCAGGCCAGCGCGGCCAATCTTGCGTGCCGAATTCCTCGGTCAGAGCCTGGAAGTCGGAAAGCCCTTCGAGATCGCGCCCGCGCTGTTGGACATAAGCGCTGAAGGCCAAGGCACGATCATCGTTCGCTTGCAGATGCTTTGCGGCGAAACTCTGGTACAGCACCTCCAGAACCGGCAGTTTCAGCGCCGCGACCGCAGGATAATCGATCAATTCCTCGCCCAACGCTTTTTCGATGGTTTGGCGGTAAGCGGGGCTCTTCGCCAGCTCTTGCGCCTGGGCACATTCGGCAAAATCGGCAATCGCCGTGACATCGAGATAAAGCGGATTGCGGAAGAGGCGGCTGCAAGGCGAATAAGGGCTGGCATTTTCCGGCGCGTTGAGAAACAGCGTGTGCAGCGGATTAAGCCCGATAGCATCACCGCCCGCGGCTGCAACCACATCGCTCAAGCGCTTGAGATCGCCAAAATCCCCCATCCCCCAATCGGCGCGGGATTTCAGGGAATAAAGCTGCAGCATCAGCCCCCAGACCTTATGGCTGCTCAGCTTTTCCGGCAGATAGCAGCGCTTCGGGGCCACGATCAGCGTGGTCTTCTGGCCGCCCGCTTCGAAACGATGGTAACCAGGCGGCAGCGCATCCAGCCGCAAGCGGTGCTGGAAAATCCGCTTGCCGTCGAAATAGGCGATATCGTCGTACGGCAAGTCCCCCAACCGGCAGATCCCGGCGCTCGGCTCGCCATCTTCCAAAACAAGCTGCCAATTGATGCTGCGGGCGTTGTCGTCTTCCCAGGCCCGCAGCGGAATGGACACCGGTTCGCCTTCTGGCACCACCAGTACCGGCGGCAGCAGCACCATCCAAGGCGCCCGCCAGAAAGTGTTCAAGCTCGCCCAAGCTTCTTCATCCGTCTCAGCAGGAATACCAAAGGCCTTCAACAAGCCGCGGACGGTCTCAGAAGACGTGTCATGGCGCTCGCCATGCATATCCCAGTAATGATCTTCGATGCCGGCGGCTTCCGCGAGCTTGTAGAGAACTTCTTTCGCGTCCATGAACAATCCGCTTTAAACGTCGCCCTCAAACAGCGCTAATCCACGCGCTGCGAGGTGAAATTTGGTTTGAGCCGTATAGCGCCCGGAGGCTTCGCCATCCGCCACGCCGGTATCGAGAATCCAGTGCCAGCGTTTGTCGAATGGCACATCGGGCAGCGTGAAATCCACCGGATCTTCGCCCGCATTCACCAAGAGCAGAAAGGAGTGAGGATCGAGCCGGCGCGAATAGGTCTGCAAATCCATCTCCGCCGTTGCCGCAAAGCGCACCCCTAAAACGCGCGAGCCCGGGCGCAGCCAATCGGCATCCGTCATTTCCCGCCCTTCGGGCGCCAGCCAGACGATGTCTTTCACCTCGCTGCCATCCACCGGATCGCCCAGGAAGAAGGCAGAGCGGCGGAAAACGGGATGATCGGTCCGAAGCTTCAGCAACCGGCGCACAAAGGCGACCAAATCGCGGTTTTCTTCAAGCTTGCTCCAATCCACCCACCCGGTTTCATTATCCTGGCAATAGGCGTTGTTGTTGCCTTGTTGCGTGCGGCCGAACTCATCTCCGGCCACCAGCATCGGCATACCTTGCGACAACAGCAAAGTCGCCAAGAGGTTCCGCTTCTGGCGCTCGCGCAGCTGCAGAATGTTGAGATTGGAGGCCGGGCCTTCTACGCCGCAGTTCCAGGAGAAGTTCTCATCCGTCCCGTCGTGATTGTTTTCACCATTCGCGGCATTGTGCTTGAAGTTATAGGAGACCAGGTCTTCCAGCGTGAAACCATCATGAGCGGTGATGAAATTGACCCCGGCCGTCGGCCGCCGTTCTGAGAAGATATCACTGGAGCCCGCGAGGCGGACCGCGAAATCGCCCACCCGCGCATCGCCGCGCCAGAAACGCCGGACGTCGTTGCGGAAGCGGTCATTCCATTCGCTCCAGCGCTGAGGAAAGCCGCCAACCCGATAACCGCCTGGACCCAAATCCCAAGGCTCGGCGATCATCTTGGTTTTCACTAGCACCGGGTCCTGCAAAATGCAGGCGAATATGGCAGCAGCGGGATCGAATTCGCCTTCGCGGCGCGCCAGCGTGACGGCAAGATCGAAGCGGAAGCCGTCGATGCCCATCTCCTCGACCCAATAGCGCAGCGAATCCATCACCATCTGCAGCACGCGCGGATGCTCGATGTTGAGGCTGTTGCCGCAGCCGGTGACATCGCGATAGCGGCTCTTGTTCTCGGCCAGGCAGTAATAGGAGGCGTTGTCGATGCCGCGGAAAGACAGCGTGGGGCCAAGTTCGTTGCCTTCACCGGAATGGTTGAACACCACGTCCAGGATCACTTCGATACCGGCATCATGAAAAGCCCGTACCATGTGGCGGAATTCGCCGGCATCGGGTTTCGAGAGATAGCGCGGTTCGACGGCAAAAAAGGCGACCGAATTGTAGCCCCAATATTCGGACAATCCGTTGGCGGCCAGAACCGAGGTGGTGGTGAAGGGATGGACCGGCAGCAGCTCGACCGCCGTCACCCCCAGATCGCGGATGTATTTGATGACTTTCGGTGAGGAAAGCCCCGCCGAGGTGCCGCGGAATTCCGGCTCCACATTGGGATGATTCATAGTGAAGCCGCGCAAATGCAGCTCATAGATCACGCTATGGGAGCGCGGGGTGTGCGGCGGCGGTGCGGGGGGCTGGCCTGGCTGCCAATTCGTCACGATGCATTTGGGCACGACAGCCGCGGAATCACGCGTATCGAAGGACAGATCCACCCGCGGATCGCTCGGAGTATAGCCGCATTGGCGCTCGTCAAACAGGATCGGCCGTGTCAGTGCTCGTGCATAGGGATCGATCAGCAGCTTGTTGGGATTGAAGCGGTGGCCGCCCAAGGGATCATAAGGGCCATGCACGCGATAGCCGTATAACAAACCCGGACGCGCCACCGGCAAATAGCCGAACCAGACATCCTCCGACTTCTCCGGCAAAGTGATCCGGGCGCGTTCACGCTCCTGCTCGTCGAACAGGCAAAGCTCGACGCTCTCCGCATGCGCCGAGAAGATCGCGAAATTGACGCCTTCGCCGTCAAAGGTGGCGCCAAGGGGAAAGGGCCGGCCCTGTTTGAGCCGCAAGCCGGTCGTCACAGTCAACGGCCCTCCGGCACCAGCACAAGCGCTCCGAGTGGCGGCAATGTCACCGAAAGACTGTCCGGTAAACCGTGCAGTGGTTGCCCTAATGTCTGGAGACCGCCGCCATTGCCGACATTGCTGCCGCCATAGAACTCGGAATCCGAATTGAAGGCTTCGTAATAGCGCCCCGCATGGGGCACACCGATGCGGTAATCCTCACGCACCACCGGCGTGAAATTGCACAACACGATGACGAAGTCGTTCGGATCGCTGCCGCGGCGGATGTAAGAAATAACGCTGGCTTCGCTATCGTTGGCGTCGATCCACTGGAAACCGTCGGATTCGCAATCCTTCTGATGCAGCGCGGCGCGGTTGCGATAGAGCCAGTTCAGATCCTTCAAGGCCCGCTTCAGCCCGGCATGTTCTTTGTGTTGCAGAAGGTGCCAGTCCAGGCTGGTGTCGTGGTTCCATTCATTCCACTGGCCGAGTTCCGCCCCCATGAAAAGCAGCTTCTTGCCGGGCATGGTGTACATGAAGGTGTAATAGGCCCTGAGGTTGGCAAATTTCTGCCAGAGATCGCCCGGCATCTTGTTCAGCAGCGAGCCCTTGCCATGCACCACCTCGTCATGGCTCAGCGGCAGGATGAAATTCTCGGTGAAAGCATAGAGCAAGCCGAAGGTCAGGTTGTTGTGGTGGTATTTGCGGTGGATCGGCTCTTTGGACATGTATTGCAGGGTGTCGTGCATCCAGCCCATGTTCCATTTGTAGCCGAAGCCCAGCCCGCCGAGATAAGTTGGGCGTGACACCATCGGCCAAGCCGTAGATTCCTCGGCAATAGTGGCGGCCTGGGGATGGTCGGCATAGACCAGCTCGTTCATCCGGCGCAGGAAATCGATGGCTTCGAGATTTTCGACCCCGCCATAGATATTCGGCACCCACTCGCCCTCCTGGCGGCTGTAATTGCGGTACAGCATCGAAGCCACCGCATCCACCCTGAGCCCGTCGATGCCATAGCGTTCCAGCCAGAACAGGGCGTTGGAAAGCAGGAAACCGCGCACCTCGTTACGGCCGAAATTGTAGATGTAGCTGTTCCAGTCGGGGTGATAGCCCTCTTTGGGATCGGCATGCTCGTAAAGGTGGCTGCCGTCGAAATAATGCAGGCCATGAGCGTCCGAGGGGAAATGCCCCGCCGCCCAATCGAGGATAAGACCGATCCCTTCCTCATGACACCGGTGGACGAAGTGGCGGAAGTCCTCTGGCGAGCCATAGCGGCTGGTCGGCGCGAACAGCGAGGTCGGCTGATAACCCCAAGAGCCGCCAAAAGGATGCTCGTTGATCGGCATCAGCTCGATATGGGTGAAGCCCATTTCCTTGACATAAGGAACGAGCGTATCGGCAAGTTCGCGATAAGACAGGCTCCGGTTGTCTTCTTCCGGCACAGTGCGCCAGGAACCCAGATGCACTTCATAGATGGCCACGGGGGCATGGCGGTCAACGGAAGGCCCTTTACCTGTAGCTTCGATCGCAAGGCCGGGCCGGGCATCGGCGGCGACCACAGAGGCGGTCCGGGGCGGCAGTTCGGCGGCGAAGGCGAAAGGGTCGGCTTTCAGCAGAATGGTGCCGTCGCGTGTCTTGATCTCGTATTTGTAGCAAGCGCCCACCCCAACCGCTGGGAGAAAGATCTCCCAGATGCCGGCGCCAGGATGAAGCCGCATCGCATGACGGCGGCCATCCCAATCATTGAAGTCGCCAACAACACTGACACGCTGCGCATTGGGGGCCCAAACGGCGAAACTGGTCCCTTCCACGCCTTCTTTGGCGGCGGGATGCGCGCCCATCTTCTCGTAGCCGCGCAGGTAATTACCTTCTGCATGCAGATAAAGATCGAGCTCCCCGAATACGGACCCAAAGGCATAGGGGTCTTCTTCCACCCGGCCATCGACAGAAAGGCGATAGCCGAAGGACTCGCTGCCCACCTCGCCGCTGAAAAGCCCTGCCTCATGTACCTTTGTGAGCTGGACAATTTCCACATTTGTAGAACGATTCAAAACAACAATGCGGCCAGCATCAGGGCGAAACACACGCACCACGAAAACGCCCGTCGTGCGATCGCGATGCATGCCGAGATAAGAAAACGGATCGTGGTCATTACCAGAAGTAATCGCCGTCATACGTTCGTCACGTATTGGCTTATGTCCTGTATTCACCGCAGAACTGCGCTTGGCTGTATCCGGCATCATTCCTTGTCCAACCTATCGGCGCATCTTTGCGCCTTTAAAAAAGTACTCGTGCTGAACGTGCAGACGTCTTCGTTTTTCTAAGATAGTTCGCTACAGTAATAAGAGTTTTACCAGAATACGCTTTTATAGTTTCCGAGAAAGACGGCACCCGACAGCTTTTGGAAACGAAAAGCCCTGAGGCCGCGAGAGGACCAGATGCGGGTTCTGTTTGCCACGGCGGAAGCTTACCCCCTTGCCAAGACTGGGGGACTGGCAGATGTCTCCCGCGCTTTGCCTGTTGCCCTTCGCCGCCTTGGTCTGGATGTCCGGCTGTTGATGCCAGGCTATCCGAGAGCCTATGTCCGTGTCGAAAATCCACGCATCGTCGCCAAGATCCCGCCGGTGCTGGGCGTCACCGATGCGACCCTGGTCGAAGGTACCTTCCCAGAAACCGATCTGCCGGTCTACTTGATCGATAGCCCGAGCCTGTTCCGGCGTAACGGAGGGCTTTATCAGGACGATTCTGGCAAGGACTGGCCGGATAATGCCTTGCGCTTCGCTTTCCTGGCCCGCGTCGGAACCGAGATTTCGATGGGCCGTCTGGCGACGGGCTGGAAGCCAGATCTGGTTCACGCCAATGACTGGCATGCAGGCTTGTTGCCGCTTTATCTCGCACTGGAAAAGGACCTGAGACCAAGCACGGTCTTTACAACGCATAATATGGCGTTCCAGGGCAACTTCCCTGCTCATTGGCTCGAGACATTGGGGCTCCCGGCGGCCTGCTACCAAGCGGGCGGTGTGGAGTTCTACAATCAGATCTCCTTCCTGAAGGCGGGCTTGCGTTATGCCGACCGGGTGACGACGGTGAGCCCCACCTATGCCCGCGAAATCCTCACGCCGGAATTCGGTTTCGGCATGGAAGGCATTCTGCGCCAGCGCGGGGAAGACTTTGTCGGCATCCTCAATGGAATTGACGGCGCGCTTTGGAATCCCGCCACGGATTCGATGCTGGCGCGCCCGTTCCATACCAGCGACATTTCCGGAAAACGCGCCTGCAAATCCGCCCTGCAACAGGAGCTTGGTTTGCCGGCCAAACCGGACACCCCGGTGATTGGCTTCGTCAGCCGTATCACCCACCAGAAAATGGCGGATGTCATCTTGGAAGCCCTGCCCTGGCTTTCCCAGCAGGATATGCAATTCGTCTCCGTGGGCGAAGGCGATCCGGCGATGGAAGCTGGCTTCGATCAGGCTCGGGAGCGCTACAGCACCAAGACCGCCGTTATCATCGGCTACGACGAAGCGGTCGCCCATCGCTTGCAAGCGGCAGCCGATATCCTTCTGGCACCGGCCCGTTTCGAGCCTTGCGGCCTGACCCAGCTTTACGCGCTGAAATACGGCACCCTTCCGGTCGTGCGCCGCACCGGCGGCCTTGCCGATACCGTGGTGGACGCCACCGCAACCTCGATTGCTGATCGTACCGCCACCGGCTTTGTGTTCGACGAAGCGACCAAGGACGAGCTTGTAAGTGCCCTGTCACGCGCCCTTTCGTTGTATCGTGAACCGCTCATCTGGCGGCGCTTGCAGCTGCAGGCGATGGCTCAGGATTTCAGTTGGGATGCAAGTGCAACCCAATATGCTGCGCTCTACAGCGCCGCCAGTGGCTTGCCGGTCAACCTCGGCGTAGAAAGCAAGGCCATTGCGCTTACTGACCAAGAAAACGACAAGACAAGCCGCGCGTTACGTGGTTAAGATACGCGTATTGATCGCGCGGATTGCCGCGTGTGAATCAATCTAGATATCTGACGGGCAGGAGAGCGTCATGCCCAACACACAGAACCCCATCCCGAGCGACGAAGAGATTCGCACTCGCAGTTATCTGCTGTGGGAGCGTGAAGGCTGCCAAGACGGCAAGTCCGAAGAATATTGGCTGCGCGCCAAAACAGAACTCGAAATCGAGATGAAAGACAAAGTGCGAGCCGCCTCTATGGCCTCCATGGGCGGCGAAACCACGGCTTTCGTCCTGCCCGTTCTGCCGATCTCGACACCGCCCTCCAAGAGCGTATCGGAAAAGCTTTCCTCCGAAAGCGCGGAATTGAAGAAAGCCGCGGGCTGATTCGATAGGCAAGGCATTTCGGGCACAACGCCCGCCATAAAGCAAAAACCCCTGCGGAAGATTCCGCAGGGGTTTTCTTTTCGCGCTTCGCAGCCGCTTATTTCTGCCACGAGATGAGCGGCAATTCGGCAGGCAGATACGCATTCGGATGATACGGAACGATACGTACCGTGTAGTCCTCTAACGATCGCGGCGAGGAAATGACGCCCGCGAAAATGTAGCCATTGGAGGAGCCCGGGATGGCATGCTCCTGGTGCAGCATGATCACTTCCGGCGCGTATTCGACCGTCTGGTCAGCAAACATTTCGACCCGCACCGCTTCGGGATCGACCTCTCCGAGATAGACCGACACCACGACCTTGGTGGCGCCATCCATCGGCGTGGTGACCGGCTGGCCGATATGCAGCGAGTTCCAGCGCGAGAACAGGCGCCGCGACCACTGGTTCATGCTGCGGGCATCGGCACAACGGTCCTTCATGCGCTCCCGCACCGATTTGGCGAGCGGCAAATAGGCTTGCTCGACATAATCCGTCATCATGCGGGCACCGGAGAATTCCGGCGTCAGACGGCCCATGCTCTCACGGATGCGCTGCAGCCAGGCCCGCGGCAGGCCATAACCGTCCCGGTCATAGAATTCCGGGATGACCTTTTTCTCCAGCACCTCGTAGAGGCTCAGGATATCGCGGGCATCGACATCCTCGGCCGCGCCGCCGGAGCCGTCGCCGATCGACCAGCCGACATCCGGCGTAAAGGCTTCATCCCACCAGCCGTCGAGCGTCGAGCAATTGATGCCGCCATTGGCCAGCACCTTCATGCCCGAAGTGCCGCAAGCTTCCCAGGGGCGGCGCGGGGTGTTGATCCAGACATCGACGCCTTGCACCATCTCTTGCGCCAGCGAAATGTCGTAATCCTCCAGGAACACGACATGGCGCCGGTAACGCGGGTCGTGCGCCAGGGTGATCCAGTCCTGGATCATCTCCTTGCCGACATTGTCGGCAGGATGGGCCTTGCCCGCCACCACGATCTGCACCGGATAGCTGGTGCTGTGCAGCAGCGCCTCGAACCGGGCCTTGTCACGCAGCAGCAGGTTCGGCCGCTTGTATTCGGTGAACCGGCGGGCAAAACCGAGGGTCAGCACATTGGGATCGAGCACGGTATCGGCACCCTGCACTTCCTCAAGGCTGAAGCCGCCTTCGCGCAGCTGCCGGCTCAAATGGGTACGGGCATAGCGCACCAGACGCTGGCGGCCCTCGCCGCGCATTGCCCATAGCTCCTCGTCCGAGACCGTCTCCTGGGAAATGGGTTCAGCCCTCTTGCCGGTCGGCGTGCGCCAGCGGCCCTTGCCATAGATCTTGTTCCAGATCCGGTCGGAACCGGTCGAATCCCAAGTCGGAATGTGAATGCCATTGGTGACATAGCCGATCGGAACTTCGCAGGACGGCCAGCGCGGGAACAGCGGCTGGAAGATGCGGCGGCTGACTTCGCCATGCAGGCGCGACACACCGATGGTGATGGCGGACCCGCGTTCCGCAAGGAACGCCATGTTGAAGGCTTCGTCCTTGTTGGCGGGATCGGAGCGGCCGAGCGCAATCACGTCGTCGATTTTTACGCCGCGGCCGTGCAGAGCGCCTTCCACATAGGGAAGGTATTTGCGCAGCAGCTCGGCCGGGAAGCGGTCGAAACCGGCCGCCACCGGGGTATGGGTGGTGAAAAGATTGCCGGCGCGGGTCGCCCAGAGGGCCTCCCAGAAATCGAGATTGGATTTCAAGGCCAGCTGGCGGGCGCGCTCGATGATGGCGAAGGCGGCATGGCCTTCATTGACGTGGCAGATTTCGATTTCGGGATGCAGCGCTTCGACCACACGCCAGCCGCCGACGCCCAGCACGATTTCCTGCATCAAGCGCAGTTCGGGGCCGCCGCCATAGAGCTTGGCCGTGATGCCGCGATCCGACGGGCTGTTTACCGGGTCGTTGGCATCCAAGAGATAAAGCGTGACACGGCCGACCGTCGCCTTCCAGACGCGGAGCTGAACGATACGGCCGGGCAATTCGAGACCAACCCGCAGCCAGCCGTTTTCCGGCAGAATGACGGGCTCCACCGGCATCGCCGCGGGCTCATTGTAGGGATAGGTCTCTTGTTGCATGCCGCGGCTGTCGATGAGCTGGCGGAAATAGCCTTCCTGATAGAGCAGACCGATACCGATGACCGGGATATCCAGATCGCTCGCCGATTTGAGGACATCACCGGCCAGAATGCCCAGGCCGCCGGCATAGATCGGCAGCGCCGCGCCGAGACCGAATTCCATCGAGAAATATGCTATGCCGCCGACCTTCGACTGGCCATTCGAGCTGCGGAACCATCCTGGCGTGGAGAGGTATTCGTTGCGCGCCGTTTCGAAAGCCTTGAGCTTCTCAAGGAACTTTTCATCCGCCGCAAGCTGCTTCAAGCGCTCGCGCGAAGCCCCCATCAGGACGGTCCAGGGATTGAGCGTGCGCTCCCACAACTTTTCGTCGATATGGCCCCAGAGCGCATCTCCTTCATGGCTCCAGGTCCAGCGCAGATCGAGCGCTATGGACCGCAAACTTGCAATCTCACTCGGCAGTTCCAAGAGGGGCGTGGTGACCATGGTCGATGTCCAAATAGTCCTGTCGCTAGGTGAAGGGGCGAGAACTCGGTCCCCATAGGGCAGAGTGCCTGATTCTTGTTAAAATTCTGCGGGACACAAGCCGATCCCGCAGAAAACCGGCAGCTCTTTATAAATGCATCTTTAGCGAGCGGTGCAAAATCACTTTGCCCAAAAAAGAACCTCCCCCTCACGATTTGCGAGGAGGAGGCGCTTTCATTCAGTAAAAATGCCGAACAGCGTTCGGGGGCCTTCTGATGCAGAGAAACAGAGCTCTCATGCGGTTCCGTGTGTCATGAAGCTGACACGGGCGGTGAGAAGTTTCTCTTGGGACTGTACCTCGTCCTCTAGGAACGACATCGCCTGCTCCTCCCACGTTCAATTCGCAACCACATGCTTGTGCCATGCTTAAACAGAGCGGCGCTCGTTCAGGTAAGCTGATGGGTAGCACATCTGGCCGTTCAGGAGATCGGCCGATAGGTTGCGCCGCGTCGGAGGATGTATAGCCTGCCCCGGTGATCGATAGACTCCATGTCGAGCGGATTGGCTGAGAAACCAGAGACCGCCATCCATTTGGCTATAGCCGATTATGAGAGAAACACTCGCATCATCTCCCCCTAGTTATGTCGATCGACAATCATCGAGACAAAAGCCTTCGATGCGAATCCTGGCCGTGAAACTGTATTGGGCCTAGAATTAGTCCCGGATGCCGATCTTGGGGACGTCGTCGTATGCGCAGCACAATGATTTTGATTAGTGGCATTATGGGCTTTCTGCTCGCAAATGCAACGAATGCAGCGTCGGCAGACACACCGGGGGAGTGGACCTTTGCTAAACCCAACAGCACATATGGTGAGTTCTGGCGGGCTCAGATCGCGTGTGTGAAAACATCGCGAAAACGTCAAGTCCAAGCGAACTGGAAAGATGGTGCATGGTCCCCTTTGGACTGTGAAGTACTCGACACCACTCACTTCCTCAGCTGCATGAACGACAAAGGTTATGGTCCTGATGCAGACGGGTACCGTACCGACTGGAAAGTGATGGCTGGTAAATGCTCAAGAGCGTTACCAAGAGACTGGACAATACGTACGCATTGAACTTTACCGCGCGCGAGCCAGTGCCTGTGTTGGATATTTCACCCAAATTGTCTTGGCCCGCGACTGCGAGGGTTTTGCGGAAGTGGTCTGATTGGGCGGAGGAGCTTCGGATGCCAGAGGTATGGCCGTCGGCCTAGTCGGTGTAGATCCCG
>Ga0207853_1000018_pt1 | contig 81914 bp, 72 predicted proteins | sample LuqExpMetagenom6_FD_187764 | JGI IMG/M metagenome (GOLD analysis project Ga0207853, IMG submission 187764) | Tropical forest soil microbial communities from Luquillo Experimental Forest, Puerto Rico - Sample 6 (SPAdes) | ecosystem: Environmental > Terrestrial > Soil > Tropical forest ...
AATGCGAGTTCCGCTTCAACTACGGATCGCCCAAACAACAGCTTGCACACCTCAAAATCTGGGCTAACCTTTAACCCTTATCTACGTCAGCCCCTTGTTAAATGCAGTATAGTTTTTCAGCTAAGTACTGGAGCGGGCGATGGGAATCGAACCCACGTATGCAGCTTGGGAAGCTGCCGTTCTACCATTGAACTACGCCCGCGAGGGACCGGCTTCTTAGCATGAGCCTGCGGGGGAACGAAACTGGTTTTGCGGCAGTCTGCGGCCGAATTCGGCGCGGGTGCGTCAGGAAATCTCAAAAAAGCTGAGGTGCCAGCGCATCTCGTCTTCGGTTAGCGGGAAGTCGATACCACGGCGCGCCGGGATGAGCGCGGTGCCGGAAAGGCGCATCACCTGGGTTTGCAGCTGGAAGGCGACACGCATCGAAAGCCCGGCTTTCCAGACCAGTGAGATCGCACCTTTGGCCGATCCGGAGGCGAGGACGCGGCGAACGGCGTCTTCGTCGGTCTTGGCCAGAACCGCCAGAGCTTTCACCACAGTATCCCGGCGGCAGCTCTCTACCGCATCCGCCACGAAGGCCTCTGTCAATGCACCGGTGCGCAAGGCCGCATCCATCGCCGCATCGGCTTTGGCTTCCAGCTTTTTGCGGTGTTCAAGTTTGCGCTTGAGGTGCTGGCGGGTCGAATCGTTCAGTCCGGTGCGCGAAGCTAGCGTATCGATCAGCGCCGTACCGACAAAGCTGGCGAGCCGTTTGATGGCGCTTTGGGAAAGATCCGCCCGGACAACCAGGGGGCCATGCCATTCGGCGACTTCCGCGGCTTGGGAAATGATCCTGTCCAGGGTTTTGGTGCGGATCGTCGCGTCGGTATTGGTCAAAAGCGTGACAACGGCATCGGTATCGAGCGTTGTCGCCACGGCATCGCTGACATCCCCCGAAAGATTCTTGCGGCGGGCCACAGCACTGAGAATGGCGCTAGCGCGGGAGGCGACCACGAGCTGAATCAGAGCTTCATCGTCGAGCTGCGGCGAGAACTCGATCACCGGGAGGCGCACATTGGTGTTTTGATCAAAGGCAAGCGCCTTGATGATCGGCTTGGGCACGCAATCGTGATGCTTGATCTCTTCGGCGAGCACCGCGCGCACTTCAGAGACCTGGTCCTGGGCCAGTTTTTCCAAAGTGGCGATCGCCATATCGCGCAGCTGCTTTTGCTCCTCGGCCAGCAATCCAGGGAAGAGGCGCCCGATTTTGGCCGCCAGAATCTTGCGAACGTCGTCGTCCTGGTCATCCGCAAGAAGCAGGTTTGATTCGGCACCGGTGGCCGTATTGGCAGCCACGGCCCGCCGGGTCGCAGGGGCGCCATTTTGGGCAAGATAGTGCAAGACTCCGGGCTCAAGGTCCGGTTGCTGCGCCAGTAAGCTTTGGCTCTCTCGCGCTTGTTCTTCGAGGAGGCGTAAAGCCTCGTCCGGGCTCAATTGCCGCGGTTCTTTTTTCTCGACCGGCTGATTCACGGGTATTTTCCTCTCGCCGGTTAAGTTTCGCTCCCGATTGCTTAACTTCACCTCAAGGAAGATGGTTTCGTAAATCTTTACACCGCTCGCTGCGGCCGCGGCAGAGCGACCGCTTGGAAATGGATCGTAGTCAGGCTATGGAAACCGGTGTCAATACTGCCTGCAAAAGGCCAAGCGACGGAATCACGCGGATAGGCGAGTTCGGCTTGACCCCAGCGGTAAGAGAGTGTCGTTACCGGTAACATAAGCGCGAAGTCACCCGCTCGTGATGCTTGCTCCCTTTTGGGAAGGGTAGCTCAATGGCGAAGCGGAGGGATACACGGTGCGGTCCGCCCGGGACCCACTGCCAGCTACAGGAGGATTGAAGGGAAATGGCTAAAGACCGGCTGAGTGTACTCACGGCGATGATGGATCAGGGTGTGATCCCTGTTTTTTATCACCCCGATACTGAGGTCTGCATCAACGTGATCCAGGCTTGCGCCAATGGCGGCGCCAAATGCATCGAGTTCACCAATCGCGGCGATTTCGCGAGCCACGTCTTTCTTGATGTGAATCGTCACTTCGTCAAGGCGGACCCGAGCGTGATCATGGGCGTCGGCTCCATCGTGGATGCCCCGACCGCCGCGCTGTACATCGCCAACGGCACGAATTTCGTCGTCGGCCCCATGCTGAACGCGGAAGTCGCCAAGCTCTGCAACCGCCGCGGCATTCCCTACAGCCCCGGCTGCGGTTCCGCCACCGAAGTGTCCTATGCCCAGGAACTCGGTTGCGAGATCGTCAAAGTGTTCCCTGGCTCCTGCGTTGGCGGTCCGGAATTCGTTTCCAACATCAAAGGCCCCATGCCCTGGACCAAACTGATGCCGACCGGCGGCGTCGATCCGACCGAAGAATCGCTGACCAAGTGGTTCAAGGCCGGCATCGTGGCCTGCGGTATCGGCTCCAAGCTGATCACCTCGGACCTGCTCAAGGCTAAGGACTATAAAGGCATTGAGAAAAAGGTCGCCGAAACGATCGCTCTCGTCAGAAAAGTTCGTGGCCACTAAGACTTCGAAATAGGACCTGACCACAATGGCAGATGAAATTCTGAAAATCCGTCCCGCCTCCGATGTGAAGTGGGATTGTGTGTCGCTTGGCGAAGTGATGCTGCGCCTCGATCCTGGCTTCGGCCGTATCCGCACCACCCGCCAGTTCGCGGTGTCGGAAGGCGGCGGCGAGTACAATGTGTGTCGCGCCATGCGCAAATGCTGGGGCAAGCGCGCCTCTGTCGTCACTGCGCTGCCGGTGAACGATATCGGCTGGCTCGCCGAAGACCTGATCATGCAGGGCGGTGTGGACACTTCGCACATCATCTGGCGTGAATTTGACGGCATTGGCCGCAGCACCCGCGTTGGCCTGAACTTCACGGAAAAAGGCTATGGTCCGCGTGCGGCTCTCGGCTGCAACGACCGTGGCAACTCCGCCGCTAGTCAGATCAAGCCGGGTGAAGTGAACTGGGATAAGCTCTTCGGCGAAGAAGGCGTGCGCTGGTTCCACACGGGCGGCATCTTTGCGGCTCTTGCCCCGAACACCTCGGAAGTGGTGATTGAAGCCGTGCAGGCGGCCAAGAAGCACGGCACGATCGTTGCTTACGACCTCAACTACCGCGGCCAGCTCTGGAAGAGCCAGGGCGGCAAGGAGGGCGCGCAGAAGATCAACCGCGAAATCGCCAAGTATGTCGACGTCATGATTGGCAATGAGGAAGATTTCACGGCCTGCCTCGGCTTTGAAGTGGAAGGGCTCGACGAGCACATTTCCAAGATCGATCCGGCCAACTTCAAGAAGATGATCGAGACCGCCGTGAAGGCGTTCCCGAACTTCAAAGTGGCTGCCACCACGCTGCGCAATGCCAAGACTGCTTCGGTCAATGATTGGGGCGCGGTGATCTGGGCTGGCGGCAACTTCTACGAAGCCCCGATGCGCAATGGCCTCGAAATCTATGACCGCGTTGGTGGCGGCGATGGTTTCGCCTCCGGTCTGGCTTACGGTTTCATGGAAGGCAAAGGCCCGCAGGCTGCCGTCGAGTACGGTGCGGCCCACGGCGCGCTTGCGATGTCGACCCCGGGCGATACCTCGATGGTCAACGTCAAGGAAGTCGAAGCGATCATGAAGGGCAAAGGCGCCCGCGTGATCCGTTAAGATCAAAACTTTTGGCCCCTTCCCCAGAAATGGGGGAGGGGTTAGAAGGCTCCGCCCTAGAGATGGGGCTGGGGCCTTTTTTATGATCTTGCTTCATGTCCTTGGCTGGTTTTGCGTCATCCTGGCGTTTGCGGGAGCCGCTTACGCGTTGCTGGCCATTGGATTCGCAGGCCGCTTCGTTGCGCACGTGGTTCCGTCTGTCACGGACTATCCGGCCATAACAGTCCTGAAGCCGTTGCATGGCCCCGAACTCTCTTTAGAAGCCAACCTTGAGAGCTTTTTCCGCCAGGATTATCCGGCCCCGTTCCAGATTGTATTCGGAGTCCAGGATCCCAATGACCCGGCCAACGTAGTGGTCGAATCGCTCAAGAGCCGTTTTCCACAGATTGACGCGGTGCTTGTTTGCGACGGTCGGCGGCGTGGTGCCAATCCCAAAGTCGCCAACCTCATCAATATGGAAGGTGCGATTCAACACGATGTGTTGGTCTTGAGTGACAGCGACATCGCTGTGGAGCCGGATTATCTGCGCCGGATCGCCGCCTCTCTTTCTCCGGATAATATTGGCGGTGTGACTTGCGTTTACACGGGGTGGGCTGCTGCGGGCTTCGTGTCACGGTTGTCGGCCATGGGCGTCAGCTATCACTTCTTGCCCAATGTGATCGTTGGGGTCGGGCTTAAGCTGGCTGCGCCCTGTTTCGGCTCTACCATCGCTTTCAAGGGGCACCTCTTTCGCGAACTGGGCGGATTTTCCCGCTTTGCCGATCAACTGGCGGACGATCACGCGATGGGTAAGGCCATCCGCGACAAAGGTTACGAGGTTGCAATCCCGGCCTTCGCCGTTCGTCACGCCGCCACAGAAACCGTATGGCGTGAGTGGTTTTTGCATGAATTGCGCTGGATGCGGACGATCCGAACCGTAGATCCAGCTGGCCATGCCGGTTCTGTTGTTACCCATGCCATCCCCTTAAGTCTGTTGGGGTTAATTCTGACCGGCGCTCAAGCAATGGCGGTATTCGCGCTTGCTGCTACCTTCTTGGCGCGGGCCATGCTCAAATGGCGTCTCGATCGGGTATTTGCTAAGCCTGCTGGCCCTTATTGGCTTTTGCCGCTACGGGATGTGCTATCCTTCTGTGTCTTTCTTGCATCCCTTTTCGGCGGCTCGGTTGTCTGGCAGAACGAGAGTCTGACGGTCCGCGAGGACGGTGCACTCAATTCGGTCGAAATTGGCCAATCGGTGAGGAAGTAATGAAGTCGTTGTTTTTGCAGGCGCCCTCTTTTGATGGTTACGACGGCGGGGCCGGCGCGCGGTATCAGATGAAGCGCGAGGTCAAGTCGTTCTGGTATCCGACTTGGCTCGCCCAAGCGGCCGCCATGGTCGAAGGCTCCAAGCTGATTGACGCCCCGCCGCATAACTTGAAGTTCAAGGACATTGAAGAGGATGTGAAGAACCACGATTTCATCGTGATCCACACCTCCACCCCGTCTTTCAAGTCGGATTGCAAAACCGCGGGCCTGATCCGCGAGCTGAACCCGACCGCGATCATCGGCTTCATCGGCGCCAAAGTGGCGGTGGAACCGGAAGAGAGCCTGAAGGCCTGCCCGGCGCTGAACTTCGTTGCCCGCAACGAATACGAATACACCATCAAGGAACTTGCCGAGGGCGCCGATTGGGCGACCATCAAGGGGCTTTCCTATCGCGATAAGGATGGCAACATCGTCCATAATCCCGAGCGCGAAGTCCTGATGAACTGGGATGAGCTGCCGTCGGTTCTGCCGCTCTATAAGAAGTGGCTTGATACTTCGAAATATTTCGGCGGCTATCTCAAGCATCCTTACGTTTCTTACTACACCGGTCGTGGTTGCAAATCGCGTTGCACTTTCTGCCTCTGGCCGCAGACCATCGGCGGGCACAATTACCGCTTCCATTCCATCGAACGCGTGGTGCGTGATGTGAAGTACATCAAAGAAAATTTCCCAGAAGCGAAGGAAATCTTCTTCGATGATGACACCCTGACCGATAATCATGACCGCGTCGAAGCCCTTGCGGTCGAACTCGGCAAACTCGGTGTTACTTGGTCCTGCAATGCCAAGGCCAATGTGCCAAGGAAGGCGCTGGAAGTAATGAAGGCCAACGGCCTTCGTCTTTTGCTCGTCGGCTATGAGAGCGGCAATCAGAAGATCTTGCACAATATCAAGAAGGGCCTGCTTGTCGATGTGGCGCGCCGCTTCGCCAAGGACTGCCATGAGCTCGGCATCATCGTGCACGGCACCTTCATTCTGGGCCTGCCGGGCGAAACCCGTGAGACGATCCTCGAGACGCTGGAATTTGCCAAGGACGTGAACCCGCGCACGCTGCAGGTATCGCTGGCCGCGCCGTATCCCGGCACTTTTCTTTACAAGCAAGCCAAGGAAAACGGCTGGTTTGCCTCTGACGTCGATCTTCTGACCGATGACGGCACGCAGATCGCACCGTTGAACTACCCCCATCTCGGCCACACCGAAATTTTCGAGGCCGTGGAGATGTTCTATAAGAAGTTCTATTTCCGCCCCTCCAAGATCGCCGAGATCGTAGGTGAGATGCTGACCTCGCGCGATATGCTGGTACGTCGCTTGCGTGAGGGTGTTGAGTTCTTCAACTTCCTGAAGACTCGCGAGGACATGGTCGTCAGCTAATGACCTTGGAAGCAAAGCGCGGCCTCATCGTCACCGCGGACGATTTCGGGGCCGCGTCCGAGGTCAATGAAGCGGTGATCCGTGCGCACCGCGAAGGTATTCTCACTTGCGCCAGTCTGATGGTGGCGGCGTCCGCGGCAGCGGACGCCGTTGCGCGCGCTAAGGTCAATCCACGTCTTGGCGTTGGCCTTCATCTGGTCTTGATCGAAGGAAAGCCGGTGCTTCCGGCATCGCAGATTCCGGATTTGGTCGGTTCTGACGGTAATTTCCGAACAGACATGGTCAAGGCGAGTTTCGCTATGGCCTTTTTGCCGAAAGTGCGGCGTCAGCTGGCGGCGGAAATCGAAGCCCAATTTGAGGCCTTCGCCTCAACGGGTCTGAAGCTCGATCACGTCAATGCGCATAAGCATTTTCATCTCCATCCCACGATCGGCAAGCTGGTGGTGGAGATCGGCCGCCGTTATGGCATGATCGCCATGCGGGCGCCGGTGGAGCCCAAAGCTGTGCTGCGCCAGATCGAGCCGGATGTGGTAGGTGGCGAAATCGAATATTTTTGTGGCAACCGGCTAAGGGACCGTCTCTGGGTTTCCGGGATTTGGTCTCCGGCCAATGTCTTCGGTCTGTGCTGGACGGGCGCCATGAATGCGCGTCGTCTTTTGGGATTGCTGGACAATCTTCCGGACGGCGTTAGCGAGATTTACTTGCATCCCGCCACCAGCGCTTATCCGGGCTCTGCACCTGGCTATCGCTATACTGAGGAGTTCTCGGCTTTGATGGCGAGTGAGGTGGTTGCACGGGCCCAAAAACTGCAACTTGGAAATTTCAAGGATTTCCAACCCAGTACTGAACGCTAAAATCTTCTTGAACAGGTTTTTCGGAGTTTGGCGTGACGCTGGCGTTTCCCAATCTGAGCTTTGACCCGATCGATGTGCCAGATGGACCAATCCGCCTTGGCAGCCCGGAACACATGCGATTGTTCTGCCGTACGCTGCTTACGACCTTTAACCCCTATAAGCCTGCTGTCATCGACTGGCCGAAATTGGAGCCCAAAACCCAGGAAATCATCACTTCTCTGCCGATCTGGGACATGGCGGTACAGACCGAGAATCGCGCAGGGCTTTTTGTCGCGAGCTTTGCGGAAGTGGTGCACGACCCGTTACTGCAGCGGGCGATCGAACTTGATGGCTTTGAAGAGCGCCGCCACCGTCATGTCCTGTCCAATCTGGTGCAAGCCTACGGAATCAAGTTGGCGCCCGAACCGGTGGTTCCCAAACCGAAGGATCCCGAATGGGCCTTTGTGCGGGTGGGGTACAGCGAGTGCATCGACAGTTTTTTTGCTTTCGGCTTGTTTGAGGCCGCCAAGCGCACCGGTTTCTTCCCACCAGAGCTGGTCGATACTTTTGAGCCCATTATCCACGAGGAAGGGCGTCATATCCTCTTTTTCGTCAATTGGATCGCCTGGTACCGCAAGAATATGGCGTGGTGGCGCCGACCTTGGTTTGAACTGAAGGTTATTGCAATCTGGGCGTGCTTAATTCTGGAGCGGATTGGCATGGCCTCTAGCCTGGATCAGGGTGTCCAGGACTCTAATTTCACAGTTAACGGCGCCGAACAGTTGGGTGTGGAACTCAGTCCAGCCGAATTGATGAACCTCTGTCTGACCGAGAATGACAGACGCCTGGGGGTGTATGACAGCCGGCTGTTGCGGCCCACCTTCATTCCGTCCATGGTGCGCCTCGTACGGCGTTTTCTGCCGTCGCCTAGGAAGCCATAACAACATATTCGGTATGAAGATTGGGGCTGTTCTTGCACTGATCGTTGGTCTCGCGCTGGCGGTCTTTCTGGTTATGCATATCGGTATCACACAGGTCCTGCAGGCGGCTTCGCATGTGGGATGGGGTGGTTTTGTTCTGATATGCCTAGCCGGTCTTTCGGTTACGGCCTGCTTGGGTGCGGCGTGGTATTCACTGATCTCAGATCGCGGTGGGCGCTGGCACCTGTTGGCGATGGCTAGGCAATTGCGGGATTCCTCTTCCGATCTTCTGCCCTTCACCCAACTTGGCGGCATGGTGATTGGGGCGCGAGCGGCGGTCCTTGGTAAAATCTCAGCGCCCGTGGCCTATGCCTCGATGATGGTGGACGTCACCACTGAGCTGATGGGCCAGATCGCGTTCATCCTGCTGGGGCTTGCGCTCGGCCTGACCCAATTGCGTGCCAGCGCGACGCTGGCACCTTATGCTGATGGCATGATCCTCGGTACGGTGCTGCTGGTGCCAGCGGCGGCGGCTTTCATCCTTTTGCAGAGGAAAGGCACGCATCTGGCCGAGAAACTCGCCGGCAAGCTGCTGCCTGCGGCCGTACAGCATACGGAGGCGTTTTCGCAGGTACTGCACGCGATCTATGCAAAGCCATTGCGCTTGACGCTGTCGGCTACTTTTCATCTTCTCAGTTGGATCGTCAGTGGGCTTTGGATCTGGCTGATTTTCCGCATGGTCGGCGCTGAGATCAGCATCTTTGCGGCCCTCACCATTGAGGCACTTCTGGGTGCATTGCGTAGTGCCACCGTGTTCATTCCGTCTGCGATAGGCGTGCAGGAAGCTGGCTATGCTGCCATGGCGCCTGTTTTTGGCGTTGGCCCCGAAATCGGTTTGGCAGTCTCGCTGCTCAAGCGCGCTCGCGATGTTGCTGTGGGCGTGCCGGTGCTTTTGTTGTGGCAGATGGTGGAAGGCCACCGCGCCTTCAACCGCGAAAACGGTTCGGTCGCGTCATGAGCGGCGATGTTGTCTTTGTGACCGGCGCATCCGGCTTTGTCGGCTCGGCAGTTGCCCGGCTCTTAGCTCAAAAGGGTTATCGTCTTCGCTTGGCGGTGCGTGCGTCTTCGCGTCGCGACAATCTCGAAGGCTTGAGCGGCGAGGTCGTCACGGCCGATATGCGCGACGAGCAGGCGCTCAGCAAAGCCATGTCCGGTGCGCGTTATGTCTTCCATGTCGCGGCCGATTACCGGTTGTGGGCCAAAGATCCGGAAGAGATTGTCGTCAATAATCGGGAAGGCACACGGGCGGTGATGAACGCGGCGCTGACTGCGAAGGTCGAGCGTGTCGTCTACACCTCATCGGTGGCTACGCTCAGAGCGCGTACCGATGGCAAGCCTGTCGATGAAACCGAACGCCATACGGAAGAAAGCACCATCGGTGCCTATAAGCGCTCCAAGCTGGTCGCAGAACGGCTGGTCGAACAGATGGTGCGCAACAACGGTCTTCCGGCCGTAATCGTCAATCCTTCGACACCGATCGGCCCACGGGACATCAAGCCGACGCCGACGGGCCGTATCATCGTCGAAGCGGCAACCGGTAAGATACCGGCTTTTGTCGATACTGGTCTTAACCTCGTACATGTCGATGATGTTGCGACCGGTCATTTGCTGGCGCTCGAAAAGGGGCACATCGGCGAGAGCTACGTTCTAGGCGGCGAAGATGTGTCGCTCCGCGAGATGCTGGCGGTGATCGCAGGGCAGGTCGGCCGCAAACCGCCGACTATCAATCTGCCGCGCACGCCGCTTTATCCCATTGCCTGGATTGCCGAAGCCATCGCTCGCGTCACAGGCAAAGAGCCTTTCGTGACGGCCGATGCGCTGAAAATGGCCAAGTACCATATGTTTTTCTCTTCGGAGAAAGCCAAGCGAGAGCTCGGTTATGCGGCACGGCCCTATCGGGAGGCGTTGGTGGATGCCCTCGCTTGGTTCAAACACGCGGGGTATTTGAAATGATCCCGGCCGTCAGTATCGTCCTTCTTTCACTTGTCATTTGGCTGGTACTTCTGTTCGGTCGCGGGTGGTTCTGGCTTTGCCGCGAGCGGGACGACGCGGCAATCCCGACACCTTCGTATTGGCCTTCTGTCACCGCTGTGGTACCGGCGCGCAACGAGGCCGATGGTATCGCACAATGTGTTGGCAGCCTTTTGCGCCAGGATTATCCAGGCTCTTTGCACGTGATCGTCGTTGATGATCAAAGTACGGATGACACAGCCGCTGTGGTTCGTTCACTGAACGACAGCCGTCTTGAAGTTCTGCAAGGATCGCCACATCCATCTGGTTGGACGGGCAAGCTCTTCGCCGTCAGTCAGGGTGTGGCGCGGGCCGGAGCCGAGCCAGATTATCTCTGGCTCACTGACGCCGATATCGCCCACACGCCCGAAAACCTTCGCCAGCTCGTGGCGCGCGCCGAGACTGGCCACTATGTGCTGGTTTCGCTCATGGCGAAACTCAACTGCACCAGTTTTGCCGAGCGTTTTCTCATCCCAGCCTTCGTCTTCTTTTTCGACATGTTGTACCCCTTCGGTTGGGTGAACAATCCCAAACGCCAGATCGCTGGGGCCGCGGGTGGCTGCATGCTGATCAAGCGTGAGGCGCTAGAACAGGCCGGTGGGATCGGAACCATCCGGGCCGAGATCATCGATGATTGTGCTATGGGGCGCTGCATGAAGTCTCAGGGGGCTATCTGGCTTGGCCTCACCAACCGGGCCATCAGCGTGCGGCCTTATCCCAAAGTCGCCGATATCCGCGCCATGGTCGCCCGTTCGGCTTATGCTCAGCTGCAATATTCGCCGATCCTGCTGGCAGGAACGATTATAGGGATGGTGCTGCTGTATATCGTGCCGCTGGCCGGACTTTTTATCGGCGGGCTGGCAGCCGTATTGGGGGCTTTCACTTGGGCGGCGATGACCATCGCTTTTCAACCGATGTTACACTTCTATGGCCGTTCCCCCTTCTGGGGCTTGGCTTTGCCTGTCATCGGCGTGTTTTATGCGGCCTTCACCATTGATTCCGCCGTCCAGCACTGGCGCGGCCACGGCGGTATGTGGAAGGGACGCGCCCAAGCTATTGCGAAATAGATGGCTATTGCGAAATGAGTGAAGCGGCAGCTCTGTCATCGGGCAAGGGACACAAGGACGAGAATTTTCCCGTCGCCTCCATTATTATTGCACGACAGCATCGCCCGGCTATCCTGGCATTTTATAATTTCGTGCGTGTAGCGGACGATGTTTCCGACAGCGAGACTGCTGCCCCTGATGAAAAGCTCCGCCTTTTGGAAGACATGCGTCTCAGCTTGATGGGAGCTTCTGAGGCTTCGAGCGAGGGCGTCGCACTGCGCAATGTGTTGATGGAACGTGGGCTGGTTACCGACCATGCCGCCGATCTTCTGGAAGCTTTTCGCCGCGATGTCGTGAAGCTGCGTTATGCCGATTGGGGTGAGCTGATCGATTATTGCCGCTACTCGGCGATGCCGGTCGGCCGCTATGTGCTGGATGTGCATGAGGAAGGGCAGGGCGCTTGGCCGCTCAATGATGCGCTTTGTGCCGCCCTCCAGGTTATCAATCACTTGCAGGATTGTGGCAAAGACTACCGCAAGCTCAATCGGGTTTATCTGCCGCAAGATGTCATGGCCAAGCATGGTGCTCAAGTGGAAGATCTGGCTGGCGAGACCTCCACACCCGCGCTGAAGGCGGTGATTACGGAACTTGCGGCTCGGAATGCCGAATTACTGAACCAATCGGCCGCTTTCGCTGCCCATATCCGTGACAAGCGCTTGTCCCTGGAAGTTGCGATTATCCAAAGGCTGGCCGAAGACCTGAATACCCGACTGCTGACCTGCGATCCGCTTTGCGACCGCGTTCATCACCAGAAAGCCGAGCTGCCGGGGCTGCTGCTTTCCGCTTTTGGCCGCTTTCTAGCAACCTGTCTTTTTCCCGGACGGAAGGTGGCGTAAAAACCTGCCATGACCGACGCTCCCGAAATCGAAGCCGTCCGCCAAAAGGCCTCCAAGAGCTCCTTTTATGCAGCCATGAAAATCATGGCCAAGCCGCAGCGCGAGGGTATGTATGCCGTCTACGCCTTCTGCCGGGCCGTGGATGACATTGCCGATGACGGCGTGGGTACGCGCGTGGAGCGCACCGCTGAGCTGCAGGAATGGCGCGACGATTTGGCCTCGCTTTATGTCGGCGGTCGTGGTGGCCGCGCCGCTTTTCTGAAAAACGTCGTGACGGAATTCGAGCCGCGTCTGGCCGATTTTATTGCCGTGATCGATGGCATGCAGATGGATGTGGAGGGCGACATCGTCGCGCCCAGCCTCGAAGTGCTGGACCTTTATTGCGATCGTGTGGCGAGTGCCGTCGGCCGCTTGTCGATCAAGGTCTTCGGTATGGAGGAAGAGCCGGGCTTTGCGCTCGCCCATCATCTCGGCCGCGCTCTGCAGCTCACCAATATCTTGCGCGATCTCGACGAGGATGCTGCGATTGGCCGACTCTATCTACCGCGCGAGTATCTGGCCGATGCTGGTCTCGGGCCGGTGGACCCCAAGAAGATTCTCGAAGGCACCGGCCTCAGCGAAACCTGCCGAAAGGTCGCGGTTCTGGCGCTCAAGCATTACGACAAGGCGCACGAGATCATGGCGGCAAAGCCGAAAGGCGATATCCGCGCACCGCGCCTGATGGGGGCCGTTTACGCGGAAATTCTCAAACGCATGATGGTTGTGGGCTGGTTGGCGCCAAGAAAACGCGTGAAGCTGCCCAAACCGTTACTCGCCTATCTCGCACTACGACATGGGCTCGGCGCATGAAGGCCCATATTGTCGGCGGCGGATTGGCGGGGCTCTCGGCAGCCGTATCTCTTACGAGCCTGGGCGCAGAAGTCGTCGTCTATGAAGCGGCAGGGCAGGCCGGTGGCCGCTGCCGTTCTTATTATGATGCCGTCATGGATGGCGTAATCGACAACGGCAATCATCTGGTGCTGTCTGGCAATACTGCAGTTGCTGGTTATCTGAAGACGATCGGTGCGCATGACGCGCTCATTGGCCCGGATCAGGCGGAATTCCATTTTGCCGATCTGCAAAGCGGTGCGCGCTGGCTACTGCGTCCAAACGAAGGACCGTTTCCCTGGTGGATTTTTTCTGAGAGCCGCCGTGTCCCTGGCACCTCGCCGATGGACTACGTGAAACTGGCAAATCTGTTGGCTGCTGGTCCGGCGGCGCGGGTTGAAGATCTCATCCCTTGCGAAGGGCCGTTATGGGAGCGCTTGATGCGGCCATTCCTGGTGGCGGCGATGAATACCGAACCGGAAAAATCCTCGGCACGCCTAGCTGGTGCAGTGTTGAAAGAGACTCTTGCCAAAGGTGGCCGCGCTTATTGTCCTCGCATTGCTCACCCCACCTTGGCCGCTGCCTTTGTCGAACCGGCGCTTCAGTATCTCACGGCCCAACGCGGCATGGTTCATTTCGGCCAGCGCCTGCGCCGTCTTGCCTTCGAAAGCGGCAGGGTCTCGGCGCTGGAATTTTCGGAAAACAAGGTTGTTATTGCACCGGAGGATCGCGTGGTCCTCGCCGTGCCGCCCTGGGTGGCGCATGATCTCGTGCCTGGGCTTTCGGCACCCACTGAATTCCGCTCTATCGTCAATGCACATTTCAAGGTTCCGGCTCCCGCTGGCACTTCCTTGATGCAGGGCCTCATCAACAGCGCGGCAGAGTGGGTTTTTGCTTTTCCAGATCGTATTTCGGTGACGGTGAGTGCCGCCGACGGCATTGTCGATCGCGATCGCGAGGATTTGGCCCGTCTGCTTTGGACCGATGTCGCTAAAACGCTGAATCTGCCCACGGAGTTTCCGGTCTGGCAGATCGTCAAGGAAAAGCGCGCCACTTTTGCCGCTACGCCGGAACAGGATGCGCTGCGCCCGGACACAAAAACAGCCTATAGTAACTTGGTTTTGGCAGGTGATTGGACCCAGACGGGTCTGCCATCCACGATTGAAGGGGCCTTGCGCTCCGGTCAGAAAGCGGCGTTGGTTTGCCGCAGCCCATCCGTATAATCTCAGCTATGAACCAGATGACGCCCTTTCCAGACGAGGCGATCGCGGTCGATGCGATCATTCACAACGCCACCGAGGCCTTGCTGAAGCAGCAGCAACCTGATGGTCATTGGGTTTATGAGCTGGAAGCCGACGCCACCATTCCGGCAGAATATGTGCTGCTCACGCATTTCCTGGGTGAAGAACCTAATCTCGAATTGGAGCGCAAGATCGGGGTCTATCTGCGCCGTATCCAGGGCTCGCATGGTGGCTGGCCGCTTTATCACGCCGGCGCACTCGACATCTCGGCGACGGTGAAAGCCTATTTCGCGCTCAAGATGATCGGCGATGATCCCGATGCCCCGCATATGAAGCGGGCGCGCGAAGAAATCCTCAAGCGTGGCGGCGCGGGCAAAGCCAATGTCTTCACTCGCATTCAGCTGGCGCTCTATGGAGATGTGCCTTGGAGCATCATTCCGACCATTCCGCCGGAATTGATCCTCCTGCCGCGCTGGTTCCCCATCCATCTTTCCAAGATGAGCTACTGGGCTCGCACGGTGATCGTGCCGCTCTTGGTTTTGGCGGCCAAGCAGCCAGTCGCGCGCAATCCGCGCGGCGTGCATGTCAATGAGCTGTTCCTGCCGGGCAAGGTCGCTTCCAAGCGCGCCGCGCATCAGAAATGGATTTGGTCGGCGTTCTTTGGTGCTCTCGATTGGGTGTTGAAGCGTGTTGAGCCGTTCTGGCCGGCGAAGCTTCGCGCTCATGCCATCGGCACTTGCATGCGCTGGACCACGGAACGTCTCAATGGCGAAGACGGGCTGGGTGCCATTTATCCGGCCATGGCCAACAGCGTGATGATGTACGACACGCTGGGTGTGCCGCCGGAAGATCCACGTCGCGCCATTGCCCGGCTGTCGGTCGAAAAGCTGCTGGTCGTCAAAGAAGACGAAGCTTATTGCCAGCCTTGCGTTTCGCCGGTGTGGGACACCGGTCTTGTCTGCCATGCGTTGATGGAGACGCGCGATCCCAAAGTGCATGCGGCTGTGGCCAAAGGCCTTGAGTGGCTAAAACCGTTGCAGGTTTTGGGTGTGAAAGGCGATTGGGCTGAAGAGAAACCGGATATCCGTCCCGGCGGCTGGGCCTTCCAGTATCGCAACGATTATTACCCTGACCTCGATGACACTGCCGTGGTGGTGATGGCGCTCGACCGCGCCAAGGAGATCGAAGGCGAGAAGTCCGATTATAGTGAAGCCATCGCGCGCGGTCGCGAATGGGTGGAAGGGCTCCAATCCAAGAACGGCGGCTGGGGCGCTTTCGATGCCGACAACGCCTATTATTACTTGAACAACATTCCCTTCGCTGATCATGGAGCGCTGCTTGATCCGCCGACCGAGGATGTCTCAGGCCGCTGCATCGGCATGCTGGCCCAGCTTGGCGAGGCTAAAGACAGCCCGTGCATGAACGCGGCGATTGATTATCTCGAACGGGTCCAAATGCCGGATGGCAGCTGGTTCGGTCGCTGGGGTGTTAATTACATCTACGGCACTTGGTCGTCCTTGGCCGGCTTGAACGCCGCCGGCATCGATCATAGCCACCTCATGCTCCGCAAAGCCGCCGATTGGCTCGTCCGGATCCAAAATGAGGATGGCGGTTGGGGCGAGGACTGCGACAGCTATAAGCTGGACTATAAAGGCTATGAACCGGCCCCCTCGACGGCCTCGCAGACGGCCTGGGCGCTTCTGGGGCTGATGGCGGCGGGGGAGGTGGACCATCCTGCCGTGGCGCGGGGCATCCAGTGGCTTCAGACCAATCAGCAGGCAGATGGGCTTTGGCCGCAGGAACACTATACCGGCGGCGGTTTCCCACGTGTGTTCTACCTGCGCTATCACGGCTATCCGAAATTCTTCCCGCTCTGGGCCGTGGCGCGATACCGCAATCTCAAGACCAGCAATTCCCGGAAAGTCAGCCACGGGCTGTGACCAGCCACCACTCCTCCATTTCGCGCGAATAGGTGATGCCCGCCATTGCCAGCGATGGGATTCGGGGACATTTTCGGCAGGACGTGCCGCGAATCGTGTCGGAGTGAATAGGCCAAAAATGACTGGGAAAGTCGTTGCCGTTGTTGGACTTGCCAAGGAAGCGCGGATCGCCAGGCGCTTCGGGATGACACCGGTCATTGGGGCGGGAAACTCCAAGCTGTTGCAACGCCGGCTGAAGGCTCTGGGGCCGGATGTCCGCGGCATTGTCAGCATGGGGTTGGCTGGAGGTTTGGCGCCCATCCCGGAGGTTGGCGATGCCTTGATCGGCACCCATGTCGTCACTGAGCGCGAGCATTACGCCTGTGACCCCAACTGGTCTCGCATCCTTCGCACCAGACTGCCGGATGCTCATTCCGTGGTGATCGCGGGGGTGGAAGAACCGGCCCAGCACATGGGCGCCAAAAAAGATCTCTTCCGACAAACCGGAGCCCATGCCGTCGATATGGAATCGCATGTCGCCGCCCGCTTTGCAGCCGAGCGGGGTATCCCTTTTGTGGTGCTGCGGGTGGTCTCGGACGACTGCAAACGCACGCTGCCGCCAGCCGCGCTCGAACGGCTCAGCCTTAAGGGGCGTCCGCGTTATTTTGCGATCATCCGCTCGCTAATGCGCGAGAAAGGGCAGTTCGGGGAATTGCTGCGCACCGCCCGGGAGGCAGGCGCAGCCTTTCGCACCTTACTCCGCTGCCTCCGCGCCCTCGGCCCCGGTCTGGGCTGCCCCTACCTTGGCTGACTTAATCTCGGCCAGCTTGTGCTCGACATGGCGGGCGAAGACGAACTCCGCCGGACGCTGCTTGGAAAGATCGATTTCCGGAGCGAAATTACCCGTGGTCTTCACACCGCGCATGCTCAGCGGCAGGAGCTTCCAGGGCTTCTGCACGGAATCACGCACGGCGGTGCCTTCAAAACCGCAATGCACCATGCAGTTGGCGCATTTCTCGTAATTGCCGACGCCATATTTGTCCCAATCGGTCCCATCCATCAGCTCCGCAAAGCTCTGCACATAGCCTTCACCGAGGAGATAGCAGGGCTTCTGCCAGCCGAACACAGTGCGGGCGGGCATCGACCAGGGCGAGCACTCATAGGTCTGGTTGCCTGCTAGAAAATCAAGGAACAGTTCGGACTGAGTGAACTTCCACTTCTTGCCGCCGTTGCCGCGCGAGAAAATTCCGCGGAACAGGTTCTTGGTCTTCTCGCGATTCAGGAAGTGCTGCTGGTTCGGGGCGCGCTCATAAGCATAGCCCGGTGACACCGTGATGCCGTCGCAGCCCATCGCCATCATCTCGTCGAAGAACTTCGCCGTGCGTTCCGGGTCGGCGTCGTTGAAGAGTGTGCAGTTGATTTGAGTGCGGAAGCCGCGTTCCTTGGCCAGCTTCAAGGCAGCGACAGCCTTATCGTAGGTGCCTTCCAGGCACACCGACTTGTCGTGCATACCTTTGTCGCCATCGAGATGGATCGACCAGGTGAAGTTTTCATGTGGCTCGTACTGGTCGATCTTCTTCGACAAGAGCAGCGCGTTGGTGCACAGGATAATGAACTTGTTGCGTTCGATGTAGCCCTTGACGATCTGCGGCATCTCGCGGTGGAGCAGGGGCTCGCCGCCGGCAATCGAAACAGCGGGGGCGCCGCATTCGTCGATCGCCTTCATGCAGTCTTCGTAGGAGAGGCGCAGATTCAGGATATCATCCGGGTAATCGATCTTGCCGCAGCCCTGGCAAGCCAGATTGCAGCGGAATAACGGCTCGAGCATCAGCACAAGCGGATAGCGCTTCTTGCCGCTCAAATGCTGCTTCATGACATAAGCGCCGATACGGGCGGCTTGTTTGAACGGAATGCTCAACGTCGTACTCCTTCAAATGCGATCACGGAGATCGCACGTCTAATTTTTAGGCCCGAAGTTCCGCAGGCAGGCGGAATTCGATATGTTCCTTTTTGCCATCCATCTGTTCGACCGTCAGGTCGGAATTGATGGCACGTAAGGCATTGATGACATGTTCTACCAGTGCTTCGGGAGCTGAGGCGCCCGCCGTAATGCCGATGGTTTCAAAGCCCTTCACCCATGCCGGATCAAGCTCACTGCCATCATTGATGAGGTAGCTGGGCTTGCCTTCTTCTTTGCCGATCTCGCGCAGGCGGTTGGAATTCGAGCTGTTGTTCGCACCTACCACGAGAATGACGTCAGCAATGCGGCAGAGTTCCCTCACGGCCTGTTGGCGATTCTGGGTGGCGTAGCAGATGTCTGTCGTCTCCGGCCCTAGGATGTTGCTGAAACGGGCCTTCAGGGCGGCAATGATGTTGCGGGTGTCGTCGATGGAAAGCGTGGTTTGTGTCACATACGCGACCGGCGTATCGGTCGGGAGGGGCAGCTTCTCCACATCGGATTCGGACTGCACCAGATGCACCGGTGCACCGACTTGGCCCATGGTGCCTTCGACTTCCGGGTGGCCGGCATGGCCGATCAGGATCAATGTGCGGCCGTTGCCGACATAGCGCTTGCCTTGGCTATGCACCTTGGAGACCAGCGGGCAGGTGGCATCGAGCACCGGCAGACCGCGGCTCTCGGCGGTTTTCACCACTGTTTGCGGAACGCCATGGGCACTGAACACCGTCACAGCGCCATCAGGCACTTCGTCCAGTTCTTCGACGAAGCGGGCACCCTTGCTTTTCAAGGTCTCCACGACATGACGGTTATGCACGATCTCGTGGCGCACATAGACCGGCTGACCGAACTTTTCGAGGGCGCGCTCGACGATATCGATCGCCCGGACGACGCCTGCACAAAAGCCGCGCGGCTGGGCAAGAACGACACGCATGGGCTCGCTACTCCTGGGTTGAGATTCTCGTCTAACACGCTAAATCCCTAAATGGAAAAGGGAAATCCGCACTAGCCCGCCTTATAGCAGTTTCCAGAAAGTGCAGACACAGCGCAATCATTTTCTTGCGCAAGCCTAACGGCCATATAGCCCGGTTGCGTTAGGCGTCGATTCCGCTAGAGAGGGGGCGGGATGGGGAAAGGACATCATTATGAGTAAATTGGGCCCGCAGGTCGGCCTTACATCCGCTTTGGACCGCGCTGCAAAAGTTGTTGAACAGACCCTGGATGCTGTGCTCCCCAAGCCACATGGTTTGCACAGCCGGATTCACGAGGCTATGCGCTATGCCACTTTTGCGGGAGGCAAGCGGCTGCGGCCCTTCCTGGTTATGGAATGTGCCGGATTGTTCCATGTTGACGAAGCTTGCGCCAGCCGTACGGCCGCCGCGATAGAGGTTCTTCATACTTATTCGTTGGTACATGACGATCTGCCATGCATGGATGACGATGATCTGCGCCGGGGCCGCCCAACGACACACAAGGCTTTTGATGAAGCCACGGCGGTGCTGGCTGGCGACGGGTTGCTTACTATCGCTTTCGAGATTTTGGCCAATGCCGCCACGCATCCTTCGGCCGAAGTCCGCTGCAAGCTGATCACACGTCTTGCTGAAGCGGCTGGAGCCAACGGCATGATCGGCGGTCAGATGGTCGACATGGTTGCTGCCGAGCGCGATTTTGGCGCCGAAGAGGTGATGTTGTTGCAGCGTCTCAAGACTGGTCAGCTTTTCGAGTTTTCATGCGAGGCAGGTGCGATTCTTGGTGAGGCTGGCTCTGCCGAACAGGAGCGGATGCGCCAATACGCCCGCGATATGGGCTTGGTGTTCCAGATCACGGACGATCTGCTCGATGTTACGTCCACGGCAGAAAAGGCAGGTAAGGCGGTCGGTAAGGATCAGGAACACGGAAAGGCCACACTCGTTTCGATTCTTGGTCTGGATGGCGCGCGCGACAAGGCTCGCCAGATTGCGGATCGGGCGGTCTCGGCGTTGGAACCCTTTGGTGACAAGGCTGTCGCTTTGCGGGAACTTTTGCCCTTCCTTCTCACGCGTGAAAGCTGAGCACCCATAATTCCGCCACCAAACAAACCGAGACTAAAACCAGTTCTGGGGCGTTGAAGCGTTAGAGGATTGAACATGACGAAGATGTTTTTCCGGGCCGCGTCGATGGCTGCTTTGTTAATGGCGTCGGGTACGGCGATTTATGCCCAGGCCAGCGATCCTGCTGTTGCGCCCATACAGTCGTTTTACGACACGCTTTTGGCTTCGATGAAGCAAGGCAAGCAACTTGGCGTGAAGGGCCGTTACGAGAAGCTCAAGCCCGTGATCGAACAGTCCTTTGATCTTTCGGGTATGACGCGGCTGTCCGTAGGCCCGGCCTGGAACAACATGTCAGAGGCCGATCAAAAGGCCGTCACGGCAGCATTTTCGCGCTACACCATTGCGAGCTATGCCAGCAATTTCAAAAGCTTCGACGGCGAGAAATTCACCGTTGATCCGGTCTCGACAGTGCGCGGCACCGATAAGGTGGTGACCTCCAAGCTTGTGGTGGGCAAGGACGTATACCCCTTCAATTACCGCATGCGCCAAGTCGGCTCAAACTGGAAGATCATCGATATCTTCCTGAACGGCTATGTCAGCCAGCTCGCCAAGCAGCGTTCGGACTTCGCTGCCACGGTACAGTCCGGCGGTGCTGTCGCGCTGGAGAAAAAACTCGATACGCTTGCGGATGATTTGATGAAGGATTGAGCTTCCTCACAGCTTACAAAAAAATAATGGCCCGCAAATCTGCGGGCCATTTTCATTTGTGCATTCTGTTTATGCCGTAGGCGGGCTCTTTTCCGGCGGCTCACCCAAAAGAGCCGGCAGGACGAACAGGGTCGTAAACAAGGTCCATCCTAGCGAAATAATGAGTAGCTCGCCCATGCTCGCGGTACCCGGATGGCTCGAAATCCAGAGTGAGCCAAAGCCCGACGCGGTGGTCAGCGCACTGAACAGCACTGCTCGTGTCAAGCTCGATTGCAGCATGTTCCTGGCACCAGCCCGCCAGGCGACCACGAAGTAGATGTTGAATGCGACGCCGATACCGAAGAGTAGCGGCAGAGCGATGATGTTGGCGAAGTTGAGCTGCAAGCCAATGAGGCGGCAGGTGGCTAGCGTCAGCACCGCCGTCAGCACTAGCGGGATGATAGTCATCATCACATCGCGCTCGCGCTTTAAAACGAAGGCCAGAAGGATGCTGATGGCGATGAAAGACCAGATGCCCGCCTGGATGAAGGCGCGAACAATCGTCTGACCGGACTCCTCAATTGTGATTGGTGTACCGGTGGCATTTGGTGTCACCGCCATCACATCCTTGGAGAATCGCTTCAAGGATTTGTTGTCGTTGGCATTGATCTTGGGTGAGACCTGGATGCGTGCCGTACCGTCCTTGGCGATCCATTCCGCCTTCAGTTCCGGGGGGATGGAATCGATGCTCACCGGGCCCGCTTGCAGGGCGCTGCGCAGCTCGTCGAGCAAGGCATTGAGCCCGGGAATGAGGGCTGTTGTTGCCAGCTGACGGGATGCTGCGGTGGCCGCAGCAAGCTTGTCGAGGGCATGTGCCAGCCGTTCGGCATCACCCGCGGCCTTATGCTCCTTGCCGTCTGCCTTGGCCGCAATTTGTGCCGCCTCATGCAAGGCTTTTGCTGCCGATTTCAGGCTGGTGACATTCTCTGCATCACCCGGCGCTGGTTTAACCTCCACGGGGTTGAGGGTGGCGTCCATTAGGAAGGCGGTGTCCTGGATCATGGCCAGCTTCTTGGGCTGATCCTCTGGAATAAAAGTGGTCAACGTCAGGACTTGGCCCACCAACGGCCGTTTTGAAATTTGATCGGCCAGCTTGTCCGCTTCTTTTATATTGGGCGCCAGGACATCAATGGTGTTGGGCGAGGTTTCCGGATCCTTCATCAGATCGTTCAAGGTCGACATCGATTCGACCTTGGGGCTGCGCAGATCGAGCGGGTTAGGATCGAACTGCAGGAAGGGCAGAGTGATCACGCCCACTGCGCCTGCGATTGCCGCCCAGCGGATCACCTTCTTGCGGTCGTGATGCAGGAAACGATCGACGGACGCGAAAATCGCAAAGCCGACGCGTTCGGCTTCGCCTGGCGGCTTCACCAGCATGATGAGCGCCGGCAAAAAGGTGATCGCCAGCAGGAACGCCACGATCATGCCGATGCCGGCGATCTTGCCCAATTCGCCGACACCGACGTAGTCGGTCGGAATGAAGGAGAAGAAACCGGCAGCTGTGGCTGCGGCAGCCAGGGCCAGCGGGGTGCCGACACCGCGTCCGGCGCAGCGCAGAGCCTTGGTAAGATCGCCCATGGCATGACGTTCGGCGCGGTAGCGCACCGAGAACTGAATCGCGAAATCCACGCCTAATCCGACAAAGAGGGCAATGAAGGCGATCGAAATGATGTTGAAGACATGCACCACCCCCAGACCCAACGCTGTGGTTATCACCAAACCAGTCACCAGCGTTGCCAGGATGCAGCCGATGATGCGGATGGAGTGAACTGCAAACCACAAGCAGGTAGTCACCATCAGCAGCATCGCAAGGCCCATTAGGCCGGCATTTTCCTGTAAGGTTGCGAACTCTTCATCGGCCAGCGGCACTGGGCCGGTGAGACGCACGGTGATGCCGTTATCAGGGGTGAGTTGCAGCTCTTTCGCAGCGGCACGGATAGCGTTGCCGGCGAGTTCGCCCGGCATGATGCTGGTATAGTCGAGCTGGGGCTGCACTTCGATGAACGTGCGGGTGCGGGCGAAGGAACATTCCTTGTTGTTGCTGTCGTCGGCTGAGAACAGCGAGCGCCAGGAGAGATAAGCTTTCTGTCCCGCGTTGGTTTTCTCGAGGGTTCCGGCGATCGCGGTCATCGGGCCATCGATGTCAGAAAGCTTCGCCTGCCCCTGCGAAACCCCCATCAAGGCCGTCGACATCGAATCCATCACACCACGCAAGGAAGGATCCGACGACAACGCGCCGAGGAACGGTTGCGCCTGGACGAGCTTGCCCATGGCATCGCTTACGCATTTCTCTGGCAGGAAAAGCAGGCCATTCTTTTCGAAATAAGGCCCGCCATCGGGGCGCTGTACCGCCGGGAACTGCTTGGGGTCCTGCTTCAGCTTGGCCGCGAGCTGATTGGCGGCTGTATTGGCACGGTCCGGTGAAGCCGCATCGACCACGACGAGAATCAGGTTGTTGCGCTGGGGGAATAAGGCATCGAAGCGCGCCATGGTCTTGCGCCAGGGAAGATTGGGCGAGATCAACGTGCTTGAGTCGGTATTCATCGCGAAATTGGCGGCCGTATAGGCTGCACCTGCGACGGCGGCGAGGATACCAGCGACGACCACCGCTAATGCGTGGCGACAGCAGAAGGCGACAATCCGTTCAGTGATCGACATGGGGAGTTTCGGGAACTTTCAGAAAGCCTGATTCATATAAGAGGCTTCTACTGCGTTGTCGCCTCGGAGGCGAGAGGGGCTGGGGTGCCGTCTGGAATTGTGTTCTCAATGGCCGCGTTTCGTCTCCGAATGTAGAGACTTCGCATGGCTGCATAGTAATCAATGCTGTTGCGCTCGACTTCCCTGAGCATGCCAACGGCGCGTGATCGTTGATCGACAAGTTTGATCACGTTTTGCCCGAGTGACACGTAGAATTTGCCATTGTAGCGGACATAGCTCAGTGGGTTGAAATAGCCATCAACCACGAGTTTCCCAGCCATGTCTCGCGGCAGGGACGAACCCAGCAGTGGCAGCACCATATAGGGGCCGCCAGGCACGCCATACACACCTAATGTCTGGCCAAAATCTTCGTCGTGATAATGACAGCCCCAGCCGCTTGCTGGGTCCAAAAAGCCTGCCACACCGACGGTTGTATTCACGGTGACCCGGCAGATCGCATAGCCAGCATTGGTGAATTCGCCCTGTAGCACATCGTTCGCAAAGGTAACCGGCAATGTAAGATTGGACATGAAATTGTGGATGCCCAGCCGGACGTCTTCCGGCACCGCAGCCCTGTAGTAACTGGCGGCCGGTAGCGCAGCGTGTTTGTCCAGCGAATGATTGAAGTCGAAAACCTGCCGGTTTACCCCTTCGAACGGGTCGTACTCACCCGGCGGGGCCGAGGATGTACAGCCCGCTAATAAGGCGCAAAAAAGAATGGCTGCTTTTGTTTTGGCTGCCGAAAGTTCTGCGATCTTCACTCGAGCCCCCAACCTGGCACAGGTTAGCGATAAATCTGAACGCGAGTCTACGTTGGGCGGGTGCCTGCGACGGAAAATGCTCCTGAGATCGTTAAAGCGCGCATCCCGCTCTTTTTGTTGAGCCCGATGCTTGCCGCAAGGTGCTGGCTGCTGCGTTTGATAGTGGTGCCACATTGATATGTGAATGATGCGCATTACTATCGTTGGGCTCGTGGGCATCTTTTCCATGGTGCTCCTGGCCTTGGCTGAGGACAACCAGCCAAAGCGGGAGATATCCGGAAAGTGGCGGGGATGCAGCCTTTGCCAGGGGGGCTTTGGTAGAAGTTTCCAGGGCTTCCGATTTTGTGACAGCGAGCCGTTAATCAAATCGAGCCTGGATTGGTAAACCGCTTGCTGGTTGGTGGTGAGCTCTACCCGTGCTTATGCCTCCATCTCAGCCGCATTCGCAGTGGTTGCAACCACTACAAGGGTCTGTTTGGCAGTCGGATTTGTTAACCATATGTTGTTTAAATCGACTGAGAGCGCAACCAAAAGAATCGCTGTTTGTTGCCGCGAAGTCACGGAAAAACCAAGGAAACCTTTGAGTGCCGTAGTTGCGATCTGCTAAATTACGAGGCTAGTAGAGGAGAGCGTCAGCACGCTTTGTGCCATGAGGGGTCATAGGGTATACCGCGGGCTTGGGGCCGTCGCGGGCGTTGTCGTCAGCTTGACGGCCGCCGTGGCGTCGCTGGCTGCTGGCCTTACGATCGCAGATACGCGCTACGCCGATCCTTACGAATTTCCAGTGCAGATTTCAGAAGAGGGTTCCGGTGCGCAATCGATGTTGCGTAATCCTCTCGAAGAAGTTTCTGCAACATTACCAATTTCTGATGATCTGACGTTGCAAAGCGGGTTCAATGCCGATGTCGGGCGCATGCTCGATCGCTATGCCCCAACGGCATTTGATGGCTTGTTCTATTCTTCCGCAGTGTACGGCTCGAGCTATACCGGATTGTCGAATGGGGGCAATTTTCTCGGTCTCTCCGCCAATTTGTCGGATGGTCTTGGCTTTACCATGGGCCACGCCAGTTCGTCGCCGGGCTTGAATCGCTATCTGATGGATGCCCGGCTGGCTTTCGCGGCTTTGGGCGGGCATCTGCTCTACGATTATCGGAACACCGATTCCTTGGTCGCGGGCATGCATTGGGATTTTGCTCGCTGGGGTGGCCTCAGTTTGACCGCCTCACGCTCTGCCGAGCGTGGTTTAGGCCTGCCGAATTTTGTCGGCGCGCGGACCTCTGCTTTGGGCGTCAGTGCGCATGTTGGGTTTGGTGGCGGCTGGGTTACGACGGCGAGCTATGCGGAGGGCCTCACCCAGCTTGAGCTTCGTCCGGGAGTCTTCACCCCTGACGCGAGCTTGCGAACAGAGTCCTATGGGGTGGCAGTTGCCAAGCACGGCCTGTTTTCCAAGAACGATGCCTTGGGCGTGACGTTTGCCCGCCCGGCGCCCAATTTCGCAACCTTCGCCAATCCTAGTAAGGCCAATGATCTGCAGTTCTTTGGTCGGGACAAAGTCCTCAATATGGCGCCGGAAACCGATATCGAGCTTGGCTATAAAACCGAGTTTTTCGGCGATGCCATCGCTCTTCAGGCCAACGCCTCTTACCAGATGAATTATGGCGGCATGACCGGCAACAACGCCGTGTCCTTGCTTTCCAAGGCGAAAATCAAATTCTGATCCGACCCGTGCGGAAGTGCCCTGATAGAGGAGCCGTTGCGGCGGCCCGGGCGCTTCTATAAAACCCGCCCACCCCGATTTCTGTGTTTCTTGAAAGGAAGGCGCCGATGGCCGGCCCGCAATTTGTCTACTATATGAAGGGCATGTCCAAGACCTATCCCGGCGGGAAACAGGTCTTGAAGGACATTTGGCTGTCTTTCTATCCGGGCGCCAAGATCGGCATTGTCGGCGTCAACGGCTCCGGCAAGTCGACCCTGATGAAGATCATGGCCGGCATGGACAAGGAGTTTACAGGCGAAGCCTGGGCCGCGGATGGCGTGCGCGTTGGCTACCTGCCGCAGGAACCCCAGCTCGACTCCAGCCTCGATGTACGCGGCAATGTCATGCTCGGCGTTGCCGCCAAGAAGGCGCTGGTCGACCGCTTCAACGAGATCGCCGCCAATTACTCTGACGAGACCGCTGATGAAATGGCGCGTCTCCAGGACGAGATCGAAGCCAAAGGCTTGTGGGATCTCGACAGCCAGGTCGACCAATCGATGGATGCGCTCGGTTGCCCCGATGGCGATGCCAGTGTCGAAAAACTCTCCGGCGGCGAGAGGCGCCGTGTTGCGCTTTGCAAATTGCTGCTTGACGCGCCGGATATTCTGCTGCTCGACGAACCGACCAACCATCTCGATGCCGAAACCACCGGCTGGCTGGAACGCACTTTGCGCGAATATGCCGGCTGCGTGATCCTGGTCACCCACGATCGTTACTTCCTCGACAACGTGACGGGCTGGATCCTCGAGCTCGATCGCGGCAAAGGCATTCCGCATGAGGGCAACTACACCAAGTACCTGATCGAGCAGGAAGAGCGCTTCACCAAGGAAAGCCAGGAAGAGCAAGCCCTGCAGAAGACCATCGCCCGCGAACGCGAATGGATTCAGCAAGGGGCCAAGGCGCGCCAAGCCAAGTCCAAGGCGCGTATCAATTCGTATGAAGACCTAGTGGCACGCTCGAATGAGCAGCGTTCCGGCCCGGCCCAGATCATCATTCCGGTGGCCGAACGTCTCGGCAGCCTGGTGATCGAAGCTGAAGGCCTGGCCAAAGCCTATGATGATCGTCTGCTGTTCGAGAATCTGAATTTCACCCTGCCGCCGGGCGGTATCGTCGGCGTCATCGGCCCCAACGGCGCCGGTAAGACGACGTTGTTCCGCATGCTGACGGGGCAGGAAACGCCCGATGCCGGCACGCTGAAAGTCGGCTCCACGGTGCAGCTCGGCTATGTCGATCAGAGCCGCGACAGCCTCGATCCCAACAAGACCGTCTGGCAGGAAATCTCCGACGACCTCGATGTGCTCGAACTCGGCAAGCGCACCATGAATTCGCGCGCCTATTGCGGCGCCTTCAACTTCAAAGGCGGCGATCAGCAGAAAAAGGTCGGCCAGCTCTCAGGCGGTGAACGCAACCGCGTCCATCTCGCCAAGATGCTGAAGTCCGGCGCCAACCTGCTTCTCCTCGACGAACCGACCAACGACTTGGACGTCGAAACCCTGCGTGCGCTGGAAATGGCGCTGGAAGAGTTCGCCGGCTGCGCCATGATCATCAGCCATGACCGCTGGTTCCTCGATCGCATCGCCACCCACATGCTGGCCTTCGAAGGCGACAGCCATGTGGAATGGTTCGAAGGCAACTTCCAGGATTACGAAGCCGACAAGAAGCGCCGTCTCGGCATCGATGCCGACCAGCCGCACAAGATCAAATACAAGCGCTTCGCGCGCTGATCTGCGGCCCCATAAAACGACAGGAAGCGGGCGTGTGATGAACACGTCCGCTGATCCTGTGGGGTACGCCCCTGACATTTGCGGCTCGCCAGCCGAGCACCGTTATCGCACGGCAAATGACTGGCACCTTCACGTCCCCACGAACCGCACAGGTCAAGCCACCAAGCATTGCCGCCGCCGCTGCCGTTCCTCCACAGAGGGGCGGGCTTAACGCGGGCTTACGCCGTCCTGTTGCCAGGCTTACCGCAACGCGCGCAGCCGCGCGCGTATCCGGGTTCTGTATGTCGCATCATCCTCGCGGAGACGCGGCGGAGCGACCGCCGTTGCCGCTGTTTTGGCGCAAAACCTCTTCCAAACTTCACGGGAAGAGTATGAGAACAAAAAGTGAACTTTTCAAGTTGGTGCGGCAATCACTACGCCGTTCGGACTGCGAAGCAGGAGCGGCGCAACGAAAGGCGAGGGGGCCACAAATTTAAAATGCATCCAATAATGGAGCTTTTTGATTAAGCTTCTGGTGCGGCTATTGGCTTCGAAAGCTCCCTCTGTCGTGCCAGGGTTGTTAATATTCAAAATACAACTATGTCCTCGCAACAACGGGATCATACCCCCATTAAAATGGGGCGCCGACCCCGTCATAGATGAGGGGTTCTTGTGTCCAGGCTATCTCGTACTGTTCTCTCGGTCGTCGCGCTGACTGTCATTGCTGCTGGGTGCAGCGATCCCAAGGAAGTGTCAAAAAACAACTTCCGTAATGTTTTGCAAAAGCATTACGACGCCAGTCCGGAATGCACGCTAGCGACCATTCACGAATTTCCTCTTGAGGTGCAGGCTAACACCGGCAGTGAGAAGGCCCAGCTAAAGGCCATGGCCCAGGTGGGACTGCTGAAGGCTGTGCGCTTTCAAAAAGAGATCGAGCCGCTTTTCAGTTGGGGTAAACATACCAAGCAAATGACGGACTTTGTTCGTTACGAGCTAACGGAGGAGGGGCGCAAATTCGTGAAGCACGATACCTCCTTTGTAGGAGGGACGGAGCTGTGCTTCGGCAAGCGCCATGTTACCGAGGTGACGTCTTTTACAGAGCCCGGAGATATGATGGGTATGAAAGTCTCGCACGTTCGATACACTTACGAGATCGTCTCGCTGGAGGAATGGACACGCAATGCGCTCGTCCAAGGGGCCTTCGGCGGCATCAAGAATGTGCTCCAGAAACCAGAGGGTGAGGCCTCTGCAACACTGGTCCTCACTGGTGACGGTTGGAAGGATTCCGCAGAGGTGCACTAAGCTGGTCTTCGTTATCAAACAAAAACGCCCCGGTTTCCCGGGGCGTTTCATTTTCCATCCGCGATAAAGCCAGGCGTTACTTCGTCTGCGCGGCTTTCTGCTTCAGCATGGTTGTGAGCGCTTTTACGTCGCCGCCATGCTGGCCGAGATAGGAAGTGAAATCGTTGCGTTCCAGTTCGCGGATCCACACGCCTTCCACCGAGAAGTCGACCACCACCTGGCGGCCGCCGGCATTGAGAACGCGGAAATTCACTTCGAACGGTTTGGCGCCAGGCTTCTTGGGATCGACCGTTACAGACTTTACCACCGTCTCATCGGCGGTCAGCGTATAGGAGCCGGTCACCTTCAAGCTCTGGCCGGAGTATTTGGCGAAATAGGATTGATAGACCGCCATCGCGTATTCTTTGAAGGCGGCTTGGAAGGCCGTGACATCTTCGGGCGCAGCGGTACGCCGGTACTGGCCCAGCGTATAAAGCCCGATCCTCTGGATGTCTGTCAGACCCAGAAGGAAGCTCTGGAATTCAGTCTTCCGCTGATCCTTGGAAATCTGCGTGTCGTTCAGAATGCTCATGCCTTTCTGAACGCTGTCGGTGATGTACTGTTCGGCCGGGGTGGCCGCGAGCGCTGGACGCGCCACGAGACCCAGCGACAGCACAAAGGCGGCCACCACGGCAAAGCCCGCCATGAACGATTTTTGAAACTGCATCGTGCCCTGCTTTCCAGAATGCCAGCGTCGTTGCGAGAGGTAATGTTCGCCTGAGCTTATGGCAAGTTCGTGGCGCGAATTTTATCCCTTATCTCGTCGCTACTCTGTTGAATCTGGTTCAGTAATTTCAGGCATTCCGTTACGAATCTCACTTTGGCGATGCTGCCGGTAGAGGCTTTTCACCGTCCCGTAAAAATCGAGTGAGTCGCGCTCGATCCCGTCCAGAGCGTCGATATTGCGGGCCCTTGCATCGAGAACGGTTCCGTACAACCGCACGCCAGACCACAACAAATGCCTTTTGATACGAATATATGACGTGGGATCGAGAGCTGCATCTCCGGCCCGTCCCAGCGCATCCCGCGGGTTGGAGGGGCCCAGAAAGGGAAGCATGAGATAAGGTCCTTCACCGACACCCCAAACACCCAAGGTCTGCCCGAAATCCTCGTCATGGCCGGTCACGCCGAGACGGCTTGCGATATCCACCAATCCCGCTACGCCTAAGGTCGTGTTGAGAACGAAGCGCTCAGCCGTTTCGCCCGCCCGGCTGGGGGCGCCTTGGAGCAAGTCGTTCGCAAACACAACTGGCGCCTGGAGATTGTTCAGCACGTTATGGATGCCGTCTCGTGCGCTTTCCGGAACATAGGCGTTGTAGCGCTCGGCGGTCGGTCTCAAGGCCAGATGATCGATCGCCATATTGAAGGCGAAGATTTTCCGGTTGGTGGCCTCGTAGGGATCGTTCTTATCCGGTCCTGCCGCGCATCCGCATAGCAATAGGCCCAAGGCCAGAATGGACAACTTCTGCATGTACCGCCCCTCATTGCAGGGGGGTGAGTGCTTCCAGCTTTCGCGCCGCTTGCACAGGCGGTCAAACGAAGCATATAAAGATATGTTTATATGTTTAGGGCTAGGAAAACGACATGGACTGGCTGGTTGCCATGCTCCGGGCCGCTGGGGACCCCACCCGGCTACGCCTTTTGCTCCTGCTGCGGCAGGCGGAGCTCACGGTAAGCGAGCTGATCGAGATCATCGGTCAGAGCCAGCCGCGCGTGTCCCGTCATTTGAAGCTGTTATGCGGGGCTGGGTTGATTGAGCGCTTCAAGGAGGGCTCCTGGGTGTTCTACCGGGCCACGGATGAGGGCAAAGCAGCGGCGCTGAGTACGGCGCTGGCTTCCTTGTTGCCGTCTCCCCCGGAAGCCGATTTGAAGCGGCTGGCCACCGTGCGCGAAAAGCGGGCCGCCGAAGCCGCTGCCTACTTCAAAGACAACGCTTCGGAATGGGGCCGCATCCGCAGCCTGCATGCCCCGGAGCGCGAGGTGGAAGCAGCCGTGTTGCGCCAGCTCTCCGGCGAACCGATTCAGCAACTGCTCGATGCCGGTACCGGCACGGGGCGCATGCTGGAGCTTCTGGCGCCGCTCTCGAAACGGGCCGTGGGTGTGGATGTCAGCCCCGAAATGCTGGCGATCGCCCGCGACAAGCTCATGCGCGGATCGCTGCCGCATTGCCAGGTGCGTCTGGCCGACACCTATCGCCTGCCATTCGAGGCCGGTTCGACGGAGGCCGGTTTCGATGTCGTACTCTTTCATCAAGTGCTGCATTACCTCGACGATCCGGCGGCGGCAGTGCAGGAAGGCGCGCGGGTTATGCGCCGGGGCGGGCGGCTGCTGATCGCGGATTTTGCCCAGCACAATCTCGAATTCCTGCGCCAGGACTTCGCTCATCGCCGCCTCGGCTTCTCCGACAAGGAAGTGCAAGGCTGGTTCCATGCGGCCGGTCTCAAGCTCGCCGCCAGTGAAGCCATCGCGCCACCGGCGGAAGCAAAAGAAAAATTGATTGTGAAAATCTGGCTTGGTCAGTCCCTGGCCAAGACCTGCGCGGAGGCGGCATGAGCCTGAAGGATCTCGTTTCGAAGGAACGCCCTATCTCGGTGTCGTTCGAGTTTTCACCGCCGAAGAACGATGACGCGGAACGCCTGCTTTGGGCATCGATCAAGCGGCTGGAGCCTTTGGCGCCGCGTTTCGTATCGGTGACCTATGGTGCGGGTGGTTCGACCCGCGACCGCACCCACGCGACCGTCAAGCGCATCGTGCAGGAAACCACGCTGAAGCCGGCCGCCCATCTGACTTGCGTCGGCGCATCGCGCTCGGAAATCAATGGGATTGCGCAGCAATATTGGGAGGCGGGTGTCCGCCACATCGTCGCTTTGCGCGGCGACATGCCTGGGATGGTGCAATATCAGCCGCATCCGGACGGCTATCGCTCGACGCCGGAGATGATCGAAGGCTTGCGCCGTGTCGGCGATTTTGAGATCAGCGTCTCCTGTTACCCGGAGCGGCATCCCGAATCGCCGTCGCTGGAACATGATCTCGATCTTCTCAAGCGCAAAGTCGATGCGGGCGCCACGCGGGCCATTACCCAGTTCTGTTTTTCCACCAGTTTGCTGGCGCGCTTCCGCGACCGGGCCGATCAATGGGGCATCAAGGTGCCGATTCTGCCCGGCCTGATGCCGACCACCAATTTCAAAGGCCTGGTCAATATGTCGGTTCGCTGCAATGCCGCCGTTCCGCCTTGGCTGGCTGCGATCTATGAAGGGCTCGAGAACGATCTCGAAACCCGGCGGACCTTGGCCGCTGTCGTCTTGGCCGAGCAGGTCGGCGATCTTTATGCCAAAGGCTTTGACCAATTCCATTTCTATACGCTGAACCAGGCGGATTTGACCTATGCCGCCTGCCGCATTCTCGGCCTCAAGCCAAAGGAAACTCTATGAGCTTCGACCGCGCCGCCCGTATCACCTGGCTGAAAGAACAGGCCAAGGAACGTGTCCTCATTTTGGACGGGTCCTGGGGCGTGATGATCCAGACCTACAAGCTGGGCGAGGATGATTTCCGCGGCGATCGTTTTGCTGCGCACAATCACGATCTGAAGGGCAACAACGACCTTCTCACCCTGACCAAGCCGGAGCTTATCCGCGAGATCGGCCATGCCTATCTCAATGCCGGTGCGGATATCATCGAGACCAACACCTTCAATTCCACCGCCACGGCGCAAGCCGATTACGGGCTGGCGCATCTGGTGGAAGAATTGAATTTCGAAGGCGCCAAGCTGGCGCGCCGCATTTGCGACGAAGGCACCACGGCGGACCGTCCGCGTCTGGTGGCCGGCTGTCTCGGCCCGACCAACCGCACCGCCTCGATCTCTCCCGACGTGAACGATCCGGCCTTCCGCAATGTCAGTTTTGACGAGCTGCGCGCGACCTATCGCGACGCGGCGCGCGGCCTGATGATGGGCGGGGCCGATCTTCTGATGATCGAAACCATCTTCGACACCTTGAACGCCAAGGCGGCGATCTATGCCATCGAAGAAGTGTTCGAAGAACTTGGTGAGAAGCTGCCGATCTGGATTTCCGGCACCATCACCGATCTTTCCGGCCGCACCCTGACGGGCCAGACCACGGAAGCCTTCTGGCATTCGGTGCGCCACGCCAATCCTTTTGCCATTGGTCTCAATTGCGCGCTCGGCGCCAAGGAAATGCGCCAGTATGTGGCGGAAATCGCCACCGTGGCCGACACCCTGGTCAGCGCTCATCCCAATGCCGGTCTGCCCAACGAGTTCGGCGGTTATGACGACACGCCGGATCAGATGGCGGAGAAGATCGAGGAATTCGCGCGCTCCGGTCTGGTCAACATCGTCGGCGGCTGCTGCGGCACCACGCCGGCCCATATCGCCGCTTTTGCCGAAGCGGTGAAAGGCATCAAGCCGCGGGCGATTCCGGAAAAGCCGAAGTATCTGCGCCTCTCGGGCCTCGAACCCTTCACGGTGACGCCGGATTCCAATTTCGTGAATATCGGCGAGCGCACCAATATCACCGGTTCTGCCAAGTTCAAGAAGCTGATCAAGGAAGGCAATTTCGATGCCGCCCTTGAAGTGGCGCGCCAGCAGGTCGAAAGCGGCGCTCAGGTCATCGACATCAACATGGACGAAGGCCTGATCGATTCCGAAGCGACCATGGTCCGCTTCCTCAATCTGATCGCGGGCGAACCGGACATCGCCAAAGTGCCGGTGATGGTCGACTCCTCGAAGTGGAGCGTCATTGTTGCGGGCTTAAAATGCGTTCAGGGCAAGGCCATCGTCAATTCGATTTCCATGAAGGAAGGCGAAGCGGCGTTCATCGAACATGCCGAGGAAGTGCGCCGCTTCGGCGCTGCCGTGGTGGTGATGGCGTTTGACGAAGTCGGGCAGGCCGATACCGAAGAGCGCAAGGTCGAGATCTGTAAGCGCGCTTATGACATCCTGGTGAACCAGGTCGGCTTCCCGCCGGAAGATATCATTTTCGATCCGAATATCTTCGCGGTCGCGACCGGCATCGAAGAGCATAACAACTATGCGGTGGACTTCATCAACGCCACCGCCCGCATCCGCAAGGAATGCCCGCACGCCCATATCTCCGGCGGCGTGTCCAACATCTCCTTCTCCTTCCGCGGCAACGAGCCGGTGCGCCAGGCCATGCATTCGGCCTTCCTTTTCCACGCCATCAAGGCCGGTATGGATATGGGCATCGTTAATGCGGGCCAGCTCACGGTTTATCAGAACATTCCGACGCCGCTGCGCGAAGCGGTGGAAGATGTGCTGCTCAATCGCCGCCCCGATGCCACCGAAAAGCTGTTGGAGATTGCCGGGCAGTATAAGGGTGATGGCGCTGTGGCCGAGGTGCAGGATGCCGCTTGGCGTTCCTTGCCGGTCGAAGAGCGTCTGACCCACGCCTTGGTGCATGGCATCGATGCCTATGTCACCGAAGACACAGAAGAGTGCCGCCAGAAGCTGCCGCGGCCGCTGGACGTCATCGAAGGCCCGCTGATGAATGGCATGAATGTCGTCGGCGATCTCTTCGGCTCGGGCAAGATGTTCCTGCCGCAGGTGGTCAAGTCCGCCCGCGTGATGAAAAAGGCAGTGGCCCATCTGTTGCCGTTTATGGATGCCGAAGCTGCGAATGCCAAGGAGCCTGTCGGCCGCATCGTGCTCGCGACGGTAAAAGGCGATGTGCACGACATCGGCAAGAACATCGTCGGCGTGGTGCTGCAATGTAACGGTTATGAAGTGATCGACCTCGGCGTCATGACCCCGGCGCAAAAGATCCTCGATGCTGCCAAGGAGAAGAAAGCCAGCATCATCGGGCTCTCCGGTCTCATCACGCCGTCTCTCGATGAGATGTGTCATGTCGCGGCCGAGATGGAACGCCAGGGTTTTGACATTCCGCTCTTGATCGGCGGCGCCACCACTTCCCGCGTCCATACCGCGGTGAAGATTGATCCCAATTACCGCCGCGGCCAGACCGTCTATGTTGCCGATGCCTCGCGGGCTGTGGGCGTTGCCTCCAATCTTTTGTCTCGTAGCGGCAAGGAATACGCGGCAAGCATCCGCCAGGAATATGAAGAGCTGGCGCGTAATCACGCGGCGCAACGAGCACCCGGCCGTCGTCTCTCCATCGCCGAAGCGCGCTCCAACAAGCCGAAGTTCGATTGGTCGGCGTATGCGCCGCCGAAGCCAACCTTTTTCGGCAGCCGCAGCTATGCGGAATATGATCTCGGCGAACTCGCCCAATACATCGACTGGACGCCGTTCTTCCAGGCTTGGGAATTGGTTGGCAAATATCCCAACATTCTCGAAGACGACAAGTTCGGCAAGACCGCGCGCGGGTTGTTCAACGATGCCCAAAAGATGCTGACGAAGATCATCGACGGGAAATGGCTGACCGCCAAAGCCTCGTTCGGCTTCTTCCCGGCCAATGCGCTGGGCGATGATGACATCCTGATCTTCGGTGATAAGGCCCGCAAATTCCCCATCGCCACGCTGCACACCATCCGTCAGCAGATGGCGCGTGAGGGCGGCAAGGCCAATCTGGCCTTGGCCGACTACATCGCGCCGAAGGGCATCGAAGATTACATCGGCGCCTTTGTGGTCACCGCCGGTCATGGCGAGGATGCGCGTATCAAAGCCTTTGAAGCGGACAAGGACGACTACTCGGCTATCCTCCTGCGCGCCCTTGCGGACCGCTTGGCGGAAGCCTTTGCCGAACGTCTGCATGCCCGGGTTCGCCGCGAGTTCTGGGCTTATGCTGCCGACGAGACCCTCAGCAACGAGGAGATCATCGCCGAGAAATATCGCGGCATCCGTCCGGCACCGGGTTATCCGGCCCAGCCCGATCACACCGAGAAGGCGACGCTGTTCAAGCTCATCGATGGCGAGGACAAGGCGGGGGTGAAACTGACCGAGAGCTTCGCCATGTGGCCGGGCTCGTCCATCTCCGGTCTTTATTTCTCTCATCCCGAGTGCCGCTATTTCGGTGTCGGCAAGATCGAGAAGGATCAGGTGGAAGATTACGCCCGGCGCAAAGGCTGGACGGTGGAAGAGGCTGAGCGCTGGCTAGCGCCTATCCTCAACTACAATCCCAAAGCCACTGCGGCAGCGTGACAGCGATTTTAGGTAAGCAAGCTTCGGAGCCCGCTGCAACCTTCGGCCGAGGGCTGCTATATATTCGCGTCCAATTGGGGGCGGGGTATGCACAAAGGACTGATCGCGGGGCTTTTCCTCGCCGTAGGCGGATTTTCCTGGGCCGCCGGGTATGATGATTTCACCAGGGCGGCGGCCCTCAGACAGGTCGGCAGTCTGGAACAAGCCCTGGCGTCCTATACCGCCGCCTTGAATGCGGGCGATCTGGCGCCGGCCTATGTTCCTGTCGCTTATGTGGGGCGTGCGGAAATCTATCTCCAAACGGGTAAATGCGCTTCGGCGCAAACCGATGCGGATGCCGCTCTGAAACTGCGCCCCGGCGCGATCGATGTGTTGCGGCTTCGGGCCCGGGCCAACGACTGCCTCGGCAAGAAGGATGCGGCACTGGCCGATCTCGACACCATGGTCGCGTCCGAACCTTCGGCGCGGATGTATGCCGAGCGCGGCAGTTTCAAATGGTTTCAAGGCCAATTTGTCGAGGCTGCCAAGGATTACGATAAGGCGGTTAGTCTGCATAAGGAGCACGATTACGATTGGCGCTCTCCCACCTATGCTCTGGTTTGGTACGCGATTGCGGCCAATCGTGTGCAGAGTGTCAATGCAGCCGATCTGGCCGCCAAGGCCCGCAATTTTGACCTCGATGACTGGCCCGGACCGCTGGTGTCTTTCTTTTTGGGAAAAATGACGCCCGAGAAGCTCTACCGTGAGGCCGCCGACGGCAAGGGCGATGTGCCGAAAGACCAGAAATGCGAGGCCGATTTCTTCACGGCGGAATGGAAGCTGGCATCCGACGGCGCAGCCGCCAAAGCCCAATTGCAAGCGGTCATGGATGGCTGCCCGAAGACTCTGCTTGTTGTCCGCGCCGCGCGCACTGATCTGCGCCGGATTCCGTAAGGCTTAGTCTGTATCGCAGGTGACGCAAAGCACCTCTATTTATCGACTGTTGATGAGAGCTGATCATTGGGGGCGTTATGTTGAAATGGGTTGTTGCGGGCGTTGCTGCATTTCTGGTTTCTTCAAGTGCCCAGGCTGAGGAGGACTGCCGCTTGCAGATAGCAGCCTCGCTGCCGATGACGCTTAATGCGAGCAATCGCATCACCGTTCCTGCCACTGTCGAAGGCCAGCCCGTTCGGTTGATGGTCGATACTGGGGCTCCGATGACTCTCTTGCAGCGGAGCAAGGCAGAAGCGTTGGGGCTGAAATACGAGATGGCGAAGCGCTGGGAGCGAGGGCGTTTCTTTGGCGGCACCAAGGTCTCGCGCAAAGTGACGGTCAATGAGTTCATCCTCGGTAACTTGAAGGCATCCGGTGTCGAGGTCTGGCTGGCCCCCGATGAACATCAATTGGAAGGCGCGGACGGCTTGCTCGGTGCTTCCGTTCTGCTGAACTACGACGTCGATTTCGACTTTGCCGGTGCCAAATTGAATTTGTTCTTACCGCACCGTTGTCCGGGCAAGGTCGTTTATTGGACGCAAAACGAGGACGCGATCACGAAGATCCCGATGACTATGGATCACGCTCATGTCCGCTTGGACCTTGCCATTGATGGTGTGCCGATTAAGGCGACGCTCGATACCGGAGCAAGCGGGCTGACGCTCGATATGGAAACCTTCATGCCGAAATTCGGATTGACCCCGCAGTCCCCTGGAGTGGTTGCCGTTCCAGCCAGAGATGGTGTGCATACGATTTACCGCTACACGGCCAAGAATCTCTCCTTCGGAGGTGTGAACGTCACAAATCCGATTATTACTTTTGTGCCCCAAGATTTATCCAAGGACCGCGATTACGACATGCTGCTGGGTATGGACGTGCTGCGGCACCTCCACATGTTCTTCGCTTACAAGGAAAAGATGCTCTACGTGACGTCGGCCACGCAGCACTGACCGTGAGATGGTCAGCGTCGTCCGCTGACGACCAGCCGCACGGCTAGCCCTAGCATCACACTGGCGGAGATCCAGCCCATGATCTTGCCGATCATGGGGTTGGCTTTCAGCCTGCCCGCGAGCTTGCCGCTGCCGATCGCAACAAGGCTGTTCACCAGCGTGCCGGAGATATCGAAACTGATACCCAGCACCAGAATTTGCAGCCAGGCAGGCCCCGCATCCTTCACCACAAACTGCGGCAGGAAGGCGATGAAGAAGATCGCCACTTTGGGATTGAAGATATTGGTGATGATCCCTTGGCGGAAGGCGGTCGTTATGGCGCCTTCATGCGTCGCGCCAGAAAGCTTTGGCGGATTGCGGATCATGCCGATAGCGATCCAGACAAGGTAAGCCGCCCCTGCATAGCGCACGATATCGAAAGCGAGCGGGAAGGCCGCGAACAGTGCGGCAAGTCCAAAAGCAGCCAGCGTCATATGAAACAGGGTGCCTGCGCCGATGCCGAGTGCTGCCGCCACACCGGCGCGCGTGCCGCGATGGGTGGCTTGCGCCAGCACGAAGGTCATGTCGGGACCCGGCGTGATGTTCAGCGCCAGTGCGCCAGCCATAAAAAGAAGGAGGATGTCGAGGTGCGGCATGGATCAAGCCTACAGAGCATTTTGGCTGGCTTGCTGTGCATTTTGTGCGGGGCAGGGAAGCGCATCAAAGCGAAAGCGCTGTCCTGGAAATTCATGAGGCGGCCGACGCCGTTAAGCACCGTAGCCGCCTCATGCTGCCCCCTTCAATCAGGACCTTGGCCTTCAGACGAAACGCCCCTTCCCCGTATCGTCCGCGGCGGGAGGAATAGTCCAAAAACTTGCGGCTTTCGCAATGGCTGTACGTTGCAGTTCAGTAATTTCCCTCGGCTTGTGGATTTGCCGCAACAACCCATTATGGTTAATCGACAAAATGCTTAGAAAGCTTCAAACCTTGGCGCTGGTAGTGCGACCCTATGCCCTCGCCATATGCTTGTCCGGGCACTTCGGTGAGACGTTCGAAGACGAGCCGGCCGATGTTTTGACCATGTTCCAGAATGAAGGGCACTTCGTGTGAGCGTACTTCCAGCACGGCGCGCGCCGCAGGCGGGTTGCCAGCGCTGTAGCCGAAGCCGGGATCGAAGAAGCCCGCATAATGCACGCGGAACTCGCCGACCAGCGGATTGAAGGGCACCATCTCAGCCGCATATTCCGGCGGAATGGCCACCGCTTCGCGCGACGCCAGGATATAAAACTCATCCGGATCTAGAACGATATCGCCGGATTTCGAGGGCTCGATCGCGTCCCAATAATCGTGGGGATCGAGCACGCCGCGTTTGTCGATATCGATGATGTTGGTGTGGTGCTTGGCCCGCCAGCCGACGAGGCGTGTGGCGGGATCACCTTTCAGATCGACGCTGAGACCGAGACCATTATCAATGTCCGCCTCGCAATCGACCAGCGGGCTTTCGGCATGCAAACGGCGCAGCTGCGTATCGGTGAATTGCGGCGAGCCATGGCGGATGCGCAATTGGTTCAAGCGCGAGCCTTTGCGCACCAGGATCGGGAAGGTGCGGGGCGAAACTTCGGCATAGAGCGGGCCGTGATAGCCGGTGTCCACGCGGTCGAAGCCTTGGCTGCGGTCGGTGATGAGGCGGGTGAAGACATCGAGGCGGCCCGTCGAGCTTTTGGGATTGGCGAGGCCTGAAACGCGGGCAGAAAGCTCCAGCCGTTCGAGCAGGGGAATGACATAGACGCAACCGGTCTCCAGCACTGCGCCTTGCTCCAGGCTGATCTCGTGCAGCGCCACTTCGGCGAGCTTCTCCTTCACCGTGGCATTGGGGCCGGGCAAGAAGCTGGCGCGGACGCGCCACGCCACAGACCCTAATCGCAGATCGAGGCTGGCTGGCTGGATCTGAGTCTCCGCCAGCGGCTCGCCGATCAGGATCTCGCGCTGCGCGTGTATCAGTCGCGTCAGGATGTGGCCGGGCAGGATGCCGGTGGAGTTCTTGCCGTAATCTTCGGTCTGGTCGTCGTTGCTCATGGGCCGGAAACTAGCGGCCTGGCGCTCCTCCGTCACCCGGGCGGGTCAAGAAACTCACGGATTTCGCGGAGGGCTTCGGCGAGGCCGCAGCGTTTGACCGGGGTATCGGGCGGGAAAGCGCTCAATAGCCGCGAGGGCGTGGCTGATTCGAGAATGACAAAGCAGCCCTTGTCGTCGGCGCCGCGGATCAGCCGTCCGAAGGCCTGTTTCAGCTTCAGCCGGGTCAGAAGGTCGTCATAGGAGCGGCTGAAACGGGCCCGCCGCGCCTTATGCAGGATCGTGGGCTTGGGCCACGGCACTTTGTCGAACACCACCAGCCGCAGCGAGCGGCCGGGCACATCCACGCCGTCGCGCAAAGCATCGGTGCCGAGCAGGCAGGAATTTTCTTCGCTGCGGAAGAGGTCGACCAGCGCGCCGGTGTCGAGCTTGTCGATATGCTGGGCATAAAGCGTCAGACCCTTTTCGGCGAGCGGCGCGGCGATGCGCTGCGCCACCGCTTTCATCGCCCGTACTGCCGTGAAGAGGCCGAGCCCGCCGCCGCCGGCAGCAAGGAACAGCTCGCGGAACGCGGCCGCCATCTGATCGGCATCGCGCCGTTCGACATCCTTCACCACAAAGACGCGGCTGTTCTGGCCATAGTCAAAGGGCGAGCCGAAACTGGCGCGGCGCGGCGGCTCGGGCAGATGCAAAGCGCCAGTGCGCACTTCGGCCGATTGCCAATCGTCTTCGCCCAATCCCGCATCACGCAACGTGGCGGAGGTAATCAGCGCGCCATGGGCATTGCCCAAGACCTCGTTGGTCAGCGGAATGGTGGGATCGACCCAGCGCCGCTCCAGCCCGACATCGGAGCCGCGGCCGTCTTCGCGGGCGATCTCGAACCAATCGACGAATTCGTCGTTGATCTCGCCGGTTTCGAGACTCTCCAGCATGCTGATCCAGGCCGGCAAGATGATGCGGCTGCGCCATTCGAGACCTCGCACCGCCGCTTCAATGCGGCCGCGCTGATAGGGCTCCAGCTCCTTGGCTTTATCATCGAGTTGTTGGCGCAAGGCTTTCGCCAGCAGTGACATCGGTTGTGCCAAGCGCCGCAGCCCGATGGCGAGCTGCTTGGCGGCATCGCTGACTTCGTCGGTGAGCGGGAAGGGCTCGGTTTCCTGCGAATAGAAGGCGTCCTTGTCTTCGCTGCGTGCCCGCACATGCTGATAGACCGAAGCGAGAAAGTTTTCGCCCGGTCCGTGCGGTGCGGCGAGGCGCGAAGCCCAGCCTTCGCCTGCCAACACACCCGCCGCGGAAACCGCTTCGCTTAAGGCTTTTTCGGCTTCTTCGTTGTTTTCGACCAGATCCTTCAGCCGGTCTTCCAATCCGCGAGAGCGGCTGCGCATGCGCCCTTCGGGGCCGCGGATCCAGCGGCGCAGATCGGCCATCTCGGTACCGGACACCGCCGCCGCAAATCCGGAATCGGCGGCATCGAAAAGATGATGGCCTTCATCGAAAACATAACGCACCCGCCGTTCGGCTTGGGTATCGGTGGTTTCATCTGGGCCCTGCCAATCCTGCGCCGCATTGGCGATGACCAATGCATGATTGGCGACCACGATCGGCGCCACGCGGGCCCGCCGCACGATCTTCTCGATGAAACAGACGCGATAATGCGGGCAGGAGCCGTAAATGCATTCGCCGCGGCGGTCGGTGATCTCGCGCAAGGACATTTGGGCCGCGAGAAAGGCAGGAAAGCCTGCGCCCGAAATATCGCCATCCGGCGTTGCCGAAACCCAGCGCGCGATCAGCGCCAACACCACGGTGCGCTGGTTGGGTGTGAAGGCGGCGCGTTTCACCGCCTCTTCGAAATTCAAAAGGCAGAGATAATTTTCGCGGCCTTTGCGCACCACCGCCTTTTCTTCGCGCTCCAATGGATCGGGATAAAGCCGGGCGATCTCCTGCACGATCTGGCGCTGCAGATTGCGGGTATAGGTCGAGATCCAGAGGCCGGGCCCGTTCTTCTCCGCCCATAAGCTGGCGGGCGCGAGATAACCAAGCGTTTTGCCGATGCCGGTACCGGCTTCGACCAACGCGATCTTCGGCACACCGGCGCGTTCGCGCGGCGAAAACGCATAAGAGGCCGCATCGGCATAAGCGCGCTGTTCGGGACGCTCTTCGCCGGTGATCCCCACCAGCTGCACCAGACGGGCGCGCGCTTCTTCCGGCGACACAGGAAGCGAAGATGGTTTGGGCGGCGGCGGCGCATCTTCCCATTCCGGCAATTTGCGCCAGACCTCGAAGCCGGCGAGCGGCGCGCTTTGCAGCTCGGAGGTTTCGATGATGTCGAGGATCAACGGTGCCCAGCGCCAGCCGGCTTTGAGCAGCGTTTGCGTCATCGGCCGCAAGCCCGATTTCACGCCATCGGGCAACAGCGGTATTTCGCTGAGCAATTGTTCGGCCGCGCTCTGCATCGTCGCGACGATGGTGCCCGGCCCTTCGGAAACCGGAATCCCCAAGGCTCGCGCAATTCCCAAGGCGCTAGGCACACAAGGCTGGCAAGGCCGCACAAACGCGAACAGCTCTAGGAGATCATAGACCTGCCGCGCATGCTCGCAGCCCAGCCGTCCGGCGACAAAACCGGCATGCGCCACCAGCACTTCGCCGCTGCGGAAGAGCTCGGTCGCGGCTTCGCGCGGCAGCACGCGCACCGTCCCGTCATAGACGGCGGCGCCATGGGCCGTGGGCACAAGGGCGGCCAAATGGGTAAGAGGGCGGGGTATGATTCTGGAGCCGGACACGGTCCGACTATGCGATGCCCATGCTAGGCGATGGAAGTCTCGTCTGCAGCGGCAAGGCCAGGATAGCGGCTTTCCAGTGCCAAACAGCTGCGTTCAAACTCGAAGATCACCATCTGGGCGGCGTTGCGACGCACATGGCCCGAGGTGTTGCCTTCGTAAACGCTGGCGGCAAAGGCGCGGGCCGCATGCGTTACAGCGCGAAAATCGAGATCGGCCGCTGTGGAGGCGATTTTGAGGGACTGGCGCACTGCTTCCTGCCAATGAGCGCAGGAAACCGCTTCCTGCAGCTTTTCACAGGCCGTGCCGCCGATTTGGATATAAGCCCGCAAAACCTCCCATAAGGTGTCGCCGAAGGCGGTTTCCAGAAGGGCAAAGTTGTGCAGCTCGGCCGCAGAAAAGGCCGATTCCGGGATGAAAAACTTGGGGGCGGACGTTGACGTCATAATGCGTCAAGCCTAGCTTCCCCGCCTTTCCAAACCGTTTAAGGCTTCCAAAAGCAGATGAGCTCGCCCCTATCCGATGACGCGCTAAAAGCCCACGCTTGGCCCTTCGAAGAGGCGCGAAAACTCTTGGCCCGTAACACGGCTAGAGCGGAAGTGATCTTCGAGACCGGCTATGGTCCTTCGGGCCTGCCGCATATCGGCACGTTCGGCGAAGTGGCTCGCACCACCTGGGTGCGCCGCGCCTTCCAGTTGATGAGCGACAAGCCGACCCGGCTGGTTGCGTTCTCCGACGACATGGACGGCCTGCGCAAGGTTCCGGACAACGTCCCCAATCAGGAAATGCTGAAAGAACATCTCGGCAAATCGCTGACCGCGATTCCCGATCCCTTCGGCACGCATGACAGCTTCGGCGCCCACAACAATGCGCGGCTGAAGGCGTTCCTCGATCGCTTCGGTTTCGAATACGAATTTTTGTCCTCGACCGACTGCTACAAGTCCGGCCGTTTCGACAAAGCATTGCTGACGGTTCTGAAGAACTACGAAAAAGTGCGCGACATCGTTCTGCCCACGCTTGGGGCCGAGCGCAAAGCTACTTATTCGCCGTTCCTGCCGGTATCGCCCAAGACCGGCGTGGTGTTGCAGGTTCCGATCCTGGAATGGGATGCAGAGAAGGGAACGATCGTTTTCGAAGATGATGGCGATCGCATCGAATGCCCGGTCACCGGCGGCCATGTGAAGCTGCAATGGAAAGCCGACTGGGCGATGCGCTGGCTGGCGCTCGGCGTTGATTACGAAATGGCGGGCAAGGACCTCATTTCTTCGGTCGAGTTGTCGTCGAAGATCGTGCGTGCGCTCGGCGGCAAGCCGCCGGAAGGCTTCAATTACGAACTCTTCCTCGACGATTCCGGCCAGAAGATTTCCAAGTCCAAAGGCAACGGTCTTTCGGTGGAAGACTGGCTGAATTACGGCCCGGAAGAGAGCCTGGCGCTGTTCATGTTCCAGAAGCCGCGCGTGGCCAAGAAGCTGTACTTCGACGTTATCCCGCGCTGCACCGATGACTACATCGCCTTCCTTGCCAACTATCACACCAAGGATGTCGAACCGGCGCAGAAGCTGGAAAATCCGGTCTTCCACATCCATGGCGGCAAGCCGCCAGCGGAAAATTATCCGGTCAGTTTCGCCCTGCTGCTCAATCTCGTCAGCGCCTCCAACGCGCATAATCGCGAGGTTTTGTGGGGCTTCATCCGCGCTTATGCGAAAGACGCATCGCCGGAACAGAATCCGGGTCTCGACAAGCTCGTTGGTTACGCGGTGCGCTACTACGAAGACTTCGTCAAGCCGACCAAGCAGTATCGCGCGCCGAGCGATATGGAGCGCGCCGCACTCACCGAGCTCGCCGCCAAGCTGCGTGAGTTCGGCAGCGAACAGGACGGCGAAAAGGTGCAGTTCGAAATTTTCGAGATCGGCAAGCGCCACAAATTCGAGCCGCTGCGCGATTGGTTCAAAGCGATCTACGAGGTTTGTCTTGGCCAAAGCCAAGGCCCGCGCTTTGGTTCTTTCGCCGCGCTCTACGGCTGCGAAGAAACCGCCAAGCTGATCGACAAAGCGCTGGCAGGAGAGTTTGTTTCCTGACGCTTTTAACCTCCCCCTGGTGGGGAGGTCCAATTTGCGTGAGCAAATTGGGGTGGGGGGAATGGTGGGGGATGAGCCCCCACCCGAAAAATCTCTCCGCTGCGCTCCAAGATTTTTCGACCTCCCCACGAGGGGGGAGGTTAAAAGCCTTCACCACACCGGCGGCAGCACGGCCCAGGTGCGCTTGGCGTGGGCATCGAAGGCCGCGCCGAAATGTTCGCGCAGCGCTTTTTCTTCCACGAAAATCCGCACGCTGTAGGAAATGAAAATCCCGGCAAACGCCGCGGCGAGCGAAATCCAATTGCCCAGCGCCAAGCCCACGCCGAAGACGGTGATCAGACCGCCGGTGTAGGAGGGGTGGCGCAAGAAGCGGTACGGCCCGCTGGTCACCAGCTTGTGGTCATCGAGAATGCGCACCGAGGTGCGGAAGTGCTTGCCGAGCGTGAGCACGGCCCAAACCCGCAGCGCTATCCCGGCCCAGATCATTGCGATGGCCGTCCAGAAGGTTTGGTCGCGGGGCAGGGTGATCGTCGCCCAAGGCCAGAGATGCGGCGCATAGAAAGCCGTGGTGATACCCACCGTGATCAGCACCATGATGAGAATGAAACTGCCGCGGTCCTTCTTCTGGCCCGTGCCTTTGCGGATGTCGCGGCTGAAGATCCACACCTCCATCAGAATCCAGGCCCAGTAACTGATCCAGAAAGCTGTCTGCATGGCGCCGGGCGCAAACAGGACGTGGATGTTGGACATGGGTCGCATTCTCCAAGCTATGCCTTGTTATAGATTACTCTGTTGAACAGAGTCAACGGTCAAGCAAATTGGATTCTGCGAAAGGGGAGTGTTTGGGTTACTGGCTCGCCCAGATGATGCGGTGCATGAAGGCGATTTCGGTAACGGCGAAGGAGCGGTCTTCATAAGCCGGGTTGAGCGACTTCAGCTCGATCCGTTGCGCCGTCAGCCGGTTGAGCTGCTTGGCCAAGACTTCGCCAGCCAGCGTCTTCACCACCACGCGATCGCCGCGGCGCGGCGGGGCAGCCGGTGAGACAATGATGCGGTCGCCATCGCGATAGACCGGCAGCATGGAATCGCCGCTGACCTCCAAAGCATAGGCATGCTCATCGCCAAGCTCGGGGAAGGGGATCTCGTCCCAACCGGAGCCGGCGGGGAAACCGGCATCGTCGAAGAAGCCGCGCGAGCCTGCCTGGGCCATGCCCACCAGAGGGACCAGCCGCATCGGCGGCAGGCCTGTAGCCGTCTCGGTGACCAGCGCCACAAACTCGTCCAGCGAGGCGCCGGTGGCGGCGAGGATCTTGGAAATACTTTCCGTGGAAGGCCAGCGCAGCTTTCCGTTCGGGGTGCCGCGCTTGGATTTGTTGAAGGTAGTGGGGTCGAGACCCGCCTGTTTGGCAAGACCTGAAGCCGAGAGCTTGTTTTTTGCGGCGAGGGCGTCGATCGCATTCCAGATTTGCTTGTGGGTCAGCATGCGAGCGCTTCCATCATTTCGTTGGATCATTCGCGGTTGAGCCAAAACGCAGCTTGCACATGAGAGCTTTCCTGATCGGATTAGCGGCAGTGCGAGTCGGTTTGAAGCGTCCGACCGAAGTAAGAAGGTGATCCCTGTTGTCGGGTTATTGTTCCTATACCAGGATCTATAATAGGAATTACCACTTTGCGGCGCTTTCCGTCCAGAGGATTCAGTAGATGATGGATTTGGCTGTTGCTGCCATTCGCCTTTTGCCGCCCGAGCCCGCGCACAAGGTAACGGTAGAACTGGCGGCCCGGTTTGGACGCTTTCTGCCGCCGCCGCGGCGGGATGATCCCCGATTGGCCGTTGACGTTTTGGGCCTTCACTTTCCCAATCCGCTGGGCATCGCGGCTGGTTTCGATAAGAACGCCCGGGCCTTCCGCGCTATGCTGAAATTCGGTCTCGGCCATGCCGAATGCGGCACGGTCACGCCGCGGCCGCAGCCGGGCAATCCCAAGCCGCGCATGTACCGCCTGCCGGAAGACGGAGCCGTGATCAACCGCATGGGTTTCGACAACGACGGCATGGCGGTGGTGGCCGAGCGGTTGAAGCGCCGGGGCTCCAATAAGAAAAAGGGGGGCATTGTCGGGATCAATATCGGCGCCAACAAAGACAGCGCCGACCGCATTGCCGATTACCGCACCGGCTTTGAGCTTCTCTCGCCGCTCGCCGATTACGTCACCGTCAATATCTCTTCGCCCAACACGCCGGGACTGCGCGGCTTGCAGCAGCGCGATGAGTTGCATCGCTTGCTCGGCATGCTGGTGGAAGCGCGCGGTTCTCGGAAGATTCCGCTGCTGCTCAAGATCGCCCCCGATCTCGATGAAGCGGCGCTCGACGATATCACCGCCGAAGTGCTGGGCGCCGGCATCGATGGCATGATCGTGACCAACACCACCATCGCACGGCCAGAGACGCTGAAAAGCGTGCATGCCAGTCAAACGGGAGGACTGTCCGGCAAACCGCTGATGGAACCTTCCACCCGCATCCTGGGCGAAGTCCGTAAGCGCGTCGGAAACAAGATCGTTCTCGTCGGTGTCGGCGGGGTGGCGTCCGGCGAGGACGCTTATCGCAAGATCCGCGCGGGGGCGAGTTTGGTGCAGCTTTACACGGCACTCGTTTACCATGGCGGCGGTCTTGTTCCGCGGATCAAACGCGATCTTCTTGCCTGTTTGGCGCGTGATGGCTTCGAACGTGTGAGCGATGCCGTGGGTGCCGATATCCCCGCTTGAGGGCTGCCATCGCACAAGCTCTCAGCGTATTGCCCGGTTGCTAGGCAGCCTCGCATTTGTGCGTAAAGGCCTGGAATACGGGCTTTTTTGCGCGCCGCATTTCGTGCAGGATGCTCTTCAGAAATACGTCGCGGGGGCGAACGGCGATGGGTTGGGAAGAGGTGTGGCGTCTGGCGATGAAGCAGTTCATCGCCGAACCTATCGAATGGCGCATCTTGATCGGACTGGGGCTGGCGTTCCTCGGCCTCATGATCATCATTGGCATTAAGCATGCTTTCCGCTCCGCGGAAGCGCGCCCGGATATTCACGGTCCGGAGTCTTCGCGTCCGCTGGTTCTTTCTGCGCCCGTAGCTGTTGCGTCTATCAGCCCGGCTGCCGCTCCGGCTGTGGTCAAAGCCGCTGCGCAACCGTTCCGTGTGCGTAAATCTGCCCCCAGAAAGTCAGTCAAACAAACAATTAAGCCTTACGCGCCGCCGCGGCCGAAGATACGGCGTATCGCCGGCTCCGCGCGTAAACCACGTTTTGCAGAAGATCGCAGATCTGACTCGCCGCTCACTCCCCGTAGCTAAACCGATTTGCTATAACGCCCGCCATTCCTGCGTATCGGGGGCGTTATGGCGGACGATTTCGGCAAGCTGTTCTTGCGCATTGGTGTGGGCGGGATGCTGCTGTTCCACGGCATCCACAAGCTCTTGACGGGGCTTGATCCGGTGAAGGCGCTGCTCTCCGCACACGGACTGCCTGACGCGCTCGCCTATATCGCTTATCTCGGGGAAATCGCTGGCCCGCTCCTGGTTGTGGTTGGGCTTTTCACCCGGGTTGGGGCGTTTTTGATCGTTCTGGAGATTCTGGCGCTGGTCGGGCTTGGAGGGCTCTCCCAGCTTTGGAGCTTGTCGGCGGACGGTGCTTACGGCCTGGAGGTCGAGACACTTTATGTTTGCGGGGCTTTGGCGCTGCTTCTCGCCGGTGGCGGCCGGTTTGGCCTTCATCGCGGTCCGCTAAGCTGACGCCGCGCTGCCGGAGCCGCCGCTGGCGCAGGCCAAATCACAGCCTGTGATAGCAGAAATAGCCGGCTCGGAGGCCGGCCATGACGAGAAAGAAAGTCAGCCCGCCAGCTTATCCAGCGCTTTCAAGATCGCATCGGTCATGGCCGTGGTGCCGAGCTTGGTCATGCCCGGCTGCATGATGTCGCCGGTGCGATAGCCTTCCGCCAGCACCTGTTCCACCGCCTTGTCGAGCAAGGTGGCGTCTTCCACGCGGCCGAAAGAATAGCGCAAGCACATGCCGAAGGAGAGCAGGGTGGCAATCGGGTTCGCCAGATCCTTGCCAGCGATATCGGGCGCCGAACCATGGATCGGTTCATAGAGCGCCGGCTGGCGGCCATCCGCGCCTTTGGCGCCGAGCGAAGCAGACGGCAGCATGCCGATCGAGCCGGTGAGCTGGGCGGCTTCATCCGAGAGGATGTCGCCGAACAGGTTGTCGGTCAGGATGACGTCCAGCGTCTTGGGCGCACGCACCAGCTGCATGGCGCAGTTGTCGGCCAGGATGTCGGTGAGCTGCACATCCGGATATTCGCGCTCATGCACCGCATGCACGACCTCGCGCCACAACACGCCGGTGACCATCACATTCGACTTCTCGGCCGAGGCCACCTTGTTGCCCCGCAAGCGGGCGAGCTCGAAGGCCACGCGGGCGATGCGCTCGACTTCATGGGTGTAATAGATCTGGGTGTCGATGGCGCGCTTCTCGCCGTTCTGCAGCGTCACCATCTCTTTGGGCTGGCCGAAATAGACGCCCCCGGTCAGCTCGCGCACGATCAGGATATCGAGGCCCGAAACGATTTCCGGCTTCAGGGTGGAGGCATCCTTCAGCGCATCAAAGCACAACGCGGGCCTGAGATTGGCGAACAGCTTCATGTCGCCGCGCAGACGGAGCAGGCCGCGCTCCGGCTTCTTGTCGAAAGGCAGCTTGTCCCATTGCGGACCACCGACCGAGCCGAACAGCACCGCGTCGGCCGCCAGCGCCTTCTTCATCATGGCATCGGTGGCCGGTTCGCCATGCTTTTCATAGCTGCAGCCGCCGACCAGATCTTCCTCGGTCGTATAAGCAAAGCCGCGCTTGGCCGAATACCAGCCGAGCACGCGCTTGGTGGCTTCGAGCACTTCCGGCCCGATGCCGTCACCGGGAAGAAGAAGGAGCTTGTAGGTCATGGGTATTTCCTTTTTCCGTCATGGCCGCCCTTAAGGCGGCCATCCATCGATGGCCGGGTCTAGCCTGGCCATGACGAGGCAACTCAGCGAAATCCTAAAGCCAAGGCGCCGCGAGTTTGCGGTTTTCCTCGTAAGAGGAGATCTCTTTCTCGTGCTGCAGGGTCAGGCCGATATCGTCCCAGCCGTTGAGCAGGCATTGGCGGCGGAAGGGATCGACCTCGAAGCTGATGGTGCCGCCGTCCGGGCCTTTGATCTCCTGCTTCTCCAGGTCCACCGAGACGATGGCGTTGGCGCCGCGCGAGGCATCATCCAACAGCTTGTCGATCTCGCTCTGGGGCAGGGCGATCGGCAGGATGCCGTTCTTGAAGCAGTTGTTGAAGAAGATGTCGGCGAAGCTGGGGGCGATCACACAGCGGATGCCGAAGTCCAGCAGCGCCCAAGGGGCGTGCTCACGCGACGAGCCGCAGCCGAAATTCGCGCCTGCAATCAGGATCTTGGCGGACTTGTAGGCGGGCTTGTTGAGCACGAAATCGGAATTCTCGCTGCCGTCGGGCAGGGTCCGCATCTCGTGGAACAGCGCCTTGCCGAGGCCGGTGCGCTTGATGGTTTTCAGAAATTGCTTGGGGATGATCATGTCGGTGTCGACGTTGATCATCGGCAGGGGCGCCGCGACGCCCGAAAGTTGCTTGAAAGCTTCCATGACGGGGCGGTTTTAGCGGCTCAGGTCCCGCCTAACAAGCCGTTCCAGGGGCGCAGCTTCTGTGATCTTTTATTGCGCGGAGGTGTGTAGCCACAGCAGGGGACGAGGCCACTCGGCGCATACCCGTATGACGCGCACGGGCTTAATCTCCCCCAGGATCAAGGGGGGCGTCATGGTGAGATTCAAGCGGAGAGACATCGCGCCTTGCGGTCTCAATTGCGCCCGTTGCCATGGTGCCTTGCGCCGCCGCAAGCCTTGCCAGGGATGCCGTTCGCCGGAGTTTGAAACGCTCAAGCCGAACGTCAAATGCTCTCTGCGGTTTTGCACCAAGCGCAAAGGGGCATTCTGTTTTCGCTGCCCGGAGTTCCCCTGCGTGACGCTGCGGGGCTTGGACAAGCGATATCGCCTGAAATACCTCTCCGAGCCCATCGCTAATCTCGAGTTCATCCGCGCGCGCGGCATCAAGGCACTGCTGGAAAAGGAAGAAGAAGCAGGCAGTTGCAATGGCTGCATTGTTTGTGTGCATGATGGGAAGCTCTACAAACCGAATCCACCTGCCAGCCGCCGTAAAGCTTGCACATGAGCGCTGTTGAACCGCCCGCCGCTCCGCTAAGCTTTCCGGTCAACGATGGGGGTACGCGATGTTCAAATTTCTCTTCGGCCGCAAAAAGGCGGTCAAAAGCATGTCCGAACCGACTCCGGTCTTGGCCGCGCCCGCTCCGGCAGCGCCGCCGGTTGTGACGGGCGGAGGTGAGGGCATCCATATCCCGCCGCACAAGCTCTCCCGCCGCAATGTCCATCTGCATTACGCCATCAATTCCCTGCGCGAGGAGCTGGAGGCGGTGGATTGGTACCGTCAGCGGGCGGACGATACCGAAGACGCGGATCTCAAAGCCATCCTCCTGCACAATGCCGATGAGGAGATCGAGCACGCCGCCATGATCCTGGAATGGCTGCGCCGCGCTGAGCCGCGCTTCGACAAAGAGCTGAAGGAATACCTTTTCACTGACGGCCCGATCACCGGCCTGGAAGAAAATGCGATGGGGCGGAAATAGCCGTCGGTTTTATCAGGGGGGCAATCGTATTTGGGTGAATTAGCCCTAATTGTCATCCCCGGCCGAGTGCATCGAGCAGCGCGAGATGCGCGAGGGGAAGGGGACCCTGGTGTTGAAACTGTCTCGGTGTTCAAAACGAATTTAAAACCCGGCCACTTCTTTCGAACCGTCTTGCGGTCGCAACCTGGGTCCCCTTCCCCTCGCAGCCGCGCGGATGCGCGACTGCTCAGCCGGGGATGACAGTCTTGATATGGCGATAGCCATGCCTCCTGGCGGCTCCCAATTATATCTCGTCCACAGGCGAGAGTCAGTTGCAGGTCGAACGCATTAAGGCTTTCCCGCGGCGTTGTCGCTCATGTCGCAGGGGCTTGGTCAGGCGTACCGTTCCTTGGTCCAGACGGCCTTACAGAACGCCGCGGACAGGGGAGCGACATGACCTGGATTGTGTGGAATGAGGACCTTACCGGCGGCGTAGATTCAATCGATACGCAGCACCGCGAATTGGTAGACCTGATGAACGCGGTTTACGACAGCGCCTGTGCGGGTGAGGTCGCCAGCACGGTTCGTTTGTTTGACGATCTGCTCAAGCATACCGTCGCCCATTTCCGCCATGAGGAATCCTTGTTCATCGGCACGGCTTATCCCGAAGCCGAAAAACACCGCCGCCATCATGATCTTCTCACCGCCAAAGCCATCGAATACCGCGATTGCGCGGCGGCCGGTGATTTCACGGCCTTGACCGCGGAGGTCCTGCCGCGGCTGCGCGATTTCCTCGTCTTCCATATCCAGAAGGACGACAAGGAAACCTGCGCCTTTCTCAACGCGATCGGGATCGCGTAAGCGGGCTGCGCGCCCGGTCAGAGCATCTGGCCAGAGTTCGGCAAAACAGCTCCAAAATTTGAGCGATTGCCTTTCACGCTTAGGTGAGTAGCGTGGGCGCGGGCGTTTTGTGCTCTGTCTGATAAACCCCAAATCGGCTAAATAGGCCGCTCTGTTATCAGCTATATGTGGGCACACCCCATGCGCGTCCTCGTCAAACTCGCCGCTTTCGTCGCTCTTCTTTCCGGCGCGGCTGCCGCCGATCCCTTCGCGGATTGGCCGGCCGGGCGATCGCCGCAGGAAGTCGGCAAGCGCGTTGCCGAGCATTTCGTGGTCAGCCCGCATCAATACAAGAAGGTGCATTACAGCGAAGTGGCAGCCTGGTATGGCGCGCTCACTTTTGCGGCGCTGAGCAAAGACGCCGATCTGCGCGACCGCCTGATCAAGCGCTTCGATCCTTTGCTGCCCAATGGTGCCGACACTGGGCTGATCGGCCGCCGCGCCCATGTCGATGACGAGATCTTCGGCATCGTGCCGCTGGAAATCGCCATCCAGACCAAGACCGCATCCTTTCTCGATTACGGCAAGTCTTCCGCCGATCGCCAATGGGAGGCGCCGCTTCCCGATGGCCTCTCCGGCGAGACCCGCTATTGGATCGACGATATGTACATGTTGACGATCCTGCAGCTTGAGGCGTTCCGCGCCACCGGCGATGCCGTCTATCGCGACCGCGCCGCGCGCGAAATGGCGGCTTATCTCGACAAGCTGCAGCAACCGAACGGCCTGTTCTATCACGCTTCCGATGTGCCGTTCTTCTGGGGCCGCGGCGATGGCTGGGTGGCCGCGGGCATGGCCGAGATGCTGCGCGATCTGCCGGCGGATCATCCTCAGCGCGCCCGCATCCTGAAGGGCTATCGCGCCATGATGGAGGCGCTGGTGCGCTATCAGGGCCGCGATGGCATGTGGCGCCAGTTGATCGACCGCGAGGACGCTTGGCCCGAAACCTCCGGCTCGGCGATGTTCACTTTTGCGCTCATCACTGGTGTGAAGAATGGCTGGCTGCCAGACGAGAAATATGCCCTCGCCGCGCGCAAGGGCTGGATCGCTGTGACCGGCTATCTTGACCAGAATGCTGATCTCACCAGCGTCTGCGTCGGCACCAGCAAAAAGCCTGATCTCGACTATTACCTGACGCGCCCGCGCATCACGGGCGATTATCACGGCCAAGCTCCGATCCTCTGGGCCGCCTCGGCGCTGATGAGATAGGGGCTACGCCCTCCCGTGTCATGGCAGAGCGGGAGTTGGTTGAGAATGTTTGCTCCATGAGGAACGCTCGCGCTTTGGCGTCTTCTGTTCGCGTTGGGCGCAAAACAAAACGGGCGCACCGTGAGGCGCGCCCGCTCTGAGACTCTTTATCGATAGCGTTTAGTTCAGCGTCAGCACCGTCACCGACGCCGGGGCCAAGGTGACCGACAGCTTGCCATTGGCAACCGTCGCCGTGACCGCTTTCGGCTTCACCGTGTTGGGGGCTGCGAAAGTATTGACGCTATCGAGCCTTGGCGCGCTCAGCACTTCGCCTTTGGCCGAGCCGGCCGAGACACCGGGCAGGGCAACCTCAAACGAGACTGCTTCCTTGGCATCGATATTGGTCAGTGCCACGACGATCTTGCCGTCTTTGGTCTTAGCCGCGACCGCATCGACTTTCGGCAGCGTGATGTCGCCGAATTTGTAGGTCCCGGCATCGAAGCTCACCGGCAGGAAGGTGGCATCCTGGAACGGCCCGTACATTTTGAAGAGGTGATAAGTCGGGGTCAGCACCATCTTCGGCCCGTCGGTCAGGATCATCGCCTGCAGCACATTCACCATCTGGGCGATGTTGGTCATGCGGATGCGATCGGCATGACGGAAGAAGATGTTGAGGTTGAGCGCGGCGAGGATGGCATCACGCTGCGAGTTCTGCTGCTGCAGGAAGGCCGGATTGGAGCCCGGCGTCGGGGCCAGCCAGGCACCCCATTCATCGACCGTCAGCGAGATCTTCTTTTCGGGATCGAATTTGTCCATCGCGGCCGACTGCTTGGCGACCAGCGGCTCCATATGCAGCGTGTCTTTCAGGAGGAAGGCGTATTCGTCTTCACCGAAGCCGGTGGAAGGATGCGACGGCGGCCAGGCGCCCCAAGTATAGGAATGCAGCGACAGGCCGTTGAGATCGAAGGACCAGCCGTGGCGCTTCTTCCAAGTGTCCATCACCGCGTCGGTCCAGGCGGTGTCATCGGTGCCCGGACCCACCGCCACTTTCTGCGTCGGCACAGCAGTGTTGTAGTTGTTGACGAAGCGGGCATAGAGCTTCATCTGCTGCAGATATTCATCCGGCGTCATCAGGCCGCCGCAGTCCCAGCTTTCGTTGCCGAGGCCGACGTAATTTACCGCATAGGGCGCGGGGTGGCCGTTGGCGGCGCGTTCCTTGCCCAGCGTGGCGGTGGTGGGCGCGGTCATATACTCGACCCAATCGGCGGCTTCCTTGACGGTGCCTGAGCCGATGTTGAGCGAGACATAAGCCTCCGCCCCGATCTGCTGGGCGAAATCCATGAACTCATCGGTACCGAAGGTGTTGGGCTCCGGTGCATTACCCCAGGCGGCGTTGACGCGCGCGACGCGCTTTTTGCCGATGCCGTCGCGCCAGTGATACTGGTCGGCATAGCAGCCGCCCGGCCAGCGCACGACCGGTACGTGCAGGTCCTTCAGGGCTGCCACCACGTCTTTGCGGATGCCGCGGGTGTTGGGGATCTTGGAAGTCTTGCCGACCCAGATGCCGTCATAGATCTGGGTGCCGAGATGCTCGGCGAATTGGCCGAAGATATGGCGGTCGATCTTGGCGCCGGGATGGGCGGTGTCGACCCCCACCGAAACCGTATTTTGTGCTGCCGCACCGCCGCATGTCATCGCTAGCGCCACGAATACCGGAGCCAATCTGCGCATTTCTTTCCCCTGGAGGTCTATTTGTATGAGTATTTGATAGCCCGGCCCAAGCGGGACGGCAACGGGCAATTGGCCTCGCCCGGGAGCAGAGCGCTCACAGTTTTGCGAGGTGGGAAATCGAGTGTTGCAGTGTTGAGATTCAGGCCTTGCCGTCACCGACGGTGTCGTGAAAACGCGTGAGATCGACCATGCGCCGCCCATCCGGAAGCTTGGTGATGATGTCGACGAAACGGCGGTGCCACTGGATATGATCGGGCACGTAGTAGTGGCGGGCGAAGATCATGTCGGCAAAGGTTTCATCGGTGCCGGAGAGCAGGATAATCAATTCGCCTTGGCAATTGCGCAACGCTTCAGGCGTCATGCCGTAGAACGGACTGGTCTCGTCGATCCGATGCATCACGGTCCAGGACAGGGCGAACAAAGGCGAGCGGGCGCGCACCAGGGGCAGTTCCTGGAATCGCCGCATGGTGATGCCTTCTCGCGTGGTCTGCTGCCAGGCGAAATTCACGCTGATATTGGCATCCAGGATCTGGTTGCCGCGTTGATTGGCGGCGCGGAACATCAGCATCGGCTCGCCGTCGAATTGCGTGATCACTGCCGCGCGCGAGAAGATCACGCGCGCATAAGGCCGGGAAAAGCGGGAAAAGACGACGCCGGTTATGAGAGCGAGATTGAGAATGCCGAAGAAAGCCTCGAACACCACGATGACGTTGGCGTAGATGCTCTTCGGATTCATCACGCTGTAATTGATGGAACCGATGGTCTGGACGCTGAAGAGGAAGGCGTCCCAGAAATTATGCGGCCGGGCATGTTCGATGCCATTGGGATCGGCCATGTAGAGGAATGCGAATACGACATTGATAAGGAAGAAGAAGACTGCCAGCCCCAGGAAGAAGGCAATCCAGGGAACGGTGAGAATGGCGTGATAGAAGTCCGTCCAACGGGTGTGATCCTGGCCTTTGATGAAGGCGCGACGCCGCCGGGCGGGGGAGCCCAAAACGGGATGGACTGGCGGCCGCGGCCGCTTACGGAACTGGTCGGGCAAGAGGCTAACCACGGCCCTGGCTCTTGAGATAAGCGGCCCAGCGCGTCGCCAAATCCCGGCCGAGTTGGTGGAGGTAATCCCAGGTGTAAAGCCCGGTGTTGTGGCCATCATCGAACACCAGCCGCACGGCGTAATTGCCGACAGGCTCGATCGCCGCGATGCTCACATTCTGTTTTCCGGTGACGATGATCTTTTCCGCCGGGCTGTGACCTTGCACCTCGGCGCTCGGCGATTCCACGCGCAGATATTCCGCAGGCAGTGTGAAACTTTCGCCGGAGTCAAAAGCAACCGTCAGCGAACGCTTATCCTTGGCCAAGCGCAGTTCTGTGGGCCAGACGCTCATTTGCCGATCCGCTCCGCATCGGAGAGTTGGCGCGCCTCATCCGGCCGCATGATCGGAATGCCGCTGCGGATAGGATAAGCGAGGCCTGCGGCTTTGCTGATCAGCTCCTGTTGCTCGCGGTCATAGATGAGCGGCATCTTGTTGACCGGGCAGACCAGGATTTCGAGCAACTTGGGATCGGGTTCCATAGCGATCAATTCAGTGAACTGGGGCTTTGCGGGCCGGCATTGGCCATTTCGAGCAAGGCGATCAGCGTGTCGACGCGATCATCCCAGCCTGGGGCTTCAAGCAGCGCCTGTTTTTCGGCGGGCTCAAAGGGGCAGAGCATGGCAAGCGCATTGACCAGGGTTTCAGGCGGGGCGCTCATCACGCTTTTCCAATCGGCCTTGAGATCGCGCCGGGAAAGATAGTCCTTGAGAGCGGCAATCAGTCTTTCGCGCGGAAAATCGGTTTCATCCGCGGGCATGAGATCTTCGAGGAAAGGCTCGAAATCGGGCCGGATCTGACGATAAGGCGTATCGACCGAAAGCTCATCCGCGATGCGGAAGCGGCAGACGCCGGTGAGCGTGATGAGATAGCGCCCGTCTTCGTTTTCGCGAAAGCCGGTAAGGCGTCCGGCACACCCTATCCCGGCGAGAGGTGGCCGCAGCACCTTGTCCTCGCTTTGAGTAGGCTGCACCATGCCGAGCAGCCTATTGCCGGCGAGAACGGCATCAATCAGCGCCAGATAACGCGGTTCGAACACATTGAGCGGCAGCTGTCCGCGAGGCAGCAGCAGCACACCCGTCAGCGGAAAGATGCTTAGCGTTTCCGGCAGATCTTCCAGCCTGTTGTAGATAAAGGCCATCGGTTCACGAAAATAGGATCGAGGAGAGTTTACGCCGGGCCGCGACGGTCCTCTCGTCGGTCGGCCCCATGGCTTCGAACAAGGTCACCAGCTGCTTACGCGCCGCTTCTTCGTTCCATTTGCGGTCGCGCCGCACGATGTCGAGCAACTGCTCGAGGGCGCCGTCGCGATCGCCTTCCGCATCCAGCGCCAGGGCGAGATCATAGCGTGCCTGATGGTCGTTGGGATTGGCGGCGAGCTTGGCTTCCAGTTCCGCATTCTTGCCCGCAGCCGCAGCGGCCGTTTCGCGCAAGGACAGCTCGGCGTTCACGGCACGCACGGCTTCGTCATTGGCGTCATCCGGGCGGACGAGCGCCAGCGTGGTCTTGGCCCGTTCCAGATCGCCGCTCTTGAGGTAGCAGCGCGCCAAACCGGCAACCGCTTTGGGGTGGCCAGGTTCGTCCTGCAGCACATGGGCATAGGCCTGGGCGGCTTGGCCGACATCACCGGCCGCGAAAGCCTGATCAGCAAGTTCCAGGATTTCTGCAGCGTGATCATGCGCCTCGCCGCCGGCCGCGCCACCTGCCAGGTTCTGCACAAACTGCTTCACTTGGCTTTCCGAAATGGCGCCCATAAAGCCGTCCACCGGCTGACCGTTGCGGAAAGCATAGACCGTCGGAATCGACTGGATACGGAGCTGGCGGGCGATCTCCTGGTTTTCGTCGATATTGACCTTCACCAGTTTCACCGCACCGTTTGCGGCGGTGACTGCCTTTTCCAGGGCTGGGGTCAGCTGCTTGCAGGGGCCGCACCAGGGGGCCCAGAAATCGACAATGACAGGGACTTCACGGGAGGCTTCCAGCACATCGGCGGCGAAGGTCGCCAGACCCGAATCCTTGATATGCGGGCTTGTATTGCCGCCCTGGGAAGGAGAACCGCCGGAACCGAACAAAACCATGGTGATGGACCCTGAAATACCCCCTCAACATGGGCGTTTGGGAGCGGAAAGAAAAGAGGGAGGATCGCCCCGGCCCGGTCCGCTTTCCGTGGCGGCGAGCGGGCGCTCCGCCGCATGGTTCGGGGTTGTATTGTCCGACAAATTTGCGCAAATGGAGGAGTGAGGGAGGCGAAGATGAAGCTGGCGTCATGGGGCTTGGCCTTGGTTCTGAGCTTGGCTGTGCCCGCGCTCGCAAAGCCGGTTCTGGATGAGCACCGGCTCGCCACGGCCCATTTCGGCGGAGATGCCTCCTGGTATGAAGGCAATATCCCATTCTTCGAGTCGGCTGATCCGAAGCTTGATGCGGTCTATTATTATCGCTGGCAGATTTTTCGTGCCCATCAGCGCGATCTCGGCGAGCGCGGCACCATCTCGACGGAATTTCTCGAGGATGTGGGTTGGCAGCTCACACCTTATGCCAGCCTTAATGACGCCACCGGTTTTCACATCTACGAGGGACGCTGGTTGCGTGACCGGCGCTATGCCAGCGGCTATATCGATTACATGACCAGCGGCGGCAACGACCGCCACTTTTCCGAATATATCGCCGACGCCATTTATGCTCGCTTCCTGGTGGATGGCGATCTCTCTTATGCGGCCGGCAAGCTGGCCTCGCTAAAGAAGACCTATGCCGAATGGGACGATCATTTCGATCGTTCCAAAGGTCTTTATTGGATCATGCCGCTGCTGGATGCCACCGAGTACACGATCTCCTCCATCGATGCGAGCGGAGGCAGGGACGGCTTCGTTGGCGGCGAGGCGTTCCGGCCTTCGATCAATTCCTTTATGTTTGCCAACGCCCACGCCATCAGCCGTCTATCGGCCTTGAGCGGCGATGAGAAGGCCGCTGCCGATTACGCTGCCAAGGCCGAAGATGTCCGGGCACATACACTGGCTGACCTGTGGAAGCCGGGCTTCGACCACTTCATCGATCGCTACAAGGTTTCAAACCAATATGTGAAATATTGGGAGCCGATCCGCGGTCGTGAACTGGTCGGTTATCTGCCTTGGGCTTTTGGTCTCGTGCCATCCGATCCGCGCTATGATGCGGCCTGGGCTTATCTGTTGTCGTCCGAAGGCCTCGGCGGACCGCATGGTTTGCGCACGGTGGGGCCGTCCTACGAATACTACATGAAGCAATACCGCTATGAGGGTACGCGCCGCGAATGCCAGTGGAATGGTCCGGTCTGGCCATTCCAGACGACAGCGGTGCTGACGGCAATGCAGAATTTTCTCAATGATGACCGCCAAAAGGTGGTGACGCGCGCGGATTACATGCGTCTGCTGCGCCAATACGCGGCACTGCATTACCAAGGCGACAAGCTCGATCTCGAAGAAGATTACGATCCGGCGACCGGTAAGCCGATCGTTGGTCTGGCGCGCAGCCATCATTATTTCCATTCCGGTTTCGACGATCTTGTCATCACTGGGCTCGCCGGTATTCGCCCGCGCGAGGATGATGTCTTGGAAGTCCAGCCACTCATTCCCAGCGATGCTACTGATCCGCAATTCCTGCGTTATTTTGCGCTTCAAGATGTGCCGTATCACGGCCATCTGGTCGGTGTGGTGTTCGATGCAGACGGCAAGAAATATGGTTTTGGTCCCGGCTTGACGGTGCTGGCTGATGGCAAGGTGGTCGCACATTCCGATGCGTTGAAACGCCTGACGGTGCCGCTTACGCGCCTAGCGCTGGCCCCGGTCGAGCCGCGCGTCAATCTGGCGATGAACTTGCGTCCGACCGGTTATCCGCATGGCAATGCTTCGATCAATGCTGATGCTGCAAGCCTTTATAAAGCGCTGGACGGCCGCGTCTGGTTCTTCCCGGAAATGCCGCATGGCTGGACGACCGAAGGCGGACAGGGCGAGCAATGGTACGCCGTCGATTTTGGCAAGCCGATTGCCGCGCAAGCTGCCGAATTGGCCTTTTTCGCCGATGCTAAGCGCCACGCTGCACCCGAACACCTGCGCCTTCAGGTTTTGCAGGGCAACCGCTGGCATGATGTGGCGCAAGGCAAGGCCGTCGCCAATGGTATCACCAAGCTGTCTTGGAAGAGCGCGCCGGCGCAGCAGATCCGTGCCGTCTTCACGGTTCCCAAAGGCAAAATCGTCCGCTTGGTTCAGTTCAAGGTGTTCTAACGCGCGAACTCCGGGATCGGGGCGATGATCGGCTTGTGCCCGCAAGCTTCAACAAAACGCACAAGGTCTTCTGGGGCAATCGCCGTGGTGCGGTCGTTGCGCAAGGGATGATAGTTCACCGGTTCCAGCTTCAGCATGTCGGCATCTAGAACCGGCTGCACCTTGCGTTCGGCATCGTTGATCAGGGCGAAGGGCGTGACCGAGCCGGGTGTAATGCCGAGGGTGGCGAGCAAAAGCTCTGCCGAGCCGAAGGAGAAGCGCGGCGCGCCCAACTGCTTGGCGAGCGCGGGCAGATCGACGCGCAACTCGGCCCGCACCACAGCGAGCCACAAGCCGCCTTTCTTGTCTTTCAAGAAAAGGTTCTTGGTATGCCCGCCGGGAATCACGTCTTTGACGGGTGCTGATTCTTCCACAGTGAACACCGGAGCGTGTTCATAGGTCCGGTAGCGGATGCCCAACGCCTCTAAGCGGGCGTAAAGCGCGGCTTCACGTTCGTCTGCGGACAATGTTGTTTCGTTCATCTGCCTAAATCGTCAGCAAAAAGGCCATTTCGCGACCGGGGAATTATGACAATCAACAGGTTCCTCTACAAAACCGTAGTGCGCTTGCCACAGCAGAACTCAAAGCGCACGTCCCGGCTGATCCGCTCAATTGACACAAATCTGCAGCATCCACACATTCCGGCCAACCATAAGGAAGTGCTTGCCAGGAAGGCACCGGAACAGTCTGGCCGAAATTTCGGCATAAGAGGGGTAAAAATGACGGGCAGAACGACCCAGATCGGCAAATTCGCTTCGCTTCTTCTTCTATCAGCGGCCTTTGGCGGTATCGCCTGCGCTCAGCAAGTCGAAGAGGTCACGGTTACCGCGCAGCGGCACGCGGAAAACCTGCAAGATGTGCCGATGTCTGTGGCGACGCTCGATACCAGCCACGTCGAATCGCTTTTCCAATCAGGCCAGGACGTGCGTGCGCTGGCGAATTCGCTGCCCAACGTCTATGCCGAATCCTCCAACGGCCGCGTGGCGCCGCGCTTTTACATTCGCGGCTTGGGCAATACCGATTTCGATCTGGCCGCCTCTCAGCCGGTTTCCATCATCCAGGACGACGTGGTGATGGAGAACGTCATCCTGAAAAGCTCGCCGCTCTATGATCTGGCTGAAGTGGAAGTCGACCGTGGTCCCCAAGGCACGCTGTTCGGGCGCAACACCACCGCGGGCATCATCAAATTCACCAGCGCCAAGCCGAGCCAGGATTTCGATTCCAAATTCTCGGCCTCTTACGGCTCTTATGGTACCGCCAATATCGAAGCCGCGGCGGGCGGCGGCCTGACCGATACCGTGTCGGTGCGTGTCTCCGGCCTCTGGCAGCATCGCGACAATTACATCGACAATGCCTATCTCGGCACCAAGGACGCGCTCGGCGGCTATGACGAAAAGGCCGGCCGCGTACAGCTGCTGTGGAAGCCGGTCGACAAGCTGTCGGTGCTGCTCAACGTCCATGCCCGTTCGCTGGACGGCACGGCGGCCGTGTTCCGCGCCAATATTCTGACCAAGGGCTCCAACAAGCTCAATTCGAACTACGTGTTCGATAAAGTGTATTTCGATGCCGGTGCGAACAATCCGCAGAAGTACAACGGTATCGGCACTTCTGCCGACATTTCCTATGATTTCGGCCCGGTGACGCTGACCTCAATCACAGGTTACGAATACACACACGGCTATAGCCGCGGTGATATCGACGGCGGCAATCCGGCCGGTCCCGGTGTCATTTTCTTCCAGTCGGAATCGCAAGACGGCCTGGATTATCTGCATCAGTATACGCAGGAAGTTCATCTGGCCTCCAACACCGGCGGTGATTGGTTCTGGCAGGTCGGCGGCTTCTGGTTCGACACCGATTATTTGGATCGCACTTATCCCTATTATGTCGCCTCGACGGCGGTGCGCCAGACCAACGTTTCTTATGCCTTGTTCGGCCAGACCAGTTATCAATTCACCGACAAGCTGAAGGTGACGGGTGGTCTGCGCTGGACTTCGGATACCAAAGGCATGACGGCCAACGGCCCGCTGACGGCGCCGATCACCAATCCGGTGCGCCTGCGCGGCTCCAATCTCAGCTGGGATCTCAGCTTCGATTACGCCTTCACCGACGACGTGAAGGGCTATGCCCGCGTAGCCACCGGCTTCCGGGCACCGTCCATCCAGGGCCGCAATCTGGCTTTCGGTTCGGGCTATTCCTCGGCGCGGTCGGAGACCATCACCTCTTATGAAGCGGGGATGAAAACCGAACTGCTCGACAACAGTCTGCGCCTGAACTTCGACGGCTTCACTTATTACATTCGCAATATGCAGTTCTCGGCCATCGGCGGGGCGGGTAACAACGTCATCCTGAAGAACGCCCGTGCAGGGCTGGCTTATGGCCTCGAAGCCGATGCGGAATGGGCGGCGACACAGAACCTGACCTTCACGGCAGGCGCTTCCTGGACGCATACCGAGATCCGCGATCCCAACCTCAAGACCGCGATTTGCGCCCAGTGCACCGTCACCAATCCGGTCGACAGCTCGGGCAATGCCTCTCTCAACGGCAATCCCTTCCCGCAGGCGCCGGACTATCAGTTGCAGCTGACCGCCCGTTACGCTTATCCGCTGGAGAATGGTGGCGAGCTCTTCGCCTATACCGATTGGTGGCTGCAGGGCTACACCAACTTCTTCCTCTACAAGTCGAAGGAGTTCCACACCAACGGCAATTACGAAGGCGGTCTCAAGCTCGGTTATGTCTTCCCGGACAAACACTTCCAGGTCGATGTCTACGCCCGCAATCTGACCAACAAGCCGAACCTGCAGGGTGGTATCGACTTCGACGACCTGACGGGTTTCGTTTCCGATCCGCGTGTCATCGGCATCGAGTTGTCGGCTCACGTTCCGTAAGCCTTCTCAAAACAAGCAGCACAAATGAAAACGGGCGGACCTTGCGGTCCGCCCGAAGTGTTTATGTGGGCTAATCAGAGGATCAGCGGCCGGCGGCCACGCGCATATAATGTTCGTTGCTGGCGAAGAGTTTTTGCACCAGCGGGGCGTGAACCGAATTCACCGCCGAGGTGATGGCGTTGGCGCGGCAGGTCGCAAATTCCTTAGAGGCGAGCGCCGGGGCAACGGAATAGGTGTTGTAGAAGTAAGGTGCGTTACCGCAAGCTTGGGAAGCGGCACTCTCGATGCGGACCAGAAGGGTGCGCGCGCCGGCATCCGTCGCGAGATCAAGATCGCGGTAGGAAACCTGAACGTCTTTGCGGATCATTTCGCCCTGGGCATGGGCGGCACCAACGAGCAATGCAGCGGCGGTCAAAGCGGTGCCCACAATCTTCAACATGGTTGTTCTCCTTGGTTGTATGCGGCTCAACGCGAACCGCATCCCAAGACAACGCTGTCAGTACCCGATCAGAAAGGACTCCTACCCGATCTATCGCCGATCCAGACCCGATTTTTGTGCAATGCAGCAATTGTGACGGAGCCGCCACAAAAAAGCCGCCTAAATCGTTGGCTTTCTGCGCAATTTCTGACGTTTACAAAACTGTGCAGGTGCGAAAGTATAAGCTCGTTCTAGGGAGGACACGCCGAGTCTTTTGCTGCAAGCGGTGATTCCGCGACGGAGCCGAAAATGCGTGCCTCATTGCACCAGATTGTTCTGGTACAGGAAACAGATTTCAACCTGGGCAGGCTGATCGTTTGCCCATCCAAGCGTTTGGTAATCGCCGGTGAGGAGCGGGAACTGCTCCAGCCGCGCATTATGCAAGTGCTGGTCGCGCTGGCACGACGCCGGGGCGAGGTTGTTTCTCGTGATGAACTGATGGCGAGCTGCTGGGGCGGCTTTGCCGTGAGCGATGATGCCATTCATCGCTGCATCGCCCGTATTCGCCGCTTGTCGGAAGCCTATGGCGGTTTCCGGCTCGAGACTGTGCCGCGCATCGGCTATCAGCTCAGCGAAGATCTTCCGGAAACCCGTGAAAGCGAGGATGAGGTGGAAGTCGCGGTTGAATCAACCGCACCCGCGGTCATTCCGGAGTCGACGCCGCAAACGGGCGCGGCAATATCTTGGATGGAGCGGCGCTCTGTGGTGGCGGCTGTCGCTTTTGCTGTTGGGGTCTTGCTGACCGCTGCCGGTTTTGTCGGCGCCCATTTGCTTTAAGGAATTCAGAAGGCGGCAGCGTGCGCCGCAAAGCTAATGACCGCGCCGATGGTCAGCACGATGAGGCATGCAAGAAAGATAAAAGTGTGGCTCATGGCCCTCAGGTCGTCGAATCTCCAGCGCGCATAAAGCAAAGCGACCGTGGCGGAATGCGTCCGCCAATCTGGCCAAAGCGTGGTCTTTCTGAACGGCATCTTTTCAAAAATAGCTGAGAAGCAATTGCATATATGCAATTCAGCCGTGATTGCCTGCCAACCGCCGGGCTGGATGTGCCTTGATCTGACCACAATGAGTACTGAATAAGTGAGGGCACTCGATATAATAGGGCACCGGCACGTCGGTGCGGATTGGGGCATGCCGTGGCTCTGCAGGCCGAATATATCGATCTGACCCGCATCGAGCCCTTTGCCTTGGGCGGGCTAGAAATTCGACCGGCGACGCGAGAGATCGTCAGTGGCGACAAGCGGGATGTCCTGGAACCACGCGTCATGCAGGTGCTGGTGGCCTTGGCGCGGCGGTCTGACGAAGTGGTCACGCGTGATGAATTAATCGCCGTCTGTTGGGCCGGCCGAGTGGTTGGTGATGACGCGATCAATCGCTGTGTCAGCCGCATTCGTCGCTTGTCGGAGGGCTTCGGCGGCTTTGCCTTAGAAACCATTCCGCGGATTGGATACCGGCTGACGGCAGAAGTGGTCCCCCAGACAGGACCGCTGTCTAGACCGCAGGCCCTCCCATTTCCAGATAAGGTGGAGGAGAAATCATCCGGCTGGCTGGACTTCCTGAAAGCGCGTCGGCTTCTGATCGCGGTGGTGATCGGCGTCGTAGTGTTCCTTATCGGTGCTGGCAGCTGGTTGCCCAGGTCTTCGGAGCCATCCCCGCAATCCATCCGGCCGGTAGTTGCCGTTTTGCCGTTTACGCCGCTCTCTACCGATCCCGGTGCTCAATTGTTCGGGGAGCGGGTGGCCTCTGTGATGGCTGAGACTCTCAGCAAAATGGGGCAGCCGGTGGTCCCGACTGCCGAGAGTTTCCAGTATCGCGGCAGCGCCAAGGCCCGCGCCGCCCGAGAATTGCGCGCCATGTACGTGATCGATGGCGAAGTGGTGCGCGAGAACGGCAAGGTCCGCGTCTCGATTCAACTGGACGATACCCGGCATGGCACCACCGTCTTCGCTCACAGCTTCGAAGAAGACACTAAGCGCGCCGACGTTCTGCCGGAACGCGTGGCGGGTTATATGGCTTCCATAACCTGGGGCGCCGATATCACGCTATGGGGTGAGAGTTATGCTCCGGCCTTCTTGCGTAGCCTCGAACAAACGAAGCGGGGAGACTATTTCACTGCCTATGAAACGGCGCGTGTGCTCGCCGACAAACAACCGGAAAATGCGAGCATTCAGGAAGCTTATGCGTGGAGTGCCATAAGCGTGGCCTACGCTGGTCCTGCGGCGCGAAGGGCCGAGCTAATCGCTGAGGCACGTCAAGCAGCCGAAAGGGTTATTCGGCGCAAGGCCAATTCAGGAAACGCCTACGCCATTCTTGCCTGGACCACACCACGGTTCTTCTTTGTGGAACGCGAGGAATATTTGCATAAGGCGCAATCCGTTTCTCCCGATTCTGTCGGTTTGGCGATGTTGCAGACTTGGCTGATGAACGAGACTGGGCGCTTTCGCGAGGCCAATATAACAGCCTCTAGTGCTTTCGAACGCTTTCCCTATCACGAGATCTCAGCTCAACGGCTGATTGAGCAGCAGCTCGGTGCTGGGAATGTCTCCAGCGCTGAGGAGAAACTGACACACGCGCGTCACCTGTGGCCCGAAAATACGGCCTTTCTCGATCTTACTTTCGAGGCGACGGCTTTCCAGAATTTGCCGTCCAGCGCGGAAGCGTTTCTGCGTGACGATACCGTGGCACCGTATCTCACGAATGGCCGCAAGTTGGTGTGGATGGACGCTGTCCGTGCGCTCAAGAGCCGCCGTGCCGATGACATCGCGACCCTCTCGCACGACTGCCGCAAAGCGGACGGGGCATGGTGGAGTTGTATGCTGGTTCTAGCCCAATTGGGCAGGCGCGATGAAGCCTATGCGATTGCAGCCTGGGCTTATCCCGATCAGCGCGCCGAAAATCCTGCTGCGATAAAGAGAAAGTGGCTCGCCAGTCCCGAGATGGCTTCCACGCGCTATCTCTTCGTTCCGGCTGCGGCATCGCTGCGTGCCGATCCGCGTTTCAAGGATCTCGTCGAACGGACGGGGCTCTTGCAGTATTGGCAGAGTACGCACCGGCGGCCGGATTTTTGTGTCAGCGAACGTGCGCCCGTCTGTCTTCTGCTGAAGTGAAGGGGCGGACGGACGCGGACCGCCCGCCCCAAACCCTGCGGTGGGACTGTCAGCGTTCGGCCAAGCGGCTGCCAGCCCCGGCTTCCATTGCGAACAGCCTGTCCACGGCAGGGGATCTCAGAGAGGCAACAGCACCCGCCACAGCGCCGTTGCGGCATTTACGGTATTCCTCCAGCAATGCCGCCAGGGCCGGGTTCATATTCTGCGCAAACGGCCGGCCGCCGCAGGCTTGCGAGGCAGCGGCATGCAGGCGCTTGAGCAGGAGCTGGGCATCGGCGGTTTTGCTGAGGTCGAGATCATCAAAGCGAACGGCTACCTCCCGCGTGATCTGGGCCGACGGTTCCGCCCGGGCTGAGACGGCGAGCGCTGCGAGCAGAGCGGCCAGGATGAGCGAAATGCGGGACACGGGTTCCTCCGTTGGGCAAATGCACCCTCAGAAGAGGCTCTGGTGTTCGGAAAATCTGTGGTCCCGGTCTGATTTGGGCTGATGATCGGCTGATGCTGGCTGATGATGGTGGGTGAATGCGTCTGCCCAGAAAGGTTTCGGCCCGCGCTCCTGGGGGAGAACGGGCCGAATCTGTAAGCTTGTGGTGCGGGTAGAGCCGCGCCAGATAGGATCAGGGCACCAGGCGGTTGATCCATTCGGGCAGGGCGAAAGCGGCGGCGTGGATGGCCGGATTGTAATAGTCCGTCTTCAGCTTGAGGCGCTTGTAGGCGCGGGCGGCTTTCTTGATCCCCGCAGGCGTGCCGAGGCGGGCGGTGCCTTTGCAGGCCCAGGAAAGAGCCATGAAGCCGCCAATATAGGTCGGCACCACGGTCAGATAGAGGCCTGAGCGGGTGAAATGGCTGGAAAGTTCCTTCAGTGCCTCGGTGATTTCCGAGGGCTGATAGAAGGGCACGCCGGTCTGAAAGGTGGCGAAACCGCCAGGCTTCAGCGCGCGTTTGATTCTGTCATAGAAGGTTTCGCCAAACAGCGCCTTGCCGGGACCGATCGGGTCGGGACGGTCGCCAATGATCAGGTCGAAGCGGTTTTTGCACTCCGGCCGGGCGAGAAATTCGAAGGCGTCCGCCACTTCGATCTTCATGCGCTTGTCGCGGAAGGCTTTGGCGTTGATCTCGCCAAAATGCTTCTTGCAGTGCTCGATGACGGCGCCATCGATATCCACAAGAACCACTTCCTTAATCGCCTTATGCTTGAGCGCTTCTTCGGCGATGGAGAGATCACCGCCGCCCACGATCATCACGCTCTTCACCTTGCCGTGCTCCAGAATCGGCAGATGTGTCAGCATTTCCGCGTATGCCGACTCGTCGCGCGAGGTGATCTGGACAACACCGTCGAGCGTCATGACACGGCCGTTGGAGGGCGTGTCGAAGATCTTAATATGCTGATATTGGCTTTTTTCGTCGACCAGCGGAGCGCCTGTCAGCTCCATCGTCTGGGCGTAGCCCTTGTGCAGGCGTTCTTTGAAAGTTGTCATTTGCCCCTCCGAGCGGCGGCGATTTCAAGCGCGGGGCTTTTAGGGCCAGGGGTCCCCAGACACAAGAGCAGTGCTGACAAGCGGCACATACAAACGTTGTGCTGCCGCCTTCGATGACGAAAGCATGGCGAAGGCGTGGCAAGTGGCGCCAAGTCGAGCTTCGTTTAAGCGCTCAGCAAGGATTGTGGCGGGATCAGCACTCCTCTGCTGGCCTCAGCGACACGCCCGCGGCAAATTTTTTGTCAGCGGCATGACAAATTTCTTGCGTCGGGGGGGGACGCGCATATATTTCGCCCGTTCTCTTCGGAGGACGAAGCGGCACGACGGCCTTCCGTCGGGCCGCTTTCTTCTTGAGGCGCCCCCTTTCGCAAGGTTGGGGGCACAGGTGTCAACGCTCTGAGAGGGTAGGTGCCAGGATGGCTCGACTCGAACTCGTGGCAGCGATCAAAGAAGCAAAGGCGCCACGCGCCCGCGCGACTGCGAGGACTGTCCCGGTTCCTATTCCCCCTGGGGATGAGGACCGCAAGGACCACTTCATCACACGTAACGGACTGACCTATGCGGGAAGTCACCTGATAATCGATCTATGGGACGCCGAGGGTCTCGACGACCGTGATCGGATTGAAGCCGCTTTGATCGATGCGGTGAAGGCTGCCGGAGCTACGCTCCTGCACATTCACTTGCATTGTTTCGAAGGCGGTGGCGGCATTTCTGGTGTCGCCGTGCTCGCTGAAAGTCATATCAGCGTGCACACTTGGCCCGAAAAAGGCTATGCGGCTTTCGATGTCTTCATGTGTGGAGATGCCGAACCGCGTAAGGCTCTTTCGGTGTTCAAGGAAGCCTTTAATCCAGGTCGCCTGGTGATCGGCGAACATAAGCGCGGCGTGCTGTAATCAGCCTCAAAGCGCCAGTTTCTAATAAAGGCGGAAGCGGTCACCGTTTCCGCCTTTTTCTTTGCCAGGTCTGTTTTCCAGGGCCGATTAACTGTGTTCTTGTCGGCGCTCTGCCATAATGGCGGCGGATAGGCGGGGCCAAAGTCTTTTGCGATACGACGTCTGCATCATCGGTGCTGGACCGGACGGCCTTGCCTCGGCGGCCCGGCTCGCCGCGCGCGGGCTCAAGGTTCTGCTTGTTGAGCGCGCCGCCAGCCCGGGCGGGCCGTTGGTCACCCGGGAATTCGCTCCAGGCTTTTTTGCCTCGCCTTTCGCCGACGAAGTGCCTGCCATTCCGCCGCCGATCTTCCGCGATCTCGATCTGGCCCGGCGCGGTGCGATTCTCGCTATGCGTGAAGTGGTGTCCAGTTCTGCCAATTCCGTTCGCGCCGCGGTGATCGCGCGGGTCCTGGCTGATGCCGCCCGCCCGGTGCAAAGCGGGTTTTCATTTTTCCGGGCTAAGCCCGAGCCGCCTTTTCCGGGCGAAGAGTTGTCGGTGCACGCATTGGCCGACCGGGACGAGAGTGCCCCGTTACTGACGCTTTGCGACCCTCATTTGCCCGGCAGTGCGCTGGCATTGCTGGAAGGAGCGCCGGGCGGGATGCCGCGTGGCGGGCTGGGTGCGCTCGGCAAGGCACTCTCTGCAGCAGCCTTGGCGGCCGGAGCGGAACTTTCTCTTGGTCTCGAAGCTACGGATATTCGGCGCCGGAACGGCCGCGTGGTCGCGGTGGGGCTCGCTGACGGGCGCGAGATCGAAACCCGTGCCGTCATCTCCACCCTCGATTTGCGCCGGACTTTTCTTTCGCTCTTTGCCTGGAACGATTTGTCCAAGCTCCTGGTCGAGCGGGTTCGCGCCTTTCGCCCGGCGCCTGGCATGGCCCGTCTTTTGGTGGCGCTCTCGGCTTTTCCGGAGGGCGCCGATCTGCATCGCCCGATGCATCTGCCCGCCGATAGCGAACGCGCTTATCTCAGCTGGAAAAGCGGGGTGGTTCCTGAGCGCCCGCCTGCAGAGGTGCGCCTGATTTCCGCGCTCGATCCCGCGATGGCGCCGGATGGAGCCGCCGTGGCGACGGTAACGCTGGGTGGTATCCCGTTCCGCCCGTTTGACGGGCCGTGGACGCATGAAAAACGCACGAAGCTCGAAATCTCTGCGCTGGCCTTGCTTGACGAGGCTCTGCCGGGTGCTGCCGCGAAAGTCGTGGCCAGCGAGCTGATCGTGCCACCTGATGTCGAAAGTCTGCTTGGGCTCACCGAAGGCGATCTCAAAGGAGGGGAGCTTTCCACCGCCCAGATGCTCGGCTTCCGCCCCTTTGCCGATTGCCGCGGCACGCGTACGCCAGTGCCGCAGCTTTATCTCGCCGGTCCGTCTTCGGCTTTGGGCCCGCTCGCCACTTGCGCTTCCGGCTGGGCCGCGGCCGAAGCTGTGCTCGCCGATCTCAAGGTGCGGGCATGACGCAGGTGCTGGTCATCGGCGGTGGCGTCTCCGGCCTCGTAGCGGCGATCTATCTGGCGCGCGCCGGTCATGGCGTGACCGTATTGGAATGCGAGGAGCAGCTGGGCGGTACCAGCGCTAACCGTGTGCCGGTTGGCTCACTTGGCTTTCCCGCCGGACCGCACCTCTTTGCGGCGCTCGATCCGCGAGTGATCAAGGAGTTGAAGCTTGGGCTCGATTATCTCGAGCGCGATCTGCCGCTGATCGGCTTGCGCTCGGAAGGCGCGCCGCTGGTCCTGCCGCGGGATATTCATGATGCCAGGCGCAGCTTGGCGCCGCTGTCGGAGCGCGATGCGGAGCGTTTTGCCGATTTCCGCCGCGAACATCATGCCTTTGCCCGTGCCATGCGTGCGGTGTGGTGGGAAGAGGGCAATCTCGGAGACGGCACGGTCCGCGCCTCCTTGCGCAAGCTGCAGGTCACAGCCACAACCACCTGGCTCGATGCTGCTTTCGAGACGGATGCTTTGCGGGCTGTTTTTACTTTCGATGCGCTAGCGGCGGGATTGTCGCCTTCGGCAGCAGGCAGTGCGCTGCTTTTCACCTGGCGGGCGGCACAAGAAATGTGCGGGCTGCAAGGCGCGGTGGCTTTGCCGGCCGGCGGGCCGGCGCTGCTGGTGGAGAGCTTGATACGCAGCGCGCAAGCAGCCGGTGTGGTCCTGCGCACCGGCGCCAAGGTCGAGCGCCTCAATGGCGATGGTGAATGCGTGCAGGGCGCAGTGCTGGCCAGTGGTGAAATCCTTCCGGCCGCTGCCATCCTCTCCAGCCTGTCACGCCGCCAGACCCTGATTGATTTTCTTCCCCGCGGCACGGCGGGGTTTGCCATGGCGCGCTATCTCGCCAAACCGCAGGCGGTTGGCGAAGCCAAGGTGCTGCTGGGCCTCAACAGCATGCCATCTTTGTTCGAGCAGCCAGGGCGTTATGTCATCGCCGAGCGGCTCGAAAGTGCGCCACTGGCACATGCCGAAGCCCGTGCCGGTCATATTCCTTCCGATTTGGCGCTGGAAGTTGTGCCGCTGCCGACCGGCACCACGCCACCGATCGTGCTATCGATCATGGTACGGCCTGTGCCGGTGGACCCGGCGGGCGGCTGGAAGGTGCAGGCGACCCGGCTGGTGCAATCTGTCTTGCGTATCCTCGAAGGCCACATTCCCAATTTTCTTTCGCTGATCGGCGGCTTGGCCTTTGTGCCGCCGGCCAAGCGTGATCCTTTCGACATCATGGCCATGGTCAGCCCTTGGCGCGCCCGCATCGAGACACCGATGAAAGGCCTCTATCTCTGTGGCGAGGCCGCCGAACCGATACCTTGCCTTTCCGGCCGTGCCGGGCGCATCGCTGCCGCCATCGTTAGCCGCGATCTTGAGGCCAAGCCATGAGCCTGCTCGCCACGCCTTTTCACGCCCGTGCCGTGGAAGCGAACCGGCTGAACGCCTGGGAGACGCGCGACGCCTATACGCTCGCCACCCATTACGGCAGTGTGATGGAGGAGGTGGTGGCAGCGCGCTTTGCTGCCGTGCTCACCGATCTGACCTGGTATTGGCGGGTGGTGTTTTCCGGCGGCGATATCAGCGCTTTCGTCGCCAAGGCCTTTACTCGTGACGGCGCGTCTCTAGAGCCAGGCAAGGGCCAGGATGTGCTCTGGCTCAACGATGGCGGTGCGGTGCGCGGGCGAGGCATGCTGGTGCGGCTGGATGCAGGCCGCTTCTTGCTCTTGTCGCCGCAAGAGGATCGCGACTGGCTGTTCTTCGCAGCCAGTCTTTATGACGTCACCTGCCATGATCAGTCTACGGATGGAGTTCTGGCGCTGGTGGGCGCGACAGCGCGGAAAATTCTTGTCGCTGCAGGCATCGCGGCGGATTTGCCGCCTTTGGGTTTTCAGCGGCAAACATGGCGCGGCCTCGATATCGCCGTCTCGCGCCTCGGTCTCGGTTATGAGCTGTGGTGCGATGCCGACAGCGCCTTGATCGCTTGGGACCGGCTGATGGCGGCAGGGCGGATCTTCGCTTTGCGGCCTGCCGGGCAGACGGCTTTTGACACATTGGAATGCGAAAGCGGGTTGTTCCGGCCTGGGCGCGATTTTGTTCCCGCCCGTGACGGTTTTTCGTCGGAGCCCTCTCCCAAGTCGCTGGGCCTTTCTGCCTTGGTTGACCGCGACCACGCCTTTAACGGCAAACGCGGGTATCTGGCCGCCGGTCCGGACATGGTGCTTTCAGGTGTTCTGCTGGGAAGTGAGGTGCCTCCGGTGCCCCAAACCTTAACCGTTCAAGGTCGTCCGGTCGGAACGTTGCTGAGCGCCCGCTATTCCCCTGTTTTTCAAGGCGTCTTGGGTTTCGCAGTCCTGGACAAAACATGTCCAGCCGGTGAACTGGCGGTGGAGCCACTTTCTTGCCGCTTCGTCGCTTTACCGTTCATACCGATTCCGGCTATTCCGGAAGCGACGGAAGGGGCGGGCAACCGCGTGTAACCGAGAGGGCGACTGGCTTGGCAGCCGGAATGGTCATCGATCCGGATACCGACCTTGTTGTCCGCGTGGGCAAAGGCGATCGCGCGGCTGCGCAAGCCTTAATGGCTCGCCATCTGCCAGCGATGTTGGCTTTGGCTCGCCGGATGCTCTCCGGTCAGGCTGAGGCGGAAGATTGCGTGCAGGAGGCGTTCCTTAAGGTTTGGACGCATGCCGCTCGCTGGCAGCCTGGCAAGGCCAAGTTCGAAACCTGGCTTTACCGGGTGACGCTGAACCAATGCTACGACCGGTTGCGCAAGCGTCCGGCCGAACCATTGGAAGCAGCCGCCGATGTTCCCGACAGCGCTGATGCGCCGGACCGCGGTCTGGAGGTGGCTGATCTCTCCAAAGAGGTCGGGGCCGCCTTGCAGGCGTTGCCCGAGCGCCAGCGCGCTGCGGTTGTGTTGTGTCATTTTCAGGAACGCGGCAACGCAGAAGCGGCGGAGCTGCTGGGGATCAGCGTTGAAGCATTAGAGTCCCTGCTGGCGCGGGGGCGGCGCACGTTAAGGATGAAACTCTCGCACCTGCGGGCTGATGATTAACCAGAATGGCGTCATGATGATGAGTGAGATGGACGACAAGATTTTCGCCGAGAAGCTGATGAAGACCCTGCCGACGATGGCGGTGCCTTCGGCTTTGGAAGCACGCATCCTGGCCGACTTCGACCGCCTGGCGGCGCGACGCCAGGGCGGGCTGATGCACTTCGTCGAAGGCTGGGCCGAACGGTTGTGGCCGGGGGCCCCGCTGTGGCAGCCGGCGTCCGTGCTGGCCTTGTCGCTGGTGATCGGGTTAATGGCCGGCGTTTTTGTTCCCTCTTTTAATTCGGCCTCGACGACGGTCACCAATTCCGATCAGACGCTGGTCGCGGATTCGACCTCTGTTATGGATCTCTACAAAGACCTTTGAGATGGAAGCTGTGAGATGAGCGAGCCTGCTGCGCCGCATTCCAATATCGCCTTGATCGTCTCGCTTTGCGTGAACCTTCTGCTCGCGGGTGTTATCGCCACCGCAGTGTTCCGCTTTGTTGCGCATCAGCAGGACTGGTTTTTGCCGCAAGGGGCGCCGCCGCAACAGCAGCAGTCGAACCAGCAGCCGGAACGGGCGCAGGTGCGCCAGCTTTTGTCCCCCAAATTCCTCAGCCATCTGGCGCCGGAAAAAGCCGATCAGATTCAGGGTGTCGTCGATCGTCATCACGAAAAGCTCGATCAATTGAAGAGTGATGCCAATGCGGCGCGGCGCGAAGTGCTGACGCTTTTCGCTGCTCCGGCGCTTGATCAGGCGGCTCTGGATAAGGCTCTTGCTCGCACCCAGGCGGCGGATGCGGCGGTCGAAACGGAAATCATGAAAGTGGCTGCGGAAGTCGCCACGAAGCTTTCGCCGGAAGAGCGCAAAAAGGCGGCCGATTGGCGTGGCCATCATTTCGGAAATCCGATGGGCTGGCATCCCGGCCAAGGCGATGCACATTCCGGCCCGCGGCCCGATGGGGGTGATCGCCCGGACGGCGATGGCACGCAACGCCACGGCCGGGATTAGGTTGGCGGGAAAACCGATTAGGCCTTGGGCAACCGCAGTTCCGCGCAGGTGCCTTCGCCTGGTGCCGTTTCCAGCCTAAGGGCGCCCCCCATGCGGCGCGCCAGGGCCACCGCAATGGCCAGCCCGAGGCCTGTACCGGTGGAAACGCCGACGCGTTCAAAGCGGCGGAAGGCTGTGCCGGCGCTGGCATGTTCACTGGCGCTAAAGCCGCCGCCCGAATCCGCAATCGCAATCGCTACCGCACCTTCTTCTTCCCGTATGGTGACCGACACCTGTCCGCCTTCCGGCGTGTAGAGCAGGGCGTTGGAGAGCAGGTTGGCGATGATCCGGCGCACCGCCATAGGATCGGCCATGGTTTCGATCGGGCTGGCTGGCATCATTGCCAGCACGATGCGGCGAGAGAAGGCGCGTCCGGCATTCTCGCTGACACAGGAACCCACCAGCTCTGTGGCATCGAAGGCGCAGGGGGTGAGCGGATAGCGCCCGGCTTCGAGATTGGCGAATTCGAGGATATCGCCAACCTTGTTGTGCAGGTGGCGTCCAGCCATACCGATGTCGCGGGCATATTCGGTGTATTTTTTGTGGCCTACCGGCCCGTAGAAGCCGCGCTCGATCACCTCGGCAAAACCGATGATGGCGTTCAAGGGGGTGCGCAGCTCATGGCTCATATGGGCGATGAACTCGTTCTTGGAGCGGGAGGCTTCCACTGCGGCACGTTCGGCGTTGGCAAGGCGCACCAGCAGCTTGGCTTCGGCCGGGCGTGTCGAGCGCAAGGAGCGGATGGATTCCGCTGCTCTGGCGCGGCGCTCGAATTCGCGCACGAACACCATAGCGAGCCAAGCCCCGACAAGGGCCGGGCCCAAGGTGACGAAGATGTAGAGCGGCAGCGAAGCATACCAGGCCGACAAGGCTGCGGGATCTTCGGCCAAAGCCTGCACTTCCACCGGCCAGCCTGCGACAGAGGCTGTGACTGTTTCTCCGCCCGGCGGGGTTCCGGCCAAGATCGTGCCGCCGGTGCCCAGCACCGTCATATTCTCCAGCGCTGCTTCCGGCACCAGCGGATGGAATGACACCGCAATAAGGCTGGCACCATGGCGGAAGGCGATGAGGGTGCGTTCGCGCGCCCCGATCACCATTGGCCGGTCGAAAGCCTGGCTGATGAGGTTGTCCATCGGAATGGCTTCGCCCAGTGATGCCGTGATCTTGCCGGAGGCATCGGCGATGGCGATGCCGCGGACATCGGGCGGCAGACGGGTGACCTCTCCGGCGGCGAATGCATCACCGACACGCGTTTCGCGCGCGAGTGTGGTCTCCAGCACGGCTGCGAGATCATTGGCACGGCGGGTCTGGAAATAGGCAGCCTGGCGGGCGGCATTGGCGGTTTCAAAGCGCATCTGCAAGGCCCCAGCGGCCGCAAAGCTACCGCCAATGGCGACAACGCAGAGCAAAACGGTCAGACGGATATTGCGAGCCGGCAAGGCGGCAAGCCTGCCTAGCGCTCCATACAGGAGCGGCCGTGTCGCAATGTTGAGCCCCGCCATTGAATCCCAATTCTCGCGCAGTTTGGTGATTCGCGCTGAGTGATTATGGGAATCGCTTGACTCGCTGTGAAGGGAGCAGACGCGGTATGCGACTCGGTTTGCTAAGAGTCGCATGCCATCAGCATACCCTAAGTGGTGGATAACTTCTGGTTTATCCGGCGGCGGCATGCCAGCCCCCCGGGGACTGGCGAGCGTGGTTTTGCTGTCGCCGTTGAAATCGCGCTGGCGGACCGGGGCGCTCCGCGCTTTCTGAAAAGATTTCCGAATGCAGGCTAGGCGAGCATCTTCGAGACGACTTCGAATAGGTTCGACGACAGTCCCGGTGTCTTCAGCGTCGCATCCAATTCGGCGCGAATGAGTGCTTGACGCTTTTCATCGAAGCGTCGCCAGGTCTCAAAGGCGCCGGCCATGCGGGCCGCAACCTGCGCATTGATGCCATCGAGCGTGCGCACGACATCACCTGCCAGGCGATAGCCTGAGCCATCACCCGCATGGAAGCGCAACTGGTTGCCGGTGAAGGCCCCGACCAGCGCGCGCACGCGATTGGGATTCTTGATGTCGAACGGGCTCTGCAGCATCAGCGCACGCACACGTTCCACCGTGTCTGGGCGCGGCGAACCAGCTTGCAGCGCCATCCATTTGTCGAGTACCAGCGGCTCTCTGGCGAAGCGATCATGGAAATGGGCGAAAGCCGCGTCGCGTCGCGGGCTCTCCATGCGCGTCAGTGCTGCCAGACCGGCGATCATATCGGTCATATTGGTCGCTGTTTCGTAATGGCGATGGGCAAGCTCCGCCGCCATTTCATCATCGCCAGCCGTGAGGAAGCGCAGACAGGCGTTGCGCAAGGCGCGCTTTCCGGCTGCGGCGGCATCCGGCGAGAAAGGCCCGGTATCGGAAAGCTTGCTATAGAGCGCCGCGAATTTTTCACGATGCGCGGCGGCTACAGCCTGCACCAAAGCGACGCGTGCTGCGTGAATGGCATCGGGATCGACCACATCCATCGCCATGGCGATTTCGCTTTCCAGCGGCAGGGACAGCATGTTCGCCGCGAAAGCCATATCCTCCAGCGCTTTGTCGAGCACCGGCCCAAGTGCCGCGACATAAAGCGGATCGGGAGTGGCGCCCTTCATCATCGCTAAGAGGGTGGTGCGTGCTGCGGTCTGGCCTGCTTCCCAGCGATTGAAGCTGTCGCCATCATGCGCCATCAGTGTGGTGCGGTCGGACGGCGTATGCGGCACCTTGAAGACCGCGGGGGCGGAGAAGCGGCGGCCCACCGACAAAATGGGCTCTTCTTCGACGCCCACGAAGGTGAAGGTCTGCTCGGCTTCCGTCAGCTCCAGTACGCGGTCTTCCGGACCGGAAGCGTTTTCGCCTTCGAGCGTCATCGGTAATGCGCGGCCCGATTTGCCGACTAGGCCCAGGCGCACCGGAACTTGCATCGGCAATTTTTCCGGTTGGCCCGGCGTGGGGCGTAGCGATTGCGTCAGCGTCAGCACATAGGTTTTGGCAGCCGCGTCGTAAGAGCCCTTGGCCTCTATCCCAGGGGTTCCAGCTTGGCGGTACCAGAGCCGGAACTGCGAAAGATCGCGGCCGCTGGCATCCTCGAAACACCTCACCCAATCTTCCACTGTGGCGGCTTGGCCGTCATGGCGGGCGAAATAGAGATCCGTCGCCTTGCGATAGGTGTCGTCGCCCACCAGCGTCTTCAGCATACCGATGAGTTCGGCGCCTTTCTCATAAATGGTGGAGGTATAGAAATTGTCGATGGAGATGTAGCTCTGCGGCTGCACCGGATGAGCCAGCGGCCCGGCATCTTCCTGGAACTGGCGCAGGCGGAGCGCGCGCACATCTTCGATGCGCTTTACCGCATGGCTGCGCATATCCGCAGAGAAGCCCTGGTCGCGGAAGACCGTGAAGCCTTCCTTCAGCGAGAGCTGGAACCAATCGCGGCAAGTGATGCGATCGCCTGACCAGTTGTGGAAGTATTCGTGCGCCACTACGCCTTCAATGCGGGCGTAATCGTCATCCGTCGCCGTCTCAGGCGAGGCGAGCAGTACTTTGTCGTTGAAGATGTTGAGGCCTTTGTTCTCCATGGCGCCGAAATTGAACGCCGACACCGCCACGATCATGAAGATGTCGAGATCGTATTCACGGCCATAAGCCTCTTCGTCCCATTTCATGGCGCGCTTCAGGCTGTCCATGGCGTAAAGCGCCTTGGGCTCGTTGCCGTGTTCGACGAAGATCTTGAGGTCGACTTTGCGGTCCGACATGGTAACGAAACTGTCTTCGATCTTGCCGAGATCGCCTGCAACCAGCGCGAAAAGATAGCAAGGCTTAGGGAAGGGATCGCGCCACACCGCAAAGTGACGGCCGTTGGCGAGGTCGCCTTTTTCGATCAGGTTACCGTTGGAAAGCAGCACGGGGTAGAGCTTGCGATCGGCTTCGATGCGGGTGGTGTAGACGGCCAGCACGTCCGGCCGGTCGAGGAAATAGGTGATGCGGCGGAAACCTTCCGCTTCGCATTGGGTGCAGAAGATGCCGCTTGCGGTATAAAGGCCGGAGAGCCGCGTGTTGTCTGCGGGCGCGATCTCCGTCACCACGTCCAGCACGAACTTCTCGGGCACATGAGGAATGATGAGGAGTTCTGGTTCCAGCTTGTATTCGTCGGGCCGCAGCAGCTTGCCGTCGATCGCCACGGAAACCAGCTTCAAGGCCTCGCCATTGAGCACCAGCGGTGCCGCGCCGCCGGTGCGCGTCACGCGCATACGCGCGCCCACCCGCGTTGCCTTGGGGTCGAGCACGAAATCGAGCGCGATTTCGGAAATCTTGTAGTCCGGGGCGCGGTAATCCTTGAGATGGATGGCCTGGGGTTCGTCGGTGCGCATGCGGGAACCTATGGGTAACGATGTCTTCGAAAGCGGGGAGGGTATAGCGGAAGTAGCCCGAAGAATGCTGCAATTTTTTATGGTAACTGGCGCATCATCCGGGCGCGGCGAGCGGTGTCGGGGTGGTCCCCCAGCCAGCTTAGGGGGCAGCCTTTGGGGCCGCAAAGCTGCTTTTCCATCCGTTCCAGCAGGGCAGCCATTGCAGCGGGATTTTTGCCCATCCGCCGCAGGGTCTTTATCGCGTAACGATCGGCATCGGTCTCGAATTCCCGCGAGTAGGAGGTTTCGATTAATAGTGTGGGCAAAAGCACGGCGAGCTGGCTTACTTGCGACACATCGCCGGTAACCACAATGATGAAGGCGGGAATTACCGAGGCTTGATAGATCCGCTGCAGGCCGTGGGCATAGACCACATGGCCCATTTCATGGGCAAAAACGCCCGTCAGTTCGTCGTCTGATTTCACCAAACGGAAGAGCTCGTCGGTGAGGACGATATGGCCATCGGGCAAGGCAAAAGCGTTGGCCTTGATCCAGCCGCCTTGACGGAACACCAGCTCACAGTGACGGTTCCTGCAGGCGCCAGCGTGGGTGAGGCTGTCGAAAAGAGCTTGGGCCCGCTGCTGCTCGGCAGATGTCAGGGTAGAATCCTTCAGGATATGTTGATCGAAGCTCTTGAGTCCTTCAGTAGAAATTGTTGTTGCAAGCCAGTCGGGTGTGGCTTTGGCAAGGGCGAGAGCTGTAGCCGGAACGCCCCAGATGACATAGGCGGCAACCATCGCTGCCGCGAACAGGATCGCGAAGACGACAGCGCGCCAGGAACGCTCAAAACGATCGATCCAGCCGCCGCCCAACAGATGGCGCCTCTCTCCGATCAGGGCATCGATGCCGTCATTGTCGAGGGTTTCGAAACAGCCGCCATTCGGCATCGCGAGGCGGCGCGGCAGGTTGGCCAGCCGGCCGCTGATTTTCACCGCTAGGAGCGGCGCCTCGGTGAGGAGACCGCCGTCCAATTCTTCAATCCTTAAAAGACCCGTATCGGTCTTGACGGCGCGTGCATGCACCGCACGCGCCGCATTGGGAAAGAAGTAGCGGCCCAGCACCACGGTCCTAGAGACCGAAATCGAAGGAGAAAACGCTTCCGATCTCTTCGCCCACGGCGCTCTGGGTGTCGAACACCTCCGAGACATAGCTGTCAACATCGCCCTGGATGAGGAGGGTGAGATGATCGAGCTGATAACGCCTCGCCCGCACTCTGGCCCAGGGATAGAACAGACCCAGCGTGATCAGAACCAGGATGGCATTGCTGATAAAGATCCAGGCCATGACAATCGGCGACATGGTGGATTTGAGCTGATGTTTTTCGTCGAAGGTTGTGCTCGATACCACCAGATTCAGGATCATGGTGTGGATGGCCGGGCCAATGAAGGCAATTGCGGCGTAGATGGCGAGAACGATGGCGCCCACCATAAGTTTTTTGCTCAAGAGGTAGGAGAGCGGTCCGCTGACGGATGGTCCATGTGAGATTAGATACACAAAGGCCGTGCCCAAGGCGGCGGCCAGAGCAATTATCAGGACCAAGCCGAGAGTGAAAATGGCGTACAAGCGTGCGGTCGAGATGTCGGCTTCGAAATAGCGCCCGCCGTAATTATGGCCGTTGACATAGAAGGTATCTTTCTTCTTCTGAGCCAATGGCCAGAGCAGCCCCATCGTGATCATGCCAACAAATGGCCAGACCATATAGGCAACAAAGGCTTCTACATCCGTGCCGGCGAAGTTGAAGCGCACATTGCGATAGCTGGTGTTGCGCGCATTGAAGCGGATCGAGGACACCACCAGCCAGGGAAATACGAAGAGGCCAACGAGAAAGAAGAGAACCCCAAGCGGCGGCAGGAATTTGACGCTGAGCTCGTAACCAAGAAGCAGTGCCAGAGCGATCGCCCGCCCGATCAGGATGCGCATGCCCGAGGCATGATAATCAAAATGGGGCTGACGTAGATAAGGGTTAAAGGTTAGCCCAGATTTTGAGGTGTGCAAGCTGTTGTTTGGGCGATCCGTAGTTGAAGCGGAACTCGCATTCCTTG